>VFQR01000046.1_pt1:0-17500 | contig 363814 bp, 297 predicted proteins | sample 3512321 | NCBI WGS metagenome assembly VFQR01 (sample SAMN10412374, study PRJNA504923) | tailings metagenome | isolation source: Relicate 3 Philex TSF1 revegetated site | place: Philippines: Tuba, Benguet | collected 2017-08-29
CGCTCGCCCTCCGCGAGCCCGGCCGCCAGCGATCCGCGCAGGGTGAGAAAGGCATGCCTCACGTCATCGAGCGGATAGCGGTGCTCGCGCAGAAAGGCCTCGAGGCGGGCGTTCGACACGGGCTCGGCGCCGAAATCGAGCGCGAGCACGGCGGCGACGTTGGGGTGCACCATGAACCCCGCGAGCGCGCGTAGCACCTCGGCCAGGTTGTTCGGCTGTTCCGGTCCCCCGCCCTCCGTGTGCGCAACTGCGACCACGCCGTCGAGTCCGGGCCGGTCCCGCGCAAACGGCTGCAGCCGGGCCGCCAGCTGGCGCGCCGCGGCGGCCGTGCGCGCGTTCGTGCCCAGGACGACGATCAGGTTCCGGGTGCCGACGCCGCGCCGTCCGGGCCGGCGGTAACCCTGGAAGGTCCGGGGCTCCGCCGCCGGCTCCACGGCCGGACCGGGGCGAAAGGCCGGCGTCTCAAGGCGCACCGGCTCGCGGTAGTCTTCAAAATTTGGATACGCCGGCAGTGCGATGCCGAGGGCCCGCACGCGCAGCGCGTCGAGCATCGACTGGTTGCACACGTAGTCGCCGGGCGCGACCGGCGCCAATGCACGGCCGAACGGCAGACCCCAAGATTGAAGCAGGTCGCCGGCGGCGATCGGCGCGACGGCGAAGCGGTGCCCCTCCAGGACGGCGTACGGCAGCGCGACCTCGCCGCCCGGCAGCCGGACACGCTGGCCCGCATCCAGCTGACGGATGGCGATGGCGACATTGTCGGACGGCGCGGCCAGCCGGGCCACGGCGAGCAGGTCCAAGGGCGGGGCATTCACGGGGTCAGCCAAAGACGGGGCACCGGCGGTGTCGAGGCGGCGCTGGCCACCGTGCCATTCAGGGCCCAACGACCGGTTGATCTTCGTAGTCGAAGACAAAGCTGACGCGCGCCGCCACCGGCACCGGCCGCCCTTGGCGGGTGGCCGGGTCGAATTGCATGCGATTGACGGTGCTGAGGGCGGTGGCGCCAAACGCCTCGTGCGAAGCCCGTTCCACTGTCGCCCTCGACACCGTGCCTTGGACCGAGATCAGGAAATCGATCGTCACGCTGCCCCGGACGCCCTGCGCGAGCATGAAGGGCGGATATTGCGTGGGCGGCGCGTCGCGCAACCGGGGCGGCACGTCGTACGTGGCGAAGAACTCGAAGTTCTGGGGCAAGGTGGCCTTCGCCACGCGATTGAACGGCGGCGCGGTGGCGCACCCCGCACCCAGCACGAGCAAGGCGAGCACCGAGACCAGCTTGAGGATGGCGGGAGGCGTCATGCGACGGTCAAAGGCTGAGGTAGTGGCGGAAGAGCGCCTGCGTACCCTTGTCCTGCCAGCCCTGCGCAGCCACGCGGTCGTACAATTGCTTGGCCAAAGCGAGCCCGGGCAGGTCGAGCTTGAGCTCGGCCGCCGAGTCGAGAGCGATGCGCAAATCCTTGAGCAGGTGCTTCACGTAGAAACCTGGTTCAAAGTTGCCCGCAAGTGCCCGCGGCGCAAGGGTCGTCATCGCCCAGCTGCCCGCCGCACCGCCGCTGATGCTGGCATGCACCGCCGCCGGATCGAGTCCCGCTTTCTGCGCGTAGACCAATCCCTCGCACCACGAAATCATGCCGACGGCGACGGCGATCTGGTTGGCCATCTTGCAGTGCTGCCCGGCCCCGGCCGGTCCGAGGCGGGCGATGTTCTTGCCCATGAGCTCGAAGAGCGGTTTCGCCCGCTGAAAGGCCGCCTCGTCTCCCCCGACCATGATCACCAGCCGCGCCTCGCGTGCACCGACGTCGCCACCGGATACCGGCGCATCGAGCGCCTCCAACCCCCGCGCCTTGGCCGCTTCCGCGATGCGACGGGCCAGCACGGGGCTCGAGGTGGTCATGTCGATCAGCAGCGCTCCCGGCCGCGCGCGGGCAATCACCCCGTCGGCGCCAAGGTAAGTCTGCTCCACATCAGTGGGAAAGCCGACGATGGTGATGACGACATCCGCCGCCGCCGCCGCCGCGCCCGCGGTGTCATGCCAGGTCGCGCCTGCCTCGAGCAGGGCGGCGGCCTTCTCCTTGGTGCGGTTGAAGACGTGCAGCGGATGGCCGGCCTTGAGCAGGTGGCCGGCCATGCTCCGGCCCATGACGCCGGTGCCGATGAATGCGATGGAAGGAAGGGTTGGCATAGGGAGAAGGGAATGGCGCGCGAACCAGGGAAAGCGGCGGAATTGAGCGGTGTCGCCCGGACGAGCTCAACCACTTTCCCGCCGGCCCCCGCCGCCAGCCCAGTCTCGACACCGCGAAGGTAACGGTGCTTACACACCCGTACCCCCGCGATGAAGCTCTCCCCTGAATTCCGCAAACGCGTGCTCGCCGGCGAATCGGTGGGCGGCACCTTCCTCAACCTCGGTTCGCCACTGACCGCCGAAATGGCGGGGGCTGCCGGTTTTGACTGGGTGCTGCTCGACTACGAACACGGCCCGGGCGACGACTCCACCCTGTTGCACCAGCTCCAGGCGGTCGAAGGTACCGCTGCGGTGCCCATCGTGCGCATCGCCGCCAACGAAACCCCGCGTTTCAAACGGGTGCTCGATGCCGGAGCCGCCGGCGTGATGGTACCGTACGTCAATACCGCTGACGAGGCGGCGGCGGCGGTGCGCGCCATGCGCTATCCGCCCCACGGAGTGCGCGGGGTGTCGAAGATGAACCGTGCCTCCGGCTTCGGCGTGCACTTCGACGCCGCCCTCGCCCACAGCCACGAATGGTTGGTGACCATGGTGCAGATCGAAACCCGCGAAGCGGTGGAAAACATCGACGCGATCGCCGCCGTCGAGGGGGCTGATGTTCTGTTCGTCGGTCCGCTCGACCTCTCGACCAACTACGGAATCAGCGGAAACTACACGCACCCGGATTTCGTCGAGTTGCTCCGCCGGGTGGCCACCGCAGCACGGCGGGCCGGCAAGGCCGCAGGCATTCTTGCCCTCGATGGCAGCAACGTCGGCCCCTGGCGTGCCCTCGGCTACTCGGTCATGGCCCTGGGTTCGGACGGCGGAGCCGCCAACACCGGTCTGCGGGCGGCCGCCGCCGCGTTGCGCAAAGGGTAGGCGGCCGGTGCGCCTTCAGAACGGCCACCACGAGGACGAGACCGGCTTGCCGTCCCGCGTCGCCTGCCTCGCCTCGTCCACCGCCTGAAGATAGAAATCGGCCAGGCCGTCGGCCTGCCGCGCCTTGCGGGTGTCGACCCGCATCAGCAGGGTACCATCTGCGGCAAGAACGACGAGGGTCGGATAGCTCGCGATGCCGTATTGTCGGCGCAGCGCGGCCACCCGTGCCGCCTCCTCCGCCGGCTGCGGCCGGTTGCGCAACCAATCGACCTTCACGAGCACGAACGCGGTCTGGGCGAGCGCGAGAAAATCGGCGTTCCCCGCGACCTCGGCCTGAAACGCCTGGCAGGGCGGACACCAATCCGTGCCGGTGAACAACACCAGCAGACGCTTCTTCTGCTCTGCCGCTATCCGCTTCGCCGCTTCAAAGTCAACCCGCCAGGGATCGCCTGCCGCAGGCGCGGGCGCCGCCGGTGCCGGTCTCGATGGCGCCGCCTCGGGCGTGCGCGGCGCGGGTGCCGGGGCGGCCGGCGGCGCGGGCCGCTTGAATTCGACGGACGTCACCTTCCCCTCCTCCAACACCACCCGGCCCTCCGGATACATCAGGATTTCACGCCGGCCCGCCTGACTGGTGCCCCGCGGAGTGCCCAAGGCCGCCACCACCTCCTCACGCGTGGCACCGAGGCCCACCGCGGCCTCCACCGCACCCGCCATCAACGCCAGGAGAACGAAGCATCGCCACACCATGCCATGATCCCACGTCCAAAGCGGCGCCAAGGCAAGGCATGGACGCGACTCGGCGCTTGGCCCGGGGCCGATTTCCCCCGACACTCCCGGCCATGTCCGTGCCGCTCATGGCCTTTCTTGCGCCGTTGTTCTTCGTCTTCGAAGGCTGGCAACTCGTCATCGGCGAACGCTATCTCGGGGTGAAACAGATCGCCCGCCACGGCGATCCGCGCGAGCTCGGCCCGTCGGAGCCGGTCGCGGCGTTCTGGACGGTCGCCATCCTCGCCTATGCGTGCTGGACGCTGGCCATGCTCGCCACCGGGTTCGCCCGCGCGCAGATCCTCTGCCTCATCGCCGTGACGCTCATCGGCTTTAGTCTGCGCCGTAACTGCAGCCTCAAGTGGGTCCTGGTTGTCCTCACCATCGAGGGCGCCATCCGGATCGGCATGCTCGTCTCCCTGATGGGCACCGTCTGGCGCCGGCTGTCATGACGGCGTCCGGCCGGCGCCCTCGCCGGCGCGCGGACGTCGCACGCCTCACCGCGCGAATCGGCGGGTCTCCTGCTTGGCCACCGGCTCCTGCTGCGATTGCTGGAAAAACTCCTGCGCCGCTGCGATCACCCGGCCGTACTGCGAATAGTTACCCGCCCATGAATTCGGAACGCGGATACGCTTGATCACGCCCTTTCCCTTGGCATCCGCCGCGTCTCCGTCCGGCACGATCTCCACCGACAACTTCGGATCCTGCGTGTGGACCACGTAGTGCTTCGTTCGGCCGTCTTCTTCCCGCTCGATTCGGATGAAGTGCGCAAAGTTCATCGGTCGGGGTCGAGGCTGCCGCGATTTGACCGGGAAGGAAACGCCCAATTTCGCCTCATTTCGCCCGATCGCGCCGCCCGCTTTCAGCCTTGAGAAATCCGGCTTGGCCGCGTCAATGCTCGGTGCAACGCCGCGCTCGCCCCATGCAACTTCCCGACGAGGCTCCGAAACTGCCCAAGCTCCCCTTCTTGATTGGTGACGGTCTGCTGCTGGCGACGGCCGCCGTCCTCGTCCAGCGCAGCGACGCGCCCCTCTCCGCATCGACCACGATCGCCGTGGTGGCGTGCGTTGCGATTGGCGCCGTCTTGGCGGTCATTCCTTTCCTCGCCGACTATGCCCGACGCCAGGACGCGGCGTTGACCGAACGCCAGAACTCCCTCGAAGCCCTGGCCCGCACCACGGCGGCCGCGGCGGAACAGATCAGCATCGCCGCCTCGGGGCTGCACACCATCGCCGAACAGGTGCACCGCAACCTGAAGCTCACCGAGCAACTGCCGCACCGCCTGCAGGAGAAGATCAACGAGTTCAGCCAGCAGCGGGATGAAGCCATCGTGGCCGAGAACGAAGCCCTGACGCAGGAGGTGAACAGCCTGCGCGCCTCGGAGGCCGAGAAGCTGGAGACCGCGGCCTCCCGCATCCACCGCACGGTCGCGGACCTCGCCAAGTTCGAACAGTCAATCCAAGGCCAGGCCCAGGCCCTGCGTGAAACGCTCGAAAAACTGCCGGACGCCGCCCAACGGGCCGCGGAAAAGGCGGGACGCGCCGTGGCCGTCGCCGGCGACGAGACCGCAGCCAAGGTTCGCGGCGAGATTGATTCCAGTCTCGCCCTCGCCTTGGGCAGCTTCACCGCCCGGCTTACCCCTCCGGTCGTAACACCCGCCACTCCGGTGCCGCATTCGCGCGCCAAACCGAAGGCCGCGCCGCCTGAGGCACCGGCTCCCGTGGCGGAACCCCTCACCGTCGCCCCAGCCGCTGCACCTCCTGCCGCACCCGCCGAGCCGCCTCCGCCCGCGGAGCCGGCCGTCTCCACCCCGGCCGATGCGGCGCCGGCCGAAGCACCGGTAACGGTCGAACCGGCCCCAGCCACCGATACCGACCCAACGCCGCCACCCGCCCCACCGCGCAAGCGTCCCCGCAAAGCCGCTGACGCCGATCAAGGCACACTGCTCGACCTGTCCGAGATCGAGACCAGCATGCCCCCAAGCAGCGTGACGGACCGCTCCTTGTCCAACGACGGCCTCACCCGGGTGGTCGTGACGGCTTACATCGGCATCGGCAACCGGTTGTTTGTGCGTGGTGACGGGCCGGGCTTGAGCTGGGACAAGGGCGTGCCGCTGCAATTCGTTTCCATCGGCAAGTGGCGTTGGGAGACGCCGGACGCCACCGCTCCCGTGACCATCAAGATCTTCAAGAATGATCAGGTGGAATGCCCTGCTCTCGGCGCCGTAACGATCGAGCCCGGTCAGCAGGCCGAAGTGAGCGCCAATTTCTAAACCGGACATCGGCACGTGCTCACCGGGCGCTGGACCCGGGAGCTTGCGCCGGCGCCCGGCGGCCTCTTGGCTCGCGCCCACGCCATGCCCGCCACCGCGCTTTCGCTGCATCGCCCTTCCCACCCCGCCCACATGCGGGCGGTGCGCAGCCGGCTGCGACTGTCGATCCGCGATGCCGGGCTGACCGACCTCCGCCATCCCACCGACGAGCAGGGCGCCGACGAAGGCGGACCGTTTTGGGACATCGAGCCAACCCCGCTGATCATCGAGTCGAAGGAGTGGGCAACACTTGAAGCCGCCCTCGTTCAACGCGCGCGCTTCGTCAATGCCCTGCTGACAGACCTGTACTCCAATCAGGAGGCTCTCAAGCAGCGGCTGGTACCGCCCGAGGTCGTGTTCGATGATCCTTATTATCGCCGCCCCTGCTTCGGGCTCGGCAACGGCGGCCAATTGCCGGCCACCCTACTGCGCTTTGACCTGATCAAGACCGCCTCCGGCTGGGTCTGCGCCTCGAAGCACGCGAACACCCCCATCGGGATCAGCTACGCCGTGCAGAACCGCCGTTTCATGACCCAGGAGGCGACGGAGTTCTACCGCGCCCTGCCCGACTACCACAGCATCATCAATTACCCCCTGCAGCTGCTTGCGGCACTCCACAAACTTTCCCGCCAACAGGAGCGCGCCCCCTCGATCGTGGTGCTGACCGCGGGCCCGCAGGATCCCTTTTATTCGGAACACAGTTTTCTCGCCCGCAAGATGGGTCTGCCTCTCGCCCGCGGCGACGACCTACTGGTGCTCGATAACCGTGTCTATTTCAAAACCATCGCCGGACTGGAGCGCGTCGACGTGATCTATCGCCGGCTGAACGATGCCCACATTGATCCGGTGGTGTTTTCCACCGATCGGGAGAGCGCAGGCATCCCCGGACTCGTGCAGTGCCTTCGCGCCGGTACCGTTGCCATCGCCAACGCCATCGGCGCCGGGCTCGCGGAGAGTCGAGCCTTCGACCTGCACCTGCCCCGCCTGATGCGCTTTTACCTCGGCGAGTCTCCCTTGCTGCCGCCGATCCCAACCTTTTCGTGCGGCGACACGGACCAGTTGGACCAGATCATGGACCAGCGGGAGCGGCTCGTCTTGCGTCCCCTGCACGAGCCCCGTCGCGGCGCGGACCGCACCGGGCTCCGCCCGCAGGACTTGCTCAACGAAAATGGTCTGGCCCAGACCGTGCGCGAGAACCCCCACGCATTCGTCGCCCAGGTCCGCACCGAGTCGCTGCCGCTCGATCCCGAAGCGAAAAAGTCACCGCCCTTCCGGTTGAGCGCCTTCGTGCTGTCGCAGGGCAAACGCGTCCACGTGTTTCCGGGTGGACTCGTCCGCCTCGGTGCCGGCGATCCGCCGCCCGATCGCGTCGGCATCACCGTCGACACGCTCGTACTCACCCCGGATGACACCGGGACGGGCGGTGTCGCCGATCTGGAAGAACCGGTCATCGATGGAGCCCCGCCGACTGCCCTCGGCTCGCGGTCGGCCGAGTATCTGTTCTGGCTCGGCCGTTACCTTGAACGGGCCGAGGCCACGGCGCGCATGCTCGCCATCCTCGACGACGTAGCCTTGGAGGAAATCCCGCCCCGGGATCGCCGCCGCTGGGTGCCGGTCTGGCGCGGGCTGCTGGAAGCCACCGGACACACCGGCGAGAAGATCACTGCCCGCGCCAACCCTCAGGCGGCCCTCTCGTCGGACCTGATGTGGCGCATGACGCTGGATGGCGCCAACCTGAGTTCGATCTTCTCGTCGGTGTCATCGGCCTGCGAGAACGCGCGCCAGCTGCGGGACTATGTCAGCCCCGAGGCGTGGTCGGTGCTCGCCCGGCTGCATGGACGGCTCGACACCCTGAGCCGACGGAAGGGTGCCCGGCCGGCCCCGGAGGAACGCGAACGCCACACGCCGGCCTCACGCGAGGCGATTGCGGCGGTCCTCGCCGAGGTCAACGCGTTCCTCGGAACGTCCGAACGCACCATGTTGCACGACGCCGGCTGGCATTTCCTGCGCATGGGCCTGCACCTCGAACGTGCGATCATGACCTGCAGCGCCCTGCGTCCGTTGCTCGGCTCGCACGAGAAGTCCTTCACCCTTACGCAGACCTACCGCGACAATCCGGAGTTCTCCGCCCTCCTGCGCATGCTTGGCTCCCAGGACGCCTACCGCCGCCTCTTTCAAACCCGCAGTCAACCGCGGCTCGTCGCCCAGTTCTTCCTGCAGCAACCCGCGGCCCCGCGCAGCCTCCTCGCCAATCTGGGACAGATTCGGCAGAGCCTGCATGCAATCCGCGGCGAGGTCGTGTCCGACGACCTCGGGGCCCCGCTCCTCGCCGTCGACGAAGCGATCGACTCATTGGAAAGCCTGCGCCTCGACCGTTACTTCGGCGCGCGCACCGGATCCGACAGCGAAGACCGGGTGTCGCTCGACGAAACCCTCGCCGGCCTGCTGGGGCGCCTCTACGCGCTCCACCCGCTGCTCAGCGACCATCATTTCAGCCATCAGGCCCGTCTCACGCCGGCCCCCGATCAGGTCGAGATGCGGTGGTGAGACGCCGTCTTCCGGCTCACACTTCGTTGAGCGGTCGCTTCTCGCCGACCACGCCCGAAATCCGCCAGCCAGAGGCTTCGCGTTGCAACAGGTAGCGGTAGCGTACGCTGCTCCCGTCGCGCAACGTCACCCGCACCGAGATCATCGCCGCACTGCCATCGTCGACGGCGGAACCGAGCTCGGCCCGCACATGGCGCGCCAGCTCCGGGTAAGTGCCCTGCACCATCTTCACAAACGCTTCGAGGGTGAATTTCTCCCGGATGCCCTCGGCGGCGAGGGCATAGGCCGCGGGAAAGGCGCCGTCGCGGAACGCCTGCAACTGCGCTTGCACCACGGCGTGGATCTCCGTGCGTGCCGCCGGAACGCTCGGCTTCATCGCCCCCGCCGCCCGCGCGGCATTGGTCATTAACAGCATCGCCAGCCCACACCACGCGAGCCTGCGGAGGAAGACATCCATTCGGAAACCATGGCCGTCCCTTCGCGGGACGCAAGTCACCCGCCGGGCGTCAGCGGGCCACCGGCTCCGCCATCACACTGCGCAACGCCTTGGCCAGATCCTGCACGCGATACGGCTTCGCCACCCGCGCCCGGAATCCGAACTCCTGATAGTCCGCCATCACCGGATCGCTTGAGTAGCCGCTCGAGACGATGCCCCGCACCTGCGGATCGAATTTCAACAGTTCCTGCATCGCCTCGCGCCCGCCCATGCCTCCGGGCACGGTGAGGTCCAGCATCACGGCGTCAAAGGGCCGGCAGACCTGCTTGGCCGCCACATAGGCTTTGACCACCGCATCTCCGTCCGCCACCGCCGTGACCGAGTAGCCGAGGCGCACGAGCAAGGCGCAGGTCATCTCACGGATCGCCTCCTCGTCGTCCATGAACAGGATGCGGCCGGTCTTCGGCGCCACGACCGCCACCTCCGGCTCCGGCGCAGGCAACGCTTCGGCCGCCGCGGGCAGCCAAATCCGAAAGGTGGTGCCCCGCCCCAGCTCCGACTCCACCTCCACGTGCCCCTCGTGTTTGCGTATGATGGAATACACGGTCGCAAGCCCGAGTCCGTTGCCCGTCTGCTTGGTCGTGAAGTAGGGATCGAAGATCCGCCCCAGATGCTCCGGCCGGATGCCCGTGCCCGAGTCGGAAATCGTCAGCCTCAGGTAGCGCCCCGGCGCCATGGCGCGCACGGCGTCGCCTTCGAGGTGCTCGTTCTGCAGGCTGATCCGGACCACACCGCCGTCCGGCATGGCCTGGACGGCATTGAGCACGAGATTCTGGACCACCTGCCCGATCTGACCCTGGTCCGCGTTGGCCGGCCAAAGGTCCTCTGTATTCACAAACTCACCACGCACGGAGGAGCCGTGGAGGGCGAACGCCGCGGCTTCACGGACGAGCTCGGGCAGGCTCACCGCCTGGCGCACCGGCTCGCCCCCCTTGGCGAACGTGAGCAGCTGACCGGTCAGCTCGCGCGCGCGCAATGCACCGCGCTCCGCCTCCTCCAGCCACTTGCCCGCCGCACTCATCACCTGCGCATCGAGCATGGCGAGGGTCAGGTTGCCCATGATGACGGTGAGCAGGTTGTTGAAGTCGTGCGCAATCCCGCCGGCCAGCACGCCGACGGATTCGAGCTTGGACGCCCGCAGCAGCTCCGCCTCAAGCCTCGCCCGCTGGGTGATGTCACGCAGGACCAGCACGGTGCCGACCGGCCGGCCCTGCGGATCGTGGATCGGCGCGCACCGTCCATCCACGACGCACACCACCCCCTGCCGGTGCACCAGCACGGTGTGCGGCGGCAGCTCGACCACCTGGGTGCGGTTGAGGGCCTCCACAAACGGTACGTTCACGGCGGCCTGGGTGCGCTCGTTGCGCAAGGGGCAGACGTCGGTCACCATCCGGCCCACGGCGGCACCCTCAGTCCACCCGGTGATGCGCTCGGCGGCCTCGTTGATGAACTTGATCGTTCCTTCCGCATCGGTGGTGATGACGCCCTCCGCCATCGCCCGCAACGTGACGATGAGCCGCTCCCGCTCCGCCGCCAGGGCCTCTTCAACCTGGCGGACACCGGACACGTCCAGCATCACCAGTTGGGTCCACGCGTAATCCGGTCGCCCGCCCAGCATGGGCAACGACCAGCGGTAGTGGACGCGCCGCTCCTCGCCCCCGAAGTCGAGAATCGTCAGCTCGCCCGCCAGCTCCGTGCGTCCCCGCCACAACGCCGTGACGATCTTGCGCCGGACTTCGGCCAGCCCGCTGCCCGCCATGCGCTCCGGATCCACCGCGAGGTCGAGCTTCGACTGGGCGCCAAAGAGACGCACGGTCTCGTGATTGAGGCCGACCAGCTTCACCTTCGCGATGGCCGTTTCGAGCTCGCCCGGATGCTCCGCGGCGTAGGTGTCGAAATCCGTCACGCCCCGGCCGCGCAGACCCTCGAACCAGCGGATCACCTCGCGGTAATCAAACTCGAAGATCGCCACCGGCGAGTGCTCGAAGAGGGTGCGGTACCGCTCGGCACTCTCGCGCAACGCACTCTCGGCCGCCCGCCGCGCCGTGATATCGGAGACGAAACCCTGCAGCCGGCGCACCTGGCCGTCGGCCGACCGCCGCACCCAGACACTTTCGGAAATCCATTTGGTGGAGCCGTCGCGGCAGCGCACCTCCGACTCGAAGTCCAGCAGCGTGTCCCCTTTGGTCAGGGCGGCAAGAAACTCGGCCCGCCGTCCTGGCCGCACGTAAAGCGCATCCAGGTTGGGCTGCGCCCACGCCAGAAACTCCGCGACCGAGGCAAAGCCGAAGAGCCGCGCCAGCGCCGGGTTGACCGCACAGAACCCCTCGTTCTGCGTCGATTCGTACACTCCCTCGATTGCGTTCTCAAACAGGGTGACAAATCGCTCTTCGCTTTCACGCAACCGGGCGCGGGCGAGTGTCAGTTCCTCCTCCTGCCTTTGCACGCGGGCCCGCACCCGTCTCCAGGCAATGAATACGCCGACAAGGGCCGCCACGGCCGCCGCGATGCCCACGCCGGGCCAACCGGCAAGAAGGCCGCCGCCTGCCGACACCGTCTCCTGCCCCGCCGCCTGAAGGGCGGGCACGGCCAGGCCGGAGAGAAGCGGTAGGACCACGACGCGCATCTCCTTCATAGCCAGACTGCCGGGCCCGGCAGTCAAGGAAAGTCTGGCCGGCCGCCGTCGCCGGTTGCCCGGTCAGACCAGCCCGTGCTGCATGCACCAGCGCACGAGGCTGGCCACTTCCCGCACCCGCAGCTTCATCATGATGTTGGCCCGGTGCTTCTCGACCGTGCGCGTGCTGAGATTGAGCTTCGCGGCCACTTCCTTGGAGGACAGGCCGGACGACACCAGCTTGGCCACCTCGATCTCCCGGGCCGAGAGCACCGACGGCGGCGGTCCTGGCGGGGCGGGTGGTTCCGGCGCGGCCGGAGGCGGCTCCGCCGCGACATGAGAGGCAAAAAACATCCCTCCGGTCAGCACCGTGTCGATCGCCTGCAGGACGTAGGCAAGCGGGGAGGTCTTGTCCACGTAGCCCGCCACGCCAAGACCGATCAGCTGGGTGGGCAGCTTGGTGTCGGCATGCGCCGTGAGCACCAGAATGCGGGTCGAAGGCGACCGCTGGCGCACCTCGGAAATGATCTCCAAGCCGGACTTGCCGGGCAGATTCAGGTCGACCAGCAACAAGTCGGGCGGATACGCGAGGCAGTGCGCCAGGCCGGCATCGCCATCAGAAAAATCATCCACGGCCTCCCAGCCTTTGCGCTTTTGCAACGAGCGTTTAAGCAGCTGCCGAAAAACGGATTCGTCCTCGATGAGCGTGACGCGGGGCGTTTGGGTGGGAGAGCTGGCCGAGGTTTCCATGAAGCGTTCGGATAAGTAATTACCTGCTTCGGCACGAGCAAGCGTGGCGTCAAATGCTACCTTCGACCTTCGGCCGCCAGCGTCGGAGCGCACGGAAGTCATCCGGCAAGTAGACCGACCGGTGGGCCCGCAGGTCCGCTTCGCCCGCGATCCATCGATCCATCAGAAACTCAAAATGTTCACTATCATTCATTTCCGTCCAATATGGACAATCCACACAATGGGCTCCACTCAGCCGTCCCTGGTCGTAAACCCGCTCTTGTCGACGGCATCGCCCAGCCGAATCTGTCTCACAAAACGAGTTCCGACACTGCTGGGGAGAGGGTTGAAAGCACGATTTTAACACCTGTTTGAAAACCGTTCCGAGCTCGGCTGCCCGTTCGGAAACGGCCGCGCCGAGAAGGTTGCTCCAAGCGGCCACCTCGTCGGTCCGGATCTCGTCGCGTTCCGCGCCAAACCGCCGCGCCCAGCCGCCGCGGGCGCCAATCACGAGAATGGTTCGAGCCAGGGCCACCATCTGTGCATCGGAGAGCGGCGCACGGCCCGTCTGACGCAGGCCGCGCTCGATCACGGGACTCAGACAGGCGACAAACTCGCGGACCACCGGTTCAGCAACGTCATCGGGCGACTCAGCCATGCAGCAACCCCTTTCCTGAGCGCCGGGCCACCGCAAGGGCTAAAATTGTCACGCATACAAATGCTGGTCATCCGAACTGTACTGGTACTCAATCTTTGCTGCTGGAACTGTCCGTCCGGGGGCAAAGGCGTTAGGCTCCAGCCCTTCCCGCCTCCCTCCTCATGGCTCCCCGAGTCCCACCCTCACGCCCGAAACCGCTTTATGCCGGCCTGGCGGACAGCCTCCAGGCGCTGATCGCCGACGGCACGCTGCGTCCCGGTCATCGCATCCCTTCCGTGCGGCGCATGGCCGGATCGCGGGGCGTGAGCATCGCCACGGTGCTACAGGCGTACACCCTGCTGGAGGCCCGGGGCTACCTCGAGGCGCGTCCGCAGTCCGGCTTTTATGTCCGCCCACGCCTGCCGTTCGACGCACCCGAACCGCGGATGGCCCGCCCCATGGTGAAATCGAGTGTGGTCGGCATCAGCGATCTCGCCGCCGGGTTCATGCGTGCGTCGACCGAACCCTCGATCGTCCCCCTCGGCGGAGCCTGCCCCGACCCGTCGCTCTTCCCCACGGCAAAGCTCTCCCGCCTGCTGGGTGCCGTCGGACGCGATGATCCGGCCATGCTGGGGCGCTACGCGATGTCGGCCGCCTACGATCCCCTGTCCCGGGAGATTGCCCGACGCTACCTTCAGTCAGGCGCACCGCTCTCCCATGAGGAGTTGATCATCACCCTAGGTTGTACGGAGGCCCTCAACCTCGCACTTCGCGCGGTGACCAAGCCAGGCGATACGGTCGCCGTCGAAACTCCGGCCTACTTCGGGTTCTTCCAGATCCTGCAAAGCCTGGGTCTGCGGGTGCTCGAAGTCCCCACCGACCCACGCGAGGGGCTGTGCCTCGACGCGCTACGCACCGCCCTGACCCACGGAGAGGTAAAGGCGGTACTCACAATGCCAAGTTTTCAGAATCCCCTCGGCGCCTGCATGAGCGATGAAAACAAGGAACGCCTGTTCCGATTGCTCGTCGAATTCGATGTGGTGGCCATCGAAGACGACATTTACGGCGATCTGCATTTTGAGAACGAACGTCCAAAGCCCTTGAAGGCGTGGGATACCGACGGTCGCGTCATCCTGTGCAGCTCCTTTGGCAAGACGCTGGCCCCCGGGCTCAGAGTCGGATGGGTCGCCCCGGGGCGCTACGCCGAGCGGGTACGCCGGCTGAAGATGGCGAACACCCTCGGCACCCCCGTTGTGCTCCAGAAAACGCTCTCCGATTTCCTGCGCAACGGAGGTTACGACCACCACCTGCGGTCCATCCGTCGCGCCTACCACCATCAGGTCCAGATCTTCTCCCAGGCCATTCTGCGCGCGTTCCCGGACGGCACGCGGCTCAGCCGTCCGCGGGGCGGCTTCATCCTCTGGATCGAACTGCCAACGGGCATCGACACGGTCCGTTTGCACGAGGATGCCCTTGCTCGCGGCATCAACACCGCCCCCGGCCTGCTGTTCTCGGTCAAAGAACGCTACCGCCACTGCCTGCGAATGAATTGCGGACTGCCGTGGACCGACCGCGTCGCCGATGCGATCGCCACCTTGGGCCGGCTCGTTGGCAACGAAGCCTCCGGAACCGCCCCCCATCGACGCAGCGCATGAATTCCCCCTCCAGCTCCCCCTTCCGGGGCGAGGCCGGTTTGTCCGTCCATGAGCGCCGTCGGGTACAGGTTCTCATCCTCATCTTCGAGAACGTGGACGTCCTCTCATTCTCCGGCCCCTATGCCGTCTTCGCTGCGGCCGACGACTGCGAGGGAGGCCATACCTTCCAGGTGCGCACCGTGGCCGAGTCACCGTCGAGCATCCGAGCCCTTCACGGCCTCAAGATCGCGCCCGACCTGACACGGGAGCACGCACCGCGGCCCGACGTGCTCGTGATTCCGGGCGGATCCGGAACCCGGGCGTTGCTGGATCGCCCCGGATTGCACGAATGGATCCATACGCGCTCCGCCACCGCCGAGGCCACCCTCGCGGTGGGTACCGGCATCGCTTTGCTGACCAAAGCCGGCTTGCCCGGCCTGCCCGAGGCCTCCGGAGGGCCCAACGTCTTCCCAGAAGCCCCGCTGACTGCTCCGGGTGTCATGGGACAGGGCGCCGCTTCCTTTCAGGTGGCGGCACATCCCGGCGGCAAGGGGATGATCCTCACCGCTACCGGTGCCCGTACCGCCATCGAAGCATCGCTCCATGTGGTGCGCCTCCTGCGCGGGGACCCGCTGGCGTCTGCCACGGCCCGACACCTAGACCAAGCCTGGCCATTCGGGTCACCGGCATAAGCCATGGCTGCAACCCCGCCCACCGCCCCCACGCGCACCGCGCTTCTGCTGGCCTTTGCCACGATCTACCTCGTGTGGGGATCCACCTACCTCGGCATTCGCATTGCGGTCGGAAGCATGCCTCCCTTTGCCATGGCCTCTGCGCGCTTTTTGATCGCGGGGGCGCTGCTGTTCATCGTGCTGAAGCTGCGGGGCGCCCAATGGCCCACCTTGGCCCAACTGCGCGAGCATGCGCTGATCGGTACCTTTCTCCTGCTAGGAGGGAACGGACTGGTGGCTTGGGCCGAACAATACATCCCCTCCGGGATCGCCGCGTTGCTCATCGCCATCGGCCCCTTGTTCGTGGTCCTCACCGAATGGGCATGGCCCGGGGGCAGCCGCCCCACCTTTCGCACCTTCGGCGCCCTCTTGCTCGGCCTTGGGGGCGTAGCGTGGCTGGCCGCACCGTGGGAAGCGGCAAGCCACGGCAGCTTGGATGGAGCGGGCGTCATCGCGGTCCTCAGCGCCTGTGCCTTCTGGGCCATCGGATCCATCGCCTCCCGCCATGCCCGAAGTGGAGCCTCTCCTTTGTATGCCGCCTCACTGCAAATGATCGGAGGAGGCGCTGCGCTCGGACTTGTGGCGTGGGCCCACGGCGATTGGTCGGCCGTCGACTTCTACCGAATCACCCCGGAAGCCTGGGGTGCCTTCCTTTACCTGATTCTTTTCGGATCCCTCCTGGGATTCTCGGTCTTCGTCTGGCTAATGAAACACAGCACGCCCGCACGGGTGGCGACCTTTGCCTACGTCAATCCCATCGTCGCCGTCTTTCTCGGCTGGCTCCTGCTCGACGAAGAGGTCACGCGGCGCACCTTTGTGAGTGCCGTGATCATCATCACGGCCGTGGTGTTGATCACCGTGCAGCGGAACCGTCCGCGCGCCTGAGCCCCCTCAGCAGGATCGGCCGGCATCCGATCACCGTCGGCCGGGTTCCGTACCCAGCTCCCCTGGCCCGGGCCGGCCTTCCGGCACAAAAAAAGACGGCCGCTTGCGCGGCCGTCTTGCGATAAAGCAACTGTGTTGGGTTGGTCCCGATTAGAAGCGGAGACGGGCTCCGACCTGGACCTTCCAACGCGATTGTCCGTTCTCGTAAACGAACGCATCGACACCGGTAAAGGTGGTCGGACGGATCCGGCCATCGGCACCGTAGGAAACAGCTCCATTGACGCGATTGCGCCGGAACTGCTCCGAGCCGAAGTGCTTCTGATTGGGCTCTTCAAAGTACCCGAACAGATCCTCGCTGAGGAACGCACCGAAGTTGATGAAGTCGAGGAAGAGCTCGAGCGACGGCTTCACCTCGAATTGCGACGGCGCATAGAGCGGAACCTCCTGGGTGAACTTCAAGTCGAGCCGGTTGACCCAAGGCGCGGTGAAGGCGTTGCGGGGCGCGATGCCGCCAGCGTAACTGGCAAGATCGCTGTTGGCAAAGAAGTCGAGGTAGGCGTCGCGCGCCGCCGTCGACATCCCCGAGAAGTCGAAGCGGGGATCGTCGATGCCGGAGGGCACCGCCACGAGGTCATTGCCGTTCTGGCCGTCGCCATTCAGATCGCCGCTGTAAACCCAGCTGAAGGGATCCCCAGTGCGGCCCTCGTAGTACAGCGAGGCGCGGGTCTTCCAGCTCTTGAAGAACTCGAACTCACGCGTATACGAGAACTGGATACGATCCTTGATCTGCGTGTCGGCGGTGCCCACCTCAACCTGGCTTTGGTTGAAGACCACGTTGCGCTGCCACTGCCCCGATGCCGTCGTCTGGCCGAAGCCCTGCGACTCGGTGGCACGCCCGCGCACGTAGCTGACGTTGGCGCTCCAGCGATCCTTGAGGGGCCGGTCCCACGAGACCGTCATGTACCGGGACTGGCCGGTGGACACGTTGCGGATGCGATAAAGGTCAGTGTAGCCGGCAAAGAGGGCATTGGCGGCCGTACCCGGATTGCCC
>VFQR01000046.1_pt1:27500-363814 | contig 363814 bp, 297 predicted proteins | sample 3512321 | NCBI WGS metagenome assembly VFQR01 (sample SAMN10412374, study PRJNA504923) | tailings metagenome | isolation source: Relicate 3 Philex TSF1 revegetated site | place: Philippines: Tuba, Benguet | collected 2017-08-29
CTGCCGTAAGTCTATACGCACAACCCACCGCGCCAACGACCTCCGAACCCGAAGGATCCACCATTCAGCTCGAGGCGTTCCGAGTTACCGGCTCGAACATCAAGCGCCTGGACCAAGAGAAGGTCCTGCCCGTGACGGTCCTCGACCAAACCGCGTTCGAAACCCGCGATGCGATGACGCCGGTTCAGCTTCTGACCGCCCTGCCCCAAGTGGTCAGTGTGCCGATCAACGAGTCCAACTCCACGGGCGCGATCGCCCGCGGCGACGTAGCCGCGTTGAGCCTGCGCGGGCTCGCGTCCGGCAACACCCTCGTGCTTCTGAACGGCCGTCGTCTCGCCAATCACCCCATCACCCAAAACGAAAGCGGAGTCCTCGCCAGTTCCGTGAACGTCAACCAGCTGCCCAACCGCGGCATTGGGCGGGTGGAACTCCTGCGGGACGGAGCGTCGGCGGTGTACGGCTCGGACGCCATCGCAGGCGTGGTCAACTACATGATGGACCGGGAATTTCGCGGGACCGAACTCAGCACGCAGATTGGTCTTCCGGAGGATGGAGGCGCGGAATATGGCCGCGCGACCCTCTCCCACGGCCGCGACTTCGCCAACGGGCGCGGCCGATGGCTGACCGTGTTGGATGCCTACTACCGAAAGGAGCTTTATCTGGCCGACCGGCCGTTCTCTGCGGACGCCGACAAATCGCGGGTCGCGCCCGCCCCGTTCGATCAACCCACCTCGGCTTTCTTCGACCGCAACGCATCCGGACCCTACGCCGCATTCCGGGTAGGGTCGGCGACACAGACCCGTTACCTCGTGCCTACTGCGCCCGGGGTGGTGGGATTTACGACCACGGTGCCCGCCCGTACCGGCGTCACCGCCGACTACTATTACAACATCAACTCGGACCAAATGAACCTGCCCAAGACAGAGCGGTACAATTGGTTCAACCAGGTTGAGTTCGATCTCTCCGACCGGCTGACGGCCTTTGGCGAAATCTCCTACTACGATGCCTTCACTGACTTTCGCCGTTCTCCCCTGCCCTACAGCAGCGGCGCGGATCGACCGCTCGTGCTCGCGATCGGCAACCCGTACAATCCGTTTGGCTCCCGCTTCTATGACCCCGCTGGCGCCCCCAATGCAGATGGCTCGCCCCGCCTGACCGGTACGCCGCAGACCGTCCGCATCATGAATTTCCGCATCATGGACATGGGCCAGGAGCGCGTGGAGATCGACACCGACATCTATCGCGTGCTGGGCGGTCTGCGCGGTCGGTTCGGCGACACCTGGACGTGGGAAGGCGCCGCCTACTACACCCGCGCCAAGACCGTCGACGAAGTCCAAAACGCCTTGCGCGAATCCGCATTGCTGGCCGCGGCCGAACGTACGGACAGCAGCGCGTACAATCCTTTTGGCTACACCTTTCGCGTTCAAAACGGCGCTGTGGTCCCTGACCAGGCCTACGCCAATCCTCAGAGTGTGATGGGGCCGATCTACGATAAGCTGCCCAACAACGGACGCAGTTCGGTGGGTAGCATCGACTTCAAGGTCTCCGGGGAAGCGCTTCAGCTTTGGAGCGGCCCCCTCTCCGTCGCGGCCGGAGGCGAGTATCGCGTGGAGGAGTTGTCGCATACCCGCCCGCCTTTCGCGGGTCTGAATCCGCCTACCTCGGGCCTCGACCCCACCAACAACGATTTCGTGCAGGCCTCGGCAACCGCGGACATCGTCGGCGACCGGACCGTTTCAAGCAGCTACGCCGAGGTCGTGGTGCCGCTGGCGAGCCCGAAGAACGATCTTCCCTTGCTCACGTCGCTCGAATTGTCCGCCTCCGTCCGGCATGAAAGTTACAGCGACTTCGGCGACACCACCAAGCCGAAGTTCGGCGCCAACTGGAAGCCCGCTCCCTGGGTCATGATTCGCGGGTCGTACAACGAGGGCTTCCGAGCTCCCAATCTGGCCGTGCTCAATCAAAAGGAACGCACGATCGTCCAGGCCTACGCCGATACCTACCGCGTCCCTGTCACCGGGCTCGCCTCCGACGGCACGGTCAACCGCACGTACACGACCGCAGGCAATGCCGAGCTCGAACCCGAGTTCAGCGAGGGCCGGAGCGCCGGTATCGTGATCGACGTGCCGCGCATCCGGGGCCTGTCGCTGTCCGTGGACTTCTGGCGCATCGACCAGCGCAACATCATCGACGCCGACACCACGGCTCAGGTGGTGGACAACGATTACCAGTTGCTCCGTGCCTACACCCAGCAGCAACTCGCGGCCGGCGTGCCGATCGGCAGCATCAACACCGGCAGCGGCACGGCCGGCTATGTGGGCGATCCCCGTGTCACCCGTGCGCCGATGCCGGCGTCCGACCAGATGTTCTTCGACGCCTACAACGCCACGCGTCCGGCATCCGATCAGATCGCGGCCTTCGGACCGATCCTCACGCTCCGTACGGCCTTCAGTAATCGGTCCGTTGCCCGGGTCGCAGGAGCGGATCTGGGTTTGACCTACCGCCTGCCTGAGAACCGCCTCGGTCTCTTCACCTTCTCGACGGAGTGGACCTACCTCGACGAGTCTTACGAGTCGGTGCCTGAGACTGACGTGATCGACAGCCGGCTCGAACAGAACGGTGCCGCGCGCTGGCGCGGGAACGCCAATCTGACCTGGCGCCGCGACCAGTGGACCGCCGGACTCAGTGCCTACTACATCGGAGCCTTTGCGGACACCGGTGCGTCCACCACCCAAGCGGTCTACGACTCTCTCGGACAACCCTCCCACATCATGGTCCTCGAGGACCTCGGCCGTTTGAACTACTGGTACAAGGTTGCAAGCACGCTCACCTTCAACCTGTTCGTCACGCATCGGTTCGGAGCCGACACCCACCGCTGGTTGCGCAACTCAACCGTCCGCGTTGGCGTCACGAATCTCACCGCCGAAGATCCGCCGCTGAGTGCGGATCCCTCCGGCTACCAAGCGTCGGTCTATAACTACCTTGCCGTCGGCCGCACCTGGACGCTGGAGCTCACCAAACGCTTCTAACCGGTCCCGGTCCGCTCGATTCTCCCCGGCGCGGCCTGCGTGCGGCGCCGGGGAAAACGGCCGCATCTTGCTTTGCCTCGTCTCCTCATGAATCACCTCCGCCATCTTCCGCTTCTGCTGCTGATCGTCGTGTCCGCGGTCAGCGCGCGCGCCGTCACCACACCGAAAGAGCATTTCGGCTTCGCCATCGGGGACGATTATCACCTCGCGACCTTCACGCAGACCGAGGCCTATTTTAAGAAGGTCGCGGCGGAGTCAGACCGTGTGGTGCTGGTCGATATCGGACCCACCGAGGAGGGTCGCCGCCAACCCATGCTGATCGTGACCTCTCCGGCCAATCATGCGAAGTTGGAGCGTTACCGGCAGATCTCCCAGCGCCTGGCCCGCGCCGAGGGCTTGAACGACGCGGAGGCGCGGGCCCTGGCGGAGGAAGGTCGCGCGGTCGTCTGGATCGACGGCGGCCTGCACGCCAACGAGACCGTCGGCACCCACCAGTTGATCGAATCCGTCTACCGCTTTGCCAGCGCCACCGACGCAGTCACGCAGCGGATTCTCGACGATGTGATCATCCTGTTCACGCACTGCAACCCGGACGGGCAGGAGTTGATCTCGTCCTGGTACATGCGCCGCCCCGTACCCGAGGAGCGCTTCTTTGATCTTCAGCCCCGGCTCTACCACAAGTACGTCGGCCACGATAACAATCGCGACTTCTTCACCATGGCGATGAAGGAGAGCTCGAACATCAACCGTCAGCTCTACGTCGACTGGCTGCCGCAGATCGTCTACAACCATCACCAGTCGGCGCCCCCCGGCACGATCATTTCGGGCCCGCCTTACCGGGATCCCTTCAACTACGTCTTCGACCCGCTCCTCGTGACGAGCATCGACGCGATCGGGGCCGCGATGAACAATCGCTTTCACGCCGAGGGCAAAGTCGGCATCGCCCAACGCCGCGGCGCACCGTTCTCGACCTGGTGGAACGGCGGCCTGCGCACGACGCCGTACTTCCACAACCAGATCGGCATCCTTACGGAGATCGTGGGCAACCCGACGCCCATGGACATCCCCCTGCTGCCCGAGCGTCAGATCCCGTCCGGAGATCTGCCCGCCCCGGTCGCCCCGCAGCGCTGGCACTATCGTCAGTCGATCGACTACTCGGTGAGCGCCAACTACGCGATTCTCGACTACGCATCCCGCCAACGCGACCAGCTGCTCTACAACATCTACCTGATGGGGAAGGCCTCGATCGAGCGCGGCAGCCGGGACCATTGGACGCGGTATCCGTCGCGGGTGGATGCGATGCGCAAAGCCTATGAGGCGGACCGTCGCACCGCACCCGCCGCGGCGCCGGATGCCTCGGAACGCTTCGCGGCCTACAACGCCCCCGGGATCCCGCCCGAATACTTTGCCCATCTCCAGAAGCCCGAGCAGCGGGATCCGCGCGGCTACATCCTGCCCGCGGACCAACCCGATTTTCCGACCGCGGTCGCGTTCATCAACATGCTGATCAAGGGCGGTGTCGCGGTCGAACGCGCCACCACCGACTTCACCGTGAACGGCAAGACGTATCCGTCTGGGTCTTACATTGTCCGGACGGCCCAGGCGTTCCGGCCGCACATCCTCGACCTGTTCGAACCCCAGGATCACCCGAACGATTTCCTCTACGAAGGCGGCCCCCCCATCGCGCCCTATGACTCCGCCGGGTGGACCCCCGCCTTCCTGATGGGTGTCCGCTTTGACCGGATCCTCGACGGGTTCGAGGGACCGTTCGTACGCCTTCCCTGGGGGGAGATCCAGGCGCCGCCGGCGGGCCGCATCGCCGGTGCCGGCCGGGGCGGGTTCCTGATCCCGCCGGGACCGGTCAACACCTTCAAGCTCATCAATCGCGTCCTGGCCGCCGGTCTCGAAGTGCACCGGTTTGCCTCGGCCTCCGGGTCGGCGAACGCATTGACGCCCGGCACGGTGTTTATCCCGGCGCAAGCTGGCGCCGAGAATCTCATTAAGACCGCTGCAGCGGAACTGGGACTCGCCGTCCAAGCCGTCGACCAACCGCCGTCCGGTCAGCAAGTGAAGGTCAGGCGGCAGCGCATTGCCCTCTGGGATGTCTACGGCGGCTCCATGCCCTCCGGCTGGACCCGCTGGCTGCTCGAACAGCACGGCTTCGCCTTCGATCTCGTGTATCCCGGCCAGATCGACGCCGGAGCACTCGCCGGGCGCTACGATGTGCTGATCCTGCCGTCCGGCGCCATCCCCCTGCCCCGCGCTCTCGGCGGTCCGCCGGCCCCGCGGTCCTCCTACGTGCTCCGCACCCCGCGACGCGAAGACCTGCCGGAGGAGTTTCACGGTCTGCTTGGCAGTTTTTCCGAGGAAAAGACCGTTCCTGCCCTGCGAGCCTTCACCGAAGCAGGCGGTACGATTGTGGCGGTCGGCACCAGCAGCCAGCTGGCGCATCACCTGAATCTCCCGGTGAAGAATGCCTTGGTGGAGCTGACGCCCGACGGACGAGAGCAGCGTTTGCCCCGGGAAAAGTTTTTTGTCCCGGGCAGCGTGCTGCGCGCGAAGGTTGATCCCTCGCAACCGGCCGCCTGGGGCATGACGGCGGACGTGGACATCTATTTCGACAACAATCCCGTCTTCCGGCTCACGCCCGCCGCGTTGGTCGAGGGCGTCAAACCCATCGCTTGGTTCGATACACCGCGCCCCTTGCGCAGCGGTTGGGCGTGGGGACAGGCCTACCTTGACCAGGGCATTCTCGCCGCCGACCTGCCTGTCGGGCAGGGCACGGTGCGCCTGCTTGCGCCTGAGGTGACCTTCCGCGCCCAGCCCTACGGCACGTTCAAGCTGTTGTTCAACACCCTGCTCCGCCACGATCCCGCCCGGTGATCACGTGCGCCCTTCCGCATGATCCCAGCGCCTTCTTCGGCCGAGCCGTACCGTCTGTACGAGCCGCGGACAACCGCCCTCCCGATCGTCCTCGACTCGCCCCACAGCGGCGCGGTGTGGCCGGAGACGCATGCGCCGACGGCACCCCGGGAGGCGCTGCTCACCACCTGGGACGCCTATGTGGACGAACTTTGGGCGGACGCGCCCGACCACGGCGCAACGCTGCTGGCCGCCCGTTTCCCCCGCGCCTATGTCGACGCGAACCGGGCTGAGGACGACATCGACCCGGCCCTGCTCGACGGCCCCTGGCCGCACCGCCTCGCCACCTCCGACTACAGCCGCCGCGGCATGGGCCTGATCCGCAGTCTCGCGCTGCCGGATGTGCCCATGTACCGCAGCCGCCTGCCGGTGTCCGAAGTGCAGCGCCGCATTGATTGCTACTATCGACCTTATCGGAACAAATTGCGGGCTTTGCTGGATGCTCCGCATGCCGCCCACGGCATCGTGTGGCACATCAACTGCCACTCGATGAAGTCTCGGGGCAACCGAATGAACCTCGATGCCGGCCGCAGCCGGCCCGACATCGTGGTCAGCGATCGCGAGGGTACGACGGCTGACCCGGCCTTCACCGACTGGGTAGCCCGATGGTTCTCCACCCATGGCCTGCGCACGCAGGTCAACGACCCGTATCGAGGCGGCGACCTGGTCGCAACGTTCGGGCGCCCGGCGCTCGGCCGCCACAGCATCCAGATCGAGATCAACCGAGCGCTCTACCTCGACGAGGCCGCATTCACCCGCGGCGCGGGCTTTGCCTCCTTGCGGCGTACCCTCGACACCTTCGCCGCCAACCTCGCCGAGTTTGTGCGGGCGAAAATCGTTTCCTCCGCTCCTTGAGCCGCGAAGGCGATTCACCGATCCACGCCGCGCCTACCACACCTCTGTTGTTTCTCTTCCATGATCCCCCGCCCTACCCGTTTCCAGCGCTTCCTTGACCGGCTTGAACGGGTCGGAAACGCGCTGCCGCACCCCGCCACCCTCTTTCTCCTGCTGGCGGGCACGGTCGTGCTCGTTTCCGCGGTGCTGAGCGTGACCGGACTCGAGGTCATCCACCCCGCCCGCAACGAGCCCGTCCGCGCCTTCAATCTTCTCTCGGTTGAAGGCCTGCACCGCATCATCCTCGGGGTGCTGCCAAACTTCATCAACTTTGCGCCGCTCGGCTCGGTGCTGGTTTGCGTGCTCGGCCTCTCCATCGCCGAACACAGCGGACTGCTGAGCGCCGTGATGCGGCTGATCGTCCAGGCGGCGCCCGGACGGCTGCTGACGATGGTGGTCGTGTTCTGCGGCGTCACTTCCAACACGGCCGGTGACGTCGGCTACGTTCTGCTGCTGCCGCTCAGCGCAGCGCTCTTTCATTCCGCCGGCCGGCATCCGCTCGCGGGCATCGCCGCCTCCTTCGCCGGCGTGTCCGGAGGGTTTGCGGCGAACCTGCTCATCTCGCCGACGGACGTCATCCTCGCGGGCCTCAGTCAGGAGGCGGCGCGAATACTCGACCCGGCCTACACGGTGACCCCGATGGCCAACTACTTCTTCCTCGCCGCCTCGGTCTTTGTCGTCACCGCCGTGGGAACAGTCGTGACCGAGAAAGTGGTCGTGCCGAGATTGGGCACCTATCGGGGGGACGCCGCCGCGCAGCCGATCACCGCGCTCACCGCCGCCGAGTGGCGTGGGCTGCGCTGGGCCGGGATTTCCCTGCTCATCCTGTCTGCCCTCGTGCTCGCGGGCCTGCTGCCCGAGAACGGTTTCCTGCAGGATCCGAAGAACCCGGGATTCATCGGTTCGTATTTTGTGCGCGGCCTCGTGTTCTTCATTTTTGTCTTCGGGCTCATCCCCGGTGTCGCCTACGGGATCGCAGCGGGCACGGTGCAAAGCGATGCGGACGTCTACAAGGGCATGCAGCGGACCCTGGAACTGCTCGCCGGTTACCTGGTGGTGGTGTTCTTCATCGCCCAGTTCGTGGCCTTCTTCAACTGGACCAACCTGGGCGTGATCCTGGCCGTCGAGGGGGCCACCGTGCTCCGTGCCCTCGAACTGGGGCCGATTCCGCTGATGATCGGCCTCGTGCTGCTCACCGCCACGATCAACCTCGTGGTCGGCTCGTCTTCGGCCAAGTGGGCGATGCTCGCACCGATCTTCGTCCCGATGTTCATGCTGCTCGGGTACGCACCCGAACTCACGCAGAGCGCCTACCGCGTGGGAGACAGCACCACCAACATCATCACGCCGCTGATGTCGAACTTCCCCCTGGTGCTGATGTTCGCACAACGCTACGAGCCCAAGGCCGGCATCGGCACCATGACCGCGCTCATGCTGCCCTATTCGCTCGCCAATCTGGTCGCATGGACCGCCTTCCTGATCATCTGGGTGCTGCTCGGCTGGCCCCCCGGTCCGGGCGCCCCGCTCCTGATGCCGTGACGCGCTGCCGGGAGCAGGATCAGTCCGCCACGCCGGCCATGGCCCGGCCGGCGATCCAACCCGTCGTCCATGCCGCCTGAAAGTTGAAGCCGCCGGTGATGCCGTCGACATCGAGCACCTCCCCGGCGAAGTGCAGGCCGGGCCGCACCCGGCTCTCCATCGTGCGAAAGTCCACCTCGCGCAGGCGGACGCCGCCGCAGGTCACAAACTCCTCCTTGTTCATGCTCTTGCCCTCGACCGCAAACTCGGAAGCCGAAACCTGAGCCGCGAGTGCCTGTAAGCGCGCGTTGGATACACCCGTCCAGCACAGCTCGGGTTCGAATGCGGCGCCGGCGACGAGGCGTTCCCATAGCCGGCCCGGCAAGCCGAAGGGATTGGCGCTGGTGACCTGCTTGCGCGGGTGCTCCTGCCGAAACTGCTCCAGCGCGGCGCGCACCGACTCCGGGGGCCGCGGAGCCGCCCAGTTGATCACCAGCTTTGCCTTGTAATCACAGGCATGCAGCTCGCGCGCGCCCCAGGCCGAGAGCTTGAGCACCGCCGGACCACTCAGCCCCCAGTGGGTCACCAGGATCGGGCCGGCCTCCCGAAGTTTTGTGCCGGCGATGGCGGTCGCAACCAGCGGCACGGAGAGGCCCTCGAGGCCCCGCAGGCGCGGATCATCGATGTGGAAGGTGAAGAGCGACGGTACCGGCGGTTCAATCGTGTGATCGAGCCGTGCGGCGATCGCCAGCCCGGCCGACCCTTTGTTGCCTCCCGTTGCCAAGAGAAGGCGGTCCGCCTCGACGACGGAGTCGTCCGTCAAAGTCAGGCGGAAACGCGCCCCGCCCTCACCTGCGGCCCCGTGCAGACACTCCGCCTCGCGCAGGCCGCGGCAGACGGTCACGGTCACCCGGGCGGCGTCGGCGGCGGACCGAAGACAGTTCACGATCGTGGCCGAGTCGTCTGTGACCGGGAACATGCGACCATCCTCCTCGGTTTTCAGCTCCACCCCGCGCGCGGCAAACCAGGCGACCGTTTCTCGCGGACCCCAGCGATGAAAAGGCCCGAGCAACTCGCGCCCTCCGCGCGGGTAACGTTTGACGAGCTCGCGCGGCTCAAAGCAGGCGTGCGTCACGTTGCAGCGCCCTCCGCCGGAGATTCGAACCTTGGCCAGGGGATGGGCCGTCGCCTCGTACAACGTGACCCGAGCGCGCGGGTTGGCCTCGGCCGCGGCGATTGCGGCAAAAAATCCCGCGGCTCCGCCGCCGGCGATGACGATCCGTGGTGCCTCCATGAAGACCGCAGCGTGCGCAGGTCGACGCGCCGGGGGCAAAACGAAAACCGCCGCCGGCACAAAGGCGGGCGGCGGTCGGGAAAACGGAACGGGAGAGCCGTTACTTCTTGGGCTCGCCGTCGGGACGGCCCTTCTGGCCTCCGCCCGGTCCGCCGGGTCCGCGCGTCTCGGCAAACTTGGCCTGCTGCTCGGGCGTAAGGATGGCGCGGATCTGCTCGGCGAACGAACGGCGGATCGCCTGCATCTTTTCACGCCGGGCTTCCTGAGTGAGCGAGGCGTCGGCGCGCAGGGCTTCGACGCTGGCGCGTTCGGATTCGAGGATCGCCTGCACCTTGGTCTTTTGCTCGGCGGTCAAGGCGAGGCGTTCGGACATCTGCTCAAGGCGGGCGCCAGGGCCACCGCCTCCGGGGCCACCGGGGCCGGCACGTTCCGGACGCTGAGGGCGGTCACCCGAGGGTTGAGCGGAAAGCGAGAGCGGGGCGGCAAGGCCGACGGTAAGGGCGAGGACAGGGAGGAGAACTTTCGACAGGGCATTCATGGCTGATGATGGTTTTGGATGGTTGTTCGGCAGCGCCCCGGGTCGCGTTGCTGATGGAGAACTAGACGCGGTCTCCGGATTTTGGTTACATCACGCCTGTCCATGACTCACGACGAGCTCGCCGCCCTTGCCGCTGCCACGGTCGCCGCCACCCGCCGGCGCCTCCCCGCCCGGCTGCGTCCGCTCGCCGAGGCTCTGCCGGTCGTCTATCACGACCGGCCCAGTCCGGAGATTCTGGGCGACGAGTTTGAACCGGACATCCTCGGAATGTTCGCCGGCAGTCCCCACGGTCTCGACACGGGCGACAACAACGCCCTGCCTGCGCACATCATGCTCTTCCTGGAGAACCTTTTCGACTATGCCGAAGGAGACCGCGCAACCTTCCAGGAAGAGGTAAAGCTCACCTATTTGCACGAGCTGGGGCACTACTTCGGCTGGGACGAAGACGATCTTGAAGTCCGCGGCCTGGGCTGACCGACTCACGGAACCGTTCGTACTCCGCGCTTTCCAACGGGATGCGCCCGTGCATAGTCCCCCTTCAACCTTTTCGTGCTATGAAGAAATGCTTCCTCCTCATGCTGGCCTTCCTCGCTGCCGCGGCCTCCGCCGTGGCGCAAAACACGCTGACGCGGAAGGACTACGTGACGCGCATCGAGAGCTGCGAGGCCATCCTGCGCGAGTTCATGCTGCGTCCCAATACCGCCATCCCGTCGGACATCCTTAAGCGCGCCCGCGGCCTGATCATCGTGAATCAGGTCAAAGCCGGCATCATCTTTGGCGTAAAAGACGGTTACGGGGTTGTCATGGTCAAGCGACCGGATGGCACGTGGAGCGTGCCGGCCTTCGTGAATGCGGGCGAAGCCAGCCTTGGCCTCCAGCTCGGCGCGACCACGGTGGAGACGGTCTACGTGATCATGGACGACCAGACGCCCCGCCTGCTCTTCAACCAACGGTTCAACGTCGGCGCCGATGCCAAAGCGGTCGCCGGTCCGCGCGTGGCTGACGCCGAGAGCTACAATCGTGCAATCCTCGCAACACCGGTGCTGGTCTACAACAAGACGGCCGGACTCTATGCCGGCGCCACGGTCAAAGCCGGTTACCTGTCGCGCAATGACAACGCGAACCGGGCCTTCTACAACACCTCCTCCTCCCTGCCCGAGATCCTTTACAGCAACTGGATCACACCGCCCGCGGAAGTTCAGCCTCTGATGGCGTACGTGCAGGAACTCACGCGCTGAGCTGCCTCCGGTCCCCCTTTCACCACGGGTTGCTCCATCACAGGGGCAACCCGTTTTTTGTGCCCCGACGGAACCATCCGCTCAGTTAAGCCACGTCAGGGCCGGCCGCTGGAGCGACCCGGCCAGCGCCGCCGCGTCCCGCTCGTCGCAGCGACCGGTGTCCTCGTCACCATCGAGAAATGCCACAAACTCAAGCTGGGTGGCGCCGGAGGGACCGGTCCAATGCCGCACGATCTCGAGGGCCGGCAGGGTCTTCCGGCCAAGAATCTCCACGAGCGGAAAATCGATGTATCCATTAAAGGAGCGATACACCAGTTCCGTGCACACCAGCCGGTCACTGCTGAAGAAATCGAAGTCGAAATCGTAGGCCTTGCCCGCGTGGCTGAAGGCCCGGGCAATCACTTCGCGAACCTGCTCCGGAGAGAGGCGGGGGCGCAGCACCGCGACAGAATCAGCCTCTCCGATCGAGTGTTCCGCACTGGTAAAGACCACGCCGGCGCCAATCGCTTCGATGATCACGTGTGCGCGTCCGCCAGCATCCGGGCGCGCATACGCCTCGAGGTGACGCGCCACCCGCGGATCCTCCGCGAGGCCCATGGCGCGCAGGTCATCCACCGTGCCGACGTACAGCGCAGAATGCGGCCAGTAGCCGGGCAGGAAGGCGTTGGAAAGAAACCAGTTGCGACGCTGGAGGAGAATATCGCCCGGGCGGAGGCGCGGGCGCAGCGCCTCCAGTTTGTCCGGCGTGATCAGGGCAGCCCCGGAGCGCGGTTCGCGAATCTTCGTGTGCCCGACAAGCGAGGAGATGGCCGAACTCGCCCGATAGTACCCTCCGCGCGCCCAGTTGCCAACGTCCGTGACGGCCGTCGCGACCTTGTAGGTCAACAACCGGTCCGACAGCCCGGCGGTGTACGCTCCGGCGGTCGCAATGGCGCCGTGAAAACGGGCGTAGGGCTCTGCTTGATACAACCCGGTCTCCCGCCAACGCGGTACGGTCGCATGATAATGCTGCCAGCCGGCTTCCAGCCAGCGGCGGTGCGCCACGTTCGCGAGGTTTGAACGGATCTGATCGTACGTTCCCGCCGGCAGACCCCAGACCGGCTCAGGTTCGTTGAGCTTGCGGATCGCCGTCTCCTGACCTTCGAAGGCGAGGACAAAGCGGGCGGCGTACTCGTACGCGACTGCCGCGGCGGTATAGTGCAGCAGCAGCGCCCGCAGGCGGTCGTGCTCGTCGTTGAGCTGGGCATGGCGCTGATACTTCCAAACTGTGCGAAGCAAGGCGGCCCGGTAGCTCAGGTAGGACACCATCATCCGCCTGATCTCATCGTCATCCTCCTGCCGGTAGTAGCTGCGCTGGCCTGCCAGCAGTTCGGCCTCAAACCGGCGGTAACGCGCCTCGAGCTCTGCGAGTCCGTCGATCACGGCCACGAGGGCCCGCTCGTCCGTCTCGAGATTCTCCGCCCGCTCCGCCGGGGACCACGCCTGGAGGGCGGGAGCCTGGGTGCGCAACCACTCCACCGGACGATCGCGGAGGAGCCAAAGCGCCGCCAGCACGGTCACCGCGCAGACCGCCGAGCCAGCGAGCAGGTTGACCCAAAGCGGCGGTTTGTAGGTCACCGAGTGCGGCCCAACGCCGGGTGCGTCCGACGCCGGACCGGAGGGGTTCAGCTCCGCAGCAAAGCCACGCAATTCGTCGACAATCGCCGCCTGTTGATCCCGCAACGCGGCCGCCATCGCCGGCTTTGCCAGGAGCCTCAGCTGCGCCCACCACAACGGGACGGTTCGCCGGAACGACCGGCCGGCCTTCAGCGCGACCAGCCCGGCCACCGGCATGACCGCCACCCAGGTCCAGGCCACCCACGGAAGAAAATAGACCCTCAGCAGCCACCAGACTGCGACATACCACAGGGCGTAGACCGGCAGGCCGATGAGCAGTCGATACAGCGCCACGGTCATCCGTCCGGGCGTCTGCAGGCGTCCAGCGAGCAATCGCACCACGCCGTGCGGGACGAGGTGATGAACCAGACCGGCAAAGCCCACCACGCCGCCCACCAGCAGGCCCACACCATCGCGCACGAGCAAGCGGGCCAGGCGCCAGCCGCGCACCTGTAGGATGCGGGCGTCGCCCGCCAGCCCGCTCCGGCGCAGCGCGGCGTCGTGCGCTCGCACCCGCGCTGCGGCGGCCTCCGCGCGCGCACGGTCCACACGATGGAACCGGTTGATTGCATCGGCGACCGCCTTCCGCTGATGCAACGCCTCCAGGGCATGACGGCGGTAGAAGCCGGCCGCCGGCAACAAGGCTTCGACTTCGTCGAGCAAGTCTTCCCAGGCCGGATCATCGAGATGCACCACGCATGCCTTCAGCCGCGCATCGATCTCCGCCGTGAGGGCGCGAAGGGCCGCAGGTCCCTCCGTGGGGAACCCGGCACGCCAGGCGGTCAGGCCGATCGGCTCGCCCACCTGGATCCACACGGCGGTGCGGAACCGCTCCTTGCGTTCGTAGTTCAGGCCCACTGGTACGACGCGCAGCTCCGTTGCCCCTGCCTCGAGGGCCTGCAAGGCCAGCCGGGCGGCACCGGACCGCACCATTTCCACCCGGGAGGCATCGTGGCTTTTGCCTTCCGGAAAGATCCCCATCACGTGCCCCGCCGCCAGCGTCCGGGCCGCCGCAGCCAGGGATTCAAAATTTTTCGCCACCTCTCCCCGATCATCCGAGCCGCGGTACGCCGGGACCATCCCGAGGGCGCGCAGCACCGCCCCAAAAACCGGCACGCGAAACAGCGGCGCCTTTGCCATCAGCCGCGCCGGCCGATCTGCGGCGATGCCCAGCAGTACGGGATCGATCAAGGAATTCGGGTGGTTGGCCACGAGCAGCACCGGCCCCGACCGGGGGATGCGCTCTCCACCGGAGACTTCGATGCGCGGATAGTAGAACTTGACCAGCGCGCGCACGAGGCGCCGCGCGAGGGAACCGGCGACTTCGAGGAAGGCCATGCGGGTGACCCGCGGACGAAAGCGGTTTGCGGCAGAGGCGTCGAGTCGCGAAATCCTCCGCTCACCGTCCCCGACCGCCACCACGGAGGCCAATCCGTGCGGGCGGAACGGCTTGGTCACCGAACGCAGGGAAATTTGAGTTTGCCAGCCCCGCGACCCGGCGGTCACCTTGCCCCTTCACGTTCTGACCAACTCCTTTCAAAAACCAACAGCCATGGCCGAAGAACTCTCAGGTAATGTCTTGGTGGGCCAATCCGGTGGCCCCACCGCCGTCATCAATGCCAGCCTCGCCGGTGTCATCGCCGAAGCGCTGAACCATAGCTGCATCGAGGAGATCTACGGCTGCTTGAACGGCGTTTTGGGCATCCTTCAGGAGGACTTGATCGACCTCGCCGCCGAGTCCCAGCAGACCATCCGCGGCCTGCGTTTCACCCCCGGCGCCGCCCTGGGTACGTGCCGTTACAAACTCAAGAAGCAGCAGGACTTCGAGCGCGTGCTTGAGGTCTTCAAGGCGCACAACATCCGCTACTTTTTCTACGCCGGCGGCAACGACTCCCAGGACACCGCCGACAAGATCTCCAAGCTCGCCCAGCAGCAGGGTTACGAGCTGCGGGTGATCGGCATCCCGAAGACGATCGATAACGATCTGGTCGTTACCGACCACTGCCCGGGCTACGGTTCGGTCATCAAGTTCATCTGCACCACCGTGCGCGAGCTCGCCTGCGACAACGAGGCCATGGGGCAGGGCGACCTGGTGTCCATCCTCGAGGTCATGGGCCGCAATGCGGGCTGGATCGCCGCCGGTGCCTCCCTCGCCAAGCGCCGCGATCATCCGCACGATCCGCCACACCTCATCTACCTGCCCGAAGTGGCCTTCTCCGCGGAAAAGTTCGTCGCGGACGTTCAGCGCGTCCTGAAGCGCGAAAAATACTGCCTCATCGTGGTGGGCGAGGGCTTGGTCGACGCCGATGGCAACTACGTCGCGGCCGCGGAGGCCACCGATGCCTTCGGACACGCCCAGCTCGGCGGTGCGGGCGACTACCTGCGCAGCCTGGTCGAACAAAATCTTCCCGGAGTGAAGGCCCGCGTGGCCAAGCTCGGCATCTCCCAGCGCGCCGCCGCCCACGCCGGCTCCAAGACGGACGCCGACGAAGCGTTCCTCGCTGGTCAGGCCGCAGTCCGCGCCGCAATCAACGGCGAGACGGACAAGATGATCACCCTCGTGCGCGGTGACGGCGACCACTATACCTGCGAAACCGGCCTCGCCCCGCTGAGCGACATCGCCAACGGCGTGAAGAAGCTCCCGCGCGAGTGGATCAACGAGGACGGCGTCAGCATGAACTTCCAGTTCACCCGCTACGCCCAGCCGCTCATTCAGGGCGAAACCCAGGTTCCGCACGAGAACGGCCTGCCGCACTTTGCCAAACTCGAAAAGCAGCGCATCGACAAGGTGCTGCCGGCTTACGAGCTCTGAGCCGCGCCCCGGACTCACCCTCCCCTTGATCAAGGCCGGTCATCACGACCGGCCTTTTTGTTGAGCCCCTCCGCCGATTCCCCAACGCCCCGCCTGCCATGTCGAATCTTCCTCACGTCGGCTTCCACCACATCGCCCTGCGCACCCAGCGTTGGGACGAGTCTCTCCGCTTCTACTGCGGTCCGCTCGGGTTCACGCCCAAGGTCACCTGGACCCTGCCCTCCGGTTATCGCGCCGCCCTGCTCGACACCGGCGCAGCGGCTTACCTCGAGGTGTTTGAGGATCCGACTTACACGCCGCATCCGGACGGCGCCTTCATCCACCTCGCGCTGCGGAGCGCCGATGTCGATGCCGACATCGCCCGGGTGCGCGCCGCCGGCATGCGCATCACGGTGGAGCCGAAAGACGTGACGTTCCACACCACGAATGGGCTGGGGCCGATGCCCATCCGCGTCGGGTTTTTCGCCGGCCCCAACGGAGAGATCTGGGAGTTTTTCCAGAACGACCGCACATGAAGAGCCGGGCGCTGCTCATCCGTCTGGTTCTGTACGGGATCCTGCTCGTGATCGCGCTCAAGATTCGCGACCGCATGCAGCAACTCCCGCGCAACCCCACCCCGCCGCCCGCGCCTTTGCAGGTGACGATTGAGTCCGCGCCGGAGGCAGACCCTAAAGCCCCCGCGCCGCCTGCACCCTGATCCGGTTCGACCGGCTAGACGTCCTGCATCTGTCCGTCGAAGACGAAGGCGGTGCGCAACGGCGTCACCACGGTCCGGCCAGCCTCGTCGACAAACACGACGTTGGCCGGCTCAAATCGCACCGCAGCGACGCGTCCAAACTCACGCGGGACCGGGATCGCCCCCTGCACATAGAGCACTTCGAACGGTTGCCGGCCATCGAGCTCGCGTGCGGTCGGGATTCCCCGGCGGTTGACGACATTCGCTCCCGCCGACTCGGCGAGACCGGCGGCAAAATACATGCAGCCATCCTCCAGTCCGATACAGGCGTTGCGTCCGTTCCAAGGACTGCCGTGCCGTCCGTGGTTTTCGATCCAATGGGCGCGTGCCGGCATCACCGCGGCATTCTTGAAGGCAAACCAGAGCCAGTGAGCTTCGGTGTTCACCACGGTCACCCAATCCGGCGTGGCCGCATCCGCTGGGTCGCTGAAGGTGCTGATCAAATCGGCAAAACCCCGCCGCGCAGGAAACACCGAGCAATCCGCCTCCGGCTCACCCTTGCGCCACGCAGGTACCCGCGCGAGGTCGGCAAACTCGGCGCCCGGCAGGAGGGCCTGGTATTCGCGCTGGGCCGGATCACTGAAGACCTCCGGACAAACGAGACCGAACTTAAACGGGCGCACCCCGATCTTTAAGGCGCCCTCCTGCTCAGGCGCCGCCAGAATCGCATGGTGCGCAAACGGCGTCGGGCCGGCAAACCCTTCGACGATGGTGCGGCCGTAAATCGCGTTGTGCCCGTCCACCAGGGAAAACTCGCGCCGCACCCGACCCGGCCGCACCTGCGTCGCGAGCTCGATCGTCAGCGTGGTGATGCCTCCCGTGCGCCGGGCGTCATGCATCGTCCACAAAGATCCCGCCGTTTCTCCATGCGGCGGATGACGCTCCCCCCGAAAGGCCGTGCCATTGCCGCCAAACGGCAGGCAAAAGAAGTCGCCGCGCAACGGCACGAGCACCGGCGCCGGCAAGTCGCTCAAGCCTTCCTCCTGCCACGGGCTCACGTAGTAGGGGCTAACGCCCGGCCCCTGGTCACAGGCAAACTGCGCGTCCGCCAGGTGCGCGCCGAGGCGGGTCACGGCGAACGAGACGTTGGCGTTGCGCAGAGTCCAGCAGGGCTGGCCATGCAGCGTGCGGAGCTCGGAGAAGGGCGAGGAAGTCATGGGTAATGCGCCGGTCAACGAGCGGTCTGGGCCGTCGCCACCGGCAGGGTGACAGTGAACGTCGTGCCGCGACCGATTTCGGACTCAACGTCGATCATGCCCTCGTGTTTCTTGACCACGGAGTAGGTGGTGGCAAGCCCGAGCCCCGTGCCCTTCGACTTGGTGGTAAAGAATGGCTCCCAGATGCGCGTCAGCACACTGGCCGGGATACCGCAGCCCGTATCGGAAACAGTGATACGAAGGGTTGGTCCGGCAGGACCGGCGGCGGCCGCCGCCGTCACGGTCAGCACCCCACCCTCCCCCATCGCCTGCACCGCATTCACGGCCAGATTCGAGAAAACCTGATCCATCTGCACCGGATCGGCGAGCACCTCGGGCAAATCTGTGGGTACACCCAGGACGAGCCGGACCGGCGAACCTCGGACCGCGCCTTCCGCGGCGGCCACGATGATGGGCCCCAGCGCAATCCGCCGGCGCTCCGGCGTGGAGCCCCGGGCGAAGGAAAGCAGACTCTGCGAGAGGTCCTTGGCCCGGAGCGCGGCGTTCTCAATCCCCTCGGCAAACTTTGTCTCCTTGGCGGACAGATTCGGCGACATCTTCAGCAAACCCGAGTAACCGAGCATGATCCCCAGGAGGTTGCCGAAGTCGTGCGCCACGCCACCGGCCAGCATGCCGAGCGATTCAAGCCGCTGGGCCCGCGCCGAACGTTCCCGCTCCTCCGCGAGGGCACGCTCGGCGGCGCGTCGTTCCGTGATGTCGGTGAACACTCCGAAGATACCGATGGGCTGGCCTCGCTCGTTGCGAATGATGTCGGCCCGCACGTACGCCGGCACGATCCGTCCGCCCTTGGTCTTGATGTCGGTCTCGCCACGCCATGACCGACCCGCCCGGATGTCGGCATGGATCTGCGCCGCCACCGCCTTGTCGGCAAAGAGCGCCGCCGGTTCCTCGCAGGCGTTCAACTCGGCGACCGAGTAACCAAACAAAGCAAGATGGGCGCGGTTGTGATAGAGTGAATTGGCTGCCATGTCACCGATGCCGATCGCATCGGAGGCGCTGTCGAGCGCCTGCAGGAGTTGCTGCAGCGTCTCGTGATCCTTCGCCGCAACGCCCGCCTCCCGGCGTCGCCGCCGCAGGACTACCACCAACGCCACGCCCAGGGCGCCACTGATCAACCAGGGTAAGGTCACCCACCACATTGTGGTTCGACTAAAGGCAGCCGGGCATAAACCACAACCGCCAAGGGCATTTGCAATCGGAGGGCAACCTGCCCGCCCCGGCCGAAACGGATCAGTCCGCCTTGCGCTTGCGCACGGCCTTGGGCTTGGCCGCGGCCTTGGGTTTGTCCGCCGACTTGGCCTTGGCGGCAGTCGCACGCGGAGCCCGCGCCTTAGCCGGCTTGGGCTTCGGCGCCTCTTTTGCGAGCAGGCCGTCAACCGGCAATTCCTCCGCATCCTTCCAAAGCCGCTCCAGGCGATAGGCGTCGCGTTTGTCCGGGGTGAAGAGGTGCACCATGATCTGGTAGGCATCGACCACCGTCCAGCCGCTGCCTTCGGACGACTCCATGCCGGCAATCGCAACGCCGGCTCCGTCGATGATCTTCTCGAGCTCGACCCGCAGCGCCCGCAGGTGCGGATCGGACGTACCCGTTGCCAACACGAGGTAATCGGTGATCGATGACTGGGCGCTCACGCGCAGGGCCCGCAGGTCGACCGCCTTCTTCTCGTCGAGCGCCCGCACGATGTTGGCGAGCAAGGCATAGGTGGCGTCAGCCGGGGCGGCGGTGGATTTTTTCGCAGGCATGCAGGTGGTGTCAGAGATACAAACGCTTCTCCTGGATATACACAATCGCCTTGTGCGGGATGAAGTATTCCAACGACAAACCCTTGCGGATGCGCTCCCTCAGCTCGGTGGAACTGATCTCGATGAGGTGGCCGTCGCAGCGGTACAGCCGCAGGCCGGGGATCTCCGGCCTCGCCTTGGCCGGATGACCGGGCCGCTCCAGGAAGATGAATTCGATCAGGCCCGCCAGTTCCGCGATGTCCTTCCACAGGTGCATGCGCGGCAGCTGATCGCCGCCGATGATCCAATAAAGCTGATCGTGAGGATGCAGCGCCCGAAAGTGCCGCACTGAATCGATGGTGTAACTGATGCCGCCCTTGCGCAGCTCGTAGTCGGACACCTCGAAGCGACGGTCCCACGCGGTCGCTGCGTTGAGCATGGCGAGGCGGTCTTCGGGACCGGTCTGCACCTCGTTGGGCTTGAGCGGCGCCTGCGCCGCCGGGACAAAGACCACCTTGTCCAGCCGGTACTGCTCGAACGCATCCTGGGCGGCGATCAAGTGGCCGAAATGCACGGGATCGAAACTCCCGCCCATGTATCCGATTTTCACTCGCGCACGGTTGCCGGGCGCAACCCGGCGGGCAAGGCCGCTTTTTACGGGGCCAGCGGGAACAGCGCCCCCAGCACAAGGAGCTGGAGCAGTCCCACGACCGAGATGAACGTGAGCGCCATCGTCCACGACCGCAGCGTCTCACCCTGGGTCAGGCCGCTCATCCGGCTGAACACCCAGAATCCACTGTCGTTCATCCACGAGAACACCGACGCGCCGTAGCCGATCGCCAGCGCGATGTAGAGCGGATGCACCCCAAAGCCCTGGTCCCCGGCGAGGGACGCCATGATGCCCACCGCCGTGATCATGGCCACGGTGGCCGAACCCTGGGCCACCCGCACCACCGCCGCGATGAACCACGCCAGCGCGATGTAATTGATCTCGCTGCCGGCAAAGAAGACCTGCACCGCCTGACCAATCTCTGCGAACCGGATCATGCCTCCGTAGGCGCCTCCGGCCGCGGTGATCAGCACGATGACCCCGCCGGTCGCCAGCGGGCCGCCGATCAGATCCTCCGTCTGGGTCCACTTGAGTCCGCGCTGGCGAAGATAGACCGCGACGGAGACGACGGCGGCCACGAAAAGCGCCACGTTCTTCTGGCCGACCAGCATGGCTGCGTCGACCACAGCCGCCGGCAGATGCGCCTTCAGCGCATTGGCGAGCGTGGCACACGCAATCAGGATCACGGGCAACACCACGGGTGCCACCGCCAAACCAAAGGACGGAAGCGTCGATTCATCACGCGAGGCGATCGCCCTCTCCTCTTCGAGCGATTGACCGGTTACCACCCGCAGTTCCACGGGCCGGCGGCGGTCCAGCCACCGGGAAAACCACAGCCCGCCTAAGGCGGGAATCACACCCAAGACAATGCCTCCAAGGATCGCGATCCCCAGGTCGATCGACAGACGGTCGGCGACGAGCAGTGGCCCGGGGGTGGGCGGCACCGTGCCGTGCGTGATGACCCCGCCCACCGCGATGGCCAGCAGGAAGAGCAGGTAATTCTTCCCCGTGCGCAGCGCCAACGCCCGCGCCAGCGGTACCATGAGAAAGAACACGGTGTCGAAGAACACCGGGATGCCGAGCACGAAGGCCGAAGCCATGAGCGCGAGCGGCGCACGCCGTTCGCCCAGCGCCCGCACCGAGCAGCGCACGATCTTGTCGGCCGATCCGCTCTCCATCAGCGCCGCACCGATCACCACGGCAAAGGCGATTGGGAATCCGATTCCGGCCATTGCCGTACCGAACTCAGCGGCCACCTTGTCGAGGGCCTGCAACACCGTCCCTTGCGCCACCCCCGTCATGACCGCCGCCGCGCCAACGGCGGCAGCCGCGAGGATGAGAACGAAGAACGGATGCAGCTTGAGCAGCGCGATCCCCACCACAATCAGCGCCATGCTTCCAAACAGGATCAAGAACGGCACGGACACCGATTGGGCGGCGAGCAACATCATGGGCGAGCGGGGTTGGGGGCGGGAACCGTCGGGGGAAGAGCTCGGGTATCGTTCACCGTGATACCGCCGTCAACCAGAAGTGTCTGACCCGAGACGTAGCCCGAGGCATCGCTGGCCAGAAAAAGTAGCGGTCCATCGAGATCGCCATCCCGGCCCGGCCGGCGCAGGGGGATCTTCTCGCTCAGATACGAAACCCACGCGGCGTTCTCGTAAAGCACCGCATTCTGCGCGGTCTTGAACCAGCCCGGCGCCAGGCAGTTTACGGTGATGCCATGGGGGCCCCAATCCGCCGCCAGGCTCATCGTCATCTGCTTGATGCCGCCGCGGCTCGAGCCGTAGGGCGTCAATCCGGCGTAACCGGCCACACAGGTTACCGAACCGATGTTGATGATGCGCCCGTAACGGCGCTCGATCATGCCCGGCGCCACGGCCTGCGCGACGAAGAACGGCCCGCGCAGGTTCGTATCGAGGATCAGGTTCCAATCATCCCATGTCACCGCGAGGGCGGGCTTCCGCACGTTGCAGCCGGCATTGTTCACCAGAACGTCAATGCGGCCCAACCGCTCCACCGCGGTGGCCACCGCCTGCTTGATGCTGGTCTCGGATCGCACATCGAGCGCGATCGGGAAGCAACGGCGACCGATCGCTTCCACTTCCTTGCACACGCCATCGAGCGACTCGAGCGTACGGCTCGTGACCGCCACGTCGGCACCGGCGGCCGCAAGCGTCCGCGCGAATTGTCGTCCAAGGCCGCGACTCGCACCGGTGACCAGTGCCGTGCGGCCCGAGAGGGAGAACAGAGGGGATGTACTCATGGGAGAGCGCGCAGGTTGAGCCAACACCCTACCGCAGGCGACGCATTTTGCGCCGTCACCGGCACGGCGACCGGCATTCAGGTCGGCGGAGGACCGTCCAGGAATCGCCGTTGCCATTCCGCTCGCGCGAGCGGTCGGGGCACCCAGCGGCCAAACAGCCGATAGCGCAGTCGTGCGACGACCTTGTACCCGGCATCGCGCCACGATCCCGGAAGCAGGCTCACCACGCGAACGATGCCGCCAAAACCCGCGCAATGGCCGAGCGCCGCGAGGGCGCCGTCGGTTCGCATCAGATAGTCCGGTTGATCCCGCCGGTCCCAATCAGGCACAAAGATGAGGCTGTCGAAGTCCTCGGTGGGAAGTCCGTGCCGCCGCAAGTAAGCCTGGGCCGCAGGACCCTGCAAGGGGGCGAAACGCAGCACCTGCCGCCGATCCAGCCGCAGCAGAACGCGCACGAGGCGGTTGCACAGACCGCATTCGCCGTCGAAGAACAGAACGGGTTGCGCGGATGAGGCGGGTACCGGCTCGTCCGGTTGGACCGGGCGGGTCATGGTCCGCCCGGATGGGCATGCTCCGCCCACACCTCCACGATATCGGCGAGGTCGCAGAGCACGTCGCCAAGCGCGGCGAGACGCTCACACCTCGCCCGGTCTTGAAAGGTGCCGGGTTCGGCGTACTTCACCGTGCCATTCTCGGTGCGCAACGATCCGGGCAGCCCCTTGCGGTCGAGCTCCATCAGCTTGGCGCGCAGTTCCGGCAGGAGGGCTGCGCGAAAAAAGTCCGATTGGTTGGTCTCGATGAACCAGCGCTCGTCGAAGTGCCGGTCCCCTACCTCAATCTCGGTGGCTCCGAAGAGACTCCTCACCCGCGAACCCAGTCCCTGCCGGGTCAGTGCAAACATCAGTCCGCTGTTGCGGGCGGGCGTCACCGCGAGGGCGACCCACGATTTGCGCGACTTGCCGGAGCCCGTCGTGTACGAAAAAAACTCCATGCGCTTGCCCCGCACCCGCCCCGACCCGCGGGGCGCCGGATAAAACCAACCGAGCCATGGGGCCGTGGCCTCCAGACTGAGGCCCAGCCGGGCGGCAAGGGACTCACCATTGGCGTGCGAGGCCTTCGACGCCTTGGCCGCCAGCCACGCCACCAGCCCAAACCCGGAAACAATGACAACGGGAACCACCACCTCGGCCACGGCAAGCATGGCGATACCCTGCCGGCCGGCCGGCGGGGACGAAAGCAAAAAGCCGGATCCGTGGGGATCCGGCTTGGTCGGTCTGCGATGGGCGTGACGAACGTCCGGGCAGGCCGTCAGTTCACGGCGATCTTGCGCGGCTTGATCGCCTCCGTCTTCGGAAGCGAAAGCCGCAGAACCCCGTCGTTCAGCTCGGCGTGGATCTTGTCGACATCGACCGTGTGCTCGTGCTCCACCACGAGTTCATAGGCCGCGTCGGAGCTCTCCCGGTGCAGCTGCGTCCAGCTCTCTGGACGGCGCCAGGCCCGGCGGCCGAGAATACGGATCGCGTCCGCTTCGGCCGTGATCTCGAGCCCGGTCTTGGCCACTCCCGGAAGATGTACCACGAGACCGTAGGCTTCCGGTGTCTCCTTGATCTGGTACACCGGCCGGACCGTGGGCAGTTCAGGCTGGCGGTCGCCGTCAGCTGGAGCCGTCGCCGGACGGGTGAAGGCAGGGATGAGGGAATTGAACAGGTTCATGACAGGTGTCTCCTTCTGTTTGAGGGTTCCGTCGGCAGGTTATTGAACCGCCACGGTGATCTTTCGCGGCTTGGCCTCTTCACGCTTGGGCAGCGTGACCGTCAGCACACCGTTCTCGTAGTGGGCCGCGATCTTGTCGGCCTGCACCACGTTGTCCGGCACGGAGACCGAGCGGTTGAGGGTGAAGGACTCCGTCTCTTCACCGTTCGCTCCGCGAGTCTTGCGGGTCGCGCTGAGATTCAGCGCGCCATCGACCAGCTCGACGCTGATGTCTTCGCGCTTCACTCCAGGCAACTCGGCCCGGACGTAGGTGTTGTCCTTGTCCTCGTAGAGATCGACCGGGAAGCGGTCGGCCGACGGCGTAGCCAGGTCGCTCAATGCCGCACCAAAGAGGCGGTCGAGTTCGCTCTCGAGGCCGCTCCAGGGGCTGCGGAAGGAAGCCGGCAGCGTCGGGCTGAGGGTGCGAAAGGTCGGATAGGTATAACGAACGAGTCTCATGATTGGTTCTCCTTTATGTGGGTTGGTTGGATTGGCACCTTCCTATGCAACCGGTATGCCCCGCCCCGCACTTACCTAAACCGCTGAAAATCAAACGTTCGTAATCACCGAAGCCGACTGTGCGGGAATTTTTGTCCACCCCTGTGACGTCCCGCCTGAGAAAATCCGTCGCGGTCCCGCGCGGGATCTTTCAACGTCGGGATTTCGTCCCTTTTCAACGTCCGGTCTGGTCACGTTCCCATGTCCTTCGATTTCGATACACCTCCCTCCCGCCTCGGCACTGATTCCCAGAAATGGCAGAAGTACGAGGGTCGGGATATTCTCCCGCTCTGGGTGGCCGACATGGATTTCCGCTCCTCGCCGGCCATCGTCGCCGCGCTGCGTGAGCGAGTGGAGCACGGCGTCTTCGGCTACGCCCGCCCCACCCGGTCGACCGTTCAGGCAGTCGTCGACGCCCTCGCCCGCAACTACGTATGGACCATCGATCCGTCGTGGATCGTCTGGCTGCCGGGTCTCGTCTGCGGTTTGAACGTCACGTCCCAGGCTTTCGCCCAGCCGGGTGAGGACGTGCTCACACTCACGCCGGTGTATCCGCCGTTCATGGGGGCCCCGCGCAACAGTGGCCGGATCTCAACCCAAGTTCCGTTTGTCCTCAACGCCGCCGCAGGACGCTGGGACGTGGACTGGGACGCGCTCGAGCGCGCGGTGACCCCGAAGACCAAGCTCTTCTTCCTCTGCAATCCGCACAATCCCATCGCCCGCGTATGGCGACGCGACGAACTCGTGCGGCTCGGCGAATTCTGCCTCCGGCATGACCTCGTGCTTTGTTCGGATGAGATTCACTGCGATCTCATCCTTGACCCGGCCCTGACCCATGTACCCGCCGCCACCCTTTCGCCGGAACTCGCCGCCCGCATGGTCACGCTCATGGCGCCGAGCAAAACCTACAACGTTCCCGGCCTCGGCACCTCGTTCGCCATCATCTCCGATCCGACCCTGCGTGCCCGCTTCGTCCGGGCCACCACCGGCATCGTCGCCGAGGTTACCTGCCTCGGCTATGCCGCCTGCGAGGCCGCCTATCGCGACAGCGAAGGGTGGCGTCAGGCCCTGCTGCACTACCTGCGCGGCAACCGCGACTTCCTGCTCGAGACCCTTGCGCGCGATTTTCCCGGGCTTCGGGTCGAGGCGCCGATCGAGGCGACCTACCTCGCCTGGATCAACGTATCCACACTCAAACTACCCGACCCGGTCGCACGCTTCGAGACCCATGGCGTCGGCCTGAGCGATGGCGCCTTCTTCGGCGCGCGAAAGGGCGACTATGTCCGCATCAACTTCGGCTGCCCGCGGGCCACGCTCGCCGAGGCGCTGCGTCGGATGAAACGCGCCCTGTAACCGGCGCGCGCCGGGCACGGACGGCTTGCCGGGCCTCCTCGGCCGGCATTGACTGCCACTTCCCATCATGCGCATTGGCCCGATCGAGCTGTCCGCGCCGCTCTTCCTGTCGCCGCTGGCCGGTTACACCAACCTGCCCATGCGCCTTACCGTGCGCGAACTCGGCGGGCTCGGCTGGGCCACCACCGACCTTGTGAATGCCCGCTCTTTGCTGGAGCGGAACCCCAAGGCGCTGCAACTCACCGCTACCGCCCCAGACGATCGCCCGCTCGCGATCCAGCTGTTCGGGGCAGTTCCCTCGGAGATGCGAGACGCCGCGCGCGTTTGCGAAGACCTCGGCGCCGCCTCAGTCGACATCAACATGGGGTGTCCGGTGAAGAAGGTCGTTAGCATCGGCGGCGGCTCGGCCATGATGACCGAACTGAACAAGACGGCAGCCTTGGTGAAAGGGATGGTCGACGCCGTGCGGATTCCGGTGACGGCCAAGATGCGGCTGGGGTGGGACGAGCACAATCTGACCGCTCCCGACCTCGCCCGCGTCCTCGAGGACGTCGGCGTTGCCGCCATCTTCGTGCACGGACGCACTCGCGCCCAGGGCTTCAGCGGCACGGTCAACCTCGCCGGCATCCGCTCGGTGGTGCAGGCCGTTCGCGGCATCCCTGTCATTGGCAACGGAGATGTCACCACGCCGGACGCCGCGGTGCACATGTTCAAGGAGACGGGCTGCGCCGGAGTCAGCATCGGCCGGGGCGCCTTCTACGATCCGTGGATCTTCCGCCGTACCGCGCACCTGCTCGCCACCGGAGAGCTGTTCCCCGAGCCGAGTTTCGAAGAGCGGGTGCGGGTCATGCGCCGCCACTTCGAACGCTACCTCGAGTTCTACGGCGAGGAGATCGGGGCGAGGCATTTCCGCCGCGTCGCCCCTTGGTACGCGCGCCGCTTCGGGCCCTCGCGTCCGTTCAAGACCGCGATCATCGGCATCACCTCGCGGGTGGACTTCGAGAAGGCGCTCGCCGACTACCTCGCCTGGCGCCGTCAATTCTGCGACGACACGGGCGAGCTGCTGCCGAAGTTCAGGCCGGATCCCCTGGTCGCCTCGTTCCTGCGCGATCCCGACGATCCCGTTTTCCAGCGCGACGCGATTCCTGTTCCCAAGGGCCCAGTCGACACCTGGTGACGTCGCCGGCACCGACCGCACCGGGAGGCGGTTCAGTACTTTTTCGCCAATTTTGCGCCCGACGCTTCCTGCAGGAGCACGAGCCGGCGGTCCACATCGAGGCCAATGAAACGGATGCCAAGGCCTGGATCGGCCAGGTCTCCCTGCCGGATGGTTCGTCCGTTGAGCATGGCGCGCGCGGGCTCGCCCTGAAAGACGCCGCTGATCTTCATTTCCGCAACGAAGCGCTGGAAGGCAGGGCTCGCAGCCGGTTCAGGGGGAGGCGCCGGAAGCGCACGGGCGGGCATCTGTCCCATCACCCCGGCATCCGCCGGAACCACCGCAGCGTCGCCAGACGGCTGACGCGACTCGATGCCGAGTTCGGAGAGATCCGAGCCGCCACCCTCACGCGCCGCCAGCGCGTCCTCTGCCTTGCCGACCATCTGACCCGCCAGCGAAGCCGGTTGCGCCGTGCCCGGCGTGGATTCGGGCGCAGGGTCGCTGCCCGGCAGGAAGCCCCGGCCAAAGAAGGCCGCCACGAGCAAGCCCACGAGTAAGATCACCAGCATCACGGGGCGACGACTCTTGCGGCGGGAGGGCACGGGCCCCGCATCGACGTCGAAACTCTTGATCAGCTCCGGCGAGGGCTTGACGCGCAACTTGGGCGGAGGCGCAGGCACCGGCGCAACGTCGGTCAGCGGCAATCCCACGGCGGCATCAGGGGCCGCCGGCAGAGGAGGCGGCATGGACAAGGGCGGGGGTACCGGCGCCTCGCCCTTCGGCTTGAGCTTGAAACCCGCGGGCGCCTCCGGAGGCGCAATGACTCCGGGTTCCGGTCCCGCTTTGGGTTCATCGATGAACAACACCTGGGGAGGCGCGGCCACGGGGGGCTCCGGTACCACCTCACCCGTGCTGGCTGACGACTGGGCATCAGGGGACAGCTTTGGCTTGAGCCTCACCTTGCCCTCGACGGCTGCAGCAATCCCGACCGCCGGCGGGGCCGGGGGAGCGTCGGACACCGGCGACGGCATATCGCCGGTCGCGCGCGGCTTGAGGCGAAGCCTCCCGGCTTGCCCATCGGAATCGGTCCCACCGGCAACCGGAGCGGAGATCTCGGGTCCCACGTCACCTTCGACCTTCACCTTAGGCTTGAGCCGGAGGGGGGTTGACGATGACTCTTCACTCATGCTGATGACGTTAGGATTTTTCTTCGGCGCCAAAACGAAAATCCGCCGGGAAAATCCTCCCAAAGCTCGCACCCTCTGATCTTAGGTATTTTTTTACGCCCATGACGACGCGATGCCTGGCCCTGCTGATTTCCCTCGTGATCCTGCCCGCCGCGCTCTCGGGCTGCCTTGGCTCGAAGAATACCAAGGAGAGCCCCTACCCCGCCGCCGAGCTTGAGGAGGGCTTCAAGGAGCGCTGGGTGACGAAGCGCGTGGGCGAGCTGCTCCAGGCAGGCGCGGCCACCGACGGCCTGCAGGCACGCCGGATCGCGCTGCAGGAGTTCAAGGAGCGCTACGAGTACGTCCGCGGGCTGGAGCAACCGGTGCGCTGACGCAGCACCGGGCCTACTTGGCTCCGGGAGTCGGCTCGGGAAGGATCGCCAGCAATTCCACCTCGAAAACGAGAGTGGCGCGACGGGGAATCTTCGGCGGATCGCCGCGCGTTCCGTACGCCAATTCAAACGGAATAATGAAGAGCCGTTTCTCGCCGACCTGCATGAGCTGCAGGCCCTCCTCCCAGCCATCGATGACAAAGTTGCGTCCCAGCCGGAAGGTGAAGGGATTGTTCCGATCCTGATTTTCGTCGAACACCTTGCCGTCGAGCAACTGCCCGCGATACAGCACGGCGACCAGCTGACCCTTGGCCGGCTTGGGGCCCGTGCCGGGCGAAATCAACTGGGTGCGAAGGCCGGTCGACGTTCGCACGGCCTCCGGCCAGGTCTTACGGACGAACGCGAGGTCCTCCGGAGGCAGCTTTTCGCGCTGCGCGTGCAGCGCGAGCGGCGGCAGAGCCAGCAAGAGAAGACAGAGGTAACGAAGCGCACGCATGATCCCTGTGATTCGGGCAACGCTGGCGCGTGACGCAAGGCTGTTCGCCACGGGCGTCAACGGCGCCCGCGAAAACCACCGCGTCCCCCGCGCCCACCCCGGCCCTGATTCTGGCCGGGGCCACCACCGGGACGACCGCGTACGCCGCCACCCGGCCTGCCGCCCGCACCCGGAGCAGGCGCCGGACGAGCCGTGAGCGGAGCATAAGGAAAGCCTTCCAGTTTCAGTTCCGGGATGCGCTGTCCGATGAAACGCTGGATCGCACGGATGTCGTCGGCGTTCTCCGGCGTCACCAACGTGAAGGCATCCCCCACCGCCTGGGCGCGACCGGTGCGTCCGATGCGGTGCACGTAGTCTTCCGGGTTTTCGGGCACATCGTAGTTGATCACGTGCGACACGCCGGCCACGTCGATGCCCCGCGCCGCGATGTCCGTCGCCACCATGATCTCGTACTTGCCGCTCTTGAAGCCGGCCAGCGCCTCGATGCGCTGGTTCTGCGAGCGGTTGGCGTGCAACACCGCGACCGAGTGCTTCGCCGCCTTCAGCTTGTGGGCAATCTTGTCGGCTCCGTGCTTGGTGCGGGAGAAAATCAGGACGCTGTCGAAGTCCACTTTCTCGAGCAGCGCCACCAGCAGGTCGAACTTCTGCGCCCACGCCACCGGGTACAGCGCATGATTGACCGATTGATTGACCGAGCGGTTGACTCCGACCTCGATCCGAACGGGGTCGCGCAGGGCAAAGGCCGCCACGGCGGCGATCTCCGGCGGCACCGTGGCCGAGAAAAACAAGGTCTGGCGCTCCCGCGGACAACGCGCGATCACGTCCTTCACCGCGGGCAGGAAACCCATGTCGAGCATGCGATCCACTTCGTCCAGCACCAGGATCTCGATATCGCGGAGGGAAAGTTCGCCCGACTTGAGGTAGTCCAGCAGACGTCCGGGCGTCGCCACCACCACGTCCACGCCGCGCTTCAGCTCCTGGCGCTGGGCGCCGTAACCGACGCCACCAAACAGGGCCACGCCCCGCAAATCCGTGAAGCGGGCAAAATCGCGGAAGGCCGTCTCAACCTGCGCCGCGAGTTCACGCGTCGGCTCGAGGACCAGCACCCGCGGCCCCTTGCCGGCGGCATGGCGGTCGAGTTTCGAAAGGATGGGCAGAGCAAACGCGGCGGTCTTGCCGGTGCCGGTCTGGGCCGACCCAACCAGGTCGCGACCGGACAGGACCACGGGAATGGCGCGCAATTGGATGGGAGTCGGCTCGGCATAACCGGCAGCGACCACGCCGCGCAGGACGGGCGCGGAAAGGGAAAGAGCTTTGAAAGGCATGGCAAAGGGGCGGTCGCTCGATCCGAGCGTTCCGCGTTCGAACGCTAAACGTAGAAACAAAAAAGGGGACGAGGCGCGAGGCCTCGTCCCCGGAAAATCGGTCGTTAACCGAATCGCTTAGTAGCGACGGTCGCCACCGCGACCGCCACCGCCGCCGAAGCCGCCGCGACGCTCGCCGCCGCCGAAGCCGCCGCGACCGCCACCGCCGCCGCCGCCACCGCCGAACGAACGGCCGGCGCCTTCTTCCTTCGGACGGGCTTCATTGACCGTGAGGGCACGGCCGCCGAGGTCGGCGCCGTTCATCTTCTCGGCCGCAACCTTGGCCTCTTCAGCGGAGCCCATGGTCACGAACGCGAAGCCGCGCGGGCGGCCCGTCATCTTGTCCATGGCGACGTAAACGTCGGTCACGGAACCGAATTGACCGAAAGCCGAGCGGAGCTCGTCTTCGGTGGTCTTGAACGACATATTACCGACGTACAGTTTGGAGTTACTCATGTGATGATTTCGTCGATTCCCGTCTGCTGCCAGACTGTTCCCGACTGTCGGGTTTCAAATCATCACTGAAGCCTAACCTCAACTGACGATCCACCAGTATCTGTCGCCTAACGATTCTCTAACGATACGGGCGGACGTTCGGCGATCGACGGGCGGACTGCAAGGGAAATCATGATGGCCGAAATACTTACGGGTTTCGGCTCCAGCTTGCACCCGCTATGCCAAGGACGGGACATGACCGGCCAACCCTATTTGCGGCATAAGGTTAGCCCATAAGAAAAATTACGGCTCAGCTTAAGAACTGATCCAACTGGCGCCGGTCGCGCTTGGTCGGCCGACCGCTTCCGCGTTCGCGAGCCAGCCACTGTTCGACCCGATTCGCCGTGGCCTTGGCCCATTCTTCCGGTGGGGTGCGGTCGTCGCAAAACGCCGGCACCGCTTTGGCGCTCAGACGTCGCAAAGGCACGCCCAAGACGGCGACCGTACGGGTCACCAGACCGTGCCTCCACTGGACGATCTCCCCCGGGCGAACGTCGCGCGCCGCCTTGGCGGGCTGGCCGTTGACGGTGACTCCACCCGCCCGGCAGGCCTCCGTAGCCAAGCCGCGCGTCTTAAACAGGCGCACACACCAAAGCCACTTGTCCAGGCGGGCGGTATCCGAAGAGGGAGTGACCACAGGAAAAGAAAACGGCCGCGAGCCTACCGAGGCTCGCGGCCGCTGCAACCCGTTTGGTCAGGTCGAAGGCTCAGGATGATGCGTCGCGGCGGAACTCGTCACGCAGCCACTCGTCGAGCAGCTGTTTCTCGTGCCGGAGCGAGTCGTTCCGGTTGATGGAAAGGTTCATCATGAACGTCAGGTCCCGGAGTTCACGCCGGCCCTGGGCCACGATCTCGCCACGCACGTTGACCAACTTGAACTCGAGCGTCACGCGGGGCGGATAGATGTCCTTCACGATGCGAATGTCCTGGAAACGCGGCCCGCGCCACGGCTCGAACTCGCCGGCCATGTCGACGTCGAAGACGGTGACGCTGAGCTTGGAGCCGGCCGGCAGCCAGGCCGCGACCCGCTCCGCCAGGTGCTCGCGCAGCATTTGCAGATAATAGTCGCGATCCTTCTCGCTGCCCATGAGATCGGCGCGCACATCGGAGAACTTTTCGGGCTCAAAGAAAATCACCTCCACCTGCGCACGGCTCTGATCGGCCGGCGTTGCCGCCGATGCCGCTGCGCCGCCGAGCGCCGCGAGGACGATGAGGAAGAGAGTCTTGGTAGTCATGGTAGGGAATGTGACCTCGGACCGGCCGGGATGTTTCCCCGAATCCGAACCGTCGATACCATGCGGAGCCTCGCGGTCCGCGCGAGCTCAGATCCCGGCATAAATCCGCAACGGCTCCTTTGCTTTTGCCGCCGCCCGGCTTTCATTTGCCCTCATGCTCGCCAATCTCCTGCACTTTCTCCACCGCCGGCGCACGGCGGAGGAGTACGAAAGCGCCTTCGTGGAAGGCGTGGAGGTGCGTACGCCCCGGGAGAAACGCAGCCGGAAATCCGAACGGATCCTGATCGTCGGCTGGGTTCTGATCGCCCTGAAGGCGCTGCTCGTCTGGTGGGCCATCCGGGCGTACGCGATGCCGCTCAATCCGTGGTGGATCATCGCGCCCACCCTCGGCGCCGCCGGGGTCTGCACCTGGCTGTACCTGCGTCGACGCTGAGACCGGCCCGAAATGCGGTTGCCGGCACGGGGCTTTACCCGGTGAATGCGACCTGCGGCCGTGCCGGCCGACGCCCATTCCCATGCCTTCTGTTCCCGGTCTCCGCAGTTGTTATGCCCTGGTGGGCCGCCTGGTCTACTTCGGGCGCATGCTCGACAAGCTCCGTCTTCACGCGGCCGGCCGACTCCCGGCGGACTACCACGCCAATCTCGGGCGGGGTTTCGACGCCCGGGCGTGTGGGTTTCTCGGGGTCGATTACTCGGCCCTGAAAGACGAAGCCCTTGCCCACCCCTCGCGCGACGACACGGCGTTGCTTGCTTGGTGTCATCAGCATGGCGGACCGCGGACCGACGCCGCGTGTGATCAGTGGAATCGCTTCATGCTCAAAATCGGCTGGCGCGACGACCGGTCCGCCGCGCTGCGCCAGCGGATCACCGAATGCGGTCTGGACGGCCTGCCCATCGAGACGTTCTTCGACCTGATCGAGTTCGACGAAGGCCGCAATCCCGTGGCCACCCGGGCCTGGGAACTGCGCCCCGCCTCCCTCGTCGTGATCATGGGCGTCGCCGGCAGCGGCAAGACCACCATCGGCGAGGGCCTCGCCCGCGCCCTGGGCTGGAGTTTCGCCGATGCCGACCAGTTCCATCCGGCGGCCAACGTGGCCAAGATGTCCGCCGGCATTCCCCTCACCGACGAAGACCGTGCCCCGTGGCTGGCCGCTCTCCACGCCCACCTCGTGACCTGCCGCGCCCGGGGCGAAAGCGCCGTCGTGACCTGCTCGGCGCTGAAGCAACGTTACCGCGATACCATTCTGGCCGGGCTGCCGGAGGCGACCTTGGTGTACCTGAAAGGCGACCCCGCGCTCCTGCACGCCCGCCTGCAAGCCCGAATCCATCACTTCATGAAGGCCTCCATGCTCGACAGCCAGCTCGCCGCTCTCGAGGAACCGGCCGGCGCCGTGACCCTCGACATCGCCGCACCTCCCGACGCCTTGGTGGCAAGCCTGCGCAACACGCTCGGATTCCCCGCGAAGGCATGAACGCCGCCACCGCACGCCGCCTCCGTCTCGCCGCGCTCGTCTCCGGGCTGCTCGTGCTCCTCGGGCTCGCGTTCACCGTCTGGGCTTGGCTGCGGCTGCGGGCAAGCCTGCCCGCCCTCGACGGCGAACAGGCGCTTCCCGGCCTCGCCGCCCCGGCCCGGATCCTGCGTGACGACGCCGGCGTGGTGACAATCCAGGCGGACAGCCGGGAGGATGCCGCGCGGGCGCTCGGATTTGCCCATGGGCAGGACCGGTTCTTCCAAATGGATCTGCTGCGGCGCAGCGCAACCGGCGAATTGGCTGAATTGTTCGGCAAGGCGGCCCTGCCCCGCGACCGCCAAGTGCGCATTCATCGCTTCGCCGCCCTCTCCGCCACGGTGCTCGACGGGCTGCCATCGGACGACCAGGCCTTGCTCCGAGCCTACGCGGACGGGGTCAATGCCGGCCTCGCCTCGCTGAGCGCTCCACCGTTTGAATACACGGTACTCCGCCAGGCCCCCCGTCCCTGGCAGGCGGCTGATTGCCTCCTCATCAACTATGCCATGGCGCTCGATCTCCAGGACGGACTCGGCCACTACGAGCGCTGCCTTGCCGCCGTGCGCGATGTGCTCGGCACGGAGGTGCTCGCCTTCTTCTCACCGTCCTTCACGCCCGGCGATGCCCCGCTGGATAACACGATCGGCCCCCTGCCGATCGTGCCCGGACCCCGCCTGCTCAACCTCAGCGGCCAACCGGCTCCCGCGGCAGGGCCTGCCTCCGGCGAGGAGCCAGCCCGCCCGGGCTCCAACAGCTTCGGGCTCGCCGGCGGACGGACCGCCAGCGGGGCTGCCATGCTCGCGAACGACATGCACCTCGGGCACGGCGTCCCCAACATCTGGTACCGCGCCACCCTCAGCTGGCCGGGCCATTCGGTCACCGGCGTCACCCTGCCCGGCGTGCCCATCATGGTTGCCGGCAGCAACGGCCACGTCGCGTGGGGCTTCACCAACAGTTACACCGATACATCCGACCTTGTGGTCGTCGACGTGCACAGCGCCGCGCCGGAACTTTTTTATCTCAATGGCGCCAATCCCGTGGAGTTTGAGGTCCATCGTGAGACGATTCGGGTGCGGGGCGAAGATCCCGAAACGTTCACCTTCCAGGGCACGGCTTGGGGTCCCGTGATCGGCACCAACGCCTTCGGCCGTCCGCTCGCGCTCAAGTGGACGATGCACGATCCCGGCGCCGTGAACCTGGACCTGCGCGGCCTCGAAACCGCACGGACGGTGGCCGAAGCGGTCGCGATCGCCCACCGCAGCGGCGTACCCACGCAGAACATCCTCCTCGCCGACCGCTCGGGCGCGCTCGCGTGGACGATCGCCGGCCGGCTGCCAAAGCGCTTCGGGCATAACGGCCGCCACCCGGTGGCATGGACGTTTGGCGACCGGGGCTGGACCGGATTTCTTCCGCCCGCGGAAACACCGGTCTGGCACGCCCGCTCCGACGGGCACCTGTGGACCGCCAACAACCGCATTCTGGGCGGGGAGTCCTTCGAGCGCCTCGGCCACGGGCGCTATGAACATGTCGCCCGGGCGCGCCAGATCCGTGATGCGATCGCCACCATCGGAGCCGCGCCGGGTGTACGTGCGGAGCCGGCGGACCTCCTTGCCCTCCAGCTCGACGACCGTGCCCTCTGGCTGGAACGCTGGCAGCAGCGTCTTATGGCGGTGTTGACGGATGAGAACATCGCCGGCCATGCCGGACGGCAGCGGCTGCGGGGCATCGTCGGCCGCTGGAACGGCCGCGCTTCGGTCGATTCCGCCAGCTACCGCCTCGTGCGCGGGTGGCGCGACCTCGTCGCCGAACGCGCGCTCCGGCCGGTCTTCCGCCGCGTGGCCGATCGGTATCCGTCATTCGACTACCGCGTCCTTGCCTATGAACATGCCCTGTGGGCGCTCGTCACGGAACAGCCCCGTCACGTGCTCGCGGCGGACTACGTCGCCTGGGACGAGCTGCTGCTCGTCGCGGCCGACGACCTGATCGCCGGGTTCGAACGGCAGGACGTGCCGCTGGAGGAAGCCACCTGGGGCCGTCGCAACACCGCCCGCATCCAGCACCCGTTTGCCCGGCTCCTGCCGGCCTTCCTCGCCCGCCCCCTGTCCATGCCCGCCGATCCGCTCCCGGGGGACGAACACATGCCGCGGGTGCAGCGCCCGGGGTCCGGCGCGTCCCAGCGTTTCGTGGTCGAGCCGGGTCGCGAATCCGCCGGGATCTTCCACATGCCCGCCGGCCAGAGCGGGCACCCGCTCTCGCCGTTCTTCCGCGCCGGGCACGACGCGTGGGTGCGAGGCGAACCGACGCCGTTCCTTCCGGGCGAAACCCGCCACACCCTCGTCCTCCGGCCCTGAGCCGCCGGGACCAACGGGCGCCGGGTCGGATTTGCCGTTGTCCTTCCCGGCGCGATCCCGCTTGCTGGCCGCTGCATGGCTGGGCGAAACAAGCAGAAGCGACCTTACACCGTCTACTTTGGCAGTGAGCTGTTCAGCCTGAAGCACCTGCTCGGCAACGCCTACCTCGCCGAGGCGATCCACGAGAAGTCGCACGGACGCTACCTCTGCCGGCTGCCACAGGACTTTGAATTGCGCGGGTTTCATCCCCAGACGATCCGCGACCAGGACATCCGCGCCCTGCTCGAGTGCGATCTGGCGCTCTTCTGTTTCGACGGGACCGAACTCGACAGCGGCACCGTGGTGGAGTTCATGTTCGCCAAGTTTGCCGACATCCCGGCCGTGATTCTGCGCAGCGATATTCGCGCCGCCGGCGACCAGGGCCGGGGCGACCCGTGGAACCTGATGGCGAGCTTCTATCCGCGCACGGCGAGCCTGCACCTCGACAGCCTCATCGCCTACCGGGCCCTGCAAAAGCGGCGCGCCCGGTCCCGGCGCGCTCCGCTCGACGCCGTGGCCCGCCTCGCCGGCCAGCACGCCAGCGCCACCGCCGCCGTTGTCACCGACCAGCTCGCCGCCGCGGTCGTACGTTCACTCGACCGTGTTGCCGCCCTTCCGCCCGTCATGCCCAAGCACGTGCGCGAGGAGGTTTACGCGTGGCTCGCCCTCATGCCCGGCTTCCGCGGCAAGGAGAAGGTCCTGCGCAAGGCGATGGAACGCGTGCTCGAACACAAGGTGGAGCGAGACCTGCTCTGATTTCCGCGCCTGCCATGCTCACCGTCCTGCACCATCCGCTCGCCGCCCATATCTTAACGCATCTGCGCGACCAGACCACGAAGCCGGCCACGTTCCGCACCCTCGCCTACCAGGTGAGCCTCCTGCTCGCCTTGGAGTCGACCCGCGACCTCGCCACCCGGCCCGTGCCGATCGCGACTCCCCTCGAGCCGTTTCCCGGCACCGTTCTGGCCAAGGGCCTGGTGGTGGTGCCCATCCTCCGGGCCGGCCTCGGCATGGTTCAACCTTACCTCGACCTCTTCCCGGAGGTCAGCGTCGGCTACGTCGGCCTCGAGCGCGATCACGCCACCGCCGTCGCCCGCAGCTATTATTGCAAGCTTCCGCCCCTGCAGGGCAAACGGGTGCTGTGCGTCGACCCCATGCTCGCCACCGGCGGCTCCGCGGTGCAGGCCCTGCAGGTGCTCAAGGACCAGGGCGCCCGCGAAATGGCCTTGGTTTGCATCGTCAGCGCACCCGAGGGGGTCGCCGCCGTCGAAACAGCGCACCCGGACGTTCCCATCTACACCGGCGCGCTCGATCGTGAGCTCAACGCCCAGAAGTACATTCTCCCCGGCTTGGGCGATTTCGGCGACCGGCTCTACGGCACCTGAATCCGATCAGCTCGTGCCGCGCTTGCGCTCGGGAATGTAGATCGAGGCGAGGACGGACACGGTCAGTGTCGCGGCAATCACGCTGAGCGAGACGCCAATCGGCACATGGATCGAGAGGCTGGTCAGCAGCATCTTCACGCCGATGAACACCAAGATGAAGGCGAGCCCCAGGCCAAGATAACGGAAGAGTCCCATCACCCCGGAGAGGGCAAAATAAAGCGCTCGCAGCCCGAGGATGGCAAAGATGTTCGAGGTGAAGACGATGAAGGTGTTCTTGGTGATCGCCAGCACCGCCGGGATGGAATCGAGCGCAAAGGCCACGTCCGTGGTCTCGACCACCAGCAGCACGATGAAGAGGGGCGTCGCCATCTTGCGGCCGTGGTGCATCGCGAAGAACTGGCCGCCTACATAGTTCGGCGTGACCGGGAAGAACTTTCGGAAGAGACGGACCGCGATATTCTTCTCCGGATCGATCTCCTCCTTCTTCGGGAGCGCCATCTTGATGCCGGTGAGGACCAGGAAGCCTCCAAAGATATAGATCAGCCAGTGAAACCGCTCGAGCAGCGCCACGCCGGCGAAGATGAAAATCAGGCGCATCACCGCCGCGCCGAGAATGCCCCAGAACAGCACGCGATGCTGGTGCTGCGGCGGCACCTTGAAGTAGGTGAAGATGACGATGAAGACGAAGACGTTGTCGATGCTTAGGCAGATCTCGATCAGGTACCCGGTAAAAAACTCGAGCGCCGCCTGATTGCCCAGCCACCACCAGACGATGGCGTTGAACGTCATAGCGAGCGAGAACCACACCCCGCACCACGTGAGCGCCTCCTTCATCGCCACCGTGTGCGACTTGCGGTGGAAGACCCCGAGGTCGAGCGCCAGCATGGCGGCAATGAAGACAAGAAAGGCCATCCAGGCCCAAAACGGCAGCGTTTCCATGAACACCGCGATGGTGGAGACGCGCCGCAAGCATCAGCAAGCGGGAAACCGGGCGCCCGCATGGTTGCTTGCGCTTCTTTACCTTTGACCCAACCTTTCCGATTACAGACCGTCCGCGTTCCAGACTGACGTCATGCCCCCGTCCTCGACCCACTCACCCCTCCCGACTCCGGCACCGGCGCGTGCCTTGGTCGATGTCGGCTTCGTCCCCGTCCGGGCCAAGCTCATCGAGGTCGCGGCCTTCCTCGACCGGGTCGAGCGCCACGGAGTTGCCGATGACTTTCGTTGCGCCGCGTTGCGGGATGCCGCCCGGCTGCTTGTCGACGGGCAACCCGAACGGGCCCGTCGCATCCTCGAGGCCCTCAGCGATCCGACGACGGAGCCCGACGCGGCATCGACCGGCAAAGCCGCGGCCGGGGCCTGGCAGCCCCGCAGCTGACTCCCGCCATGCGCTACATCGAGCCCCACGGCCACATGGTGAGCCGGACGACCGACGACTATGAAGCCATGGTCAACGCCGGTTGCCTGGCCGTCTGCGAACCCGCATTCTGGGCCGGCTTTGATCGCACGTCGGCCGCCGGCTTTCGCGACTATTTCCGCCAGCTCACCGACTACGAGCCCGCCCGCGCCGCCAAGTTCCTCCTCCCGCACTACAGCTGGCTCTGCCTCAATCCCAAGGAGGCGGAAGACCTCGCCCTCGCCGCCGATGTGTTGGCGATGATTCCCGAGTTTCTCGCGAAGCCGAACGTGCTCGGGATCGGCGAAATCGGCCTCAACCGCAACACCCGCAACGAACTCCGGGTGCTGGAGCTGCACGTCGACCTCGCGGTGCGCCACGATCAACTCATCCTCGTGCATACCCCGCACCTGGAGGACAAGCTCAAGGGCACGCGCCTGATCCTCGACCTGCTCCGCGCCCACTCCGGGGTGAAGCCCGAGCGCGTCATCATCGATCACGTGGAGGAGCACACCGTCCGCCTCGTGCTCGACCGCGGCTTCTGGGCCGGCATCACGTTGTATCCCGATTCCAAATCATCGCCGCCACGCGCCGTCGACATGCTCGAGCTGACCGGCGGGGACCGTCTTTGGCTCAACAGCGCCTGCGACTGGGGCGTGAGCGACCCGCTGGCCGTGCCGAAGACCGCGCTGGAAATGCGCCGCCGCGGCCACAGCGCGGATGACGTCGACCGCGTCTTCTTCCGCAATCCGCACCGCTTCCTCTCACAGTGCCCGAAGTTCCGCCTGGGAGGAGGCGCGTCCGGATGAACCTCGGGGGAGGCCTTCACCTCGCCTATTGCACGAACGTCCACCGCGGCCAGACCTGGGCGGAGACGTTCGCTGCGCTCGAAACACACACCGACGCCGTCCGGCGGCGCATCGCGCCCGACGAGCCCTACGCGATCGGCCTGCGTCTCGGCGCGGCCGCCGCAGCCGAACTCGCCCGCCCGGACACCCTCGACGCCTTCCGCCGCTGGCTCGACGCTCGCAACAGCTACGTTTTCACGATCAACGGCTTTCCGTACGGCTCCTTTCACGGGACGCGTGTGAAAGAGCAGGTCTATGCGCCGGATTGGTCGACGCCCGAGCGTCTCGCCTACACCAACGGTCTTTTTGATCTTCTCGCGCAACTCCTGCCCGAGGGCGTGGCCGGCAGCGTCAGCACCGTCCCGGTCTCGTTCAAGGGTTTCGCGCGCCCGGCCGGCCACGCGCACGCCTGTTACGCCAACCTGTCGGCCTGCGCCCGGCATCTCGAACGCCTGTGCGAGCGCACCGGCCGCGACCTCCACCTCGGCCTGGAACCCGAGCCGATGTGCGTGCTGGAAACGACCGCCGAGACGGTCGCGTTCTTCGAGGGCTGGGCCTCCGCCGATACCTCGGCCGCCCACTGGCGCCGGTATGTGGGCGTCAACTACGACTGCTGCCACCTCGCGGTCGAATTCGAATCGGCGCCGGCCGCCCTCGGCCATCTTGCCGCGGCAGGAATCCGCCTTAGCAAACTTCACCTCAGTTCTGCCCTGCGCGTCCGGCCCGACGCCGCCGCCCGCGAGGCTCTTCGCGCCTTTGTGGAACCGGTTTACCTTCATCAGGTGGTCGCGGGCCGCTCCGACACGGGCGAGGTCTTCCGCCGCTACACGGACCTGCCCGACGCCCTGGCCGACTCCGCCGCCGTCCGTGACGACGAGGAATGGCGCGTTCATTTTCATGTGCCGTTGCACGCGAGCCCGGGTGCTCCGTTCGGTGACACGCGCGACCACCTGCTCGGCGCCCTCGACTGGCTGGCCGCCCACCCCGGGGCCTGCACCCACCTCGAGATGGAAACCTACACCTGGGAAGTCCTGCCTCCGGCGCTGCGCCTCGGCATCGAGGATCAACTCGTACGCGAATACGCGTGGTCGCTTGGCGAATTGTCCCGGCGCGGCCTCGCCCACCCCGCCCGCGCCACCCGCGCCGCCGCGGCCGCCGGAGCATGAGCCGCCCCGCCCGGTCCGCCGCCCGCGCCTGGTTCGATCTGGCCCGCGCCGGCAACTTCCCCTCCGTCTGGAGCAACGTTCTCGCCGCCCTCGTCCTGTCGTCCGCCGCCGGATACACCTGGCCCGCCGTCGCGCCGTGGTTGCTTGCCACCCTCGCCGCCACGCTCGCCTATGCTGGCGGCACCACGCTCAACGACGTGGCCGATCTCGCCTTCGACCGCCGCCACCGCCCGGAACGCGCCCTGCCCTCCGGCATCGTCTCACGGACCACGGCCGCGCTCGTCGGGGCCGGCCAGCTCGCCGCCGGATTTGCGATCTTCGTGTTCGCCCTGGGCGCCTCCGCCGCCTGGGCCGGCGCGCTGGTGGCCGTCATTGTCGGTTATGACTGGCTGCACAAACGCTGGGCCGGCTCCGTCCTCCTCATGGCCGGCTGCCGCGCCTTCCTCGGACTGACCGTCGCCTCCCTGCCCGGGCACGGCTTCACCCCCGCGTTGCTCACCTGGGTCAGCCTGCTCTCCGCCTACATTGTCACCGTGACCCTGCTCGCCCGCGCCGAGTACAAGCCGGGCGCCCCCGCCGCTCGGCTGGGCCGCTGGGTCGGACGCCTGCTCGCCTTCATTCCGCTGGTCGACGCGACGGTCCTGCTCGCCGTCGGCGCATGGCCGATGGCCCTCGCCTGCGCGGCCGCAATCCCGCTTGGCCGCTTCGCCCAACGCCTCGCCGCCTCCACCTGAGGCGGGCATGCGGCCCACCGCCGGCCGCCCCACGCCGAGGTTGCCGGAAAATTCGTGTGCATTCGCGCGCGTTCGTGGTTCAGTCGGACCTTTCCCGCCGCCCACCCGCCCGCATGGAAGCCCGCGCCGACCTCTTCTCGCTCCCGATTGTCATCCAGCAGGACCTGCGTCTGCTCTTCAGCCGCAATGTTTTTGCAGCGGAGAACCCCCTGCTCGGCGAGGTGCTCACCCGCCGCGACGAAGGGGTGGTCCCGCGGGTGCTGGTCTTCTGGGATGGCGGTCTTGAGCCGGCGTTTCCGCAGTTGCCGGCCGACATTGTCGCCTGGTTCGAGGCGCATCCCCAAACCGCCCGCCTGGAAGGAAGGCCCCATCGCGTTCCCGGCGGCGAAGGAGTCAAAAACGATTTCCGCCAGCTGGAGAAAGTCTGGTCGGTCATCGAAGCTGCCCGGCTTTGCCGGCATTCGTATGTCGTCGTGATCGGCGGCGGTGCCGTGCTCGACATGGTCGGCTTCGGGGCCGCCACCGCGCACCGCGGCATTCCGCTGGTGCGCCTGCCCACGACCAGCCTGAGCCAAGCCGACGGCGGCATCGGCGTGAAAAATGGCATCAACTATTTCGGGAAAAAGAACTGGCTGGGATCCTTCGTGGTGCCGCACGCGGTGATCAACGATGCCCTGTTCCTGCATTCCCTCCCTCCGCGCGAACGGCGCGCCGGTCTCGCGGAAGCGGTCAAGGTCGCGCTGATCCGCGACGCCCGCTTCTTCGACACCATCGAGGCCCGTCTCGACGCCCTGGCCGCCTTCGAACCGGACGCGCTTGAGTCCGTCGTGCGGGCCAGTGCCCGCCACCATCTCGAACACATCGCCACCGCCGGCGATCCGTTCGAAAAGGGTTCAGCCCGTCCGCTGGACTTCGGTCACTGGGCGGCGCACAAGCTGGAACAGATGACCGATTTCGCCGTCACCCACGGCGAAGCCGTCGCCATCGGCCTCGCGCTCGACCTGCTCTACGCCGTGCGCATCGGCCTGCTGGCCGCGCCGACCGCCGAGCGTGTGCTGCGCGTCCTGAACGGCCTCGGCTTCCGCCTGTACCACCCCGCCCTCGAACAGCGGGGTGTCCATGGGCGGCGACTGATCCTCGACGGCCTCGAGGAGTTCCGGGAACACCTGGGCGGCAGGCTGACAATTCCGATGATCCGCGCCCCGGGCGAGCGCCTCGATGTTCACACCATGGACGCCGCCGAGGTCGACGCCGCCCTCGACACCCTGCGCGCCCGATTCGGCCATGGCTGACCGCACCGCCATACTCAATGTCGTCGGCCTGACCCCGCGTATCATTGGGCCCGATACACCGCACCTGGCCGCCGCAGTCTCCGCCGGTGGATTGACCCGCATCCGCCCGGTCCTGCCAGCCGTCACCTGCACCGCCCAGAGCACCTACCTGACCGGCCTCCCCCCCTCCGGGCACGGGTGCGTCGCCAACGGCTGGTACGACCGCACGCTCGCCGAACACCATTTCTGGAAGCAGTCGAATCACGTCGTGTCCGGCCGGAAGCTCTGGGAGCGGGCCCGCGACGCCCGTCCGGGCTTCACCTGCGCCAAGCTGTTTTGGTGGTACAACATGTACTCCACCGCTGACTGGTCGATCACCCCGCGGCCCATGTACCCGGCCGACGGACGCAAGGTCTTCGACGTCTACAGCCACCCGCTCGGAATCCGCGACGCCATCAAACGCGACCTGGGCCCCTTTCCCTTTCCCGCCTTCTGGGGCCCGACAGCCGGCCTCGCCTCCTCCCGCTGGATCGCCGATTCCGCCCGGTGGATCGAGGAACGGCAGCGCCCCGACCTCTCCCTCGTGTACCTGCCGCATCTGGACTACAACCTCCAGCGCCTCGGTCCCGATGACCCGCGGCTACGGGAGGACTTCCGCGCCATCGACGGCGTCGTCGGCGACCTGCTGGGCTTCTACGCGGCCCGCGGCGTCAAGACCTTGATCCTGTCCGAATACGGCATCACGCGGGTCAACCGCACGATCGCCCTCAACCGGCTGTTCCGCGCCCGGGGCTGGATCACCGTGAAGGACGAACTCGGGCTCGAGCTGCTCGACTGCGGGGCGAGCCGTGCTTTCGCCATCGCGGATCATCAGATCGCGCATGTGTACGTCAATGACCCGTCGATCCGTGGCGAGGTGCGCACGCTGCTGGAATCAACCGAGGGCATCGCCCGGGTGCTGGCCGACGATGACCGGCGCACCGCCGGACTCGATCATGCGCGCTCCGGCGACCTGATCGCGTTCTCCGACGAGAACGCCTGGTTCACCTACTACTACTGGGAGGACGACCGGAAGGCGCCGGATTTCGCGCGCTGCGTCGACATCCATCGCAAGTACGGCTACGATCCTGTCGAGCTGTTTCTCGATCCGGAACTCGGCCTGCCGCGGCTGCGTCTCGGCCTCAAACTGCTGCGCAAGAAGCTCGGTTTTCGCACGCTGATGAACGTGATTCCTCTCGATGCGTCCCTTGTCCGCGGTTCCCACGGCACCTGCCCCGCGAGCACGGACGAATGGCCCGTGCTTATCGGCACCGGAACCGACGCCGAACCTCTGCCCGCCACTGCGGTGCACGACCGGCTGCTGCGCCACGTCTTGTCCTGAGGAAACTGACGCCGTTACCTGCGCGACGCCGCTTCGCGCTCGGTCAGGGCATCGCGCAAGGTTGTGAGCATCGATGCCGCGGTGAAGGGCTTGGTGAGGAAAAACTTCACGCCTTCCTGGGCCGCCTGCACCTTGCCGGATTTACCAGCGTACCCGCTCACCGCCACGATGCACACCTTGGGATCGAGGCGGCGCAGCGCCGAGATCAAGGCCGAGCCATCCATCACCGGCATCATCATGTCGGTGAGCACCAGCGCGATCTCGTCCCGATGCAGGGCATAGATGCCTACCGCCTGGGCCCCGTCTTCCGCCGTCACGACGCGATACCCGTGGCTCTGCAAAGTCTGGCGTGTGATCTCCACAATCGACGGTTCGTCGTCGACCACCAGCACGAGTTGCCCCTGTCCGCGGGGCAGATCTTCCACCCGCTCGGATTCGCCACCGGCCAAGTCGTCATGCGCCTCAAGCGCCGGCAGGTAGATCTTGAAGGTCGCCCCGCGTTTCGGCTCGCTCGCGACATTCATGAAGCCGCCGTGCGACCGTACGATGCCGATGGCCGTGGAGAGACCGAGCCCGGTCCCCTGGCCCACGTCCTTGGTGGTGAAAAAGGGCTCGAAGATGCGATCGATGATCTCCGGCGGTATGCCCATGCCGGTGTCGGACACCTGCAGCTCGACGTAACGGCCGGGACTGACCTGCCGGTTCATCGCCGAATACTGCGCGTCGAGCACGAGGTTGCTTGCCTTCAGACTGATGGTGCCGCCGCCGGGCATCGCGTCGCGCGCATTCACACAGAGATTGAGTAGGACCTGCTGCAGCTGGGTCGGGTCGCCCGCCACCAGCCACAGATCCGACTGCACCTGTACGTCCATCTGCACGTTCTTCGGAAAGGTGTTCGATACGATTGCCCGCAGCTCGCGCAGGAGATGACCGAAGTGCACCGAAACCCGCGCCCCCTCGACGCCCCGCGCAAAGGAGAGCACCTGCTTGACGAGTTCGGCGCCCCGCCGGGCGCTGCGCTCGATGGTGGACAGGATCTCTTCGGGCGAATCCCCGGGCTCCAGATGCTTCAGGAGGTCCACGCCCATGGTGATGGGCGCCAGCAGATTGTTCAGATCGTGGGCAATGCCCCCTGCAAGCGTGCCCAGGCTTTCCATGCGCTGGGCGCGCAGGAACTGTTCCTCCAGGCGTTTCCGTTCGGTCGCATCGGTGTCGATGAGCAGCAGGGATCGCGCCTCTCCGCGTTCGTCGCGCAGCAGCGTCCAACGCGCATCGACGGTGAGCACCCGCAGAGTCTTCGCCACCTTGCGCAGCTCGCCGGTCCACGCCCCGTGCTCGCGCACGGTATGGTCGGCTTCGGCCAGACGGGCGGGGTCCACTTTGAACAGGGTTTCCAACACCCGACCCTTCGCCTCGTCGGTCGTCCATCCGTAGAGCCGTTCCGCGCCGCGGCTCCAGAACGTGATTCGGTGGGCCAGGTCGCACACCATGATCGCGTCCCGCGCATCATCGATCAGCGCGGCCTGCTCGCGCACCTTCTCGTCCGCCAGCTTTCGCTCCGAAATGTCGATCAGGCCCCCCACCATGCGGCAGGCGATGCCCGCGGTGTCGTACAACGCCTGGCCGGTGGCACTGACCCAGACATAATCGCCTGCCTTGCGGCGCAACCGGTACTCGACGCGGTACGGAACGCGGTCCGGCGAAAAGTGCGCCGCGAGCGCCTGCTTGACGCGACCAAGATCGTCCGGGTGCACCTGGTTGAAGAACGCGTTCGCGGTGGTCGCAAATTCGCCGGGGGCAAAGCCCACCAACTCGAGAAAACGCGGCGAAAAATAGCATTCGTCCGTTTCGCGGTTCCAGTCCCAGATCGCAGCCGTCGAGCCGCTCACCACGAGTTGGAAGCGCTCCTCACTTACCCGCAGTTTCAGCTCCGCCTGCTTGCGCGCGGTGATATCGAGCGTGGTGCCCACGATCTGGACGGCGTGACCGGCGTCATCGACCACCGTTCGTCCCCGTTGCTCCACCCAGCGTACTGACCCATCCGGCCGCATGATGCGATGCTCGATGGCCAGCGCTCCACCCGTCTCGAGCATCCGCGCCCGGGCCTCGGCCAGCCGGGCTCGGTCGTCGGGGTGCACCCGCGCAACGAACTCCGCAAACGTCGGCGCGAATGAGCCCGGCTCGTACCCGAAGATGCGGTAGATTTCGTCCGACCACGCCAACCGGCCTCCGGCGACGTCGTGCGTCCAACTGCCCAGATGCGCGATCGCCTGGGCCCGCGAAAGGCTGGCCTCGCTCTCCCGCAGGGCCGCCTCCACCCGCAGCTGCTCTCGCAATTGCCGGCGCAATTGCAGCTGGGTCATGACGTGGCGGCTGAGCACGTTCAGCGCCCGCAGCTGCTCGGGACGAAGCTGCCGGGGCTGGCGATCGATCACACAGAGCGTGCCCAACGCCTCTCCATCCGGCGTCACGAGTGGAGACCCGGCATAGAAACGGATTCCCGGTTCGCCGACCACAAAGGGGTTGGTATTGAAGCGAGGATCGAGGGCGGCATCCGGCACAACGAGGTTCTCCGCCGGACGCTGGATCGCATGGGCGCAGAAGGCATGGTCGCGCGGCGTCTCCGAAACGGTCAGCCCCACCTTCGCCTTGAACCACTGGCGGGAGGAATCTACGAGGCTGATCAACGCGATCGGCGTCTCGCAGATCTGCGCCGCAAGATCGGCGATGTCGTCGAACTCCGCCTCCGGCGCCGTGTCAACGATGGCGAACTCGCTCAGCGCAGCCAGTCGGCGGGCCTCGTTCTCCGGGAGTGGGGCGTTCACGGGGCCATGTTCGCACACCGGGCCGGGTATACCAGAGGGAAAGAGCGCAAGTGGATAACAGCGGCAAGGATGCCACCGCAAGAAACGCCCCAAAAACACCCGGAAACGCAGCGCCGGCCGCGCGCATCCGTGGGAGAATGGAACAATGAGGAGTCCCTCCGCCATGAAAACTCATCATCCCACTCCCAACCCCGATCGCCCCGGCGCCACCACCCAGCCGGCATCCGCCTTCCCCAAAGCCGCCGCCTCCGACCGCGCTCATCCGCTCCACTCCCTCCCCGCCATGGATCAACGCCCAAAGGTCAACCGCTCCGGTGCCACGCAACGCCGACGGGCCCATCCGCCCAAATTCTAGGTGCCACTCCGCACCGGCTCCTCCGGCCGCACGCGCGCCTCCCGCGCCAGTCGTCGCTCCCAGTACCAGGTGAAGAAGACGGGCACGGAGAACAACGACACGAGGTCGAAGATCATTCCACCGACCACCGGCAGGATCATCGGCACCATCAGCTCCGATCCCCGGCCCGTGGACCACAGCACCGGGATAAGGGACAGTAGCGTGGTCATGTTCGTCATCACGGCCGGCCGGCGGCGGCGCAACCCGGCGAGAAACACCCGCCGGTTGACCTCCTCGACCGTGCCAGGGTGGGTCTTGAACTGCCCCTGGAGGTAGGTTCCGAGCAGGATGCCGTCATTGAACATCACGCCCAGCAGCACGAGAAAACCCACGACCACCGCCGTGGTCATCTCGACATCCCACAGCCACACAAACAGGAAACCGCCCGCCGTAGTGACCACGGCATTACAGAGCAGGATGATCGCGGTGATCAGCCACGAGCGTGTGCCAACGTAGATCAGCACGACCATCACCAGTCCCGAAACGGCGATGATTCCACGCAGGGTTTCATCCGCCTTCAGCTTCTGCTCGTAACGACCGACCCAGCGGTAGGTCGCCCCCGGGGGAAGTTCGAGGGTTCCGTCCGCCAGCGCCGCCCGCAGCCGGACGTCGGCATCGCGCACGACCTCCACCTCGCCGCGCCCGCGGGCATTCAGCAGCACGTACTGCGTGCGTTTGCCTCCCTCCGAGCGGATCGCCATCGGTCCGATGGTGTAGGTCAGCCCGGCTTCGCTCGGACGTTCCCCTGCAAACCGCAGCCGGCCGGACGCCGCCGCCGCGGCCACCGCAGCAGGAACCGGATCGCCTGCCGGCACGGTGAGCTCGGCCCGCCGCTCGTCCAGCACGACATAATTGCGCTGTTCCGACAGCGTCAGCTCGGTCAGGAATGCCGCGGCGCCGGAATCGTCGGCGGTAAACTCCAGCGTATGGACCCGCGGAACGGCCAGCAGACTGGCGAGCGGAATCGCACCGTGGCCTTCGGTCACCGCCACCTGGACTTGCAGGAGTTCATCGGGATCGTCACGCCGCTCCCGCGCATAACGAATGCGCACAGGGTAACGCAGGGCACCCTCCACGGAGTACGTCACCGCCATGCCGCCCAGCGCCACTTCCACCGTGCGCATGACCTGTTCGCTGGTCAGGCCAAACCGGGCCAGCCGGGCCGGATCGAGGCGGATCTCGGCATAAGGTTTGCCTCCCTCACGCTGCATCTGCACGTCCACAGCACCCGGGGTCGGCTGGATGATCTTCTCGGCCCGCTCGGCGAATCGTTCCAGGGCGTCGGTGTCGTCACCGAGCACCTGCAGCGCGATCAGGCTGCGAATGCCGGTCGAGAGCATCACCACCCGGGTCTCGATCGGCTGCAGCCAGCTCGGGGCCGCACCGGGGATGTCGCTGATGGCCGCCAACGCTGCCCGCACTTCGTCGAGTGTACGCGGCCGCACCTCCACGCTCCCGTCGGCGCGCGTGATCTCGTGGGCCGGCCATTCCGCATAGGGCTTCAGCAGCACCACGGTTTCGATCATTCCGATCGGGGCCGGATCCAGGGCAGTCTCGGCCCGCCCCATCTTGCCCATGACACCCGCCACCTCGGGGATCGCTTCGATCTGCCGGTTCTGGGCCAGCATTAACCGCTGGGTTTCTCCCAGGCCGCCGGTCGCCGGGATCGAGGGCATGAAGAGCAGGCTGCCCTCGTCCAACGGGGGCAGAAAACTGGAGCCCACCCCGGGAAACCAACGCGTCATCGCCCGATCAAGCGTGGTGGCGGAGAAATCAGCCCCGGCGGCGGCGAACACCTGCCGCAGCGGCCAGCTGAGCGTGGGCCAGCCGGCGCCGAGCAGGTAGCCACCACCCGCCATCGCCGCGATCACCAGGGTGAACGCGACCTTGTGCCGCAGGATGCGCACGTACGCCCATTCATAGGCGACGTGAATCCCCCGGCTCATCGGATTCTCCTCGTAGTTGACGAGTCGCTCCCGGCCGATCCGCCACACGACCGAGCCCACGAGCAGCGCGAAGAGCGGTGCAAACAGCCAGCCAGGCACGGTCAGCACCCATCGGCCATGATCCATCGGCAGCGACCATCCGTCGCGCCAGAACCAACCGAACGCGACGCCCGCTCCGACTCCCGCGAGCGCCACCAGCACCGTCCGGCGGACCTGCCAAGGCGGCAGCAACAGGCGACACAGCACGGGCACCAACAGCGTGCCAAACAAGACTGCCCCGCTGATTGCGAGCGACTTGGTCAGCGCGAGCGGCTCAAACAGCCGCCCCGCCTGATCGGTCAACGCAAAGATCGGCAGGAAACCGATGACCGTGGTCGCGGCCGAGGTGAGCAGGGGCCGGGCGACTTCCTGCGCCCCCTGCACCACCGTGTCGATGATCTCAGCATCGAACGGGGACACCGGCATCGGCCGACCTTCCCTCCGGCAGCGGGCCTGCAAATCGACCAGGTGCTGCGTGATGTTCTCCGTCATGATGATGCCAAAATCCACCATCACCCCGATCGCGATCGCGATGCCCGCGAGGCTCATGATGTTGGCCCCGACCCCGGCGAGATGCATGACGAGGAACGTGAAGAGCATGCCCAAGGGCAGACTCACCGCCACCGCCAAACTGGCGCGCACGTGCAGCAAAAAGGCGACCACCACGATGACGGTGGTGATCACGGCCTCCTGCAGGGTGTTGGTCACCGTGGCGGTGGTCTCACGGATCAGCTGGGAACGGTCGTAGAAGGGAACAACCGTCAACGACTCCGCGGCAAACGTCGGACCCAGGTCGGCCAGGCGCCGTTTGACCGCATTGATCACCGTCTTCGGATCTTCCTGGACCCGCATGCCGATGATTGCGCCCACGTGTTCCTGATAGCCATCCGCCAGCAGTCCCTGTCGGAACTGCCCGCCCAGACGCACATCCGCAATGTCGCCGAGGCGCAGACCCGCGCCCTTCAAGCGGTCGCCACGAACAACAATGTTCTCCACGTCCTCGACCGAACGCAGGAAGCCGACTCCGCGGATCATTGTCTCGACGCCGCTCTGCTCCACGCTCATCGCGCCGACATCACGCCCCCCCGACTGCACCGCCATCATCAGCATGTCCACCGTGATGCCCTGCTCCTCGAGGCGATTGGGATCCACGTCGATCTGGTACTCGCGCACGACCCCGCCCGCCGGCGCCACTTCCGCCACGCCCGGCACCGCCCGGAGCGCGGGCACCACCACCTGGTCCAACAGGTAGCGCTTGCTCTCCAGATCGCGCGGCCCCTGCAGCGTGAACGCATAGACCTGACCCATGGCCGTCGCATCCGGTCCGAGGCGGGCGTTCACCCCGGTCGGCAACAGCCCGGAAAGCTGCGAGAGGCGCTCCAGCACCCGCGTCCGGCACTCGTACAAGTCCCGGTTCTCCTCGAAAATCACGTACAGATAACTTGCCCCATAGAGCGACATGCCGCGCACCGTCTGCACCCCGGGCAGGCCCTGGAGTTCGCGCGCGAGACGCGCGGTGACCTGCTGGTCCATGTCTTGCGGACTCTTGCCCGGCCATTCGGCCCAGACGATCACCTGGTTGTCGCTCAGGTCGGGAATCGCATCGACCGGCACCTGGCGCCACGCCCACAGCCCGGCGACAGCCAGGCCCAACGCAGCGGCGAGAGTCAGAAAGGAGTTGCGGATGAAGAAGGAGAGCATGCGAACGTCGCGCACCGTCCGTGCGGGACAAGAAGAACGACCGTGGAAGGGGAACTCGGCTCGGAGCGAAACTCCGCCGTCAATGTTGATGCGCCGGTGCCGGCGCCGTGGCTCCGAGCGGGAAAAGCAGGCTCGGCGTACCGGCAAGCTGGGCCTGACTATCGATCAGGAACGCACCTTGCGTCGCCACCTCGTCACCAGGCGCGAGCCCGGCGCGCACCACGTAAAGGTCATTGCCCGACTCGTCCTCGATCCGGGGACCAAGAGCGAGCGCGGCGAGCTCGAACCGGGCCCGGCCGTCGCGCTGCCGCTCCGCGAGCCGCCAGGCCACATGCCGGACGCCGGTGGAAAGCACCGCCGTCTTCGGGACCAACGTGAAGGTGCCCCACGTCTCCGGCTGCGAGGGATCGGCCGCCGTGGCGTCGCCCGCCAGCACGGCCTCAATGCGCGCCTCCACCAGGCTGCCCGGCAGCAGGCGGCCCGCCGGGTCCCGCAAGTGCAGGTGCACTTCCCGGGTACGGATCTCCAAGTTCAGTTCGGGCGCCACCCACGCGACACTGGCCTGCACGTCCGGCAGTTCACCGGCGTCATCCGACGCCAGTCGCACCGGCTGCCCCACCCGCAACCAGTGTGCCCGGGTTTCCGGGACATGGATGACCACCATGTAGGCCGCGGGATCCACCAGACGAAGCAGCGGTGCGTCGGCCATCACTTCCTGCCCGACCTGCGGCAGCGCGCTGGTCATCGCCTCGCCCTCCAGCGCGAGTACGACCCGGCCGGCGAACGGCGTCGTGATGGTGATCGTATCCACGGGATCACCACCCGCGATCACCGCATCGGCGACGGCCGCCAGGTTCCAGCGCGCAAAGCGCTGCGCGAGTGCACGGATGGCGGACTGGTCTCCAAGTTTCACGGCGGCGGCGAGCTCCGCCTGCGCCGCATACGCCTCGGGGCTGTAAAGGTCCACCACCGGCGCCCCCGCCTCGATCAGAGTCCCGGGATGGCGCGCCGCCTCATGCCGCTTCACCACGCGCCCACCGACCCGCGGGATCACAACCTGGAGCGTGCGGTCATCGTAGCGCACCGCGCCGTAGGCCCGCACCCGCGCGCGCGCCGGACCCGACGTCACCGTTGCGAGCTGCACGTCCATGCGGCGTTGCTGCTCCCGCGTAAGTTCTCCCGCCGTCACCCGCGTCATCTGCATGCCGCAGACCGGGCAGTCGCCCGGACGGTTTCCGATGAAGTCCATCATCGGACAGGCCCAACGTTCACCCGTTGGACCGGCCGCGTTCTCCTGTCCGGCCACAGGCGTCACGAAGAGGATGTTGCGCGGCAACAGCGCCACGGCTCCGCCACCCACGAGCAGGCCGGCGAGACCGATGAGAAGGAGCGGAGGCGGACGCATGGCGGTTCAGCGTTTGACGACTTCGTTCTTGAGGTAGACGGGGCCGTAACGGTCCGGCTCCGCCTTGAACTTCGGCGGGCACATCCGGCAACCGAAGCCAATGACCTTGCCCTGATACTCGGCCGTCGGAAGGCGGGGGTCGACGTCCATGCCGCAAATGGCGCACACGGTGTTGACGGGCTGACCGGCGGAGGGCGCAGCGACGTCCGCGGGAGACGCCGCTGCCGGCGTGCCGTGCCCGGCATGCTCGCCGGTCGCCGCCGCGTTGGTCACCATCGGGACGTAATCGCCGCCGTGGGTCGCAGCGGCCGTCGCGTCGGCCTCCGGAGAAAACAGCGCCGCGCGAACCACGAGCGCGGCGAGCGCTCCCGCGGCAAAGGTGCCGGCAAAAACAAAGAGAGATTTGATCATGGTGAAACAGGGATAGAGGGATGGAAAAAGCGGTCAGCCGGCACGTAGCGCCACAGTTCGGCCCGCGCGATCCGGACCGTGAGATCGGCTTGGATCAGCTGGAGCCGGGTGTCGGTGGCTTGTTCGAGCAGCTCGACGAGCTGCAGCACCGTGGAGTCGCCCGTGCCACCCACGCCGGCCGTCCTCACGAGCGTGTCGTACTCGGTCTCGAGCCGCGTCAGGGTTTCCGATCCGAGCCGGTGCGCCGTCTCGGCCAGGCGCTGCGCCCGCTCGACCCGGGTCAGCGTCGATCGAATCCGAAACTGCGCTGACTGGCCCTCGGCTTCCGCCGCACTTCGATCAGCCTCGGCCGCCCGCGCTTCGGCCGCGGCATACTGCCGGCTGCGCCAGGGAATCTCGGACATGAAGGCCACGCCAACGATGTCCTCGTCGCCCATGGCCGTGCGCTCGCGCTCCAGCCGCAGCCCGACCGCCGTCATGGGCCGTGCGCCGGCCCGGGCCATCTTTGCCATCGCGGTCGCTTCGTCCGCACGCGCCGATGCGAGGCGGATGGAAGCTGCATCGACTTCCGCCACGTCGTCGACCGACGGCACCGCAAACGGCGGCAACGGCGCTCCGGGCGGAAGGCCCAGGCGTCCCCGAGCTGCAGCCAGTGCGTCCTCCGCCATCGTGCGTTCCTGCTCGATCATCACCGTCATCGACGCGAGCCGTGTTTCGACCGTCAGGCGGTCGGCGAGACGGACGTCCGATCCCGCACCAAGACGGATTTCCATGGCGCGTAACACCGCCTGCAACCGGCCAACCTGCGTAGTCAGGAGCCGGATACGTTCCGTCGCGGCCTCGCCCTCGGCCAGGGCCATCGCCGTGTCGGCCGCCAGTTCGCCCGCCATGAGCGCATAGTCCGCCTGCGCCATGGACACGCCTGCGGCCGCCCGCTCACGGTCCGCCGCGCGCTCACCGCGCCGCGGGAGCGGCTGGCGCACGTTCAATTCATACATGGTCGCGCGCTCGCCCATCGGACCGTTCATCCGCGACGCCATTCCCTCCACCTCCGGGTCCGGAAGCCGCCCGGACGAGGCCACGCGCGCCTGCGCCGCATCGGCGCGGTGCGCGGCCGCCTTGAGCAGCGGCGCCTCCGCCACCGCCTGCAGCAGCGCGTGCTGCGCCTCAGCCGGCTCCGCCGCGCCGGCGGTGGCCGGCAGGCCCGAAGCCGCCCAGAGCAAGAGCAAGGTTCCGTGGATACGCATGACGAAGCGGGCCGGCGGCACGCCAAGAGGTTACTTGCCCGCCTTGGCTGCGACAGCCTGGTCGAGCTTCGCGATGTACGTCGCGGGTTCCTTCAGAAAGTCATCGCCGCATCCCTCGCAGCAAAAGACCACGAGGCGGTCCGCCTTGCCCGACACCCGATACACCCACTCCGACGGCTTGCCCATGCTGCCGAGCTTTTCGTCGGACGTGAGGCAGGCATTAAGCGGGTAGGCCTTGCGCGCCTTTTCCAGCCAGGCGGCATCGACGTCGGCCGCCGGGACAAGTTTGCCGGCCGCCGCTTCAGCCTTGGCCTTGCCATGATCGTGACCGTGCCCGGATTGGGCCGTGAGGCTGGCACCGGAGAGGAGGAACGCCGCAGCAAACACGGCGGGGAGGATGGATTTGATCAGCATGGTGAAAGAAGAGTTCACAGGGCTTTACACCTCAGGACCGGAAACCCCTCGGAATTTTTGAGGGATTTCTTCGCGGCGGGGTTATAGTGTGCAGAGAAATTATGAATCCTACGCCTCAAGACCCCCTCGGACCGGTTTTATCCGCCTGGCGGGTGAACCCGCCGCCCGATCCCGCCTTTCGCCCCCAGGTTTGGCAGCGCCTGCGCCGGAGCACGCCGGCCTCCTGGGGCGCCTACCTTCGCGCCCATGCCGGCGCATGGCTGCTCGTCGCCGGCGTCACCTTGGTCATCGCCGGCTGGGGCGGCCGCGCGGCCGCCGCGGCCCGCCTCGAGGCCGAACGTGAGCGCCGGGTGATCGCCTACCTCGTCGAACTTGATCCGCGGGTCCTCGCGCTTACCCGTCCCTGACCGATGAAGCACCTCGTCGTCACGCTGGCCGCACTCGCGCTGGCCGCCACCATCACGGCGGGCATCGCCTACCGCACCGGCAGCAGTCGCACCGTCCAGGCCGCGCTCGCCCAAGAGGACGCGATGGAATGGCTTCGCGTCGACTTTGGCCTGACCGATGCCCAGTTCGCGGCGATCAAGAAGCTGCACGACGACTATTCCCTGATTTGCGAGGAACATTGCCGGGCGATCCAGGACGCCACGCGCACCCTGAGAACGCTGAAGGCTGCCCAGGCCTCGCCCGCCGACATCGCCGCGGCTGATCGGGAGGTACAGTCGTTGCGCCTCGTCTGCGAGTCAGCCATCGCGACCCACGTGCGTCGATGCGCCGCCGAAATGTCGCCCGAGGCCGGGAAGCGTTACCTCGCGATGGTCCTGCCCAAGATCAAGGATTTCGACCACGTCGCACCGCCGGATCTGGGTCTTCACCACCGTCATCCCTGAACCATGGCGCCTCCCGCCGACGCGGCCGCAACCACCGACGACGATTCGCGGCTCATGGCGCGTGTGCATGCCGGCGACGAGACGGCGTTGGGCGAACTGATGGGGCGCTGGGAGCGTCCGGTCAAAGCCGTGATCGGACGGATCGTGCTCAACACCCGGGACGCGGACGAACTCGCGCAGGAGACGTTTGTACGTCTGTGGGAGCAACGTTCGCGCTTCCGCGACGACGCCCCGTTCCGTCCCTGGATCTTCGCCATCGCCGTCAATCTCGCGCGCAACCGACTCCGCTGGTGGCGGCGGCGACCCGAAGTTGCCCTCGAGGAGTGGACCGAGATGCCGGGTTCGACGGGAGACGGAGCCGATCAGGCCGAACGTATCGAACGCGCACAGGCGGTCCAGGCGGCCATTGCCTCCCTGCCCCCGGACCTCCGGGAAGCGCTGGTGCTCGCCGAGTACGAGAATCTGAGCCACGCCGAGATTGCGGCGATCGCCGGCACCACCGCCAAAGCGATCGAGTCCCGCCTCGCCCGCGCCCGCGCCAGGCTCCGAAGCAGCCTCGCGGCATGGCTGCGGTAGCGTCCTGACCCGAGGCGCCATCCGCTGGCAAAACGGATGGATTTTTGCCTTGCGCGAGCCGCGCGACCACCTACGTTCCGCCCTCTTTCGTTCTTTGCGTCCCCATCGTCTAGCCCGGTTAGGACACCACCCTTTCACGGTGAGAACCGGGGTTCGAATCCCCGTGGGGACGCCATCTTTCATTAAAGCGCTAATCCGCGAGGGTTAGCGCTTTTTTGCGCCCGGCTCTACCGAAAGCTCCACACTACTACTTGGTAACCTGAACCGAAAGGGACGAGCGCGATCGAAGGCGTGAAGCCGCGGCTTGGCCGCAGCCCCGGCATCCGTTTTCCCCAGCCACCGTCGCGCCGGACGGTTAAGCCTTCGAGCCCGCCATCCGGGAAACAAGCTCCCCGACCAGCGCATTCGGAAAACGGCGGCTCGGGGTGATGGCGTAGAAGGTCTCCCGGATCTGCGGAATGCGGTGGGTCTCCATCAGCACCCCGTCTTCGATCTCGTCGCGCACCACGACGGGCGGGACCAGGGCCAGGCCTTCACCCTCGCGGGCGAGCAGACGCAACATTGCCATGTCGTCCACCTCGGCCATCACGCGCGGCCGGACGCCCGCCGCGGAGGTTAGCCGGTCGAAGGCCGCACGCGTGTTGCTCTCCATGCTGGGCAAGATCACCGGCACGTCGCGAAAGTCCCGCGGAAAATGCAGCCGCTTCTTCTTCCAAAGCGGTACGCCCACCAGGGCGACCGGTTGCTCGGCCAACAGATGGCTGTGCCACGGCGTCTCCGTGTCGCGACGGGCCGGTGAGTTCGACAACACCACGTCGACCTCGTGCGCATGCCAGGCCACCAGCAGGTCGCGCTGGGCCCCGGAGCGGATCACTACCTCCACCCCCGGCCGGTGCAGCGCCGGCTTGAGGAAATCGACCTGAAAGTTGCGCGAAAGGGTCGCCACCGCTCCTACACGCAGTACATGACGCGTCGCCCCAGGCGCGCGGTTGCGCATCACGTCGACCAGCTCGTCGCCGGCCCGGCCGATCGTGTCTGCGTAGTCAAGCGCCAGGCGTCCCGCTTCCGTGAGACGCAGGCCGCCGCGCTCACGCTCGAAGAGCTTCTGGCCCAGGCTTTCCTCGAGCTGACGCAACTGGATGCTCAGGGCCGGCGCCGACAGGTTGAGCCGCTCCGCCGCCCGGGTGACGCTCAACTCGCGGGCGATCATCCGAAAATACCGCAGGTGGTGATAGTTCAGGAATGCAGGCATGACGTGGTTAAATTAAACTTAACAACTCGTTCAAAACGATGTCATCGCCTAAAACACAAGCGAACGTTATTCTCGGCTCCGATGAGCTTGTTTTTCGCCTTCCTCGTAGCCGCCATTCCCGGCCTTCCGCTTGCCGCCGGCCTGATGGCCCGGACGCGCGACGCCGCAGCAGCCGGGCGCCTCACCGTCCGGGCTGCGCTCCTGGCCGCCGGCCTGGCCCTCGTTGCCGCGGCCTATGCGGCCCTGATCGGCTCCCACACGGTCCGCTGGTCCCCGCTGGGGCCCGACGCGGCGTTCGCCCTGGCCCTGCGCCTCGACGCGGTCTCGGCGATCATGATCGTGCTCATCACCTTCCTCGGCGCCACCGTGTTGCGTTTCTCCCGGCACTACCTCGCCGGTGATCCGGCCCAGGCCCGGTTCTTCTCCTGGATGAGTCTGACGCTGGGTGCCGTGCTCACGCTCGTGCTTTCCGGTCACCTCCTGCTGCTGTTGCTCGCGTGGGTGGCCACGAGCCTCTGCCTGCACCGGTTGCTGCTGCACTACCCCGGCCGCCCGGGAGCCGTGTTCTCGGCCCGCAAGAAATTCGTGATCAGCCGGCTGGGCGATGCCTGCCTGCTCGCCGCGGCCCTGGTGCTGTACGCCCACCACCATACCTTCGATCTGGAGTCCCTCTTCGCGTCCATCGCCGCCGGCAACACCGCCGGGCTCGGGACGGCCAGCTTGCTGCTCGCGGCCTGCGCCATGCTCAAGTCCGCGCAGTTTCCGTTTCACAGCTGGCTGCCCGATACGATGGAAACGCCCACGCCGGTTTCGGCCTTCATGCACGCCGGCATCATCAACGCCGGCGGATTCCTCGTCGTGCGATTCTCGCCGCTTTTCGCCGCCGCGCCGACCGCCTCGCAGATCCTCGCCGTGGTGGGAGCGATCACCGCCGCGTTTGGCGCGATCGTGATGCTGGCCCAGCCAAGCGTGAAGCGGGCGCTCGCCTACTCCACGATCGCCCAAATGGGTTTCATGATCCTGCAATGCGGCCTCGGCGCCTACGGGCTCGCCTTGCTGCACATCTGCGCCCACTCGCTCTATAAGGCGCACGCGTTTCTCACCGCTGGATCGACCATCGGCGCCGTGCCCCGCGCCGCGCTGCCCCTGCGGACTTCGGCGCTCACCGTCGGCCTGCTGGCGGGAGGGTTGCTCGTCGCCCTGGGAACCACCGCCGTGCACACCCTGGCCGCCGGAAAGCTGGCCTACCCGGGCGTCTTCAGCGTCATCCTGGTGTTCGCCACCGCGTACGTGATCGCCCGGGCATGGTCGGCCGGAGGCGGCGCGTACGTCTTTGCCCGGGGCGTCGGCGTGGCGCTGACCGTGACCGGGCTGAGCTTCGGTCTGCATGCAGCTGCAACCCTGCTCCTGCGCGACCTCCCCGCCCCGACGCCGTCCAACGGCGTGGTGTACGCCGTCGGCGCGGTGTTCGCCCTTCTGTTCCTGTTCCAATCGCTGCTCTGGCGGACCGGTCGTCATCCCATTGGTCGGCTGCTGTACGTGCACGCCCTGAATGGGTTTTACCTCGGCACCGTTCTTAACCGGATGCTCGGCCGGCTCTGGCCCGCCGAACCCTCCACCCACATTTCATCATGTCCCATTCCCTCCCTTCAGCCAGCACCGCACCGGTCGGTTTGAGCGCGGCCATCGATGCCGCTCTCACGCGGATTCCGCCTCTCTGGCCCTTGCGGCATTTCGTAGCCGTCAATCCGTTCGTTGGCCTGGTGGATCGTCCCTTCGCCGACGCGGCGGTGTTGCTGCAGAGCATCACCGGAGCGGCACCGCTGCAGAGCGCCGAGGCGTATCGGGAAGCATGGCGTAAGGGCACCATCACGCCCGCCGACCTTCAGGCCGCAGCCGATGAGGACTGGACGCCGGATGCGCTCGTGGTTGCGCTGGAAAAGGCGACCGATGGCGGAATCCTGCTGCCCGTTGCCACCGTGGCGGACCTGCTCGACCGCGCCCGGCCACGCGCGCACTGGAGCAGTTTCGTCGTCGACGAGATCTCCAAGTGGTGCGCCGTCGCCTTCGACGAGAACCAGACCACCTGGACCACGCCGTGGAAGTCCACTGGGCTCTACGCCGCGTGGCGCTCGGCCGCCGTGCATGACCACAACCCCGAGTCGTTCGGTCTCACCGGATTCCGCCGCTTCGTCGCGACCCTGCCGGACGACGCAGGCGAGGCGATCGTACGTTGCGAGGCCTTGCTCGATCCGGCCGTCTCCGACCGGACCGACTTCTTTCACCGGCAACTGGTCACCATCGCCGGCTGGGCGGGCTTCGTCCAGTACCGGGTGCGGGAGGATGCGCTCCGGGGACGAGCCAACGGCCTATTGAAGGACCTGCTCGCGATTCGGCTCGCCTACGACGCCGCGTTGTTTGCGGCCTTCGCATCCGACCGCGAGTTTGTCGCGCGCTGGAAGCAGGCCCGGGCCCCGAAGCCCGACGCACTGCGCCTGGCCGCACTCGCCCGCTGGCAGTTCGCTTACGAAGCTGGCTATCAAAACCGTCTCGCGCGGGCCCTCGCCAGCCAGCCTTCGGCGGGCCGGGAAAGACGGCCGGACGTTCAGGCGGTCTTCTGCATCGATGTCCGGTCGGAGGTGTTTCGCCGGCATCTGGAAACGGCGATGCCGACCGCCCAGACTCTCGGGTTCGCCGGCTTCTTCGGTTTCCCGGTCGCCCACCAGCCGAGCACCGACGGTGCAACGGCCCCGCGTTGTCCAGTCCTGCTCGTGCCTCCGGTCGAAACCTGCGAGCCGCTCTCGAGCGAGGCCGTGGGTGAAGTCCGCGCACAACGGGCTGCAGCCGGAGCGTGGAAGGCCTTTCAGAACTCAGCCGCGTCGTGCTTCTCGTTCGTGGAGTCGGTCGGCCTCGGCTTCGGCCTCGCGCTTGGACGCGCCCCGAAACCCCAACGGCTTTCCTGCTCGCGGGTCACGCCGGAGTTCAAGTCGGTCCCCCCCGAGACCCGCGCAGCCCTGGCGGCCGGAGCGCTCAAGAACATGAGCCTCGTGAAGAACTTTGCGCGGCTGGTGCTCATCTGCGGACACGGCAGCGAAAGCGCCAACAATCCCTACGCGTCCGGCCTCGACTGCGGCGCCTGCGGCGGCCACGCCGGCGATGTGAATGCACGCATCGCTGCTGCCACCCTCAACGATCCCGAGGTGCGCTCGCGGCTCGCCGGACAGGGCCTCGCGCTGCCGGCGGACACGGTGTTCGTTGCCGGCCTGCACAACACCACGACCGACTACGTTGTGCTCTTCGACCTCGACCAGGTGCCGGACAGCCATCGCGAGGATCTCGCGCACCTGCGGGAGGCGCTGGGCCGGGCCGGCTCCGCGGCGCGGCGCGAACGGGCGCCCTCCCTGGGTCTGGCTAACCTGCCGGACGACCAGATCGACGCAACCGTGCGTGCGCGCGCCGTCGACATCGCCCAGGTCAGGCCAGAATGGGGCCTCGCCAACAATGCCGCCCTCATCGCCGCTCCGCGCAGCCGCACGGCGGGACTCAAGCTCGACGGACGGGTCTTCCTTCACGACTACGACGCGTCGGCCGATCCCGAAGACAAGGTGCTCACGCTCATCCTCTGCGCCCCCGTCGTGGTCGCGAGTTGGATCAACCTGCAGTACTACGCCTCCCGGGTGGACCCCGAGCGCTATGGATCGGGCAACAAGGTCCTGCACAACGTGGTCGGCGGCCTCGGCGTGCTCGAGGGCAACGGCGGCGACCTCAAGGTCGGACTGCCACTGCAGTCCATCCACAATGGCAAGGATTTCGTCCACGAACCGCGTCGCCTCGCCGTCTACATCGAGGCGGCCCCGGACCGGATCAACGCCGTACTCAATCAGCACCCGGCCGTCCGTCACCTGTTCGACCACGAGTGGCTGCATCTGTTCTCGCTGCAGGGCAACGTCTGCGTCCGCTACCGGAAGGGGACGTGGTCCCGCGTGCCAGCGGCCGACGCGCCAGCCAACGCCAGGCCAGCGCCAGCGGCTCGCTCCTCACTCGCCACGGCGTGATCCCTTGCCTCCGGCGGAGGAGCTGGCCGGCTTGACACCGTCGGCCACCTCAAACGCCGGGAGGCGCGCTGGTCGCCTCGTTTCGGTCCGGGGCGTGCACGTGGCACGCCGCCTCTTGGTCCGGACCGGCCGTCCGCAGCGGCGGGCGCACCTGCTTGCACGCTGCGACACAATCCGGGCAACGCGGATGAAAGGCACACCCGGGCGGTAGCCGGGACGGATCCGCGATCTCGCCCGTCAGGCTGAAGCGCATCTTCTTGCCCGGATCGGGCTGCGGTGCCGCCGCAATGAGCTCGCGGGTGTAGGGATGCAGCGGCGCATCGAACAGTTGCTCCGCCGGCGCCAGTTCGACCATGCGTCCTGCATAGAGTACGGCCACGCGGTCGCAGAAGTGCCGCACCACATCGAGGTTGTGCCCCACAAACAGATACGTGAGGCCAAACTCTTCACCGAGGTCCTGCATCAGGTTAAGGACCTGGGCCTGCACGGAAACGTCGAGTGCGGAAACGGCTTCATCCGCGACCACCAGCGAGGGCCGCATCACCAGGGCACGCGCAATGCCGATGCGCTGGCGCTGACCGCCGCTGAACGCATGGGGAAACCGGGTGCGATGTTCTGGCTTGAGTCCCACCTTGCGCAGGATGTCGACCACCCGATCCTCCCGTTCGCTGCCCTTGGCCAGCCCGTGGATGCTCAACGGTTCGCCGACGATTTCATCCACCGTCATCCGGGGAAGATCAGCTGCTTCATCAGCAGCATGAAGGCACGTTCGATCGCCGAAAGATGCGCCGGGGAAATCCTCGTCCCGATTGCCGCAGCGTGGCTTGAGCGGTGGGCGGGGTGACGACCGTGTCCTTCATCCGGTGCATCGCGCGGCCTTCCTCCCGCTCATGCCGGCAGGCGCCAACGTCGTCGGTATACCGTGTGGCAACGCACTGGTCGACCGTGTCGAGCCAGCGCGCCTCGGCGAAGAGGGAGCCGACATCACAGGGCAAAAGACGCAATCGCTCCAAATCCCCCTGCCGCGTCCGGGCAAGCAGGGGTCGGTTCTTTGGGGGCGTAGGACTGGCCGTTCGGCGGCGTGGCGCCCCAATGGGTTCAGGCGACGGCGATGCGAGGCATGGGTAGGGGCTGTGCGGCCAGAGTCGACTGCGCAAATCGCAGAAGCAGCGACGCCTTCAAGCCACTGGCGGACGGTACATCCCAGAGGTTCCTCACTTCGTCCGGGTCCTCCTGGAGATCGAAGAGTTCGCCATAGTCATGCCCACGATACACCGTTAGCTTGTAACGGTCGTCGACATAGGTCTCGAGGTGGAGGGCGGTCGGCTGGTGTCGGTTCTCTATGCGCACGTGATCGCGCACGCGGTCGGTCTCGCCGCGCCAGACGGGCAGCTGGTCCCGGCCCGACATGGTTCCCGGCACGGGCTCGGCGGCAGCGGAGAGGAAGGTGGGCGCGAGGTCGACCAGCGACTGCAGCCCGTTGGAACGCCGACCGGCCGACACGTGGCCGGGCCAGCGTACGACAAAGGGTACCTTGACGACATCTTCGTAGTGAAACGGCCCCTTCGCGATCAGTCCGTGCTGTCCGAGGAAGTGCCCGTGATCGCTGGTGAAGACGACCAGCGTGTCCTCGGCGAGGCCGAGCGACGCGAGCCGCGCAAGGATCCGGCCGATGGCGTCGTCCATGCAGGAGACCATCCCGTAATAGAGCGCAAGGTCACGCGCCCGATCGAGCCGCGAACGCAGGTGACTGTGAAACCCATGGTTGGGATACGGCGTTTCCTGCCAGGAGGAGAAGTCGGGCCGTTGCTCCTGCGTGACTCGGAAATGAGGCGGATTGCGGTCGTGCTCGCCCGGATGCACTTCCGGGATGGTCAGGCTACCCGGATCGTACATCGTGTCATAAGGTGCGGGTACGAGATAGGGCGGATGAGGATCGAAGAAGCTCGCCCAGAGGAAGAACGGACGGTCCTCCTGCACCGCAGCGTCGATTCGGGCCACGCTGCGCTCGGCGATCCAGGTGTTGTAATGAAGTTCTAGGGGAATGTTCCACCGTCCATACTGCGCTTCCGTTGTGCCCGTCGGCGGCCGAAAATAGCGCCGCCAGTCCTTCGCCCCCTTCTCTTCCATCCAGAGGGCGTAATGCTGTCCGACATGCGCTTCGTCGGCGTGATTACGTGCGAGTTCGACGTGGTTGAAACCGTAGAAGGGCCCATGAAAACTGCGCCAGAAATCGAGGTCCTGCAGGATTGGATACGATTCAAGCGAGTGGTATCCGGGCGCAGAGGTGAGCGGCTGGAAATGCGCCTTGCCGATGAGCGCCGTGTCGTAGCCGGCGGCATGCAGCCGGCTGCCCACGGTGTCCGCGGACTCGTCCAGCATCGTACCCAGTGACCAGGCGCCATGCTGGCTCGGGTAGAGCCCGGTGATGATCGAGGCGCGCGTGGGGGTGCAGGTCGGATTCGGGCAGTAGGCCCGGGTAAAAAGCGTCCCGTCGCGGGCTAGTGCATCGAGATGGGGCGTGCGGACCTCAGGATTCAGACAACCGAGCGCAGCGGGATGCTGCTGGTCGGAGGTGATGAGGAGAATATTCGGGCGCTTGGCGGCCATGGTTGCTCAAGGAGTGAGAATACGTGGTAGGAAAAGAGGCTCTATGCCGCGATGGCTGGCAGACGGTGTCCATCGCCGGGAGTCGGGGCACCGATTGCGTCCATTCGCGGTTCGATTGGATTGGTAGGCCTTAGGCACCGACCTCCCCCGGCAACAGGCGACGTTGACCCGAGGGCTTAACCGCGGCCGGCACGATCGTCGCGGGCGGCTCCCCCACCCGCTTCATCCAGTCGAGCAACCGGCCGCGCAGGTGCTCCGTCACGGGTAGGTGCGATTCGAAGCCGATCAGGTTGGTGAGTTCGTCGGGATCGGCGAACAGGTCGTAGAGGTAGGCCTCCTCGTAACGCTCCGAGTGCGGACGCACCTCGGCACCCTCGGTGCGGTCGAGCACGCCGTACTTCCAGCGGCGCGTGCGCAGCACCCGGCCGTGTTCGTGCTCGCTGGTCTGGGCGAAGATTTCGTCCGGACGCGAGGGATCGGTGCGTCCGTGCAACAGCGGGAGCAGCGAACGGCCGGAAACATGCGAAGGCACGGGCAGGCCGCAGGCGTCGAGCAACGTGGGATACAGGTCGACGAGGCTGGCCATCTCGCGTAATTCGCCGCCGCCGCGGAAGGGTCCTCCGCCAAAGACGAGCGGGATGCGCAGCGAAGACTCGTGGCCCGTGCGCTTGTATTCCTGGTTGCGGGTCTTGAAGTGGCACCCGTGATCGCTCGTGAAGACGACGATGGTGTCGTCGAGCTGCTCGAGGCTTTCCAGCGCGTCGAGCAGGCGGCCGAGGGCCTCGTCGAGACGTTTCACCATGCCGCAGTAGCCCGGCAGGTGCTGAGGCGCGGTGCCGACGAGGGCCTGCAAGTCGGGCGGCATCCAGCGTCCGCGGTAGCGTTCCGCATAACCGGTCGGCGCCGGGTAGTCGTCGCGGTGGTTCTGATGATGCGGCTCGAGGAACGACAGGAAAAGGAAGTAGGGCTGCGGTTGCGCGGAACGGTCGTGCACGTAGCGGATGGCGGCGTCCGTGAGCGCGTCGACCCGGTAACCGGGAAGCTTCACCGCACGGTTGTCGTTGTCGTAAACCACGGTGTCGTAGGCGTCCGAGGTCATCTCGAGCGCGTTGGCCGCGAGCCAGTAATCGTAGCCGCCGCGGGCCTCCGCCTTCACAGGGCCTTTCTCGCCGAGCGCCAGATGCCACTTGCCGATGTAGCCGGTGGCATAGCCTCCGGCGGCGAAGCGGCGCGCCAGGGAATCTGCTTCGGCCCGCAGGGCGATGCCGTTCTTGAAGCAACCGGTCTGGGTGGCATAGAGGCCCGTCTGCACACAGGAGCGGGCCGGGCCGCACACGGGCTGGGGCGTGAAGGCGAGGCGCGCATGCGTGCCGCTGCGCGCGAGGCGATCGTAGTTCGGCGTGAGATCGAGCGGATTACCGTGGGCACCGCAGGTATCCCAGCGCTGCTGGTCGGTGAAGAAGACGATGACGTTGGGCTTTCGGGTCATAACGATACTCGGGCAAAGTTCTCGTCGCGGCTCCACGGCGCGAATTGTTCGACGAGTTGGGCGAGTCCGCCAGAGTGGGCGTCGCCGAGGGCGCCGAGACAGGCGTGGACCTGCAGGAGAAACTCGCGGGACTTCGGCTCGAGGCCAAGGGCCGCCTTGGGGATCCGGCCGGTCATCTCATAGGAGTGCTCGGTTCTGGCCATCCGGCCGGCGGCCGCGGGCACGGGCGCTTCGTTCTCGAAGCAGGCGCGCACCGCGCCCGTCGCCGGATCGGGTTGCAGGAAGACCTGCACGATGGCCCCGCCCTGACGCGGCGAGACGAAGCAACGGAGACCCGAGCGCTCGAGCAGGCTGCGGCCCCGCGCGGCGTCCATGATGTCGCTGTCCTCGACCTTCATCCGGAACTCGAGCTGATCGCCCGCATCGCGCCAGCTTCCGACGACTGCTTCGAGGCCAGCCAGGGTCATGGTGAACGCGGCCTCGCCGGTGGCGCCCGCGCGCAAGGTTTTCCGCGGCTTTACTGACAAGCCCCGGCAGAGCACGTCGGGGCGATCCGCCTTCAGGCCAATGCGCGTTGCGCCCACGATGGGCGCCTTTGCGCGCACCCCGAGGCGGGCGTCGGCCCGACCCCGGGCAGGCACCGACAACGTGACCGAGGCCGGGCCGACGGCGGCAAAGATCTCGGCGGGCAGTTCCAGGCTCAGCTCCACCGCGACCGGCGTGGGGAGCGGGTTCTCCAACTCGAGTTCGAGGGCGGTCTGCTCGCCCTCGCCGACGCCGAGCGGCCCGGCGAGGCGTAACTGGGCGACGAGACGATCGAGGATGCCGCGGGCGGCACGCCCGGTGTTCGGCACGACCGGTGCAAACTCCCCAAGGAGGCCGGCCTGCTGGTGCGCCGCAATGAGATCGTCGCACATCGCCCAGATCCGATCGAGCGGGAGCGTCGCCGCCGTGTGCGGATCGTGCATGACGGCGTGGTAGATGTGTTCGCGTCGTCCGGTCAGCGCGGCCTCGACGGTGAGCTCCTGCACGTTGACGTTGGTGCGGATGATCGCGGCGAGCTGGGGCGGCAGGTCACCGATGTGCGTGGGCTGGATTCCGGCGCCGTCGATCAGGACCGGCACCTCCACGCAGCACCCTTCGGGGAGATTCGTGATGAGCCCGGTGTTGGGCAGGTTGCCGTAAACGACGGTCGGCGTGTCGGTCTCGCGCGCATGCACGATGCGGGCGCCGTACTCGAAGGACTGCGGCTCGATCTCGACGCCGCCGTCGTCGCCCAGGACCTTGCGCTCGACCTCGTGCCAGCGCGCGATGATCGCCTCGCTGCGCCGGCGGTACTCGTCGATCGGGATGCGGAAGCGCTCGATGGTCTCCTCGCCGTGATGGATGAAGTACGGCGTGTACTCGGCCTGGTGCTCGCTCGACTCGGTGACGAAGTAGCCCAACCGGCGCATCATCTCGAAGCGGACGAGTTCTGTCGTGCGCGTCGGATCCTCGAGCGCCTTGAAAAGCAGAGGGTACGCATCCTGGCCGCGGTACTCGAAGCGCAGGAAGAACGCCATGTGGTTGATCCCGGCCACAAGGTAGCGCACGTCCTCATAGGGCAGGCCGGCGTAGGCGGCGAGCTGGCGGCTCGTTCCCTGGACGGAGTGACAAAGCCCGAGGTGCGGGATGCCGGTCGCCCTTGCCACCGCCATGCAGTTCATCGCCATCGGATTGGTGTAGTTGAGCAACATGCACCCCGGCGCGCCGACGTCGGCGATGTCTCGTGCGACCTCCAGGAGACGCGGAATCGTGCGCAGCGCGCGGAAGACGCCGCCGACCCCGAGCGTATCCGCGATGGTCTGACGCAGACCGTATCGCGCCGGAATCTCGAAATCGAGCACCGTGCCAGGCCGATAGCCGCCCACCTGGATCGTGCAGATCACGTAATGCGCGCCGCGGATGGCCGCCGTGCGGTCGAGCGTCGCCTCTAGGCGCGCGGGCACCTTCAGCTTTGCGATCATCCGCTGGGTGAGGATCTCCGCGGCGCGCAGCCGCGCCGGATCGATGTCCATCAGCGCGATGTCGAGGTCCGCGAGCGCGGGGAATTGCAGGAGGTCGCCGAGCAGCTTCTTCGCGAAGACAACCGAACCGGCACCGATGAGAGCGATCTTGGCCATGAGGAAGGAGTTCAGGAATGAATCCGCGGGCGTCCGTTCGTCACCGCCCGCCCACGCCCACGCACGCGAGGGCCGGCGCAGGGATTGGAGCCGAGGGGAAGACAGACGAAGCGCGGGGCGGCATCATGCGCCTGCATCCTCGGAACGGCCTCCAGCCCAAGCAAGCGTTTTCTGTATACAGTATGACATTGACCATAATCCGCCCGCCCCCACGATGCCGTCATGCGTTCCCGTGTCCCCGCTCTCCCCATCCTGTTTGCGCTTTGCATTTCCCTCGGTGCCGCCGCCGCAGTCGCGACAGAGACCGTCAACGTCTGGCACGCCGCGACGGACTTCCGCGAGGTGACCGGTCGTGACTGGGTGCCCTCGTACGTGGAGACAACCGGCCAGGATCCGGCCACGCACGGGCGCGCGGTGCGGACGAACCTTTATCAAGGCCTGGCGGCCGCCGCCGAGGTGACCTACGACGGCCCGGCGGGCGAGTTTGTGCTCACGCTGGTCGCCGTGACCGAGGAAGACGGCGAGTCGCGGTACGCGGTCGAGGTCGACGGGCGCCCGCTCGGTGAGGTCGTCAACACGCGCCAGTCCGAGAAGCGCGTTCCGCAAAAGCACACGTTCCGCGCCGTGCGGCTCGAGCCGGGGTCAACGATCCGCGTGATCTTCCGCGGTCACAGCAACGGCCTGATTCCCGAAGGCGAGGCCTACGCCTGGTCGCGCGGCCGCTGGCGCGCGCTCGAAGCGCGGCCGGTTGCTCCGGGTAATCGGTAGGCTTTGGCCGACCTCACGCCGATCGCCATCCTCCGTCAGCGTGGCGCGCCTGTCACGACCTACTCCGCCAGCAAGCGATCAGTCTTTACGGCCAACACCATCCAGACCCCTTGCCGTCCTGACAAAACATGCGGCCGACATTCCTGCTCATTCCAATCCTCGCAGGTCTTTTCGCCACCACCCCGGCCGCAGCGAATCGGCCCAAGACTGTCTTTCTCATGGTCGATGAGCAGAGGCGGGCTGAGTTCAACCACCTCCCCGACGGACGCAAGGCGACGGGAAGCCCCCTTAACCTTACCCCAAACATCGATCGCCTCGTAATGGACGGGACCGTCCTCGACGGGCTGCACGTGCCGACGCCGATCTGCATCCCGAGCCATTTCACGGCTCTCACTGGTCTCTTTCCGAACCGCGTCACGAAGCCCGCCCCTCTCGAAGGCGTCGCCGCCGAGGGTATCCACAACGTTTACCAAAGCGCCCAGATCATACCCGAAACGCCGACGCTGCCGGAGTACCGGCGCGCTGCCGGCGACTTTACGGGGGCAATCGGCAAGAACCAGGTGATCGAGGAAGGCCAGGAATGGCGCCGCCCGCCCCTCGACGCCGACTCGCGCTCGCCGGGGGTCCGCGCCTGTCGGCAGGCGGGGTTCGACTTCGCCGACCGGCTCGCGCACGGCAACCTCCATACCGCCGCCACGCGAGACCGGCATCATCACAGCCTCGAGTGGATGGTGGAGGGGGCTTTCGATTCCTTGGCCCATGCGGGCAACCGGCCCTCCTTTCTCCACTTCGCCACCACGTTGCCGCACAGCCCCAGCGCGAGCGGCACCGGCTGGCGCACCAACGACCCTCATGCCGCCAACGAAGGGTCTTCCTATTCGCGGACTCGGCAATCCCGGGACCGCTTTCCATTTCGTCCTCTCTCCTGAAAAAGGCACCGCCCTATGTACGTCGATCTTGCCATTGTTCTCCTGTATCTCGTCGCTCTGACGGCCTACGGCGTCATCGCCGGCCGCAAGGCCGCGGGCAGCATGGAGGGCTACTTCCTGGGAGGTCGCAGCTTTGGCTGGATCCTCATCGGGTTCTCCCTCTTTGCGACAAACATCTCCACGTCGCAGTTTATGAGCACGAGTGCCCTGGCCCAGAAGGTCGGGCTCGCGGCGATCAACAACGACCTGCTCGGCGCCCTCATGTTGGCGTTGTCCGCCGTGTTCTTCATCCCGCTCTACATCCGCATCAAGCTGTGCACGATGACGGAGTTTCTCGAGCGGAGGTACGGCCGCGGCGCCAAACTCATCTACTCCCTCACCTTTCTGCTTACGTCGATCCTCACCATGCCGCCGGGCATCTACCTCGGCGGACTGGCGATACTCGGACTCTTCGGCCTGCCCAATGACTACCTGACCGTGGCCTGCCTGATCGTCGGAGGATCGGTCGGACTGTACGCCGTGCTCGGCGGACTGACTGCCGTGGTCAAGACCGACCTGATCCAGGCCTGTCTCATGATCGTGGGCGGACTCATCGTCACGGTGCTGGCGGTCAATCGCGTGGGCGGGCTCGGCGCGCTGTACGAGGCCGCGCCGCGCCTTCACTTTGAGCTGTTGCAGCCCGCCGGTTCGCTCATGCCCTGGACGGCACTGCCGGGCGTGGTGATCGCCTCAGCCTTCTTTGCCTTCTGCAATGCAGGCATGCTCCAGCGCGTCCTCGGCGCACGCGATGTCCGGCACGCGCAACTCGGCATGCTGTTCGCCGCCTTCCTCAAGCTGCTCAGCATCCCCCTGTTCGCGATCGCAGGCATCGCGGCGATCCAGATCTTCCCCGAAGCGGGCGGCGACAAGACCTACGCCTTGCTCGTGGGCGAACTGCTCCCGGTCGGCATCTCCGGCCTCGTGATGGCCGGGTTGTTCTCGGCCCTGCTTTCGAGCGCGGACTCCGGGGTCAACGCCATCAGCAGCGTGGTCGCCTACGATATTCACTCGCTCATCAAGAAGGAGGCATCGACCGAGCAACGCCTGCGCTTCGGCAAGCAGACGGCCGCCGCCATCGTGATCTTTGCCGTGCTGACCGCTCCCTTCGCACAGACGATCGACAACATTTACCTCTTCCTGCTGCGCCTGCACGGTTATCTGGTCCTCCCGATCGGCGTTGCCTTCATTTTCGGTCGCTTCGTGCGGCGGATCAACAACACGGCAGCCCTCGTCACCATGGCCACGGGCATGGTCGTGGGCCTTGCGTACGTTGTAAGCACCTCCATACCGGTGCTGACCGCGCAGCTTCCACCGTGGCTCGTAGGCCTGCACTTTTACGAACTGCTCCCGTTCCTCTGGGGTGGCCTGGTGGCACTGCTGCTGACCGTCTCGTACCTGACCGCACCGCCGCCGCCCGAGAAACTCGCCGTGCTGGACGCCCGCCGGGCGGACCCGGCCTTGGCTAGGCCGGCGCAGGTGCCGCTCTGGAAGTCGTTCAAACTGTGGTTAGCCGTGTTCTTCACGGTGCTCGGCACGTTGTACCTGGTCTTTTGATCTCCGAGCAGCCGACGGCATTCCGGAAACGCCCCTGCGCTTCATCGACTGGATCTGAAGCCGGCTGGAACCGGATCTCGCCTCGAGACATGCGCGGCGGGCCGCCCCTAGACCTTGCCGTGGATCCGGGAGAACCGTCCGTGAAGCGAACTACTCCGGAAGGCGCAAATCAATCGTCCGGCCGACCAGGTCAGCTCCGGCCGGAAGATTGAGCGTGCAATCGCTCTACTGGCACCAGTCGGCCGCCGCCTGCAGTCTGTTCCTGACTAGCTCGCGTCCTATCCGACGCCCAGTGGTCGGCGAACGTCATGCCCGTCTCTCGACCGGTGCGGCGGCGGAAGAGAAGGCGCCGACGAGCGCGAGTGCCACCAAGAGAGAAGAACACACAGGTGAGAAGGTCATGCGGAGGAATGAAAAACCCGGGGTGCGTATGCACGCCCCCGGGTCGAGTAAGATTCCGAGGCGCCGGACCTGCGTCCGCCATCCCCGGGTTTGAGGGATCAGAACTTGAACGAACTCGATACGCTGACCGTGCGCGGATCGAAGATTGCGTAGGTTTGGGCGCGGCCGGTGTCCTGCTCAAACGTGTAGACAATCGGATCGTCAAAGTCGAAAAGGTTACGGACGTTCAGCCGCAGATTCCACAGCACGCGATCGCTGAAGATGCGCCGCTGATAGCCAAGCTTGAGGTCATAGATGACGTAGGTCTGGCTGGTGCGCTTCTGCAGGTTTCCGGAATCATCATTGAAGTACTGGATGATGCGCTCGCCCGTGTAGCGGGCACCAAAGCCAACGTCGAAACCCTTGAGCGGTCCATTTCGGAACGTGTATTTGCCAAAGAAGGACGCACGGCGACGGATGTTGTCGGACGCCGCACGCCCTATCTCCAGTCGGTCGTTCGCAAGCCGATTGTCCAACCGGTCGATATTGTCGCCAACGGTGAGCCCGGGGTTAGCGACAAGCGCAAGCGTGCGGTATGGCTCCCACTGGCCGCGATTCGCGGCAAGGTAGTCGATGATCTCGCCGCCGACATTACCGACGACATTGTCTCGAATGGAGAAATTGGCTCGAAGATTGATGCTGCGGGTCGGATTGGCAACGATCTCAAACTCGTAGCCGTCAGCCGTGAAGTCCTTCGAGAAAACGCTGTTCTCGATGATCCGAACGGGTGAAGCGATCACATTGTTGGATTCGAGGGTGTCCCAGATCTGATTGATCGGCGTGAAGTAGTCGAAGAGGTTCTGGCCGGAGTTCACGACGTCCGTCTCAAAGTAGTTTGCCACGAAGTACAGTTTGTCGCTTCCACCGGGCGCAAGTCGGACCGAGAAGTCGCGGCCCTCCGCCGAAACGTTGCCGATGTTCTCATTGAAGATGTTGAACCGGTTCTGCGGCGAGAAGTTCTCGGACTGGTTGGCGGTCAGCGTAAGCCAGCGGACCGGACGAACCGCGACGCCGACCGATCGCGTGTTGCCAGAGAACGCCTCGCTCTCCCCCAACGTACCCGCGATCGCCTCGTTGCGCAGCGTACCCGGGTTGGCGGCGACGTAGGCGGCGTCCGCGAGGGTCTCGTCGAAGTTGTACTGGTCGAGCGTGTCGCTGCGGTATCCATAAGTGAGGACAAAGCGCTTGTCCCACCAACTGCTCTGGCCGGCGAGCATCCATGATTCATTCACGGCTCGGGTGGGGCGCATGCGATCGCGGACCCAGTCCGGGGTAACCCGTCCCACCACCGCACGCGTGACCGGGTTGAGAAGGTCAAACGGTGCAAACTCCTGCCCCGCCGGCGTTGCCATGAAGGCGTCCTCCCCCGCCGGCCGATCAGGGCTAGAGAGGTACGTGCGCAGCGCTATGGCATTGCCCGTGACGGTGTTATTGTTCCCCAGCGGGGTCCGATTCGAGAAGATGAAGCGCGCGGCCTGTTCGTCGCGCTCCACGCGTTGCAGAAGGCCGGCGAACTGGTGATCCCCGAGCCATTTGTTCCCGGTTTCAAGTTTGTAAGACGCAGTCAAGCGGGCTGTCTCGACGGAACGGCCAACGTCATTGATCTGCGCCTGGCCGGTCTCGATGAAGTAGCGGTCGTAGTTTGGGTTCGCTCCACCATTCGGGAGCAAGGGGGCGATATCCAGGCGAGGTGTGATGTTGCTGTGATTGAGAACCTGGTGGACAGAGCGGTCTTCCTCCTCGGACCGGAACGCCGCCTCAAGGTATAGGTCACCGATCCGCTGCTCAATGTAGGCGGTATAGAGCTTGAAGTCATGGTCCGACGAGTTGACTGGACCGGCCAGGCCGCGCTCTTGGGACCAGGTGTCGAGCAATTCGAGGTGCATGCCGTTGGTCCCGTTTGACGACACCTCGTTCCGGGCGTTGATCGGAACCAAGGACCCATCCTGGTAAACGAGCACCGGCCGGTCGACGTTCGTGTAGTTTGCTCCCACGGAGAGGGCGTACGTACGGGCGGCGTTGAAGTTGATCGTACCATTGGCGGCGCGGAAATCATTGAAATCAACGTCATTGGCACCTGCGTCGAGCCAACGGGACACGCCGTCACGCGCCACCCACCTGCGCTGGAAATTGCGGTCGACCACGCCACGTTCGAAGTCAGCGCGAATCGTCGTGTTCTTGAACGGACGGTAGGTGACGGCAAAGTGACCGCGATCGGTCTGTCGCTCGTTGTAGTCCCGGAAATCACGATGATCTTCCGACAACAGGTTGATGCGCATCGCCAGTTTGTCCGGAACGAGCACCCGATTCAGGTCGGTCGATACGCGCCATGCCCCGAACTCGTTGCCCGAGAGCTCGATCGTAGTGATCTCGTCGAAGCGAGCCCGCTTGGTCGAGCTGTCGATGATGCCGCCGGGGTTTCCTATGCCGAAGAGGATGGAGTTCGGTCCGCGCGCGAACGTGAGGCGTTCGGTGTTGTACCGGTCGGTCAGAATGTAGGAGACGAAGAAGTCCTTCGAATTGTCCTCGGAGCGGGGAAATCCGCGGGCATTGATGCCGCCGTTTCCAAACTGCTCGTGGTTGCCGTTGTCGGAGGTCGTATCAACGCTGAAGGCCATCGAGTAATCGAGCGCCTCGATGAGGTTGTTCGCATTGATGTCGTTGAGGAAGTCCTCATTGAAGACGGACACGGCAGCGGGCGTCGTCAGCAGGTCGGTGTTGAGGCGCGTGCCGGCAAGGGTCGAATTCGTATAGTAGCCGACATCCTGCTCGGACGAAACTTCGAAGGGGGAGAGCTCGACCACGTCTGTCGGTGCGGGTGTTTCCTGTGCGAAGGCAGAGAACGGCAGGAGCGGCAGCAGGCTGGTGAGAACAGTCCGGGTACGCGAGAGGGTGCGACGCCGGAGCGGCGGTTCGGTGCAGGGCATGGTTTTCCGGGGTTGGGTGTGGACGAAACACAGTCGACGGGGAGTATCCGCTTGTGTTACTGTATACAGTCAGGCGGAAGATCAGTCCGACGCAAGCGCTTTTTTCGGGGACTCCGCGGCCGCACTCACGTGAACGATGCGCAGGTCGCGGTAGGTGGCTCCCACAAAGGCTGAAAAGTCGGCTGCTCCGCCCAGGAAGATGTGCCTCAGCGGATCGCCTGTGCGTTTCCACGGGACCGCACCGGCCTCGACGCCATCGACAAGGACCCGAAGCGTGCCTTCGCTGGCGCTCCACACGACACGAAACTCGATCCAGCGGCCAGGCACCCAGCGCACGCTGGGCGGAAAGGGCAGCCGCTTCTCGTGGTAGTCCGAGCCAGGCGTGCGTTTCGCACCCCGCGACGCCCAAAGAATCTTTGCCCCTCCCGGGTACCGCTCTCCTCCTTGCGGATCGGTTCCAATCCGCAGCGTCCAAAGGGCGTCGGACGCCGTCCCACCGCCCTCCACATGATGATCGCCGGCGGCATTCGAGAACATGTTCAGAAAATGAATCTTCCGGTCGCCGCCCACTGCCTTCGCCAGTTCTGCGGACGCGGCACCGCGAATCATGACAACGAAAGCCCCATCGGCGGGCGCCGCGTCCGCCAAAGAGATCCGGAGAAAGCCTCGCGACTCCCTCATCGTCCACCCTTCGGCGCCAAAATGGCCACCGCGGTTCTCCGCTCCCTCCGGTGCGGTACGAAGGTCGTGCGCCCAGAACACATTTTCGCCAGCCAGCGCCGGGCGCAGGGCAAGCGCCAGCAGTGCCAGCCAACCGCCAAGCGAGAGAAGGGGCCTCATCATTCTGCCTTATTAAATTGCCGCATACTGTATACCGTCAAATCGGTTTTTCCGCCCGCCCACTCCGTTTCTCGTGACCTTCCGGCCGCAAGGATGTTCCCCTCGAGCGAACCTCGCTCCTATTGTATACCGTGTCACAAACCGGCTTGCCTCCCTTCGGCGAGGCCGATGAGATCGCGCCCAATCTTCCGCAACCGTGCCTACCTCAAACCCCTCGCTGATCGGCGATTCCCCGCGCTACGCCCGTCTCACGCCGCGGGGTGCGTCGGTGAGCGTCGTCATTTTTGGCGGTTTTCGCCGAACCGACCGCCGGCCTTTGGTCCGAAAGGCACCTACGGCCCAACCCGGCCTTCAATGCCGCATCAGCAACAGGCTCGCTCCGCCTCGTGCGTTCCAGCACACATCGACCGACGGACGCGCCACGAGAAGCGTGGACGACAGTATACCTAGGGTCGGCGGATCCTGTCCGTACTTCACAGTCGTTGGGCGCATTGGCTCCACCCGGCGCAAGGTCCGGAATGTGCCTACACCGCCCGCACACCCACCCCTGCCCGATTGCTCTTAGATATGAGTTCCACCTCGAATGATCCGTGGTCCCTCCCCGGCGCCTGTGCGGCTGCAGAAGAACTGGCTCGCGTGGGCCGTGCCCTCGGCGAAGAAGGCCTCACCTGGGGCACCTCGGGCAACCTCAGCCTCCGCGTCGACGACGAGTGGATGATGGCCTCCGCCACGGGCACGTGGGTCCGCCGCCTCGTGCCAGAGGACTTCGTGCCGGTACGGCTCGCAGACGGCAGCCACCTCGGGCCACGCCGCCCCACGAAGGAGGTGCCGATGCACGCAGCCATCTACGCGCGCCAGCCGGAGGCGCGCTGCATTCTCCATGGGAGCCCACCGTACGCCACCTGGCTCGCGTGCACCAACCTCGAGCCGACCTTCGACGGACTCTTTATCGAGACCATGCACTACCTTCCGATGGTGGCTACGGCCCCTTACGCGCATCCAGGCACGCCGGAGTTGGGCCGGTTTGTGGGCGACGCCGCAACCGAATCGCGCGCCATCCTCATGCGCAATCACGGCGCAATTGTCTGGCACGCCTCCGGCGACGAAGCGCTGATGACCTTTCTCTCCCTCGAGTTTGCCTGCCGCATCGTCCACCAAGCGGCGGCCGCCACCCGCCCCCTGCAGCCGCTGCCGCCAGCAGTCGCCGACGAGTTCCGCGCCCGCCGCGTCTATCGCAAATAGTGCGGCGTAGATGCCCTGCTTGCGCTCCGAGGCTTTTCCCGCTCGGCTTCACCTGCAACCATCGCACCGACAACCCACCCTCCCCGCCTCATGCCGCAGTTTAGCCAGGAAATCGAACAGCTGAAGAACATTGCTCAGTTCATCGCCGAGAAACTGGAGAGCATGATCCTGCAGGGTGAGCTGGCACCGGGGACTCGGCTCATCCAGACCGAGGTCGCCGCTGACTTCGGCGTGTCTCGGCTGCCGGTGCGCGATGCCTTTGCCATCCTCATCAAGAAGGACCTTGTCGTCGCCCTGCCACGCCGCGGTGTGATGGTGCGCGAAGTCGATACCGAAGAGATTCGTAATCTTTTCGAACTCCGCGAGCTTCTGGAATGTCACGCCGTGAAGAAGTCCTTGCCGAACCTCACGGCAGACGACGTCGCGCTCGCAGCCGCGCTCGTCGCCCGTCAGGAGAAGACGCCCGAGAAGGATATGGTGACCTTGCTTGAGATCGACGAGGCCTTCCACCGCCTGCTCTGGTCACGCTGCGGCAATCTTGAGCTCGACGTGCAGATTGGCGACATTTGGCGCCGGATAAAGGTGATCCGGGCCCAGGCGCGGGAGGTCAGCGGCTGGAAGAAACGCTCGATCGAGAGCCACCGCCGCATCCTCGAGTCTCTTCACGCCGAAGATTTCAGGGAAGCGGCGGCTCAGATCCGCACCGGCATCATCCGTTCCCGCGACGAACTACTTGAAAGACTCGCCGCCGACTAGCGCGAGCTCCTGCCGAAGGCGCCTGTTTCGATCTCCGGTCTTGTGAAGCGGACGAGCGGCACCAAACCCGGGAATGGCCCCAGCGGCCACGCCTGGTGCCTTATGCCTTTCCCGCCTGGATTCGGGCAAATGGGCAGCGCGACAGGTCTTTGGTTCGGCGGCACGTTCGCGCCACAACCGAGGAGCGGCACTACGCTCAGGCTACCCGCAAGGCATACGACGGCCGCCCTGCGCGCCTTTGCGCGAAAAAGTCGGCACACCGCTTTTTGCCCTTCAACACCTGCACCTGCACCGTCTGCTCGGAGATCCCCAGCTTTGCCGCTATTTCCTTCTGCGGCATCCGCTGCAGCTTGCGGAGAATCATGATCTCGCGGCAGCGCGGGGGAAGCGCGTCGATGGCTTCGGCGAGCATCGCAAACTCCTCCGAACGACAGGCCGCTTCGGCGCCGCACCAGCCGTGGGACGGGACCTCAAACCGGGCAAGATCGGCGACCGCCACAATCGGCGAGCGTCGATGCCGGCGCGCCGCATCGCGCGCCACGCAGCGCGCGATCTGAAAGAGAAATCCCTTGGCCGATCGCACCGATTCGCCGGCCTGGATCCTCCAGAGCCGCAAATACGATTCCTGCAGGACGTCGTCCACATCCCGCATTGATGGGAACAGCGCCCTGACGTAGGCGCGCAGCTGGGCGTGGTGAGGCATCACCTCTTCGGAGAACCAGCATGCATTCTTGGGATGCGACGGTGTCACGGTCGGCGTTTGTCCCCATGACGGCCGAGATCGGAAGTGCGCAGGTCTGGCCTGAACCTGGCACATGGGGTGAATTCGACCGCGGGCATGATTTCTGTATACGGTTATACGGTCTGTGCTCAAGTCAAAACGCCCTCCTTGAGCATACGCCCACCCACCCGAATCGCCTGCCTGCGCCAACCGGCAGGTCTCGCTCATCCACTGGCTAGGCCAAGCTGCCGCGTCGCGCAAACCGCCGGCCGTCGGCGGTCAGGATGACCGATATCCAACGCGAGGGCCCGTCGGCCAAGAAGTTGACCACCGCCGTTAGGCCACCGGGCAAACCGCGGGAGCGGTCATTAATCGCGAGGCGGCTCCGGTGTGCGTGTGATCGCGATCTTGTCGATCACCAGGCCGGGACTTCTATACCCGATCACGAACTCATATCCCCCCGCTTCCGGTACCCAGAACTGCACGGGCTTGTCCTTGATCAGCGGAGGGGTGTGCGCCCCCGGACCCTTCGGAAGTGCCCACCACTTGAACTCCTTGCTGTGGCAGCGCATGCCTACAGGCCGCGTGACCTGGTCGGCCGCGTAGAGGGGTACGCCGCCGAACGTTACCACCGCATCGTTGGTCGACTCGCCCTTTTGCACGACCCCGTCCGCGTTGGTCGTTCCGCCCGCGTGGTGGCAGCGCAGATGCACGAAATAGGTACCCGCCGTGTCGAACCGGATCCGGTAAACCATCTTCGCACCTTTCACGGCACGGATAGCCTCGATGCCCTGGTCTTCGATCTTCTCCCAGTCGCCTTCGCCGCTCTCGGCTTCGATGATCAAATGCCCGCCGCTGAACGAAATGCCGATGGCGTCGCCCACCGGCCGTGGGTGAGGCGGCGGATACGACGACGCCTCGCAAGGCGCCGACATGCTCATCAAAGCGATACCCAAAAGGGCAAAGAGGGATTGGATTCGATTCATGGGTAAAGCCGGTCGTTCAGCGGAGGGTCTCCAGATTGCGCGTGGACTTGAGCGTGGTATCCGGCGACGCCGGCTTGCGGCCGGCCCGGTCGCGCTCGATCGGCGGGGCGAACTTCGCCGGCAGCGCACGCGCAAGGGCATTCCGCGCGGCGGCAACCTCGGGCGAAAGGTCGCGGGCAAGGTTCTTCCATTGGAGCGGATCGCGCTCCATGTCGTAGAACTCTTCTGTGCCATCGCCATGACGGATCAGGTACCAACGCTCAGCGATCGCAGCAGAGCCACGACCGTCACTGTCGATCACGTTCGTCGGAAAAGGCCACTCGCGCGTCGAGTCCGCCAAAAGCGGCGCGAGACTGCGCCCATCGAGCGAACCTTCCGGTTTAGCCGGCAGCCCCGCAAGTTCGATCAGCGTCGGATAGAGATCGATCAGATTGACGACCCGCGAGCTGTCGCGACGCCCGCTTTGCCCGGGTACTCGCACCAGCAAAGGCAGCCGCGTGGCCTCGGCCCAGAGCGTGGCTTTGCGAAAGCGCAGCTTTTCCCCGAGGTGCCAGCCATGGTCGCCAAAAATGACGACGATCGTGTTGTCGCGGTGCGGGCTGGCCTCGAGCGCCGCAAGCACCTCGCCGACGACCGCATCCGCGAAACTCGAGGCGGCAAGATAGGCCTGCACCGTGCGCTTGAACAACTCCTCCGAACGGCTCACCCACCGGTAGTCGTTGCTCGGGCCATCGAACGGCTTGCCCGCCGGGGTAACGATGTCGTCGAAGTCGTCTGCCCGGTGTTCGGGAATCCTGATCGATTCCAGCGGATGCCGGTCGAAGAACTCCTGCGGGATGATCCACGGCAGGTGAGGCTGCGAGATGCCAACGGCCATGAAAAACGGCCGGTCGGTCGAAAGCTGCGCAAGTTTGTCGCTCGCCCACTTCGCCGTGCGGCGGTCGCGCATCTCCGCCGGGTCTCCGTCGAGCGGCCCCCACTCGAAGTCGCTGCCCGCAGTTTCGCGGAACAGCGGATCCCTCTCCGGCTGGCCGGCGATCAAGCCCTCGCCGCGGGAATAATGCTGCGCGGACTGCACGCGATCGGTGCCGCGTTCGCGCACCCACTCCTCGAACGCCCACTGGCCCTCATCGCTCGTACCCGCGGTGTCGCCGAAGTGCTTGTGGAAAATCTTCCCGCTCGAAACGGTGTGATAGCCGTGTTTGGCGAAGTACTCCGGCAAGGTCGCGTGCGTCTGGACCAGCGGCGAGCGACGCATGTTCTGCTGGTTGTTGTACACGCCAGTGCGATGCGGCATGAAACCGGATAACAAGGCCGAGCGCGACGGTCCGCACACCGGTCCCGGGCAGTAAGCCCGTTGAAACACGACGGCGCCGCGCTCGGCAAAGCGATCAAGGTGCGGCGTGCGCGCCTGCGGATTGCCGCCGAAGGCGCCGACCCAGTCGTTCAGGTCGTCGACGGAAATGAAGAGCACATTCGGCCGTCGCGCTGCCTCCGCCGCCCCCGGGGCCACCAGCGCGAACCTCGCCGCGCAACACGTCAGCAGCACCGCCAGCAGCCGTGCCCACGTAACAATCAAGGTCGAATTCATGTTGGAAAGCGGCACGACTCGAGGGATGCGATTCACGGCCTGGCGGGCTGGGCGTAGCCCCACGGCTGCCACGGTTGCCCAACCGTAATGTACTTGGGATTCGCCGTCGATTCTCCGCCACGATCATCGGTGGCCTTGGCCGTCACCCGATACCAGCCGTCCTTCAACCCGGTCATTCGCAGCGTGTACGGTGGCTCGAGCATCTCCCCCACCTTGCGATCGTCGATGAAGAATTCCACGGTGCGCACCGTCCCGTCGTCCGATACATCGGCCTCGAACTCGAACGCCTCGCCCGAAGCGACGGTGCCGCCATTGCGCGGTTTCAGCAGCGAGATCGTCGGCGTGTGATTCACGTTCTTATCCACGGCCGGCGGACCATAGACGCGCAAATTGGCGAACGACGGTCCGACCAGCGTGCCGAAATCCGGACCCTTCGCGATGTAGATATAGCGGAGCGGCGTCACCTGATTCACCCACGGCTCGTGAAACATCATCGTGCCGTCGACGTAGCCGCACAGCTCGGCGCGGCGTTTGCTCCACGTGATCCGAAAGGTGTAATCGCGCTTCTCCCACTTCCAGCCCGGCACCATGGGCGCGATGCTTTCCTCGAAATCGCTAGGCTCGGCGCGCTTCGCGCCCCGCGAGGCCTGCAGCACGGCAAAGCGGTTCCCATACGCGGGCCCGCCGTCGGGGGCGGTGCCGCCGCGCAACGACCAGAGCGCATCGCGATTCGTGCCCCCGCCCTCGACGTGCAGTTCCGCACGCGGATTGGAGAACATCCCGAGGAACTGAATCTTCTGCTGGTTCAGGCCCGTGTTGGCCTGCGTCCAGTCGAGATCCCGCAATTCGATCTCCAAGGCGCCCTCGAATCCCTCCGGCGCCGCAAGCTCGATCAGGAGAAAATCGCCCTTCTTCAGCGCGCGCCAGCCGCGGGCGGTGTACTCGCCGCCGTGGGCCTTTTTTCCCGCGGCACCCGCCGCCAATTCGGCCGACGTGAGCGGATCCTGTAGCACCAAGCGCTCGTCAGTCTCTGCAGCAATCAATGGCGACGCGAGCGTCAGCAGCAAGGCAGGCAGAACAGCGGCGGGTGAACGACGCAGTGGACGGGAGCGGAACAGGTTCATTCTTGGGTCCAAGAGATTCGGGCGCGTTGGATCAGGGCAGTGGCGCAAGGTTGAGATTCATGAAAACGGCGCGGTGATCGCTGGCATCGGGGGCGCCAGGGCCGTCGTAAACTTGGGCGCGCCCCTGCGCGACGTGCGGCTTTAGGCCCGCGGAAACGAGAATGAAATCAACCTGGCTGTAAATGCGGTCGCGCCGGGAGAAATGAGTCCAGTACTCGCCTCGCGAATCCACGGCAGGCAATATCTCCCCCAGCTCGGTATCACCGCGATGCCGCAAGGTACGCACCGCGGGGCTTACGGCGGTGTCGTTCCAGTCGCCCAGAACCGCAAACCTTGCCTGCGCCGGATCGGGAAACCGGGCAAGGATGAGGTCGCGGACTGCCGCGGCCTCGGCCTGACGTTGCGCCTTCCCCTCCGGGTCGTCCGGACGCACCGTGCGTCGGCTTTTCAAGTGAAGGACGAAGCAGGAAACGTGGCCGTGATCGGTGGCAAAGGTGAGCTCGAGGACGCCGCGGCTCACGATCGCTCTCTCACCCAGAAAATCCGCCGCGACCGACCGATGCTCGCGCACTTCCTTGAAGGCGACCTTCGAGAGGACCGCAACATGGCGCTCTTGGTCAGCGGCCTCGAGGACGAGGGCGTGCGGGTAATCGTGACCATCGGTGCGCAGGTCGCGCTGGAGTTCGGCGAGGAACGGCGGCTTTCCGATCTCTTGCAGCGCGAGAATGTCAGGGGCGACATGGGCAATCACCTGGCGCAAGGCGGCCTTTTCACTCTCAGGTTTCGGGCAGGCCTGGCGGAATTCGCCGGCGACCATGCGATTGGCGACGAGATAATTATCGACGTTGTAGGTGGCAACCGTCAGCGCCCGCGCCGCGGCGACAAAAGCCACGAAGAGAAGAAAGACCGCCAGGCTTCTCCATCCGGCAGAGCCGCGCAGGTTCTCGACCGAGGCCCGCGCGGAGCGGCAGGTGGGGGCGCCGATCGATCGAAGCGATTTCAAGTCGAGATGCATACGCGAAGCGGGCGCCTACTCGCGAGGATTCGCCGCGAGATCCTCAACCGTCAAATCATCGAACAGCGCCTGGCTGCCGAACGTGAAGAATCCGACGGCGCCTTTTTCGGGCAGAAGCCGGCACCAGTAGTCATCGACGATCTCATGGACCTGGCGGCCACCGAGAAAGACCCGGATACGCTCGCCACGATGCTCAACCGCCAGCATGTGCCAGGTGCCAACTTCGAGATGCTCCACTCGCGGATTGCCCCCGAGGGGGATCCGCTTGCCTCGGTAGTAAAGATCGACGCGGACTTCCGGGATCTCGCCGCCCGCATCATCGCCGCCGGAGCGCAGGAGGAAGAAGTTCTGCGCATCCTGATATCGCCAGACAAAGCCTTGGACGCGCCGACCCCCGTTGGCCTTGAGCCGTCCCGAGAGGCGTACGTCGCCGTAAAGAGTCCCTGGGATGACGACGGTCTCCCAACTACGCTTTCCCCGCTGAGCCAGGACGTGCCCACCCGCCACCTCTTCGACGAACCAGGTGGGGACCTCCTCCAGAGTCCGCGTCACCACAAGCCCCGAAGGCAAGGACCCCGGTTTGAAGGCCTCGAAATCCAGACGGTAGTTCGCAATCACCGGCCTCGCGAGTACGATCAACAAGCATGCAGAAAGGGCGAGACGGGCTCGCTTATTCCTCGGCAAGGGGCGTTGATATCCACGGTTCACGGCGGTCATGCGCGGATCTGGAATTCGTCGAGCACGCGGGGCTTCAGCGTGTCCTCGGGCAGCGAATACGCGGTCAACTTCAGTTCGCCGCGGCTCACGTCGAGGACGGCGTAATGGTGTGCGGTGTCGTCGCGGACGGCGATGAAGCGCTGTTGCCGGCAGAGGAACTTCGAGAACACGCCGCCGCCGATCTCGGAGCGCTTGCCCGCGGGACTGACCTTGGCGTACACGACGCCGCGGCCCTTCGGGTAGTTGTCGCGCGCGGAATCCACGACGGTTGGTTCGTGCGGCACCTCGAGCAGCGGGAAGGTCCGCTCGTAGTTCTGGTCGTGCGCGCTGAGGTGCAGGTCGACGCGGTGCTTTTCGAGGATCGGCGCGACGAGCGCCTCGACGCGAAAGTGCGACGGATGACTGTTGCCGTGCCCGAAGATCGGCTCGTGCTGCATCACGCTCAGCCATGGCACGCCCCGGGCGCGCGCCGCGGCAAGGTCCGCGTCGAGCCATTCGAGATGGCTTCTCTCGAGTTGCGGTCGCGGCACGAAGAACGCCGCCACATGCAACGGGCCGATATCGAGGCTGAAGCACTTGCCGTCCGGCGTGCCCGGTGGGTGCGTGAACCGCGGCCCCCAATCCTCGAAGCGCTCCGTCAACACGATCTCGTGGTTACCATACTGCGCGAGCAGCGGCGTGTCGGCGATCCACGGTTGCGCATCCTCGAACCAGCGGTCGACGGCGTCGGCGACGCGGGGAAAGCGCCCGTCCTTGTCGGCATACGCGTAGTCGCCGCCACCGAGGACGCCAACCGGATCGTGCGTCTTCACGAGCTGATGAAACGCCGCGGTTCCGGTCGAATTGCCATCCGGGCGGCCGATCAGACCCGTATCGCCGAAGAAGAGCAGTCGGATCGATGCGTCGTGGCCCGCAGGGGCGGTCGCTGTTTCGCGCCAGATCGTCGGTTCCAAGCCCTCGGTCTCGATCCTCCAGCGGCAGCGCGATGAAGGCGCGAGATTCCGCAGAGTTGCGCGGGCAATCACGTCATGGTTCAAGCCCGGCGAGAACTGGGCGGCGACGCGCTGGTTCCCGGAGACAAGAAAAGCCGACGCGGGCTGGCGCGAGTAATGCCAGGTGAGGGTGAGCGTCGTTGCCGGGTCGTCCGACCAAGAGGCGTGGATCAGCCGCGGACCCGGTCCGGCCGGATGCGCCGGGACGGGAGCCGATTGCGCAGCCACCGCCCGTGTGAGGCAGCTGGCAGCGGAAGCGACAGCGGAGGAGGCGAGGAAGTTTCGGCGAGTAATCATGGATTGGGAGTAGATGGTGGGGGCGGCATTGTGGCGGATGAAACGTGTTCCAGCCGCAAAAGATCGATCTTAACATTGTCGGAGCGCGCAGCGATTTCGAGCACATGTGCGCCGGCGGCCAGTTCGTACCGGGCGTCTTCCAGGCCGTAGGCGTAACTGAACTTCCTCATCCAGCCCCATTCACCCCAGCGCGTCTTGTGGCTGACCTTGGTCCACTTGCCGGCACCATTCAGCCGCACGAAGACATCGTTGACCTGGTCGTTGGCCCGTGGCGTCCCATCCTGATCGCGACGCGCCCGAATCGAAAGTGCGTAGGTGCCCGCTCGCCGTACGTCGAATGCGTACCGAAGCACGGCGGTACCAGGCTGCTTCTTGACGTGCGGACCGCGCCAAGCGAAATACCCCGCGCCACTGAATCCGGCATGCTCCGTTTCCAGTTTCCAGTCGGAAACCGGCGTTGCGCTCTCCACCTCGGCGACGAGGCTGCCAGTCTTCGGATCCTCGACGAACCGGCCTTCTCCTGCACGTGCCCCCGCGCACAACCCACGCCCAACGCCGCCTGCAAAGACGAACAGGAGGAGCAGCCACCGGAGCCAGCCGCACAGGAAGAATGGAGCCATGGGGAGAGCGCGACGCCGGAGCATCGTTTACGGGGTGTAGGTGATCTCTAGCTGCGGGGCGGTTGCGCTGTCGTCCCAAGAGGCGGCATCCCAGCGGCCGCTGTCGTTGCGCAGCAGGAACACCATGGCGTTGCCACTCGCCCAACCCGCGCGGTTGACGATCTCCTGCACAATCGACTTCAGCTCAGGGGAAACACGCGTCGCTCCCGCCGCGCCCCCCGACGCAATAGACCAGCCGACCGAGGCGGTGGTCCTGGTGCGGTCGAAGGGCTCCGAGCTTCCGTTGACAAAGGTTGCGGCGTTGTTGCGGTCCTCGCCAAAGACGGTGACCGAAGCTGCGTTGGTTGTCGCGCCCGATGACTCGCGTGTGAAGGTAAGCCTAGCGCTCACGATCGTCTTGCCCTGTGGGATTGAGATGTTCGTGAACCGGACGCCGACGAAAGTGTTACCCAGCTCAAGGTCGGAGCTGACGATTCCTCCCGTGGTTTCGTCGTCATCTGTACTGGCGCCCACCGTTCGGTTGATGGTGACGTCCCCGCCACCACCAGACGAATTTACAACGAGCGTGTAGGCCTGAGTGTCCTCATCGCCCGCGCCCACAATCAAATCGGCGTCGGCGGCACGCACGGTGAAGTTGACCGTCTGTGCCGAAGGCGGCGTGCCTGTGAGCGTTCCTGCAACTGAAAGTGACAACCAGTTCGGAAGAGTCCCTCCATCGTCCGACCAGGAAACGGTGCCGTCACCCGTCGCGGCCAGACTCTGATTGTAGGGAACCCCTGCCGTCGCAGCGGGCAGCGAGGTGGTCGCAATCAGCGGGACTTGGTTAACGACTGTCACGGCAATCGGTGCCGAGGTTGTCGTCGCGAGTCCGTCGTCGGTCGCCTCCGCCACGAGCGTGTAGTTTCCGGCGGCGACGGGCGACCAGATCACCTCGTAGGACGGCGAGGAATCGAAACCGAGGTCCGTCGGGCTACCCGGGCCGGCTGTGACGTCAAAGCCAACGCCAGCGATGAAACCGTCACTGTCCGCAGCCATCGCCTTTACCGAAGTCGGAAACGCTTGAATCGTTTCCTGGTTGGCGGGTTCCGAGATCGAAACCGTGGGGGGATTGTTCGGCGCGGCTCCGGCAGGCTCCCATTGCGAGTAGTCCACGAATCCCTTCCGATAAAGCCCGAGGAAATATACGTTGCGGGATACGTTGGTCGATCCGTCATCCACCAAGGTATTGTTCGTGCCTGGCCACACGAGGCCGTGGGCCTCGATGCGCGTATTCGCTGAGCCGTTCAGCACAAGGAGGGAGCCAGCCGCATGATGAACATTCCCCATCATGATGCCCACAAACATATTATCGACTCCGCTGCAGGTGATGACGTCGCCATCGGACTCGGTCTTCATTCCGAAGATGCGAATATTCGACGAGTCCTGCACCTCCATGAAGGTCGTCTGGGGGTCAATGTCCGTACCACCGCCATGCTCGAGATTGAGACCGTAGAATGTCAGCGGCTGACTGGTGTTCCTTACATCGAGCTTCCTGAAGGTGGCGTTGCCAGAGGAGTCTGACTCCAATATCCCGGCATGGTCCGATAAAGAATACCAGCGGCCGCCGCCTCCATTCTGAATCCGGAAATGATGCCGGGGACTTTGCTCGTAACTCGGGGCAAAATAGGCGCGGATGCCGCGGACGATCGAGTTCCTGCCTGCCATCCACTGGATCGCCCCCAGCTGACTGGTCGTCGGTGGCAGATCAATGCCGAGGTCTTCGCCCGGTGTGTCAAAACCCATATCCTGCAGCACGGTCGTGGCATTCGCATCATCGACGGTCTTGAGAAGCCAGTTGAATCCCGAGCCGTACTCCAACGTGCTCGTCGGCTCCAGGATCGAATAGTAGCCCGGGACCCCCATCAATACATTGTTCGCGTTCAGCGTAATGGGCTCGGACAGTTCATAGCGGCCCTTCGCGAGGTAAACGACGGTATTCGCGTTCAAGGCGGCTTGGATCCGCTCATGATCGCTATCCGTATTCGCGTCTGGATACAACACGGCGGTCGCATCGACAAACGACTTGGTCGTTCCCCAAACGTGCCGACTCACCAGATCATTCGGCAACGTCGCGGCGAATTCGAGCACGGTGCTATTGGTTGCGTTATCCAGCAACACGCTGGTTCCATTCAACGTGAAGTTCGTGTCCGGATTATAGGCGTAGTGCCCTACTCTTGACCAGTTCGCTGCATTTCCACTGCCAATGACGAGGTCGGGATCGAAAGAGTCGCCGGTATCCGGATCGAGATTGTCGACAATCTTCGTCGTTCCCCGGACGAAGACATTCTTCAATCCGACAAAGCGATCGTCGGTGTTATCGATCGCCGGAGCGCCGTTCTGCATGTCGAACTCCGCATCCGTCAGTGAGATGTTCCCATAATAGTAGGGAGCAGGTGCACCGGACGGACCGGTGATAAGTTGTATTCCCGGACCCGCCAGCGACGCGGCCTTCACCACTTTGAGTCCGGCGATTGCACCACCGCGGGCGATACGAGTTACGAGCGCAGCACCCGTCTGGTTCTCAAGGGTCAGTCCGGCCAGGACTGCCCCCAGGGACCCGCTGGCCAGGCGCAAGCCGTGTTTCCCGCCGACAACCCTGATATTGACGACTGCCATACCCCGGCCAGGCACGGCGGTAACGCCTGCGAAAGCCGAAGTCGATCCGGCCACATCGGGATCCTTCGCGATGATCGTCACATCCTCCAGCAGGGAGTGCTGGGCATTGTCGAAGTCGATGCCTACTGCGCCCGCATTTCCGGCGGTACCAAGATGGATATCAATGCCGCGGAAGATGTTCCTATAGCCGACGTTAGGCCCATCGGTCGCGCTTATCTTCACGACCGGTTTCGGTGTGCTTTCACTATTGAAGTCCGTCGAATTATTCTTGAGGCGAATCACCGGCCGACTCGATCCACCCGTCGCGCCAATCAGCTGAATCGTGCCGGCGCCATCGTGATTCCTTCCGGATTCGACCAGATTGATCGTCCGGGATACGTGATACGTACCGGTTGGAAAGTAGACCGGTTTGCTCGCAGCTTTCCCATCAGCTACGGCGTCTTCAATCGCCTGGGCGTCGTCATCGTTGGCGTTGCCGGGTGTTGCATTGTAAGGGGACGCGGTAACGTCGATCATGCCGACATCGGTTGCAGTGGCGGCAAATGCCACCGGCGAGGTGGCGGAGAGAAGCGTCAGCAGGCCCAGAATTCTCCAGCTCGCGACGGTATTCTTCGAGGTATGAGCGAAGGGGGACATTGAACAAGGACAGCCGCCGGCCTCCAGCCCCTCGGGGGCCGGGGGACGACATGCTATAGCGGGGTTGTGATTCAGGTGAGGAGGAAAACGAAAGCGCGTCGCGCAGGATGCGAGCACGCCCTCGGCGGTTGTTGACGCTAGAGATTGCGGTCGATGTCGTTTCCGACGATCGGTCGATCGTACGCCGGAGGGCAGCGGTCGACATGACGGAGCACCCAGGGCAGCGGTCCTTCCCCATGCTCGCCCGCTTGCACAGACGATCACGTTGTGGCGCTCCCTGAAGACGGGTGAAGCCGACGCAGGACTCCGGAGCGGGGAGGTATGTCCATGTGCCGCGGGTGGGTTCGACATGTGCACCCAGTATGTCGTCATCGGCATGAAGTCGTTCGAAACGGCGAAATCTGTTACTGCGACCGCACGCTTTTTTGTTCCGGCTGAAGGAACAGCAACCCTCCCCCCGCGGACCTGCATGTTCCTGGGACGAGACGGATAGGCCGCCACCTGGACCTGCTGCACATGCCGTCTGCGCCATCGCGGGCACGGCACCTCTCTGCGACACCCCGGCGACCATGGCCGCCGAAACGCACTTGCCGGTGGCCATGGTGATTTCTGTATCTCTGTATACAGAGTTGCCTTGACTTGCGTCCCCGGGTAGCGCTCCTTCGAACCCCAGGTCGGGGCACTCCGTATCGCCGCCTCCCAAGCCAGATCTGGAAGCGACCATCCGAATCGCGAACGGCTGGCAGCCCTTGGGAGGCGCACCGACCAAACTCATCCTCCCAACCGCTTCGACCTCCGCAACTCAGCTGGCGGTCGAGGACCATGCCAGTCACACACCTTAAGTCAGATCCGCACCCGCACGCCTCCGCTCCGTGTCTCGAGTTTTCCCCGTCCTTTCATGCTTCGTCTCCTCGTAACTGCCTTCTGCCTCATCCTCGCTCCCGTGCTCGCCGGCGCCGCCGACGATGCGACGGGCTCACCCGCGCCCCGCATACCGTTATGGTCACGCTTCGAGGCTAGCGCCGACAATCCGAGCCGCTTCACCGATCCCTTCCGGGACGTCTCACTCGATGTGACCTACACGGCGCCGGACGGCCGGAAGATCGGGTTCTGGGGATTCTACGATGGCGGCACTACCTGGCGCATCCGATTCATGCCAGACATGGTCGGCACCTGGCGCTACGACGCTGTCTTCACCGAAACGACCGCCACGGATCCGTCGGGTGCCGCCACGGAAACCCGATCGCGCCCCGCCATCAGCGGCGCCTTTGAGTGCGTGCCCTCCGATCTTCCCGGGCAGATTGTCGTGCATTCAGAGAACCCGCAATGGTTCGGCTGGCGCGACCGCGAAGCGATGTTGATACGAGCGCTGCACGTGGGAGACCGATTCTTTGCCCGAAACTGGGAACCGGCCAGACGCCTCGCCTTTCTCGATTGGGCGCAGGGGCAGGGCTACAATACGCTTTCCATCGCGAGCTTCTTTCTGAACCGCCGGGCGCACGGTCGCGGCGAAGGCTGGGACAATCCTGAGCTCTGGCCGCTTGATCCAGAGGAGTTCCGCCAAATGGAAGGCATCCTGGACGAACTCGCCGCGCGCAGGATCATCGTGTATCCCTTCGCCGGATTCTTTGGAAGGGATGCCCATTTCCCCGGCAACCACGCCGACCAAACCCGTTATATCCGCTACGTGCTGGCGCGTCTCGGTCCCTCTTGGAACCTCCTCTGGAACGTGGGCGGCCCCGAGCCGCTCCTCCGCCGCCGTCCTTACCTGACCTTTGCCGAGGTGGATCGACTCGGCGCCCAGATCGCTCGCCTGGACCCATTCCGCCATCCGATCTCCGTTCATAACGCCTCGGGCGATGATGCATTCAAGGACCAGCCGTGGCTGACCTATGGCACGCTGCAGGGGCCGAAGACGTTCGACCGTGCGCGCCTTCGTGACGGCCTCCTGCGAAACCACCACCTGAAGAAGCCGTTGCTGGCGCAGGAGACGCTCTGGTCGGGAAACTCCGTCCACATCCGCGCGAACCAGGGCGTCGATTACAGCGATGACGATCTTCGGAAGAACGCATATGTGATCCATTTCTCCGCGGCCTACCTCGTCTTTGCCGACAACCAAGGAGACTCCTCCACCGGCTTCACCGGAACCATGGATCCCGCGGACCTTCGCCAGGCTCGCCATGATATCGTCAAGCTGGTCTGGGACACGGTGGAAACGCTGCCCTGGCAGCGCACCACGCCCAGGCCCGACCTCATTTCCAATGTCGTGGGAACGGGGAACGCATTCTGCCTCGCCGATCCAGGTCGCACGTATCTCGTGTACCTCGACGCACCGGGGACCGTGAGCGTGCAGACGACTGGCGGTCCTTACCAGACGGAATGGATCAACGCCCGGCAGCCCAGCGACCGGCGCAGGGGAGGACTGACACAGGACGGTGCAAACCTCACTTCACCGCAGGACGGGGACGATTGGATCTTGATCCTGAACAAGCCCGACGCGACTGCCCTACCCTAATCGCGAGCGGGATCCTTTTACCGGGAAGCCGCCTGTCAGGCGACCAAGGGAGGACCCCGAGCTTACGCTTCAAACAGCAGCCCACTGCCAATCCGTTTCCCGAACCTCAACCCCTGGTTGCACTCGCATGAGCCTACCCCCTCTTCCGGCACCTCAATCATCTCTGCCATCGCACGCCGACGAGAGGCAGAGCCATGCCCGGCGCCGTTGGCCATGGCTGGTCTGCTTCGTGCTGATGTTCGCAACGCTGATCAGCTACCTTGATCGGCAGTCATTCAGCGTCATGGGGCCCGTCATCCAGAGCGAGCTCCAGATCGACAACCAGCGGCTTGGAACGATTCTGTCCGCATTCTATCTGTCGTACGGAATCATGCACCTGTTCGTGGGCTGGTTCCTGGACCGGTTCGACATCCGCAAGACTTACGCGGCCTTTGTCGCTCTCTGGTCGCTCGCGCAGATGGCCACTGGCGTGGTGAGCGGATTCGCCGCGCTGTACACGTGCAGGTTCGCGCTCGGCATCTTCGAGGCGGCCGGCCAAACCGGCGCCGCTCGGATAATCTCCCGCATCATTCCGGTGCGAGACCGCACGCTGGCCAATGGCATAATGATGAGCGGGAGCAGCCTTGGCGCCGTTCTCGCCCCCGTTGTGATGATTTACCTCAACCAGACCGTCGGCTGGCGCACCGGGTTTATCATTCTGGGCGGGATCGGCCTCGTGTGGGTGGCCTTTTGGCTGCTGTGGTTTCACCCCCCTGCCCACGTGCTCGGTGGACGAGCATCGAAGAGCGACGAAAGAAGCCCGACGTCGTGGGGAGTCATCTTGCGCGACCCACGCTTCTGGTCCTGCACCGTTGGAGCGGCCTTTACCATCCCCATCATCCATATCAGCGGAGCGTGGCTGCCGACCTACTTCGTGCAAACCTGGGGACTTAAGCTCAGCACCGATCTCGCCGTCTACCTGACGGCCATCTACCTCGCTGCGGATGTAAGCCTCATCGCAAGCGGCCTGATCGTGAGCAACCTGGTGCGGCGCGGTTGCCCCTCGGGCCGTGCGCGGAAGTACATCCTGTTCGTGGCAGGGCTCCTGATGGTCTGCGTCAGGTTTGTATTCCGGGCGCCCACGGTGCTCACCGCAGTGACTTTGGTACTGCTGCTGAACATGGGCCGCGCGGCGTACGGCTCGATCTTCCTTTCCTTCAACCAGGAGATCGCCCACGGCCGGGTCGCCACCATTGCTGGCCTGATGGGTGCCATCGGTTCCTTCTCGGGAAGCCTGATGGTGTACCTGATCGGACGCTTTACGACCCATACGGGATTCGGGGTGCCCTTTGTCGTCGTCGCCGCCTGCGCATTGATCGGCACCGTAGCGCTGCTCCTGCCGAACTGGGATCGCGCCGAATCGTGAACCTCTCCGTTCCCAAGGCGAACCCAGTCAACGGGAAGAACGTCAGCGTCCAGGCCAGGCTTCGCCGACCTGCGGGAATCCCGGGTAACGGGTGAGAGGGTACGATTTCGCATTGACCCCGCGTTGAAGGATTTTCTGTATACAGTATGACGGTTCTAGAAACTCGTATGCGTGGCCTCTTCATCGGTGCCGGACAGTTCGCCTCGATCCAGCTGGAAGCCTGGTCTCAGGTTCCGGGCGTGGAGATCGTTGGCCTGGTGAACCGCACCCTGCCGCGCGCCGTCGAGCTCGCGAAGCGCCACGGCATCCCCGAGGTGGACACCGACGTCGCGAGATGCATCGGTCGCCTGCGGCCCGACTTTGTCGACATTTGCACGGCCGTGGAGACGCATCTGCCGCTTGCCCGCGCCGCGCTCGCCGCGGGCGTGCCCGTGCTTTGCCAGAAGCCAATGGCGCCGACCCTCGGGGAATCGCGGGAGCTTGCCGGCCTTGCCGCCACCAGCGGCGTACCCGTCATGATCAACGACAACTGGCGCTGGCAGGCCTGGTATCGAGAGATCAAGCGCCTGCTCGATGCCGGCATCCTCGGTCGTCCGCTCGGCTGCCTACTCGCCATGCGCACTGCCGATGGCTCCGGTCCCGAGCCCTACGCCCGGCAGCCCTACTTCCGAGACATGGAGCGTTTCCTCATCCTCGAGACGGGTATCCACTATTTTGACACGCTTCGCTTTCTCTTCGGCGAGGTGGACCGCCTTTCTTGCGTTACCAGGCGGCTCAACCCTGCCATCCGCGGTGAAGACCAGGCGGTTGCCACCCTCGAGTTCGCCTCCGGCCTGACCGCCGTCTGGGACGGCAACCGCGTGGCACCTTTCCCTGTCGTGCGTTCGCCGTTCAACGGCTTCATGCGACTCGACGCATCCGAGGCTTCGCTGGAGGTCGACTGCTACGGGACCATGACCCTGACCCGGCGGGGCGCCGCTCCGGTTCCGCATACCTACCCGATTCCCGCTGGCTACCGCGGCGGCAGCACCGTGGCCGCCCAGCGACATTTCGTCGAGCGGCTGCGCGACGGCCGGCCCTTTGAAACTTCAGCCGCGGATTACCTGCGGACGACGGAGCTGGTCTTCGCCGCCTACGACTCGGCCGAGTCAGGACAGCGCATTGGAGTCCCGGCCCTCACGACATGAACCTGCGCATCGGGGTCTTTCACGCAACGCTCAACGCCGTCGCGCCCGTCATCGCCGAGTTTCAGGCGGCGGATCCGTCGGCGTCGCTGCTCCACTGCGTCGACGAGGGGCTGCTCCCGGCGATGCAGCGCCGTGGCCTAGACGGGGCCGTGATGACGCGGCTCTCGGGCTGGCTGCTGCAGATGTGCGAGGACGGGGTGGACGCCCTACTGATGACCTGTTCCTCCGCAACGCCCCTGGCGCCCGCCCTACGGGAGATCCTGCCGCGTCCGCTGGTGGCGATCGACGAGGTCATGATCGCCGAAGCGCTTTCGCTCGGCGGACGCCTCGGCGTCGTCGCGACGGTTCCCACTGCCGCCGAGACCACGCGGTCGCTGCTCGAGCGCGCCGCCTCCGCCCAACGGCGGCGCCTTCAGGTGGTAACGGAAGTGGCCCAGGAAGCCTTTGCGCGGCTGCAGGCGGGTGACCACGCGGCCCACGACCGCGCGGTCCGCAGCGCTACGCTGGCCCTCGCCGAAGGGGTCGACGCGGTCCTGCTCGCGCAGGTGTCGATGAGCCGCGCCCTCGGTCCCGATTTCTCCTGTCCCGTCCCTGTCCTGACCAGCAGCCGGGGCGCGATCAAGCGCACGCTCGCTCTCGCCCGTTCCCGCAAGTCCGCCGCATGAAACTCGCCTTTCCCCTGTCGACTCCCGAGATCGACCGCCCGCTGCTGGCCCTCGCGGGCGATCCCGCCCGCACATGCGCCAGCCTGCGCGAACTCGGCTACGACGGCGTCGAGCTCTTCGTGCGCGACCCCGCCGCCTTCGACCGGACCACCGTCATCGGCGCGGCCCGCGACGCCGGACTTGCGATCGCGGCCATCGGCACGGGTCCGGTGGCGGTCATCGATGGGCTGACCTTCGCCTCGGCCGCCACCCAGCGCGCCGCGATCGCGCGCACCTGCGCGATCGTCGACTTCGCCGCCGAGGCGGGCGCCCAGGTCAATGTGGGCAAGCTGCGCGGCGACCTCGGCACCTCCGGCCGCGACGCCGGCGCGGCGCGGCGCGACGAAGCCTTTCGCGAGGTCTGCGCGCACGCGCGCAGCGTCGGCGTGGAAGTTACGCTCGAACCGCAGAACCGCTCAGTCGTGGACAACCTCACCGACACGCGCACGAGCCTCGACTGGCTGCGCCGGATGGCAGAGCCGAACCTGCGGCTGATGCTGGACACGTTTCACATGCACCTCGAGGACCCTTGTCCCGCTGCCAGTCTCGTGGCTGCCGGGCCGCTCCTGCGCCACGTGCACTTCGCCGACGTCGGCCGTCGTCCGCCGGGCTCCGGAGGCATCGATTTCACCACCCACCTCGCGATCCTGCGCGCCCTCGACTTCGAGGGCTTCGTCACGGTGGAGATCGCCCAGCAACCCGACGGCCTGACCGCCGCCCGCCGCGCCCTGGACTGGCTGCGCGCCGTCGACGCAGCCCTCTTGTCATGAAAATCGGCGTCATCGAAGGCAACGGCATCGGGCCCGAAATCTCCGAGGCCACGCGTAACGTTCTCGACGCCACGGGCGTGGGCATCGAATGGGTGCCAATCCCCGTCGCCGGCGCAGCCCTCGCCAAGGACGGTCATCCGCTGCCGCCGGAGTCAGTGCGCGTACTCAAGGAAGTCGGCGTCACCCTCAAGGCGCCTCTGATCGTAGAGAAGCTCGCCGGCCGCATCACCTGCGTGCAGCCGGACGGCACCGAGCAGATCTACCCCTCGCTTAACAACGCCCTGCGCCGCGAGCTCGGTCTCTTCGTCAATCCCCGGCCGATCCGCGGATTTCCCCTGATCTCCGGCCGCTACGCGTCGCTCGACATGGTGATCATGCGAGAGATCACCGAGGACGTCTACTTCGGGCAGGAGCACCGCATCGGCGACGTGGCCGCGGAGGCCATCAAGCTCATCACCCGCTCCGCCTCGGAGCGCGTAGCGCGCTTCGCCTTCGAGTTCGCGCGCGCCCAGCGCCGCCGTCGCGTGACCATCCTGCACAAGGCGAACGTGCTCAACTACACGGACGGACTCTTCCTGCGCTGCGCACGCGAGGTGGCGGCGGGCTATCCGGACATCGCCTGCGACGACCTCATGATCGACGCCGCCTGCTACGCGGTCGTGCGCACGCCGGAGCGTTTCGACGTCGTGCTCGCGCCCAACCAGTATGGGGACATCTTCTCGGACCTCGGCGCCGGCCTGATCGGCAGCCTCGGACTCGCGCCCGGCGCCAACATCGGCGAGCACGCGGCCACGTTCGAGGCCTCGCATGGCGCGGCCCCGGACATCGCCGGCAAAGGCATCGCAAATCCCCTTGCCCTCGTGCTCTCCGGCGCCCTGCTCCTGCGCCACGTCGGCCACATCGCCGAGGCCACCAGCGTCGAGGAGGGTGTCCGTGCCGTCCTCGACGAGGGCGCAGTCCTGACCCCCGACCTCGGAGGCCGCGCGACCACGCGCGAACTCGCCGAAGCCGTCGTCGCTGCGATGCCGACTCGTATCCACTCCTAAGTTACATCCCCATGCCCGCTCCCACTTGTCACCATCGATGCCGCTTGAGTGCACGGCTCCTGAAAAGGAAGCCATGAGGGCTGGAGCTCCAGATCCGTCCGGCCCCCACCGCGTCGGCGTCGTGGCCGACGACACCACCGGAGCCCTCGACATGGGCTCGGTCTTTCATCGCGCGGGGCGCAGCGTGCGCGTGTGGCTGCATCCCGTGAGTCAGCCGATCGGTGCCGGGGTCGACGTGACCATCATCGACACCGACAGCCGGCTCGATCCGCCTGAGGTCGCCCACGGCAAAGTCTCCGCCGCCACCCGCGCCCTCGTCTCGGCGGGCTGTACGCGTTTTCACAAGAAGACCTGCTCTGTGTTCCGCGGCAACATCGGAGCGGAGTTCGAGGCAATGGTCAATCAGGTCGGAACGGAATCGGCAATCGTGTCTCTCGTCTATCCGGCGCTCGGGCGCAGCACCGTGCGAGGCAGTCACTATGTCCACGGGGTACCGCTGCATGAGACCGCCTTTGCACGCGATCCCGTTCATCCGAGCACGACCCCCGACCTTGCCGCGATCCTTGCCCGTCAGAGCCGGCGCTCCGCCGGAGTCGTCTCGCTGCCTGTGGTGCGCAGCGGCGTCGCCGTGCTGCGCGCTGCCCTGCGTCACGCGGCAAGCCTGCATTCCTGGGTCATTGTCGACGGCGAGACCGTCGCCGACTTGCAAACGCTCGCCACCGCGGCCGCTGACTTTGTGCTCCTGGGCGGCGCCGCCGGACTGGCCGAGGCCTGGCCTACGCCGCTGCCGCCCCCGCGCGATCGCCGCCTCTCCGATCCCACCGACGCCGGGAACGGCGAAACCGGAACTCTTATTGTTTGCGGCAGCCTCACCCCGCAGAGCCTCGCCCAAGTGAACCACCTGCGCGCCACCGGGATCGCGCATCGCGAGCTGAGCGCCGCGACCGCCGCCTCGACGGCGGACTGCGCCCGGTGGACCGACCACACGGCGGAGCTCGCCGCCGCGGCGCTGCGGTCGGGTCGCGATTTCCTCGTGTGCTCCGAACCGGTCGTTCCGTCGGGGAAGAATCGCCTGACCCTGGCCCGGGCCGTCTCCGCCGCCCTGGCGGTCTGCGTTCAAACCATCTTCGCCCGGTCAGCGCCGGCGGCCCTTGTTGTGGCCGGCGGCGACACCTCCGGCGGGATCTGCCGCATGCTCGACATCGAGGCAATCGACCTGCTCGGCGAACTCGCTCCCGGCGTCCCGCTCGGCCGCAGCTGCGGCAAGGTGGAACTCCCGATCGTGCTCAAGTCCGGCAGCTTCGGAGAAGCCGATTTTCTCGTGCGCGCCGCTCGTATAGCCGGCCGCGCTTCTTTAACCTCAAACCTGAGGACCCAGCCATGCTCGACGGCCTGATCGACCTCCACGTACACACCTCACCCGACGTTCGCCCACGAAGGCTCGACGACGTCGAACAGGCACTGCTTGCGCGTGCCTCCGGTGCTTCTGCGCTTCTGCTCAAGAGCCATATTTTTCCTACGATGGACCGCGCCCGCCTCGCCGAGCAAGGTGCGCCTGGATTACGCGTCTTCGGGGGTATCGTGCTCAACGAATCCGTCGGCGGACTGAACCCGGGGGCCGTGGAACACGCGGCCAATCTCGGCGCCCGCATTGTCTGGATGCCAACGCTCGACGCCGCCAACCATCGGGCACGGTCGGGTCGTCGCGGCGGAATCGCGCTGATGCGGGACGGCCGGCCGGATGCGCGGCTGCGCGAGATTGCCATGATTGTCGCCCGACACGACCTTGCGCTCGCCACCGGACACATCTCGCCTGAGGAGATCCTCACCTTGGTGCCGCTTGCATTTGAAGCCGGTGTCCGCCGCGTTGTGATCACACACCCGGAACATGCCATCGTCGGCCTCTCAATTGGCGACCAAGCCAGGCTGCTTGCCGAATATCCCGTGATCTTCGAGCGCTGCTACGCGCACCCTGGTGCCGACGGACATTACCTCGAGAATGCGGCGGCAAACCTTGAAGCTGTCCGCGAACTCGGCGTGGACAGCACTTACCTTTCGACTGACTGCGGTCAGGTCGAGAACACGCCGTGGGATGAAGCGTGGCGCCGCATCCACAGGTCATTTCTCGCAGCCGGCGGAGACGAAACCGATTTCGTTCACATGACACAGACCGTTCCGGCATTCGTGGTCGGCCTCACGTGCGAGCGGATGCGGCGGATGACCGCTTCGGCACGGTGACCACACCTGCCCGCGATCGAGAAGGTTGATCGCTTCAATGGTGCTCGCCAGCGCCGTCCAGTCCGACCCCCGTCCCACCGGGGGGGGGCTGACATCTTGATTCTGGCGCGCAGCACAAAGGCCAAAGACCGACCGTCCCAGGCGCAGGCCTCTCTTAACAATGACCCATACCTCACCTGCCCAACCTGCGGCGGACGCTCGGCCGTCGGGACCACCTCCCCCATCGACCGATCAACGCGCGACCGGCCGGACCATCCTCGCACTCTGCTGCATGTGGTCGGGTTTGGTCATCACCGAAGCCGTGTCGAACAACGTGCTGCCGCTCACGATCCGCACCTTTACCGAAGAGGCGTGGCTGATAGGCATCATACTGGCGATCAATCCCGCCTTCGGATTCATCGCCCAGCCACTGGTCGGCGTACTCGGGGATCGCATCTGGACACCGATCGGGCGGCGCGCCTTCTTCATTGTGATCAGCGCTCCCATCGTGGCGCTATGTCTCATCCTTGTGCCGACCGCCCAGGTGATCTGGCACCTTGTCATGCTTGTCGTGGTGTATCAGTTCTTTCAGGACATCATCTGGGGTTCCGATCATCCGCTCATCGCAGACCTCGTACCCCCCTGGCAACGGACGTTTGTCGTCGGCCTCATTGCGTGCGTTTCCCAGCTTTCGACCTTTCTCTTTCTTCGCGTCGGACTGCCGCACCTGAGCGTCACGTGGCTCTACTACGTCGCAGCCATTGCCCAGGTGGTGCTGGTGGCCGCCGCCGCATTGTTGCTCAAGGAGCGCCGGAACGTTTCGACCCGTCCTAAGCTCACCGTTCGTCGCTATCTCACGGATGTCCTCGGCGACCGCTATCTTCGACTCTTCGCCCTGCTATCCTTTCTTCAGATGCTCTTCACCAACGTGGTTAGCGGCTTCGTCGTGCTTTTCGTTGTGCAGAACCTCGCGGCCAGCCGCGGCGAATTCGGCGAAATCTGGAGCCTGCAGTCGATGATCGTTCTGGTCACAGCGATCCCGGCCGGCATTGCGGTCGAGCGTTACTTGCCGAAGCACTTGGCACTCGGGGTCGGCTTCGCGATCAGCCTTGGAGCCAGCGTCTTGGGGCTGTTTGCCCGGGATCTGCAGTCCTTCCTGGTCATCACGCTCGTATGGGGCGTTGGCAGTGTGCTGACTTCGGTGACGTTCAAGCCCTTCATGACCGAGTACATCCCGCGCGACATCATCGGTCAGGTTACAGGAGCGATCAACATCTTCGCCGCTCTTGGCCGCACGGTTGCCCTGCTCGGCGGCGGGGTGCTGGTGTCGTTCTTCGAAAACAATTACCGGACCATATGGTGGATCGCCATCGTCGCCGGCTCATCCTGCGTCCTGCTTTGCGCGCGCCTGCCCGACCTGAGATTTCGGCAGCGTCAATCTCGCGCTTCTCCCTAACTGTCCATACTCTATGATTCTTCGTATGGCATTCGTCCGCCTCCTCTTTGCTTTAGTTTGGCTCGTGCCCGCCTTTCCGAGTGCGCTAGCCGCCTCGTCGCCTGACCGACCCAATATTCTGTGGATCACCTCTGAGGACAACGCGAAGCACTTCATGCGCGCTTTCGACCCGGCCGGGGCGCCCATGCCGAATCTCGAACGCCTCGCCACCGAAGGCATCCGGTTCACCCGGACATTCAGCAACGCCCCCGTTTGCTCTCCCGCCCGCAGCGCCCTCATCTCGGGCGTCTACGGGCCGCGGATCGGTGCGCAATTCCACCGCCGCGCTCAACCCGTGTCTCTGCCCGAGGGCCTGCGTCTCTATCCCTGGTACCTGCGCGAGGCCGGCTACTACGTGTCTAACAACGTCAAGACCGACTACAATTTCGAAGGTAACCCGTGGAACGAATCGTCCGCCACCGCCACCTGGCGGAAACGCGCCCCCGGCCAGCCGTTCTTCCATGTGCAGAACCACACCACCACGCACGAGCAGCGGCTGCACTTCCCCGCCGAGGACGTCGGCCGCATCCGCACCGAGACCGATCCGACCACCGTGCAACTCCTGCCGCAGCACCCCGACACGCCGCTGTTCCGCTACACCTACGCGCGTTTGCACGATCAGCACCGCGTGCTCGACCGCGAGATCGGCGAACTGCTCGCCCGGCTGGAAGCCGACGGTCTGCGCGACAACACGATCATCTTCTACTTTGGCGACAACGGCGGCGTGGTGCCCGGCACCAAGGGCTACCTGTCCGAGGTCGGGCTCAACGTGCCGCTGATTGTCTGGTTTCCCGAACGGTGGAGGCACCTCGCCCCGGCCCCGGCCGGCTCCGCCGTGGAAGGCTTCGTCTCGTTTGTGGACTTCGCCCCGACCCTGCTGAACCTGCTCGGCCTGCCCATTCCCGCCGTGATGGACGGGCGGCCCTTCCTCGGCACCGGCGTGGAACGGGCTGAACTCGACCGCCGCAACGAAGCCCTCGGACACGCCGACCGCTTTGACGAGAAGCACGGTTTCTCCCGCTCCCTCCGCCAGGGCGACCTGAAGTATGTGCGCAACTACCTGCCCTTCATCCCCGACGCGTTGCGCAACAATTACCGCAGCCGCACCGCGGCCTACGGCGAATGGCAGGCGCTCTACCGCGCAGGAAAGCTCAATGCCGTGCAGGCCCGCTTCTTCGAGCCGAAGGCGGCGGAAGAGCTCTACGATCTCGCCGCCGACCCTTACGAGACCACGAACCTGGCGGCCGATCCGGCCCACCGCGAAACCCTGCTCCGGCTGCGCGCCCGCCTGCGCGAACGCCTGCTCGCCCTGCCAGATCTCAGCTTCATCCCGGAACCGGTGTTCCTTGAACAGGGGCGGGAGAACCCGCTCCGCTACGGCGAAAGCCAGAGGGCTACGATCGCCCGGCTGATGGACATCGCCGATCTTCCCTTACAGCCCGTAGCCGAAACCCGGGAGCGCCTGAAGGCCGCCCTCGTGCACGGCGATACCCTCGATCGCTACTGGGCTCTGATCGCCGCGAGCGCACTCGGTCGCAAAGCGGAGTCGCTGGCACCCGACGTGCGCGCGCTGCGGGCGGAAAGCGCCGACCCCCTCGTTGCCCTGCGGGCGGCGGAGTTCCTCGCCCTCGTCGCCGGCGAGGATGCGCGGCCGGTGCTCACCCGCTGCCTGCGGCAGGCGCGCAGCGCGATCGAGGCTTCCCTTATCCTCAACACGGCCGTGCTGCTGGCGGATCATTACGAACAACCCCAGCTCACCGTCGACCCCACCTGGTTTCCCGCCGCTTGGCGCACCGATCCTGCCCTCAGACCACGCCTCGACTACCTCGCCGAACCCACCCAGCCCTGACGCGCGGCAGAAGGCTACCGGGTAACGGGCAGTGCCCTCCTCCGAGTGTTTCGACAGCGGCGGTTCGGACTCGGAACGGACCCGAACCTCCCCCGCCTTGGGGCGAACGGATTTCAGCTCTTCAACAGGGCTGTCGGGCTAACGATTGCACGTCTGCTTTGATGTACCTGACCATCCGCCTTAGGCTGGGCGCCAGTCCATGCCGCAGGTCTCCTCTACGGAGTACTCAGATCCGTCGCCCAGATCCCATCCAGACCGACCTTCGGTCCCGCATTGTCTCCATTTGGTCCCAGATGGGTTGCACCCCGATGCTGATATCCCGAGATCGCGCCGATGCAGGAACGCAAGGCGAGTCGTTTACCCTCTTCCGATCCCCACCCAGGCCTGCGCGCGGCCGTCGTTTCGTCGGACGAGACGGAACGCTGGAACGCCCGCGAAGCTCTCAACGCGTTCACGGAATTGGTGTGGGTCGACGAAGGCCTCGCCCAACGCCCTCAGGGGCTGTGGATTGGTGACGCCAAGACCGATGTCGTCTTTGTCGTGCTGCCCGCCAAGCACGCGCGATCATCTGCTCCGCCCTGGACGCTGATTGCTCAAAACTCACCGTGCATCGTGATTGTATCCGATGACCGAGAAGCGGCCTGCACAGCATTCGAAGCCGGCGCGTTCGATTTCCTCCTCAGCCCGTTGAAGAAAGAGCGCGTCAGCCTATGCCTGAACCGAATCAGACGTTTTCTGGCTGAGCTTCAGCCCCCGACACGATCCGATCACCGTCCTCCTGATCCACACCGGCGCATCATCGCGCGCCACAATCAAGGAATGTCTGTTCTGCGCACCGAACAGATCGAATGGGTCGAGGCCGCGCGGAACTACGTGGTCGTCCAGGTCGCCCAGAAGAGCTACGTCCTACGCGAGACCCTCACTCAGTTCGAAAGGCGCCTACCTCAGCGCAGATTCCTTCGCATCAACCGCTCTACCCTCGTAAACATTGAGCTGATCTCGGAGCTGCGACCGAACGACCACGGGGCGTATGAGGTAGTCCTGGCGCCCGGGAAGATGTTCCCGCTCAAGCGCGCCATCCGGGAAGTCCAGAAGCAGCTCGAGACGGCGTAACGTCCGCCAAACACCGCGCCTACGGAAGGCGAATCAGGATACCGACCCTCACGAAACCCGAGCGTCGTGGCTGGGCTTCTTCTGAGCGTCGGTATCCAGTTCCTGGCCGGAAGCCGCGTCAGGCGGTTGCCGAAAAGAGATGAGCCCTGTCGGCTCGTTCCTTTCCGTCCTCCCCATATCCGCGATCCTGGGTTCGCAACCCCTCCAGAAGCTCTTCCCAGATCTTGGCCTTCTGCTCGTCGACCGAAGTCCTTCCGTCGGCGCTCTCTAAGAGGGTCTTCATCTTCTGATCAAAGTCCTCGAGCAACGCACTGTGCTCGGCCTCGGTGACAGCGCCGTCGCCATCCGAGTCCATCAGGGTGAACAGCGTTTGGGCATCCGCCTGCTGGGCCCCCGCAGGACCATGCTCGAGCATCGTTGCGAGCTCGGCTTGATCGATCGATCCACTCGAATCGGCGTCTGCATGCTTGAAGAGTCTGGCGTGGAACTGAGCGGGATCAGGCATGGCGCCGTCCCGGAATGATGCGATAGTCATGATGTTGATAGGTTCGTCCCGCAGCATCGATTCACCTGAATCGACGTATCATCGGTACTCCTCTTCAATCGGCGTCCCTTTACCCCTGCCTAGGTCGCCGGTTCCACCAAAGCGGCGGACTGCTCCAAAAACTCGGCGTTCGTCCCAGACCCTCCGATCGACTCCGACAACCACCGCCTCTCCTGCCTCGTCCATCGTTACCATGCGCGGCAACGAAGCCTTCACGCCTTCAGCCGATCCTGCAATTCGCGCAGGCCCCGGGTAAGCGGGATTTGGCTTCCGTCGCGCAGAATCACCCGATGGTCGCCTTCGGCAAGCAACCGCACCTCCTTGATCTCGTCGAGTCGCACGAGTGCGGATCGGCTGGCTCGAAAGAACGCACGCGGATCAAGTTCCTCCTCCAGCGAGGTCAATGTCCGACGTAAGACCGCCCGGCCGGCGGGCGTGTGTAACACCACATAGTTTGAGGCGGCCTCCACCCACGCGATTTCCTGGGCGCGCACGACCACATACCGGTCGCCGTTCTTGACCAGGATCCGCTCCAATGGTACGCCTCGGCCGGACAGCACGGTATCCCATGGTCCTTGCATCCCACCGGAGCGCGTTTGGGTCGAAAGCTGGCTCCGGGCGCGGGCGAGTGCCTGTGAGAACCGCTCTGCCGAATATGGCTTGAGCAAATAGTCTGTAGCGGCGGCCTCGAAGGCTGCGACCGCATGCGTGGCGTGCGCGGTGGTGAAAATCACGCATGGCATCCATTCATCGCGCACCGCGCGAAGCACCTGCAGGCCGTCGGCCGCGGGCATCTCCACATCGAGGAACAACAGGTCCGGCCTCAACTCGCCGATCATCCGAATCGCCTCGTCCCCAGATGTAGCCTCGCCTGCGACCGCAAAGTCGCGCTCCCGCGCAAGCAAGTGACGCACCCGTCCCCGGGCCGGGGGCTCGTCATCGACAATCAGCGCGCGCCAGGTCACGCGCCTGCCTCCTGCCACGGCAGTTCGATTACCGCCAAGGTCCCGCGGTCGATGGCCTTGAGCGTGAGCAAGGCATCGTCGCCGTAGACCGCGGCCAAGCGGGCGCGCACATTGCCCAACCCCAAACCCGTCCCCTCACGCTTGGGCGAGCGCTCGATCCCCACGCCGTCGTCGGCAACCGTCAGCACAAGACGGTTGCTGCTTCGCCGTGCCGCCAGATGAATTTTTCCCGGACCAGGTCGGGGGAGGATGCCGTGCACGATCGCATTTTCGACCAGGGGCTGCAGCAATAGCGGGGGAACGGAGGCGCGCAGGGCCTCTTGCTCCACCTCCATGGTCACCTCGATTCGATCCGAGAAACGGATACGATGGATCTCGAGATAGCGCTGCACAAAGGTCATCTCCTCGGCCAGCGGAATAAGGCGCCGCTCGGAGACCTCGAGCACCCCGCGGAGCAGATCGCTCAAGGCGCAGACCATCGCATCGGCCTGCTCGGGTTTCTCCGGAATCAGGCCGGATACCGCATTCAGCGCGTTGAAAAGAAAATGGGGGTGGAGCTGCATTTGCAGGGCGCGGAGTCGCGCCTCCGCGAGACGAGCCTCCGCCTGAAGCGCACGGCGTTCCCGCTCGACGCTGCGGCGGTGCGCACACCACGCATTCGTCCCCAGCACGATCACCCCGTAGATCGGAACGACGAAACGCGCCCGGATCACGCTCATCTTCACGTCGGAAGGAGGCCTGTGCGGGAAGCCTCCTCGCGGCGGGCCCAGGGAGGTGGGCGGACGCGCGGCCAGCATACTGTTTGCCGCCACGCTCAACCCCACCACCAGCATGAGGCACATTCCCACATGCAAACCCAGCGGACGCCAAAGCCGCCCGGTCCCAAAGGGGTGCCACAGCGCCCAGTACACGACGAGCGGAGACAGCAGAATCCACGGCCCCCAATCGATGAACGCCATCCACCAAGCGTCCTCCACCGAAGCGATGCCCAAGGCGACAAGCTGGAGGGCGAACAGCGAGCCGACCACGATCCAAACGCCGCTGATGCACACGAGCGCCAGCGGCCGTGGACGAGGGTAGTCCCTCGAGCCGGAGCGTTGGTCGGCGTCCATGGTCCGGAGAAAATCAGCCCGATCAGCCAACGAGCCAAGCTCGATTCGTCCCAGGTCACCGTCCGAACCGGTCGACGGCCGGGGCCGGGAAGGCCAAGGCCTCATCGGCGGGCAGGCGACGTCTCAGGCACTGGCGGAATCCTCTCGGTCGCCCGCATCGAGACCACCACGGTCTCGGTCTGTCCAGACGAACGAACGGTGACGGTGAGCTGCACCGCTTCAAAGGAGGTGGCGTTGGCCGAGAACATGTTGTCGAGGGCCGCAGTCTGCGTCGGGGCGAGGAGCAAACGTTCCGGACGCGGCGCAAAATTTCCGAGTACCGATTGAACCGCGAGCACAGAGACATCCACATCCTTGTCGCCTTGGTTTCGAAACGTGACCGTCAAGGCATGACGCGCCATGCCGGTCATTGGGCCACCGCCCGCACCCGGCGGAGGCCCGTTCGGTCTCATGCCGGGCGGCATTCCCATTCCACCCGGCGGCATCTCCGGCATGGGTCGTCCCGGTCCCCCTGCCGGCCGAGCCGGCATGCCGCCCGCGAAGGCAGGCCCAGAGACGGCGTCGACCAACAACGCACCGCCAAGAAGCACGGCTCGACCGTGCAACCTCGGTGACAGTTCCTGGGCGCGTCCTTGGGCGGAGTCGGGACGCTTGGACGCCGATTGGCACCCGACGACGAGAAGAGACAGACCCAAGGCGACGACTGCGGGTTGAAAGAACGAGAAAGCACGGCTCACACTCATGGCCATGAGGGGATGACGCTTTCCCGCCGGCCCACGCCAGTCATGAGGGACGAAACCCGGCCAAAATGGAGTGAAGCGGACCCTTTGCCGCGTGCGATTCACCCCATCAGCCGACAGGAAAACAAGACTGACGCGCGATGAGGCGACTACCCGCCGCAAGGATCAGGCGGGAGGCTTCCGCGTCTTCTCATCCGCAGCGGCATGCCACCCCTGTCTCGCCGCGGTACGATCACAGCTTGGGGGTGGGCTGCGTGGAGGGCAGGGTCGGGATCCAACCATAGTTGAGCGTCCAATCGTCCCAGAGCACCTCAAGCGCCCCGCCCTCGTTGCGCACGTGATCAATCAGCCTCTTGCTGGTGTAGAGCTTCATGGGGTTGAAGGCTTCATAGCCGCGATAATCGCTGGCGCTGCGATGAAGAGTTGAACCGGCAATATTGAACAAGACCACTTTGCTGCCGTTGTCAGGTTTGATGGTGGCATAGAATCGACCATACGACGCCTTGTTCTCACGGACGAAGACCTCGAGCGTCAGCCACGTATTGTAAGGGATGGTGTAGCCCGTTGCCTGACTGCTCCAGAGACCGTCCCAATCCCATTTGCCGGCACCGTCCTTGTAGGCCTCATCCATGGTCACACGGAAGAACATCTTGCCGCCCACCGCCGTTCCCTTGTCGATCCCCAGCGAGATACGCGAAGGATGGGGCATGTCATTGTCAGGGTTGGCATCGAGGTTCCGCCACAAGGGTTGATGGAAGAACTCGGCGATCGTCAGCCAGCTCCGGTTGGTTCCGTCATAAAAAGAGCCAGGCAAGGATTCCAATTTCTGCAGGCCGCTTGAAGGAAAGTAGACTCGAACCGAGTAGTAGAAAATCTTCCAGTTTTGATTGTTGTAGAGATCGGCCTGAATTCGGCCGAGACTGCTGTCGGCGGCCTCTCCCAGGTAGAATTGCAGCACCCGGTTACCGTTGAGTGCCGGGTCGTTCTTGAACTTTGCGTAAGTCTGAGTGCTCGGGTGCGGCGGCTGGTAATAGATTTTGAACTGACCGGTCTTCACTCCCGTATAACTCGTGAGCAACCTGTCTTCGAGTCGGCTCGAGACTGACCCGCCACCCCAAAAATTGTAGGCGCTGGTCGGCGCATCGTAACCGGCGAGATCGACAAAGGCCGTGGTGCCGGAAGCCAGCACACCGGTGGAGTTCGGCTCGAAGCCGCCGCGAAAAACGAGCTCGGCTGCGGACACAGCCGGAGAGCAGTTGAGAAGGACGGATACGGTGGTCGAGATGATAGCGAAACGCGCACGAAGAAGAGTTTGCATGGGGTCTGAGATCGATTGGGAACAACAGGCGGATCACGAGAGACGGTCCGCAACGGGAGGAGGGGGTAAGCAGTCCCGATCAAGTCACCGACGGCGCAGAAAACCCGTCCGGCTTGAGAACGGGACGGTTCCTGCAACGAAGGGGCCCGACTCGGCGCGAAACTGCACGATGCATGAACCTACAGTTCGCGCATCTGCTGGAGTAGTGCGCCGTCAGCATGCACCTGAGTTGGTCCGGCGAAAGAGTACTCTGCCTGACACAGTTTAGCATCTGGCGTCGGACCGCCGCGGCGAATCCTGCCGTCGGGTTCGTCGCCGAGTGCCTGACCCGAAGGCGTGATCTCCAACGGGAAAATTGCGCCCCTCCGAGAGTTCTGGGACCACAAGACCAACGAGATCCCATACGGAGAATCGACGCTGTTTGACGAACCCGTACGACCATTCTGATTTTCAATCCTTCGATTGGTCACGCCATGGCCCGTTCCTCCGCTAGATCCGACAGCAGATCTCAAGGGCTCAAGCACACCAAGGCAGTTTCAGAGTGCGTTGGCGGCCGCCCTCAAGATTCAGTCGTTCGCCATCGCAACGATGGTATTCGCCTTGGCCATGAGGACGACCTCGCTGGCTCGGGCGCTAGCCTTTTGGTGTATCCACGCGTTGACGACCATCGATGCGGATGGAACCAAGAATTAGCAAGGAGCCGACAAACCCGAGGCTCGGCAGCGCCACGTAGATTGCCCGCATCGCAAGGATCGTATCCGGGGCCTGCCCTTCGCTGAGTGAGACGTCGAAGCCCGTGGCGTTGAGCAGCAGGTTCGAGCCAAGGATCGCAACCGCCGTCGCGGTCTTGAGCACCCAGGTGAAGACCGCGCTGAACATTGCCTCAGTCCGCTCACCCGTACGTTCGGACTCGGCCTGGCTCACGTCCGCCACCATGGCCTCGCCCAGCATCCAAAGGCTGATCAAGCCGGGGGCCAGCAGGAGCGGGCTGAGCATGACGGTCCAGGGATGAGCCGGATCAAACAGCCACCACGAGGCGAGCGAACCGCACAGGGCGAGCCCCAGGGCGGCGCGGAGTGCGTCCCGTTTGCCGATCCGCCGCGAGAGTCGTGACATGAGCGGCGCGGCGGCGAGTCCGGTGACGACGAGGCCCGTGCCAAACCAGCCGAGCGTTCCGGCCGCCGCGGCCCGGTCGCCGCCGAAAACGTGGTAGATGACCACATAACTGCCGAAACCGAACCCGAGGTTGACCCCCACGATCGTGCACGCCCCCATGCCGAGCAGGCGGCGGAAAGGCTGGCACCCAAGGGACCGTGCGAGACTCTCGCGCAGCGGCACCGGCCGTTGCCCCGCGAGTGCCGCGTCAGCCGCCTTACCCTCCCGGGTCCACAGGGTGGGCACGAGCCCGGACACGAGCACGATGAGCGCGAGACCCACTGCGATCCAAGGGATCGTCTCCTGCGGCGAGCCGAACCAACCGGTCTGCGCGAGCGGAAAGATCCACGGCGTGATCGCTGCCAGCACCATCGCGAAGACCGTCCGCGCTGCCAGCACGTCGGTCTTGCCGTGCGGATCGCGCGTCAACTCGTACGCCAGCGCGCGGTACGGGACGTTGAAGATCGTGAAGGCCGTGAAGAACAGAATCCCCGTCACGATCATCCACACCGTCGTACCCGTCGCACTCATCCCTGACGGCATCCAAAAGATCGGCACGATCGCCACCGCCGACAGGAGCGTGCCAGCGAGCATGAAGGGCTTCCGGCGCCCCCACCGCGTGCGTGCGTTATCCGTCAGCGAGCCCATCAACGGATCGAGAAACGCGTCCCAGATCCGCGTCACGACAAAGACCCAGCCGATCAGGGCCGGGTTGATGCCGAGTACGAGGTTGAAGAGCGGGTTGCCCAGGTCCTTCAGCCCCTGCGTCCCCAGCCGGTCGAACAGTCCGCCCGCGCCGTAGGCCCACCGCGTGCGGGCCGGCAACGGCGTGTCCTCGTTTCGCGTGGTCATGAAGATTCGCTCATCGCCATTGTTCACCCGAGAGACATTCCTCCATCCACCCGAATGGATTGACCGGTGATGTAACGTCCAGCCTCCGAACACAGCAGGAGCGCAGCCCCGCAACAATCCCCGGGTTCACCGAAGCGTTTTGCCGGAATCATCGCTCTGACCTCGCTGGAGTAAGCGGCATCGGCAAGACGGTGGATGTTACGATCGGTGAGGATCACGCCCGGTGCCAGATTGTTCACCGTTACGCCCTGCGCTGCAAACTGCCGCGCCAACGTTTTCACCATCACCGCCTGAGCACCTTTCATCGCGGAGTACACCACCATCTGCGGATGCGGCTTGAGCTCCTGCACGCTGCCGACGGTCACGATCCGGCCCCACCCCCGTTCCAGCATGGCTGGTGCCGCGAGTTGGATCAGCTCAAAGCCGCACCGCAGATTGATCGCCACCTGGGCGTCGAAATGGTCGCGCGTTACGGCAGACCATGGCTCGGGAATCTGCACCGCGACATTGCAGGTGAGGATGTCGATCCCGCCCAGGGCGTCCGCGGTGGCGTCAAAGACTTTGCGCGCGGCGCCCGGGTCGGCAAAATCCGCCTGCACGACGCCGGTCCTTCGCCCAAGGGCAGCGATGCGTCCGGAGACTTCGTGCGCCGCCGGATCGTCACCGACGTAATGGATCATGACATCGGCGCCGGCCTCGGCGAGACACAGCGCAATGCTTGCGCCGATTCCACGCGAGGAACCGGTGACGAGCGCTCGCCGACCGGCGAGAGAGAAAAGGGGAGGAAGGGTGGACATGAAAAGCGAACGGCATTCGTTCCGATACCAGGGATCAATGAGGGGTCGCCGGCAACGCACACACCCCTGCCGGGCAGGAGCGACTGATTCGGTTATCCGATGAAACGGGAGGGAGGATGCGCGACCGGGTGAGCCTCCGCGACCTCTCCATCGGGCGGGACTTCGGGGAGCGGAGGGCTGGCTGGCGAACCGCGGGAGTCACACTTGGGCGCACCACCGCCGAAACACCTCGGCTGCCGGCTTGCCGTGGATCGTAAAGCCTTTGTCGCCGCGAGGGTCGTCCCGGTAATGAGGCCGGTCGAGCTGCTCGTCCCATTTCCACCAGAACAAGCCGCGCCACCACGGCTCGGCGCCGAAGACCTCGATGATCGCCTGGAGGAAATTCGCCTGCTCGGCGCCATCGTAGCCGCTTTTCGCCGACCAGCTGGACGGCGACGCCGCAGCTCCTGTGGCCGAGTTGCAGCCGCACTCGCCGAAGTAGTAGGGCTTGCCAAAAGCGGCCGCGATCTCGCGCTGCTGGTCCCGGGCCACCGCAAGGAAAGCGGCCATTTGGTCGACCGAGGCTCCCGGCTTCTCAGCGGTCTGCAGGTAGGCGCTGTAGCTCAGCGTGTCGAGTTCGTGGAGCCAGCTCGAACGGTTGCGCAGGTGCTCCAGCAGATTGGCCCCCCGGGTGAAACAGGCGTCCACCGGTCCGCGGTATGTTTCGCGAACAGCCCGAAGCACGGACTGCCAGCCCGCGTCCTGCGCGATAGTCTTGTCCAATTCGCTGTCCAAGCCGTACAGCTCGCAACCGGTCTCCTGCGCGATCCGCGCATAGTGCACCGCGCGCGCGCGCATGCTGGCGAACCAGCGCGCCCAGTTGTCCGAAATGCGTCCGGGAATCCGTTCGCGGTCCGGCGGAAAGGTCACCTGATTCCGACCGTTGCCCTGGAAATCCTCCAGCATCGGCCGAAGCTTCACCCGCATGCCGCGGGCGTGAATCAGATCGATGATCGCCCGTAGTTCGCCATCGTCAGGCGTGTGCTCGAAGTCCCGAAACTGCCGCGTGCTGGCAAAGGTCTCCGCATACACCGTCGGCACGACGCACACCCAGTGGGTGCCAAGCGCCGCCATCTTTTCGACCTCGGCATGCGCCTGCGCCGACGCGAAGTAGCCGTTCGGCGCACAGAAACCGAAGGTAACGCCCTTCATCACGTCCTTCATGGCTGGCGAGTCGCCGGGGCGTGCAGGTGCGGACGGACGAACCGGCGAGGTCGCGCCGCTGCTCGGCAAAGGCAGGACGGTCGCGCTGGCGGCGACGGCAGTTGAAACTAGGAAGTGACGGCGGTCCATGCGAAGCGAGGTTAAGGGGGTGGAGGTAAACGGAGCGCCAACCGTGACGCCACGCGATGGAAGCATTTCCGCGACATCACCCAGCGCAAAACCGGCGGAGAGAAACAGTTTCTAGGACGGATCGACACGGTCGAGCAGCGTACCGCCCTTGTGCCAGTCGCTGCGGACCTGCACGGCCCGAGCCCGCACGGGCACGCCGATCTCGCGCTGCTCGACCAGCTTGGTCAGCAGGTCGACCGCGGCGCTTCCCACCTCGCCGTAGGGAATGAGCAAACCCGAGACCGCCGGATCGTGCGGCATCGAAAGATTGAGACTGAGGTAGCCGAGATCGCGCGGCACCGCGTAGCCGCCGTCGCGAAGCCAGTCGAGTGCCTCGCCAAACTCCGCCATGACCGCATCCAGCCGATGCCGCCGCACCCAGCGCAGAAACTCGGGTGCCCGCGGTTCCTTGGAACGGTAGGCCGGAATGGGCCGCGCACCGGGCAAGTGCGCCGACGCCTGCGTGAACGCAGCCAGCCCCATGTAGTCTTGGCGCATCATTTCCTTCTCGTGCGTGGCGAAACCGATGCGGCGGTAGCCCATCGAACAAAGCTTTTCCACGCTGGCATGCACATCCCGGTAGTAGTCGCGCCCGGCCCGGTGCAGGCGCGGGCGGAAATAGAAGCTGCCGATCGTCACGGAGGCGAACTTCTCCCAGGGAAACGCGATCTCGCTGCGCAGCCGCGCCGCCGTGCACAACATCACCCCGGAGATCCCTCGACTGACCAGCACCTGTGCCAGTCGGCGCGGCGGCAGCGCTTCCGGGTGGTCCACGAGAAACGTTTCCACAGCGTAGCCCTGCGCCTGCGCCCGCGTGCGCACACCGTCGAGGAACGCCTGTACAAACGCCGCAGCGCCGTGGGGCACCCACTCGCGCGGAGGATCGCAGGCGAGAAAGGCCAGCGTGCCGCGCAGCACCTGTCCGCCCGCACTCCGGAAATCGCGCATCACGGATGACACGATCGCACTCTTGCGATAGCCGAGCTGGTCCGCGATCCGTCGCACGCGCTCCCGCACCTTCGCCGGCACCTGCGGGTTGTCGTTCAAGGCGCGACTGGCGGTCGACGGCGAGACATCAGCGGCCGCGGCGACGCGGCGCAAGGAGGGGCCTTTCATTGGTAGAAACTGTTTCTGGGTGATGGCGTTGCGACCGCAATGCGAATGTTCATCCCCGTGCTTGGTCGTTTCCCCCGTCTCTTCCCAACCCCACCAAGGAATCATCATGACGTCTGTGAGTCGTTTCGGATATCGGTCGGCGCTCGCTCTTCCCGCGCTGCTTCTTCTCCTACCTCCTGCCTCCGCCCAAACCGCTGAGCCCGCCGCACCGCTCGATGCACCGCGCAACGAGGAGGCCGTGCGCCTCGCCACCTTCGAGGTGACCTCGAGCAAGGACTACGGTTACCGCGCAACCAATTCCATCACGGCGACCGGCATCGGCACCGAGATCTACACGACTCCGATCAACGTCAGTGTCGTCACGCGCGACCTCATCCTCGACCTGGGTGCGGTCTCGTTGCGCGAATCGCTCCAGTACACGGCGAACGTCTACTCCGACCGCCGCGATCCCGGCACGGTTATCTCCCGCGGCTTCTCCGCGCCGGTGCTCGTCAACCGCAATGGCGGGACGGTGCGCAATCCCGTGCCCGATTTCATCGAGCGCGTCGAAGTGGTGAAGGGACCCAACGCCGTCTTCTTCGGCCGGGTCTCGCCGAGTGGGGTCATCAATCTGATCACGCTCCAGCCGAAGGGTCGGACCGAGACCGAGGTCCGCGCGACCTACGGCAGCTACGACCACGCTCAAGCCTTCCTGTCCCACAACCAGAAGCTCGGCAGCAAGGCCGCCCTGCGCATCGCCGGCAGCTTCACCGATCGCGACGACGGCTACATCGATTTCACCTACCGTCGTCAGGACGCCGGCTACCTGGCGTTCACTTGGGAACCCTTGCCCAACCTGCGCCTCAACCTCACGGGCCAGATCGTGAAGGGGAAAGAGAACGTCCTCCACTCCAACCCGCGCGGCCACCCCGGCTACCGCGCGTTCACCCGCGACAATCCCGGCACAACCCTCACCATCCAGGCCTGGCAGGCGCAATTCATTCCCGGCCAGCCGTACATGATCGAGTACCTGGACCCAAATGAGATCTTCCTCAGCGGTCGTCGGGGCAACAACAACGGACCCGATGCGTTCAAGCTTGACGAGAATCGCTTCGTGCAGCCGGAACTGATCTACACCCCGACCGAGTGGCTGACCCTGCGCGCCGCCGGCAGTTTCGGTCGCAGCCGCACCGAGACACTGGAGATCTCTGGTTTCCCGTCCTTCAACGGCACCTACCTCTCCCAGCGGCCTGCCTACAACGGCAACCGGAGCCGCTCGCAGGTGGGCGAGCTCGAGGCCGTCTTCACGTTTAAGACTGGCCCCGCCAGCCACCGGCTTCTGGTGGGCGGCCGGCTGGGACGCGTCCGCAGCGGCAGCTGGGCAATCGGCAACAACCTGACGATCCCCGTGACATGGAACAACCGTACGCAGGGACCGCGCCAGCTCGTGCGCGACCACTTCGTCGGCGGCGTACTGCCTGCCGAGCCCACCTTCGCCCGGCCCCTCAGCGAGGAGACGGGGTTCTACGTGATCAATCAGGTCGGTTTTGCCGACGACCGCGTCAAACTGCTCCTCGGTGCGCGCTCGACGGAGGTGACGAACGTGGGATCGACCGCCGCCACACCCGGTCCGGATCGTACCCAAAAAGAGGATACTCCGCAGTTTGGCCTGCTGGTTGAACCGCTCAAGGGTTTTGTCCTTTTTGCCAACTACGCCGAGACGTTCGAACCGCAGTTCAGCGTCGATGCCCGGGGCAACCTCGCCAACAACATCACCGGCGAGGGCACCGAGGTGGGAATGAAGATCGACCTGCTGGAAAGCACGCTCTCCGGCACCGTGACCTACTTTCAGATCGAGCGCGCCGGCGAGATTCGTCGCGACTTCTCGACCGAAGTGTCGACTGGAATCTCGCCCCTCTTCGTCCCCGGAGGCACGAAGCGCTCCGAAGGCATGGACCTGGAGCTGTTCTACACGCCGGCCCGCAACTGGCAGGCGATCTTCAGCTATACCTACCTGTGGGAAGCCAAGGCCGTCACCGACCTCGGGGCGCCACAGATCGTCGGCCGCCGGCTCGAACGCTCCCCGAAACACCTCTTCGCTGTCTGGAGCAAATACGCCTTCACCAGCGGTGCGCTGAAGGATCTCTCGGTCGGCCTCGGCGTGCGTTACACCGGCGTGATCGACACCCTGCTCGACCCGAACTTCGACCTGAAGAATCCGTCGTTCGTCACGACCGATGCTCTGGTTGGCTACAATACGCGCATCGCCAACCTGCCGGTGACGATCCAGTTGAACGTGAAGAACGTGCTCGATCGCGAGTACCTCGACGGCAACTTCACCCCGGCCGACCCGCGCTCGTACTTCCTCACGGTGGGTACGCACTTCTGACTGCAGGTCGGGTGAACCGGACGTCCGGCGCCGGACGCCCGGTTCACTTCGCCCCATCATCGGACGAGTGCTCGCACCAGAGACTCCTCTGCGTGCCGCACGCCCTCCCTTTGCGGGTACGACTTCGCCCTATCCGTCGCTGCCCACATCATGTTCCTGATCGAGTTCCTGCCTCCGCGTCGACACCCCCTGCGGGATCTCGCCCGCCAGATGGGCATCTCGCACGCCGTGATCAAGGCCGCACCCGAGCTCACTGGCCGGCCCCCACCCTACGAGCGCGGCATCCTCGAGTTGCTGCAGCGCGATCTCGCGGCGGCGGGCATCACGCTGCTTGGACTGGAAGGCGACCCCTTCGACATGAGTCGCATCAAGCTCGGGCTCCCAGGTCGCGACGAGGACATCGAGCGCTACCGCGCGATGCTCCGAGAGATGGGCCGGCTGGGCTTGCGCCTCCTCTGCTACAATTTCATGGCCGGTGTCGGCTGGCATCGTTCGTCGACGACCTTACCAGGACGCGGCGGTGCCCACGTGACGGCGTTCGATGTCGCCGACGAAGGCCCGCACGGCGCCGCCCGGGAGGACATGTCGTCGCAACGAATCCGCGAGAACCTTCACTATTTCCTAAGCCACGTCCTGCCCGTCGCCGAGGAAGCCAGTGTGCGCTTGGGCGCGCATCCGGACGATCCCCCGCTGGCGCACGTTCGCGGCGTTGGCCGAACCCTCAACACCCCGGAAAACATCAACGAGGTCCTCTCCTGGAGAGACCGCCACTCCCACGGCCTCACGTTCTGCGTCGCAAACTGGAAGCTGATGTGCGACGCCGACCTCGACCGCACCGTGGCTCACGCCCGCCGCCACGCCGCGGCCGGCCGGGTGAACTTCGTGCACCTGCGACATGTCGAAGGCACCCGCGAACGTTTCCGCGAAACCTTTCACGACGAAGGCGCGGAGGAAATGGTGGCGCTCGTGCGGGCCTTGCACGAAGCGGGCTTTCGGGGACCGCTGCGCTGCGACCACGTGCCAACCCTGGCGACCGAGGATCCGGCCGGACACGTTCCCGGCTACGGTACGCTCGGCCGACTCTTTGCCGACGGCTACTTGCTTGGGTTGCTGGACGCGCTCGGCGCCCGCACCTCGCCGGAGGCGTGGTTGAACGCCTGATCACGTCGTCACCGCATCCCACCTAATGAGCCCGATGCTTCGCCTCGAAGGGGGCATTTCGTCGACCTGAACTCCACTTTCCCATGTCCATCGATACCTACAAAAAAGAAGTCGGGATGATGAATCTCGAGAAACTGATCTCCGAGCGCGAAACCGTCTCGACCAAGCCCTTTCCGGTGCCGGACAACGAGCTGCTCTCGCGCTACGAGAGCCTCTACACCGGCGCGATCAGCGACGTGCTGCGCGAGTTCGCCCTGCTCGACCAAAGCCTGCCCGGCCATCTGCATCCCCTGCTGCCCAACCGCACCGTCGCCGGCCTCGCCTTCACGGTGAAGAGCGCACCGAACGTGAAGATCTCGGGCGAGATGACGTTCCGCACGCAGATGCTCACCGAACTGACCGCCAACGCCTTTGTGGCGTGGGATACGTCCGGCGATGAGAAGGCGACGCTCTGGGGCGGCGTCATGACCGCGACGGCCGTCGGCCTCGGCGTGAAGTCGGCCGTCATCGACGGCGGCATCCGCGACACCCACCAGATCCTCGAGAAGCAGTTCCCGGTGTTCTACCGCTACCGCATTCCCAACGGCAGCCTCGGCCGCTGCCTGATCACGCACTACCAGATTCCAATCAAGATCGGCGACGTCGTCATCAAGCCCGGCGACGTGTTGCTCGGCGACATCGACGGCATCGTCTGCGTGCCGCGCGATCTTGCCTACGACGTGCTCATGCGCGCCGAGGAAATCAAACGGAACGAAAAGAAGATCTTCGGCTGGGTCGCCGAGGGTCAGACGATCCAGCAGATCACGGCTCAGGGCGGATACTTTTAGTCGAGTGCTTGCTCAAGGGCCACCGCTCCCCCGCCGACGAGCGTCCCTTACGAACCAGTCTCTCACGCCCCAGTCCCAGGCCGGCACTCCCGTTACGGTTCGGGCCGGCGTGGGCGCGAGGGGCGGAGACGGCGTACGTGAGGCCGCACAGGGCGACGATGAGTTGAGGCCGGATCTTCTGGTACGAATGGGTCACATCGACGCCGGCCTTCGTCTTTGCTTCCATGAAGTGTTTCACGGCGCCTTGATCGGCGCCGGAGTACGCTATCGGGGCGAGATTCAAATCGGCAATCGCGCCAACGATACCCTCGTGGATCCGCAGAACCCTGCACAAGCCATCGATGACCCTGCCTTTGACGCCGATTCGCCGGTCTACATGGAATCGTAATTTCTCATGACTGCGACCTTCAACTACGAGTTTAAGCTCAACGAGAAGTATCGTCTCTCACTCAGTCTCAACATCGACAATCTGCTCGATGAAGATCGTGTCATCTACTACGGCTCCAGCCTGCGTCCGCCGGGCGGAGACGTTCGCAACCCATCGCGTGTAAGCGGTGGCGGCACGCACTACTTCGTCGATCCGCGCACCTTCACCTTAACCGCCAAGTTTTCGTTCTAGTGGATGATGCGGCGACGGCCGTGCGCGTGCCACGCCGGGCCCGAGGTGTACCGAGGACGAACGTCCGTCCACAAGGAATCTCAGCTCGAAGCGGTGCGACGGCGCGAACGCCCGTCGTGCCACCGCTCAGCGGTCTGTGCGGCGGAACCAGCGGGCGAGCGCGGCGGCGCCGGGTTTGCCTGCAAGCGTGAAGCCCATGTCCCCTGCCGGGTCGGTATGGAAATGCGGCCGCCGCTGTTGCTCGTCCCATTTCCACCAGTAGAATCCACGCCACCACGGCAGCGTCCAGAACGCATCGCACATGGCTTCGAGGTAATTGGCCTGCTCCTCGCCACTGTAGGACTGTGCATCGACGTAGCCGTTGGGCTTGATGGCCGCGCCGGTCGCCGACCGGCAGCCCGCCTCGGCGAACACCAGGGGCCGGCCGATCTTCTGCGCCGCCAAGGCATACAGTGGCACAAAGGCCCGGAGCGAAGCCGTCATCTCCTCCCGGGTCGCGCCCGCCCGGCTGGCCGCCGGGTGGTAGAAGCTGCAGCCGATTAGATCCAGCGAAGAGAACCAGGGCGGCGGCCGGTCCGCGAGCACGGACTCGGGCTGGGCATCGTAGGTGAGCGGACCCCGGTAAACCTCGCGCACCCGGGCGAGCGTGGCCTCCCACCGGGCGCTTTGGTGATCGGTCCCGACCAGCTCGCAGCCCACGGAGAAAAGCTCGCAGTGCGTCCTGTCCGCGAGCCGCGCGTAGTGGAGCAATGCCCGCTCGTGGCTGGAAAACCACTCGTCCCAGTAGCGGCTGGTCCGGCCCTGGATTTGCTGGTCGCCGTCGGGAAAGGTGATGCGGCCCCGCCACGCACTGTCGAGGCATTCCACCATGGGCTTCAGCATGACGCGCAGGCCCCGCTCGTGGCAGCGGGCGACGATTTCCTGCAGCTCGCCGTCGGTGGGCGTGAACTCGAAGTCCCGGAACACGCGCGTGCTGGCGAACGATTCCTGCACGACGGTGACCATCAGGGCGATCCACGTGACTCCGTGCTCCGCCATTTCGTCCACAGCGCGCCGCGCGGTTTCGCTCGCGTAGTATCCCGGGCGCGCCAGGTAGCCGAAGCTCATGCCGCGGTGCAGCTCGCAGAGCGCTGGATTCGCGGAAGCGGCGAAAGCGGGACACGGAACCGACGGTGAGGACAACGCAGCCATGGGCGGAACTCCAACAGCGCGCCCGCCCGGATCAACGGATTCGCAGAGCAACTGTTTCCCTAGGCCACGGGCACGGCGCGCAGCGTGCGGCCTTCCTGCCACGTGCCGCAGATTTGGAGGGAACGCTGGATCGCGGGCACGCCGGGGGCGTCATGCCGCAAGGCGTGGGCGAGGATGTCGATCGCGGCGGCGCCGATCTCGGCCAGCGCCGGCAGCATGCCCGCCACTTCCGGCGTGTCGGCGCGGGTCGTGATGGCGGCAAATCCGGTATCCCGCGGCAACACGACGCCGTGTTGGCGCAGCCAGGCGCACGGCAGCGGATGCTGGCAGATCACGGCCTCGGGCCGGTGCCGCGTGAACCACGCGAGAAAGGCGTCGGTCTGCCCGGGGTGATCGAGCAGCTCGCCGGTGAAGAGCGGCACCCGCTCGCGCGCCGGCAGGGCGAGCTGGTGAAGCCGGAAGCTCGCCTCGACGAGCCGCGCAAGCCGGTGCTCCACGGTGCGGTCCACCACGTATCCGATCCGGCGGTAGCCCGTCGCTTCGCACCGCTGGAGGATTTGCGCGAGGTGCGCCAGGTAGTCGGTCGTCACCCGGTGCAGCCGCGGTTCCTGCAACATGTAGCCGATCTTGACCGCGAAAAACTTTCCCCAGGGAAAGCCGAGCGTCGCGGTGCGCTCGGGCAGCGGCAGCAGCACCACGCCGCGGATGCCCCGCGCGAGAAGGATGTCGCCAAGCCGGCGCAGCGGCAGTCCCGGTTCATGCAGATGAGCGACCTCCACCGTGTAGCCGATCCGGTCCGCACGTTCCCGCGCGCCCGCCACGATGTTGCGGTAATAGTGGAGCTGCGGTTCGGACCAGGCGGCGACGGGATGATGGCTCAGCAGCGCGAGCGTGCCGCGCGGCACGGCGGCGCCGCGGCGGCGAAACGCGCGCATGACCGCCGAGGCGTCGGCACTCGGCGTGTAGCCGAGCCTCTTTGCGGCCCGCTCCACCCGGACCCGCAACTCGGGCGCGACCGAGGCGTGCGCATTGAGCGCGCGCGACACGGTGGCCACGGAAACGCCCGCGGCCCGGGCAACGGCGCGGAGGGAGACAGCGGGACGGGGCACGGTAACTGTTACCGAGCTAAGCGGTTGTCCGGCGGGCGGCTCAAGTCATTTTTGGCCCCACCGCCTCCCGCCAGACTGGAGGGCTGCGCCCTCCAACGCACCCTTTCGCTCCTGCTCCCCTTTCCTTCCGCATGAGAACCCTGTTTTACTCCGCTGCCCTCTGGACGGTCCTCTCCCTGACGGCCCTGGGCGCCTCGTCCACCATCACCACCGCCGTGCTCCGCAGCGGCTACCGGCTCTATGAGGATCTCAACGGCAACCGCACGCGCGATGCCGGCGAGACTTTTCGCTCCGTCGGAATGGCCGTGCCCAACCTGTTCTACCACGCCGACCGGGCGGTAACGCCCGCAGCACACGATTGGTTGTGCGCTGAACCGGCGGAACTCAGGCAACCAGGCCGGCCTGTTTCGGCAGCCGGAAGCCCCCGGGCGCGCGAGGGACTTTCCCCCGGTTGACGGACCGCTTTGCTCCGGAATGCGATTGACGGGGTGCAGCGATCGTCGGGACGGATGAAAAATTGCGCCGATAGTCGCGGGGAGAGACCCCGAGATTGCGCAGGAAGGTGCTGCGCAACTGTTCCTCGGTGCCAAACCCACATTGTCGGGCGACAGCCTGAATGGGATCCGCGGATTCCTCGAGCAGCCGCCGGGCGGCATCCAGCCGGATCGCCTCGACGGCCTTGGCGGGTGTCTTGCCGCGTTGCGCCGCATACTGCCGGGCAAAATTACGCGGACTCATGTGTACTCTGGCCGCCAGTTCCCCGACGCTGAGCGGGGATCGGAGATTTTCGGCAATCCAAGTCTCGAGGGCCACAAACCGGTCCTCCGCCCGGTCGGCCTGCTCATGCAACAGCGGGCTATACTGCGACTGTCCTCCGGAGCGCTTCAGATAAACCACCAGCACCCGTGCCACATGCATCGCGACGGCGCGGCCGAAGTCCTCCTCGATCAACGCGAGGGTCAGGTCGATGCCCGTGGTGACGCCCGCCGACGACCAGACCTTGCCGTCGCGCACGTAGATGGCATCCGGTTCGACGCGCACCCGGGGAAATTTTTCCGCCAGCAGCCGACAGTGCATCCAGTGGGTGACCGCGCGCCGGCCATCCAGCAGACCGGCCTGGCCCAGTGGAAAGGTGCCAGCGCATACGGAGCAGACCCGGCGCGCCCTCTTCGCCGCCGTCTTGATCCAGGCGATCAGAGCCCCGTCGCGCAAAGTGTCCTCCACATAAAGCGCCCCGGGGACGATCAGGGAGTCGATGGCGAGACCGCCTAAACCCGAGGCCCTCGCCGTGACTATCTCAACCCCGTCAGAGGTCATGATTGGCCCACCTGCCGCCGAAACCACCGTGCAGGAATAGGCCTGGCCGGCGTTTGGGCCGAACTCCGGCGCCGTTGAAGCGACCCGCAGGGCCTCCATCGGCCCGGCCAGATCAAGCAGCGACACCCCGCGATAGGCGGTGATCACGACGTGCTTGGAAGGCTGGGTGGGCATCGTGAGGGCTTTGGCAGAAAACATGGGAAGAATGTCATACCGGGGTCGCGATAAAATGCTAAAATCATGCCAGCCTCGGCCGCCCTTCGGATGTGCCGCTGCCGCCGACCACCAGGAGACTCACCTTATCCGGCTTTCCGCCCAATCCACCATGAAACTCCCAGCCCTCATCCTCCTTGCCGCCTCCATGACAAGCTCCCTGATTGCCACCGAAATCGTCACCCAACGGTTCACCTTGCATCACGCCGGCGACGAGATCGTCGGCGTGATTTTCCGGCCGGCCGATGCTGCCGCCGATGCCCGCCTACCGGTGGTCATCGTGGAACCACCCTGGACTCAGGTTAAGGAACAAGTGGGCACCTCCTACGGCCGGGCGCTGGCAGCCCGGGGCTATGCCGCGGTGGCCTTTGATCACCGTCACTGGGGGGAAAGCGGTGGCACACCCCGGCAATGGGAGAGTCCCGCCGCCAAAATTTCCGACCTGCGTGCGGTCATCGCCCATCTCCGCACTTGCCCCGACATCGATGCCGACCGCATCCTTGGACTGGGCGTGTGCTTTGGCGCAGGCTACATGGCGGCGGTCGCCGCCGAGGACAAATCCCTAAGGGCATTTGCCACCGTCGCCGCCTGGATCCATGACGAGCCCTCGCTCCGGGCCTTCTTTGGACCCGAAGGGTATGCCCTGCGGGAGCGGACCGGTCGTGACGCCCTGGACAAATTTCGCACCAACGGCGAGGCGGAGATGATCCCCGCTTTTGCCAACGATGTCCCGCTTGCGGCCATGATGGGGCCGCTCGACTACTACGCGAATCCCGCGCGCGGTGCCGTGCCGGCGTGGAAAAACGCCTTTGCCGCGATGTCGTTCACCGAGTGGCTCGCGTTCGACGCCGTGCAGCCTTTCGCCCCCCGGATCAAGCAACCGGTGCTGATGATCCACAGCGACGGTTCCGCCCTGCCCGACAATGTCCGGAAATTCTACGCCGCTTTGCCCGGGCCCAAGGAGCTCGCGTGGACCGAGGGCAGTCACCTCGACTTTTATGACCGGCCGGGCCTGGTGAATCCCGCGGCCGAGCGCATCGTCCAGTTCTTTCAGTCCCTCGACTAAGGCTCGGGCGTGATTCTTTGTCCCGGGCGGGCCGACTACGGCCGCAAAACCCGCCGGTCTGGCCGGCCGGCGGGCAGTTGCGAATCACAATCAGACGTTCACCGCGCCACGGCCAGCGGGGCCGCGTTGGGAAAGTCGACCGACGTCCCGGCAACCAGGTTGGTGTAGTTGGTCAGGATATTGAGGGCGACATGGGCCACGGCCTCGACGATTTCGGCGTCGGAGGCGCCGGCCGCGCGCACGTCGGCGAGAACCGCATCGTCCACGGCACCGCGCGATGCGACGACGGCATTCACAAACCGCAGCAGGGCACGCGTGCGATCATCGTCGGCCTCGCCCCGGCGGGCGGCCTGAATGGCGTCCGGGGACAGCCCGGCGCCCTTCCCGATGAGCGAATGGGCGGCGAGGCAGTAGTCGCAGCCGTTGGTCTCGGCGACCGCGAGGGCAATCTGCTCGCGGACCTTGGCGGAGAGCGTGCCTTGTGAAAGGGCTCCGCTGAAATTCAAATAGGCTTCGAGCGCGGCGGGCGACTGGCCGAGGGTGCGCATGAGGTTCGGGACGACGCCGAGCTTGCTTTTGACGGCGCTGAACAGGGCAACGTTCTTGCCGGCGGCTTGAACGGGATCGAGGGCAGGGATACGGGACATGATGTTTTATCTTTGTTGATGGTTGTTGCTTGAAATCCAGGCGGGTTATCCCACCGGAAAGGGATGGGGGCGAGTCGCGCAATCACCCGGGCGATGGCGGCCTCGCCGCGCCATCCGCTTCGGGCGGCGCGGGATGGCCCGTCCGGGCGAGAGCGGCTTCGAGCCTCGCGATGCGGGCGTGGAGCGGCGCCGACGCGGCCGCGATCTCCTCCGCCGTGAAGCGCGGTGTGATGTGCTGCGGGCAGTTCCAGTCGAAGCCCGTGACGCTGATGCGGAACACGCGCTCCACCCGCCGCGACGGCACAGCGGCCGGCGTGACCTGCGCGACGAGAGCCGGGGCCGAGCGAGCCGGAAGGATTTCGGCGCGCCCGAGGACCTTCAGGCGTTCGCGGCGGGCATAATCCATGAGGAAAAGCGCAACCTTGTCGTTGGTCGCGATATTCCCCGTGGAGAGCAGCTGCCGGTTGCCCCCCAGATCGGCAAAAGCCAGCGTGTGGGCATCAAGGATACTGAGGAAACCCGGAGGGCCGCCCCGATGTTGGATGTAGGGCCAGCCTTCGGCGTTGACGGTCGCGAGATAGAAGCTGTCGCGCCGCGCGATGAAACCGGCCTCAGCCTCGCCCAGGGCGTCCGGCTTGGCCGTGGCCGGCAGCTCCCGCGTCTGTCCGTAATACTCGGCCTGAGCCCGCCGAACCGCGGGGGTGAGCAGCGTATGCAGATAATGATGGGACATGGGAAAAGGTGAGGTGAAGCGGCTTGGGACCGGAGATCCCGGTGAGAATGTGATGAAATAGACAGACCTGTATACTTTATGCAAGCATAAAATAGACAGTTCTGTCTATTTTCTTGCGACCTCGTCCGCCGCCGATCAATTTGCGGTTATGTCCGAACCAGTTTCAGCCAAACGGGCTCATCTCATGGCCGTCGCGCAGCGTCTGTTCTATCGCGACGGCTACCGCCTCGTGGGAATCGACACCCTCCTCGCCGAGGCGGAGGTCGCGAAGATGACCCTCTACAACCATTTTGCCTCCAAGGAAGAATTGATCGTTGCGGTGATCGAGAAACTCGACCGCGAGGTCCAGGCCGCGCTGTTTGCGGCGGTGGAATCGGCCGGATCGGATCCGACCCGGCGCCTCGCCGCGGTGTTTGGCTGGTTGAAGGAGTGGTTTGGCAGCCGTGATTTCCGGGGTTGCGCCTTCATCCGGGCGCTAAGCGAGTATCCCGACCCCGGGCATCCGGTCCACCAGGCGGCCTGGAGCCACAAGCAGGCGTTGAACGGTTTGTTGCGGCAGCTCATGACCGAAGCGGGAGCGAAAAATCCCGCCGCCACCGCTAATGCCATCAGCCAGTTGATCGACGGCGCCATTCTCGCCGCCCACGCCACCAAGTCGGTCGCGCCCGCCGACGTGGCCAAAACCGCCGCTCTGACTTTGCTGAAGCAGGCGGTGGGCTGAGTTCGTCAACGGGACATCGCGACCCGGCAGCCAGCTGGCGCGCTGAGCGGGTCCGGGAACGACGTTCGCTGAGCTCTTGGACTTACGAGCTCAGCGGACTGCCGGCTCACTCTTGCCCCTGAATACTTGGGCGTCCCAAGCTCCCAAGGTAACCTTCCCCATGGCTCTCACGGTTTCGCCGGCCGGCGCCGCCCATGTTTCACTCCGCGCAGGAAGGGTCACTGATTGACTCTGTGCCGAGAAATTGAACAGGAAATGGACTGTCTCACCGGCTGCGTTGACCAGCGCGCGATGCACCACCGGCCACCGCCAGAGGCCGCCGGCGGTCGCCACGTCCGCGGCAGCGGCCGCCGCGAAAAGAATCTCACCGGTTAACGCCGGCGACAGGACACCCCCGAGATAAGTGACGCACCCGGTTCCGATGCGGTGCCGGGTGACAAGGGGATATTTGCCAAACTCGGGATGATCGGGCCAGGCCAGGGCCTCGGCCCCCTCCAACTGAAGATATTCCATGAAGTCGGTGGCCCAGTTTTCAGCCGCGGAAACCGGCCAGGCGTTGGGGCGCAGCGACAGCCGCGGAATGTTGCAAAACTCCTGGTAGGAAAACCCGCAGATCTCCCGCAACGCGCCGGGCATGCGGCACGCCCGCACCTGGGCATCCGGGTTGCAGAAACCAGACTTGAACCCCAACACGAGATGACCGCCCGCGCGCACGTAGTCCACGAGGCGGCCGAGCACGGCGTCGTCCGCGATGTAGAGACAGGGCACGACAATCAGTCGGTAGCGCCCCAGGTCGGTCTCGCGCTCGGTGATGAAATCACAATCCAGACTGCGTTCGAACAATCCGCGATGCAGTTGCAGCAGCCAGTCGGCATAGGAGACCTGCGGACTGAAGGGCCGGTCCAGCAGCGCCGACTGGGAATCGTGGCTGTGTAGGATCGCGACCTCCGCCTCCCGCTGCAGGCCGCGCAGGCTCTCGCCCAGCGCGGCAAACTCCCCCGCGATCCGCTTCATCTCCCGGTAAAGCCGGTTGGGCTCGAGATCATGGGACAGGATGCCCTTCCAGTAGGTTTCGTTGCCCGCGTGAATCGAGTGCCACGGCCAGTAGGCCACCAGCCGCGCCCCATGGGCCACGTGCGCGAAAGCCGCCTGCCGCAACTGGCCATCATGCGGCGGAAACTGGCCGAACTGCAGGCCCTTGCCCTGCGCGTTGGTCTCGAGCACAAGGTGGTTGCGCCCGGGCAGCAGCGAGCGCGCCCATTCCCCGCAAAAGGCGATGGTGTGCCCATCAAAGGCATCCTGCATGTCATGGTAGACATCAATGCCGGCTGCATCCAAGGCGGGAGCGGCAAGAAAATGATCCACTTCCGGGTTGGGCCCGGTGCTTTGCTCGCGCCGCCACCAGAAGTCAAAGTTCTCGGTGATGAACTGTCCCGGGCGCATCAGCTCGCGCACGAGTTCCGCCTCCCGCCGGATCGTGGCGGTGGCAAGGCTCTGCTGGAAGCGCCGCCATTCGAGCAACGTGCATGGGTTGGTCCACGCGGGGCTGATGATGAATTCGTCGAAGCTCGCGAGCCGCTGGCTCCAAAACGTCAGCAGCCAACGGCGGTTCAGTTCCGCGACCGTGCCGAACTTCTCCCGCAGCCGCTGCCGGAAAAGTCCCTGCGCGTGCTCGCTGGCGGTACCGTAGCCCTTCGCCTCGTTCTGCACCTGGTAGCCGATCACCGCGGGATGGTCGCGCACGTGCTCGACCACGACGCACACGAGCCGCTCGGCCCGGCGAACGTATTCCGGGTGCGTCACGTCGAAGTTCTGGCGCGCCCCGTAGCCCGTGCGCCGGCCGTCGAGCGCCGGCACCATGATGTCGGGGTGCGCCTGCACCAGCCACGGGGGAATGGCGTAGGTTGGAGTGCCGACCATCACCCGGATGCCCGCGGCGTGCATTGCGTCGAGCACGCGGTCGATCCAGGCAAACTCGAAAACCCCGTCAGCGGGCTCCCAGTTGGCCCACGTTGACTCTCCCACCCGGACGAAGTTCACGCCCGCCTCGCGCATGAGGCGGACGTCTTCAGCCAGGCGTTCGACCGGCATGTATTCGTGATAGTAGGCGACTCCATAAAGGAGAGGAGGAAGGTTATGCACGGCGGGAATCAGGCCATTCGGACGAATTGTTCACGGGTAATCTGCCAGCGCAGCGAGGCACCCTCGGCATAACGCCGCAGCTCGGCCACAACCACATCGCCCAGCCGGGTCAGCTCGCGACCGAAGGCGCCCGCAATGTGCGGGGTCAGATATACGTTCGGCAGGGTGTAGAGCGCCGACCCAGACACAGGCGGCTCCGGCGAAGTGACATCAAGCACGACCTGCAGGTCGGGCCGGGAGCGCAACACCTCGATCATCTCCGCCTCGTTGACGATCGCGCCCCGCGAGGTGTTGAGGAAAATCGCGTCCCGCCGCAACGCCGCGAAATGCCGCCCACGCACCAGGCCCTCGGTCGCAGGCAGCAGCGGGGTATGGACCGACACGGCATCGGCGCGGGCGAACAGGTCTTCCAACGACACCAACGTGACGCCCTCTGCACGGGCGGTTGCGGCCGACAGGTAGGGATCATGTACCAGCACCTCGTGGTCCGCGGCGCGCAGCCTTTCCCTCACCAGACGGGCGATCGCGCCGTAGGAAACGAGTCCGATGCAACGGCGATAGTTCCCAAAACAATCGGAGCGCTGGGCAAATGCGCCCGCCCCTTGGGGCAGCCGATGATCCCGGGCCGCTGCCCTCATGTGGTGGAGGGCGCGCTTGAACGCCAGCGTGAGGGTCGCGACGGTAAAATCGGCGACGGGAATGGCGTTCGCCTCGTAGGCACTCGCCACCAGAATGTCCCGCTCCCAAGCGGCATCGGTCATCAGCATCCGTACCGATCCGGCCGCATGGAGGACCGCGCGCAGGCGCGGAGCGACGGCGAGCAACTCCTCATTCACTGGCGGGGCTCCCCACGTCGTGCAAAGCACTTCAACCTCCTTGAGCAGGTCAGGGCGCGCGAGCAACTGTTCGGTGTGCAGCGGTGAGGCCGGGAGGCGCGCGAACTGCGCCAAGCGCGCCACCACTTCCGGCGGATAGACCTGATCGAGGCAGTAGTCCGCTCCCACGACGAGCGTGAGGGGGTTGGCGGTGAACGAAGTCTGGGAACGGATCATAAGGAAGCGAAACGGAGGGCCGGATTTAGGCTTTGAGCGCGGCATGTTCACCCGCATTGACCGGGTTCACGGTGTAATCTCCCGTCGCGGCGGAACGATGAACGCCTCGATCGTGCCCCTCGGAATGCGCCGCTCGGCCTGACCGGGTCTTTAGCTGTACGGATCGGCCCGCCACCCGGTTCAGCCCCTCGACCCCGCCACTGTGCCTGTGGAGGACAGGACCGGAGAACCCGTGGCGCGACGGGCAGCGAGCTCACCGGTGATTTCTGCCATGCGCACCTCGCCGAGGTTGATCCGGCCGATGTAAAACAGCGCGATCAGCGCGCCGGCAAACGGGGTTGCCGCATACAGCCATTGCATGAGCGGGAGCACTTGAGCCAATTGATTGCCTCCAGCCTTGGCCTCGAAGCCGATCCAAATGAGGATAAAACCGGAAAGAAATCCGCCGAACGAACTGCCGAGTTTGTCCACCCACGAGACGAGCGAGGCATAAAGTGCCTCTCGCCGCCGACCGGTGCGCCATTCGTCCTCGTCAGCCACATCCGCCAAGATCGAAATGATGACCAGGTTGAGGCTGGCCATGCCTGCGCCGTTGGCGGCGAATACGAGTACCTGCCACCAGGGCTCACCAGGGGCGTAAACGAGAAGCTTGGCCGCGCTCGCAGAGATCAGAATGAACAAGGCGAAACGCAGGGTGCGCAGCTTGCCCCAGCGGCGGGCGAGCCACGCGCAAAGCCAGACCGAACTGATTGCCGACACCTGCCACGCCGTGCCTAACCAGCCGTAGAAGGAAGACGCCGCCGTGACATCGCCGCGATGGACGAGGTAGGTGTTGAGATAGATGCCGAAGATCGAAACCACGCCGTAGCCGGTGCTGGCGCTGAACCGCACCGCGAGCAGCGACAGAAAATGGGGATTGGTGCGCAACGCGTGCAGGCTCTCCCGCAGCGTGACCTTGGCCTGCCCAGCGACCACCGACGTATAGAGCCGCTCCTTGACCAGAAACACCGGCAGCAGCGCGGCAACGAAGAACAAGGCGGCGGCGCCAAGCGCGACGATGCGAACGCCGTCCACCATGCCGCCTAACGCCGGTACTTGCGCCAGGGGCAAAAGCCATTGTACGCCCACGCTGGCCACGCCGACGGTGATCTGGGCAAGCGCAACCAGACGGGTTCGATCGGGACCGGCTGGCGCGGCCTCGACCACGAGCGCGGCGATGGGGACCGCGAAAGCGGCATGCACGGCGTAGAAGACGAGCGAGGTGAGCAGGAGGTAAACGAAAAGTGCCTGTTCCGTAAGCCCGCTCGGGAACCACCACATCGCGACAAATGAGACCACGAGCGGCAGCGCGAGCACCGCCAGCATGGGACGCCTGCGGCCCCAGCGCGTGCGCAGGTTGTCAGAGAACTGGCCGAAGACGGGGGCCAGCACCGCATCCATCAGTCGCTGGAGAAACACCACGAGGCTGATCAACGCCGGGCTCACCCCCAGGGTCATGTTGAACACCGGGTTCATCCACAGGAAGAATACGTTGTTGGAACACGATTCGGCGACGAGACCGGCTCCGAGGGCGACTCCCTCACGGGTGGGAGCACGGCCTCGGGTGTCAGGAACAGGAACGGGAGCGGCGGACATGGTTCGGAGAGAAGAAGGCCCGCAGGCACGGGAGCCGCGGGCCAGGGTCAAAACACACTCAGGCCAAGTTACAGCCTTGTAGAGATGGACAGAATAAAGCGGCGAAGCTGGCCGCGGGAGTTGTTCGAGGGGAAGTACTCCTTGTCGGTGAGATTCTTGCCGGCGAGTTCGATCGTGGTGTCCCGACCTCCGATCTTCGTCTGGTATCCGATCTGGGCATCGAACAGCGCGTACGCAGGGAAGAAGAGGTTGGGATCTTCCTGCCGCTGCTGCTGTTTGCTCTGCCAATTGGCGCCGCCTGCGACATAAAAGCCCTTTAGCCCGCCCGTCAGCCGATACTTCATCCACACGTTGGCCAAGTTCTTGGTCGCCGACTGAAGCAGCTTGCCCTCAAGGGCGCGGTTTTGGGGGTTGTCCTTGTAGACCGGGTTCTGGTGGCTGTACGAAACGTAAAGCTGGAACTGATCGTTGGGGGTCCAGACCATATCCACCTCCACGCCGTCGCTTTCCTGAACGCCGGACTGGAAGTCATTGAAGGTGCTGCCCCCCGTGACCGGGTCGAAGGAGGCGAGCGTCTGCACGAGGTTGGTGTTCTCCACTTGGAAGACCGTGACGGTGCCCGACAGCTTGCCCTCCAAGAGATCAAGCTTCGCACCCGCCTCATATCCCTCGCCCTCAGTCGGCAGGGCCGGAGTGGTCGGATTGCCGTTGATGCGGAGCAGATTGTTGTTGGGCACGAACGATTCACTGTACGAGGCGAAGAGGCCCAACGCCGGCGAAACCTTGAACATGGCGCCCACCTGCGGCGTGGTCGCATCGGTCTGGAAAGTGCGCCCCCGCACACCGTTGATTAGATTCAACGAAGAGTTCTCTGTATCCGTCCGGCGGGCACCGCCAAGCGCCAGCAGCCGGTCATTGAGAAAACCGAACGTAGTGCCGACGTAGTAAGCACTGGTTTCCACGTCCGCGACCGTGTCGCTGAGGAGCTGATAATCGGACAACGGATTCTCGGTCACGCGATCCCACGTGGCAGGATTGCTCAGGTCCCAAGGGCGGCGCCAGAGCGCAACCGGCACCTGTCGGTTCCAACCGCCAACGGTGGCTTCCTCGTAGTTCCAGCCCGCGAGGACGCGCAACGAAACGCCTTGAAACTTATACTTGCCCACGGCCTCCAGCTGAAACGTGTCAGCACTGCCGTTGTCATTGAGGATGCGGGGACGGCGGGCATTGGCATCCTGCCGGAGAATCGCCGGCTGGGTGGGCGTGGCAGGCACATCCGCCGAAGCGGTGGCACCGGTGCCCGCGCCAAAGATACCATGGGCCTTGTAGGTGATGTCACGGCGCTGATCACTGTAGGCCGCACGCGCGTCCCAGTGCGCACCCAGCTTCAGATTCGCTTCGATCACGAGGTTGTCCATCTTACTGTCGCGATAGTCGGCATTGTTGACGATATTGAATTCCTTCGGCAGCGGGTAGAAAGGTCCGATCGGCACCGCGGCTCCGTTGATGAAGAACATGTTTGGCTTCATCGCCAACGGCGGGTCTTCGTGCTTCACGAGGCGTTCATAGTCGACGGTGATGCTGGCGACATTCTTGAAGCGCCAGGAAAGGGACGGGGCGATCACACCCTGCTCGCTCTTGTACGGGTCGTAATAGCGAAAGTCATTCGTCCACGAGCCGGTGAGTCGGTAAGCCAGCCCAGAGTCACCGATCGGCGCCGACGTATCGAGTACGGCCCGGTAATAGTCGTCGGTGCCGACCTCTGCCCGGATCGTGGTGGAGGCATAGCCCAAGGGCCGTTTCGAAATGACGTTCACCAATCCACCGGGGGCCAGCTGGCCGTACAGGAAGGAAGCAGGACCTTTCACGACTTCGACACGCTGGATGTTGGCGGCGTCGAACAGGGCCGGTCCGGGCAGGCCATTGCGAAGGGTGGCATAGGCCCCCATGTCGAAGCCGCGGATCGAGAAGCGCGCGTTGCCCGACTGAAAATCCTCCGAGCGCATCGTCACGCCCGGGGCGAAACGCACCACGTCGAAGAGTTCGCGGGGATTGAGATCCTCGACAAACTCCTGCGTGAACGCCTGCAGCGCGAACGGCAGATCCTTGATGGGAGTGTCGATGCGGGAACCGGAGATGGAGTTGGAGGCACGATAGCCGACGTCCTTGTTGGAGCTCACTTCGAACGCCGACAGGACGACTACTTCGCCTCCTGCGCGGGAGGCTGGAACCTGATCGGCGGCGGGCACGGTCTGGGCCCACAGAGCCCCACTAAAACCGCTGGCAAAAAGCGCGGCGAACAGACGGGATGGTGATGACATGATGATCGGGGTTAGGGATTGGGGACCCGCGCTCGGTCCGGACAATTCAGCCGGTGGAGGGGAAGGTCGGGGTCTGAGAACACTCTCAAAATCAGTCGGCAGCCTTGTCACAACGCCACGACAGTTTAACAGTTTTAACCATGTCCCGTGTCACCCTTCGCCAGATCGCCACCGCCTGTGACCTCTCGGTTGCCACCGTTTCGCTTGCCCTGCGCGATGCCGCGGAGATCAGCGTCGCGACCCGCGCGCGGGTACGCGCCGCGGCAGAGCGTCTGGGTTACGAGGTGACCCCGCTCGTCTCCGCCTACATGGCGCATCTTCGCCGCAGTACCGGCCGGTCATTCCAAGAAATCATTGCCTACCTTTATCCAGAGGGGGCCCCCGAGTATGGCTGGCATTCCGGCTACTATCCGGAACTGGAACGGGCGGTCGCTCGCGAGGCTCACCTCTGCGGATATCGTATGGAACGTTTCACGATCCGGCGCGACCCCCGGCAAGAACGCCGCCTCAGCCAGATTTTGGAGGCGCGCGGCATTCGCTCCGTGATCGTTCCGCCCATGCACGTGCTGCCTCGTCCCCTCGATCTTGACTGGAAGAAATTTGCCGCCGTCACGCTTGGGCGCAGCTTGATCGCCCCCCAGCTGCACCGTGTCGGTCCGGACCAGTTTCAAGGTACGCTCGAGATCGTGCATGCCCTGCGGTCCCGCGGGCACCGTCGTATCGGTCTGTGTATCGAAGAAGAGCTCGTGCAACGATCCGGCGGTCAGATCAATGCCGCATTTGCGCACGCAACGAGTAGCGCCCCCCGGGCCTCCCTGGTGCCTGCCACGGTGGTGTCCCGAGCCGACTTCGCGGGTTTTGCCACGTGGATGAAACGACACCGACCCGATGCCATCATCGGCCACATAGCACAGATTCCCGGGTGGTTGCAGCGCTTGGGGTGCCGAGTGCCCGCCAACGTGAGTTACGCGCGGATAAACTGGCATGATCGTATGGAACCGTGTGCGGGTTTGGACCAGCGACCCGAAGTCATCGGCAGTGCTGCCGTGCATCTGTTGCAATCGCTGCTCATCCGCAATGAGCGGGGCGTGCCCGAGGTGCCACGCACCACCCTCATTCCCGGTCGCTGGGTCGATGGACCGACGGTGCGCCACAATCCGCCTCCCTGATATCGTCCTCACCTTGCCGCGGCAGAGACACCAGGCCCAAGCCTCCTGTCGGTTCGACATGCATCTACTGCAGTGGCCCGGCATCACGCCCCAGCCAATAGGCAGGATACAAACCTCGATTAACGGCATTGTTGAACAGCAACGCCGCAAACACCACGCAGATCGCGCCCGCCAGCGTCGGGGTAAGCAAAAACCACCAATCGGGCTCGCTCAGGAAGACAAACACGGGATTGGACCCGGCCGGCGCATGGACGGTGCGGGTCGCAAACATCAGCACCACCGCCGTTCCCAGCGCCAGCCCCAACGCCCAGGCGTGCGGCCCGAACAGTTCCAGGAACACCAGCCCGGTCAAGGAGCTGAGAAAATGCCCCGCGATGACATTGCGCGGCTGCGCGAACGGGGCTTCGGGCAGCCCGAAAAGGAAAACACAACTCGCCCCGAGTGATCCCAGCACCAACGGCTGACCGCTCCACTTTGCGAGAGCAGTAACGGCAGTGATCGCCAGTGCGGCGCCCAAGCCGGCCAAGAGCATCTGACGGGCCGGCACTCGCGCCGGCAAAGCGGCCTGCTGTCCGCCAAATTTTTTCAGGTAAGAAGTCATGCGGCCAAAACTGAGCACCCTTCATGCCTCCTGATCACGAATCCCGCTCTGAGAGGAGGATTCAAAAAAACCTGGGCTTGCCGTGCGCATATTCGGGCCTTCGTGGTCTATTGGTTCCACAGGTCGAAAGGTGGTTTGGCGGAGATCAGCGTGTCCTCGTTTAGAAAAGCCTTTCCACGTTCACACCGCCAAAGAGTATCGCCGCCAGCCGCACGAGGCCCCGTGGCAAGGATGGTAGCTTTCATGGGGCGGCGGAAGCCGGGTGCCACAAGCGCAGAATCCCCGAACGGCGGAACGCGGGCAGGACGGGGCCAGCCGGCGTGATCGGCACCGGCGTCCAGTGGTCGGTCCAGGGATCATAGAAGTCAGCCCTGACGGCGCTGCGCCATGAGGATTCCGGAGGCCAGGACAGTGTGTGGCTGCCGATCACGAGGGCGGACCGGCCTTCCGCCAGCTCAGTGCGCCAGTCGCTCGCGCGGTCGCGGCACCAGAGCAGGGTCGTCCGGCGGCCACGCAGCGCACGAATCCGCAGGATCGGCGTCTCCCACGCCTCGGGCTCCGCCTGTTCGGCGATGGGATCGAAACCCTCGATGGCCCGCTGGAACCGCGTGAAGTGCCACCACAGCGCCTGCCGGACGACGTAGAAGTCCCAATGCCAAGCCTGCCCGGTTCCCGCCGCGCCGGCAAAGAACGGCGCAAAGAGCAGGTCGTGCAGGAGGGTTCCCGCGACATCCTCGGCATAAAGCCGGAACGGGCCGCTATGCCCCGGTTCGACCGCGCCCGATTCCGCCAGGAGCACCGGGCGGCCGGGTGCCATGGCCCGCAGCGAGCCCATGGCTTCCGCCACCAGCACGTCGAGCGGGCCACGGCAAACGGTCAGCGACGCGCCCAAGTCGACATAACGGTGAGCCTGGACGAGGTCGTTGCCCGGCAGGGTCGCGAGCCAGCGGTAAGCGGGCTCGACCGCCTCGTCGTCGTAGCTGCCGAGACTCTGCAACGTGAGCTTGTCCGGAAAACGGCGGCGAAGTTCGCCGAGCATCTCGCGCGACCACTCCTCCCACCCCGCCCCGCGGCAGGCGTTGACCTCGTTCCACAGCTCCCAGGCCAGGACCGCCGGATGGCCGCTAAAACGCTCCGCCAGCCAGTCGAGCTTGCGCCGATAAGCCGCGCGGCAGGCCGGTGTCTGCCAGAAATCATCCATCGTGCGGGCCGGTCCACCTTTGGCCTCGTGCCAAGCCGGCCGGGCAAACGACGCGGCACCAGGAAAGCTCTCCGCTACCGGCTCCGGATCGATGAACCGGAAATGATCCAGCGTCAGTTTCACGCGGATGCCCTTCAATGCGCAGAGATCGAGCACCCGCTGCAAGCGACGCGCGGCGGCCTCGTCGAAGCGACCGAGCGGCCCCGGCTCTAGGTCGAACATGGGATGTCCAAGCCAGAAGCGGGCAAAGTTTCCTCCGGCGGCGGCCAGATCGACGAGCCATCGGGTCAGCGTCCCTACCGCCACCTCCGGATCCGGCTCGAAGCGCACGAAGCAGAGATTAAGCCCCACCGGAACATAGGGACGGCTGTCCGCGCTCTCCAGGTAGCGGGAGTGCCGCCGACTCACCCGAACCGGGGGGAGAAGCCGGGCCCCGGGGGCTGGCGAGGCCAAGGTCGCTGGCGGCGGGGAGTGCGGCATGCGGCTCACTCAGGCGACGGGTTGCGCCTGATCATGACGGTAGTCCGTCAGCAACACCAGCGAACCGACAAAACCCAGACCCGGCAAGACGACATACATGACGCGCATCCACCAGACCGTTTCGGGTGATTGCGCCGTGCCCAGAGCCACGTCGAAGCCGGTCGCATTAAGCAGAAGGTTGGAGCCGAGGATCGCGAACGCCGTGGCCGTTTTCAGGATCCAGACGAAGACCGCGCTGAACATCGCCTCACGCCGCTCGCCGGTGCGCGCCGACTCGCGCTGACTCACATCGGCCACCATTGCTTCGCCCAGCATCCACAGGCAAATCATTCCAGGCGACAAGAACAGCGGCCCGATCAGCACAGTCCACGGGTGGGCGGGACTGAAAAGCCACCACGATCCGACGGCGCCGATCACAGAAAGCAACAGCGCCACGCGCAGCGCGTCGCGCTTGCCCAGGCGCCGGGCGACCCGGGCCATGACCGGCGCCGCGACCAGGGCGGAAAGGACAAACGTAGTGCCAAACCAACCGAACATCGGTCCCGCGGCCGCCCGGTCGCCGCCATACACATGGTAAATGATGACATAATTGCCGAAGCCGAAGCCAAGGTTCACCCCCACGATGGTGCAGGCTCCAATGGCGAGCAGCCGGACAAACGGCGCGCAATGGAAGGCGTCGCGCAGACTTTCCCTAAGGGGAACCTTGCGTTGCGCGGCCACCGCCGCCGCCTCGCCCGCGGCTTCCCGCACGCCGAAAGTCGGAACCAGTCCGGAGACGAGAATCAACAACCCTAGCCCGCAGGCGACCCAAGGGAGGCTATCACGGGGCGAACCCAGCCAGCCGCTTTGCGTGAACGGGAAAATCCACGGCGTGATCCCGGCGAACACAAGCGTGAAGACGGTCCGGGCGGCCAACACGTCGGTCTTGCCGTGATAGTCGGTGGTTAGCTCATAAGCCAGCGCCCGGTAGGGAATGTCGAAGAGCGTGAACGCGGCAAAGAAAACGCAGCCCGTGACGATCATCCAGGTGGCGGTGGCACCTTCGCCCAAGCCCTCCGGTAGCCAAAAGATGGGCACGATTGCGACCGCGGACAGGAGCGTGCCTGCCAGCATGAAGGGGCGACGCCGGCCCCAGCGGGTCCGCGCGTTGTCCGACAACGACCCCATAAGCGGATCGATGAACGCATCGAACAGGCGGGTTAGAACAAACACCCAACCGATGAGCGCCGGGTTGATGCCGAGTACGAGGTTGAACAGCGGGTTGCCCAGATCCTTCAGCCCCTGCGTCCCCAGCCGGTCGAACAGTCCGCCCGCGCCGTAGGCCCACCGCGTGCGGGCCGGCAACGGCGTGTCCTCCGTAGGGTTGGTCATGCCAGTTAGGTCAGTGCGACGGTTCGCTGTTGGATCGTACGATATTCATCAGGGAGCACCGGCATGTTCGATCTCGATGCGATCAAGTTCCATCTCTCCGGCCCAGACCATGCGGACATAACGCGGAGCCACACCCTCGAACTCCGCCTCGTACTCGCTCATGGTCCGGCGCATGCCAGCAAGTTGTTTGACCTTCGGGAACGAGGCGAGCGGCGTCGCCTTCGTCATTGCGACTGCCACACGAAGGAAGGTGACGCCATCCGTGGATACTTCGATCGCGGGCGCCGCGATCGTCTCGCCATGAAACGCCACGAGCCGCATGCGTGTTCCCGCCGCAGGCAATCGGTACGTGAGCGCCTCGCCTGCCCCGCCTTTCGCGCGGAACACGTACTCTGCGTACAGACCATTGTAGGCGTTGTCGATGGTGAGGCCGCCCGACTTTTCGTGAGCACGTTCGAGGTCGCTGAACTCGTCCACCAGCACCTGCGAGTCGAAGCGTACGGGGCCGAGCACAGCCGACGGTTCCGAGACCCCGGACACATTCCGCGCGGAGACACGGTAGTAATAGTCCGTGCCCGTCTTCGCCGAGGCGTCGTTGAACAAGGGACGATAGGCCACGTTGCCATCGGACACATCGCGGGCGACAACGCTCCACGGGCCCTTGGCGGACTCCGCCCGTTCGATGTCGTAACCGCTCGCGCCGACCGATCCTCGCCACGTGAGGAAGGGCAGACGCCCGGCAATCGGCAGAAGTTCCGGCGCCTTCGGCACCGCCACGGCGGGAGCGGGCAGCCCGGCCATACGAAAGCCGTACTCGCGGACCAGTTCGAGCAAGGGTCGCTCGTTGTGAGCCGCCCCGCTCTCGAAGCCCGGCCAATGAAACGAACCCATGCTCGGGTGCGTGAAGATCTGGTGCCAATAGAAGCCGCCGAATCGATGGTGGAAGTAGAGGCTCCAGATCAGCGAGCCCGAAGTGCCGCCTTGGTGGATGGCTTCGTGGAATGAGCGAACGTAGTCCACGTCGGATCTCAGACCGTATTCGCCGACGATAAAGGGGCGCTTGCCCTTCGCGAGGGCGCTGTCCTTGGCGTGCGCCGCGAGCCAGTCGACGTTGTAGTAGTGACGGACAACGATATCGAGATTGTCAGGAGGATTCTCCGGAACGCGCGAGTCGTTACCGGCCATGACGAGATGGTTCGGATCCAGGCTCTTGAGGTAGTCGGCCATCTCGGCTTCCCATTCGAGCGGGGCGTTGCGCATCTCATTGCCGAACTGCCACGCAAGAATGGCCTTGTCGTCGCGATAGAGGCGTCCGGTCACCGTATTCCGACGGTTCACGACGTAATGCAGCGTCGCCTTGTAGTCGTTCTTGATCTGCTCGTCCGTGTAGAACGCCGCGCGTTCCTTGCCTCGCCACGCCGCATACTCGCCGATGCCCCCAAGATAATCGCCCCACTCTGCGCCAAGGGAGAAGATGACCCGGATCCCGTGCCGATTCGCAAGCGCGAGCAGGTTGTCGAGCGTCTTGAACGACTCCTCGTTGAACTTGCCCGGCCCCTGCACGTAGGCCCAATCCATCCAGTCGTCGTCCGGCCCCCGGATGGGCAGATTCCACAGGCGCACGACGCGCGCGTTCATCGCAACGAGCGTCTCGAACGCATTGTTCTGCTCCCAGGCGGTGGGAAGAATCATCCGGTCCGGCAGCCGCAGCGTGTAGTCGTAGGGCAAGGACAAACCCGGCATGTTGGCGCCCGCGAAGCGAAACTCGCGCTCGCCGTCGAACAGCTTGTCGCCGCGCCGGGTGATGAAGTGTTCGAAGCCGTCTTGGGAGGGAAGCGGATCCGAGGCAACGGCGAAGGAAGCCGTGCAAAGTACGGCGAGGCAGACGCCGGCCGTGCGAAGCAAACGGCGGAGCGGGAAGAACAATTCAATGGTAGACGCTTGCATGCCTTGGTGGGTCAGAAGGTGAACCGCACCCGAAAGGTGGCGGAGAGGGGTCGTCCGGCAACGTACTCACCGTCGTAATAGTACTCGTCGGTGAGGTTCTCCACGTTGAGCTGCAGATGGGTGCGCCGGCCGAAGAGCGTGGTTTCGTAGGCCGCCATCGCATCCACGCGGACCCAGCTCGGGTTGATGATCTTGAACCAGTCGAGATTGGCGAGAGCCTCATGCTCCGCGTTGTAACGAAGGCCGCCGCCGAGGGTGAGGTTGCGCAGGCGTCCCGAGGTGAAGGTGTAGCGATTCCAGAACGACACCGTCGTCTCCGGGGTGAACTGCAGGCCGCGACCGACGAGATTGGGGTTCTCCGCATTCGCCACCGTACCGGCGGTCCACAGATGGGTCACGCCCAGCACGGTCTGGTAGTTGCGCGTGGGGGCGTAGAAGACCTCGAGTTCAACCCCCTCGCTCTTCTCGCTGCCACCGGCGATGAAGTACGGCTGACGACCCTCGGCGATCTCGCGGCCAAAGTCGCGGTTGGCGATGCCCGTGCGTTCGTTGCTGAAGACGGACAACGTCGTCGCGAGCCGGCTTTCAAGCAGGTCGCTCTTCACCCCGACCTCCCAGCCTTCGCCCGACACGGGATCGAGGCGGTTGCCGTCCACACTGATCGCTGTTTGCGGCTCGTAGGTCTCGCCCACGCCGGCGAAGACCGACAGGTGCGGCGTCACCTTGAAGACCGCGCCGCCCTGGAAGGTGTCGTCGGTCTGCACCCGTCCGCCCTTTTTGCGATACGGCGTCAGCACGGTGCCGTCGGGCGCCACCGAGCCGTTGACGCCCTGCGTGACGCGCGTGCGGCGGGCTCCGTAGAGCAGCGTAAGCCGCTCCTCGAAGAGTTTCGTCACTCCCACGCCGTAGAAGCCGTTGGTGCGACCCCAGGTGAAATTGGCGTTGGCGGTTCGCACCAACGGGACGCTTTCGGAGATGCGATAGATTGCGCCGCCGCTGAAATCAAAGGTGACGGGAGGAAGCGTCTGACTCCAACTGCGTCCCTCGCCTTCGGAGATGTCCGCGCCGACGAGGAAACGATGGGAGGACGGCCCGAGATCGAATTCCGCGACCCATTCCGTCTCCGCCGACCAAGAGGGACTGGCGTCGTTGCCGCTCCACGCCGGGCGCTGGGCAAGGGAAACGCCATCAGGCCGCGGGAACCAACTCGATTCGAGCGCCTCGCCTTCGAACGTCGAACGGGAGTAATCGATCTTCCCGGAAAAGACGTCGTTGAAGCGATGCTCCAAGCCGACATAGAGACCGCGGGTATCCTGCCGCACAAAGGCGTCGGGACCGTCAAAATGCGCTCGTCGGCCACGCGGATGCACTTCGTGTGCATAGCTGTCGATGAAGTATTGGTTCAACTGACCCTGTGCGCGCAGTAGGGCGTTTTGCTGCATGACCCAGATGTGCGGGGCCAGGCTCGAACTGATGCCGTTGAAGACTACCGTCGGGTCGTACACGCCATTGGGTGAGCTGATCCGCAGGTAGTCCGAGCTCGTGCGCGCGGGCGAGTGGATGCGCCGGACCTTCTGGTCCTCCTTCGAGACCTGCAGCCGCAGCGTCGTGCCCTCGAAGGGACGGAACAGCAGGTCGGCCTTGATTCCCTTGCCACGCTCGCCCGTGAAATCCTCGTAGCCATCATCCTTGTCCACGAGGTAAGCCACGGTGCGGTACGCGAATTTGGCGCCGAGCGGACCGGTGAAATCGAGCGCCACTTTCCGGTAGTCGTAACTGCCATATGCCAGGTCGACGGTGGCCTGCTCGCGGAAGAGCGGCTGCTTGCTGATGCGGTTCAGGACGCCTCCCGGCGCCACACGGCCGAAGAAGATCGCGTTTGGGCCCTTCATGACCTCCACGCGCTCGACGAACTCGGCTCCGCCGACAGCCAGGCCAGTCGCGCCGAACTCGGAGCGGTTGCCCGGGGCGAAACCACGGACGACGACGGTGTCGATACGACGGGAGCTGGTGTTCACACCCGGCACGAACTGCAGCGCGTCCTTCAAATTGGATGTGCCGAGGTCGTCGATGAAATCACGGGTCAGCACGTTGACGGTCACGGGCGTATCCATGATGGCCATACCTGTACCGGCGGCGGACAACGCATTCGCAGCACGGTAACCGTAGTCCTTTGCGCTCGACACTTCAAAGGGCGAGAGGCGGATCGCCTCGGCATCGGGCTCGGAGGCTGGAGCGGTCGGCTGGGCTGGAAGTGGTGCAAAAGCCAGACTGGCGAGAAGGGCAAGGCCGGCAAACGGCCCGAACGTACGCAGATGGGTGGGCGTAGGCATGGTGTGGAGGGGGTCGGAATTACGGAACAGGGGCGCCGGGGCAGCGCACGGGGAACGCGGCCATTGAAGAACCCGCCATGCTCGTCCTGTCAATTTCCCTATTGGATTTTTATTTTCAATAGATGAATTTGACTTGGCGGTGAGATTCCCCTGCCCTTCTCACGCTGAGGCTCACCGCCTTCTCCCCGACATGGCCGACAACACGATTCCCATTCTGAAGAAAGCAATCTCCGTATTGAATACCGTTGCGGAAGGTCGCGGCGCCATGACAACCAAGGCGCTCGCCCACACCTTGGGCGTCCCCCACTCCACGGCCTACCGGATCGTACAGACCTTCATATCCGAGGATTGGATACGTCCGGTCGGCGGCGGCCAGTTTGAGCTCTCATTTGGCCTGCTTCCCCTGCTGCAGCCGCTGGCGCGCCACGAGCTGCTGATCGAAACCGTCGCCGAGCCGCTGCGCGCGCTCAGCCGGGAGACCGGCTTGACCGCGAAGATCAGCGTTCGGCAGGGCCGCTTCGCGGTGACGATCTTCCGGATCGAATCGCCGCGCCCGACTTCGGTGAACATTCGCATCGGTGCGAGTTTTCACCTCTGCGTCGGTTCCTCGGGAACGGTGCTCCTGAGCGGAATGGACGAGGTCGAGCGTCAGCAGGTGATCGACGAGGCTCCGCCGGAATGTTGGGAGTTCCAAAAGCCGGCTGACGTACTCGCACGTCTCGCGGAGCTCGCCACGACAGGCTGTTGCGCCGACCCCGGAAAGTACCGGCCAAACAACTTCGCCATCACTGCTCCGCTGACAGACCGCGCAGGCCGCGTGCTGGCCGCCCTCACCTTGGTCGGCTTTCCGGACGATTTCGGAGGCGCCCGCACCGAGGCACTGAAGCGCCAATTGCTCTTCGCCGCCGGCGGATGCAACCAGCTCATCCAAGGTCTTCCGCTCAAGCCGGCGGTCGGCGAATGACGCTGCTGCTCCAGTTCCCGCCCCCGAGACCATGTTCCTGATCGAGTTTCTACCCCCCCGCCGTCACGCGCTGTGGGACCTCGCCCGCCAGATGGGCGTCTCGCACGCCGTGGTCAAAGCCGCACCCGAGCTCACCGGCCGGCCCCCGCCCTACGAGCGCGGCGTTCTCGAATCCCTGCAGCGCAATCTCGCCGAGGCGGGCATCGCACTGCTTGGGCTGGAAGGCGACCCCTTCGACATGAGCCGCATCAAGCTCGGCCTCCCAGGTCGCGACGAGGACATCGAGCGCTACCGCGCGATGCTCCGCGAGATGGGCCGGCTGGGTCTGCGTCTCCTCTGCTACAACTTCATGGCTGGCGTCGGCTGGCATCGTTCGTCGACCACCCTGGCTGGCCGCGGCGGCGCCCACGTCACGGCGTTCGCTGTCGACGATGAAGGCCCGCACGGCGCGGCCCGGGAAGACGTCTCCCCGCAGCAGATCCGCGAGAATCTTCAGTACTTCCTTCACCACGTCCTGCCCGTCGCGGAGGAAGCCGGTGTGCGCCTGGGCGCGCATCCGGACGATCCCCCGTTGCCTCGCGTGCGCGGGGTCGGCCGAACGCTCAACACACCGGAGAATTTCAACGAGGTCCTCTCCTGGAGCGACCGCCGCTCGCACGGCCTGACGTTCTGCGTCGCAAACTGGAAGTTGATGTGCGACGCCGACCTCGACCGCACCGTGGCTCATGCCCGGCGCCACGTCGCGGCCGGCCGGGTGAACTTCGTGCACCTGCGACATGTCGAAGGCACCCGCGAACGTTTCCGCGAAACCTTTCACGACGAAGGCGCGGAGGAAATGGTGGCGCTCGTGCGGGCCTTGCACGAAGCGGGCTTTCGGGGACCGCTGCGCTGCGACCACGTGCCAACCCTGGCGACCGAGGATCCGGCCGGACACGTTCCCGGCTACGGGACGCTCGGCCGACTCTTTGCCGACGGCTACCTGCTCGGGTTGCTGGACGCGCTCGGTGCCCGCACCTCGCCGGAGGCGTGGTTGCACGACTGACCCGCCATGACTGCCTCACCGAATTTCTCCTTTGTCGGTCACCGCGCCCTCATCACTGGCTCCTCGCGCGGTATTGGCGCGGCCCTCGCCCAGGCGTTCGCCACCGAGGGCGCAGACGTCGCCGTGCATGGATACCGTGACCGGGAAGTGGGCGAGGCTCTGGCTGGCAGCCTACGCGCGGCAGGCCGGAAGTGCCTCTACATCGACGCCGATCTTTCCACGGAGGCCGGTACAGAAGGGGCCTACGCGAGCGCATGCGCCGGCCTCGGCGACTCCCCCGATATTGTCGTATGCAGCGCCTCGATCCAGGAGCCAGCCGACTGGCGTAGGATCACACGGGCGTCGCTCGAACATCAGTTCGCCGTCAACCTGTTCAGCACGTTGAGACTCTGCCAACTGGCTGTTCCAGCCATGGAGGACAAAGGCTGGGGTCGCATTCTCACCCTCGGCAGCGTGCAGGAAACGAAACCTCACCCAGATATGGTGGCTTACGCGGGCACCAAGTGCGCGCAGACCTCGCTGGTCGTCAACCTCGCCCGCCAGCTCGCCCCGCGCGGCATCACCGTCAACAACCTCGCACCCGGGGTAGTCCTCACGGACCGCAACCGCCACCGCTTGGCTGACCCCGCCTATGCCGAACGCATGCGAGCGGCCATTCCTGCCGGCACCCTCGGCGAGCCCGGTGACTGTGTGGGCGCCGCCCTCCTCCTTTGCTCGGATGCCGGACGCTACATCACCGGCCAGACCCTCTACGTCGACGGCGGCATGTCGTTGACCTGAACCCCACCTTTCCCATGTCCATCGATACCTACAAAAAAGAAGTCGGGATGATGAATCTCGAGAAACTGATCTCCGAGCGCGAAACCGTCTCGACCAAGCCCTTTCCGGTGCCGGACAACGAGCTGCTCTCGCGCTACGAGAGCCTCTACACCGGCGCGATCAGCGACGTGCTGCGCGAGTTCGCCCTGCTCGACCAAAGCCTGCCCGGCCATCTGCATCCCCTGCTGCCCAACCGCACCGTCGCCGGCCTCGCCTTCACGGTGAAGAGCGCACCGAACGTGAAGATCTCGGGCGAGATGACGTTCCGCACGCAGATGCTCACCGAACTGACCGCCAACGCCTTTGTGGCGTGGGATACGTCCGGCGATGAGAAGGCGACGCTCTGGGGCGGCGTCATGACCGCGACGGCCGTCGGCCTCGGCGTGAAGTCGGCCGTCATCGACGGCGGCATCCGCGACACCCACCAGATCCTCGAGAAGCAGTTCCCGGTGTTCTACCGCTACCGCATTCCCAACGGCAGCCTCGGCCGCTGCCTGATCACGCACTACCAGATTCCAATCAAGATCGGCGACGTCGTCATCAAGCCCGGCGACGTGTTGCTCGGCGACATCGACGGCATCGTCTGCGTGCCGCGCGATCTTGCCTACGACGTGCTCATGCGCGCCGAGGAAATCAAACGGAACGAAAAGAAGATCTTCGGCTGGGTCGCCGAGGGTCAGACGATCCAGCAGATCACGGCACAAGGGGGCTATTTTTAGGCGAGCGCGCGCTCGGAGCAGGTAAGGTTTGTCCCAAACCACAAACGGCCGCACTGCCCGAAAGGCATCCAGCCATCGAACGCCGTTCTGCGGCCGTGCCGTTCACTGCAGCGATGTGGTGCCCGGAGCGGGACTCGAACCCGCACTTCCTTGCGGAAAACGGATTTTAAGTCCGTAGCGTCTACCGTTCCGCCATCCGGGCGTGCCAACGCGAACCGTGGCCGAGAGGCGGCGGCGAGGCCAGAAAAACCTCTGGCGAGCTCGCTGCCGCCACCGTCAACGGGGCGGACGTTGCACCGGCGTTTGGCGCGCCGGTGCTGGAACCAGTTCAGGCGTAGCCGCCGCCCGCGCCGAGGCCGAGGGCCTTGCGGCGGGCTTTGCGTTCGGCGCCGGCGGCTTTCTCGTAGCCGCTCTTGCGGTGCTCCGCCAGCGGGTCGGCCGGCAGACCGTTCGCCTTGCGCCAGCGTTGGAGGATCGGCGTCACGTCCGTGAAGAACGCGCGGCGCAGCATCTCTTCGGCGTCCACCTGGCGTTCGCGGCCTTGCAGCACGGCGAGCTTGGCGTGGTCGACCAGCGCGGCCTTGGCGTAGAGTTCCTGCGCCATCATCACGGTCTGGATCGTCGCCTCGATCTTCGGTTTGTCGTTGTGCGACTGGTCGATCATGTAGGCGATCTTCGGCGCCTTGCCGCGCTCGGCCGTATAGGCGTGGATTTCGTGGAAGATGCGGAAGATCTGGTAAGGATCGATCGAGCCGAGGGTGAGGTCATCGTCCGCGTAGCGGCGATCGTTGAAGTGGAAGCCGCCGAGCATGTCCTCGTCGAGCAGCCACGCGACAATCTGCTCGATGTTCTGCGCGACATAGTGGTGTCCGGTGTCCACGAGCACCTTCGCCTGCGGGCCGGCGGCCTTGGCCATCAGGTAGGCCATGCCCCAGTCCGCGATGTCCGTCGCATAGAAGGCGGGCTCGAAGGGCTTGTACTCGACGAGCAGGGTCTGGCCGCGGGCGAGTTTGCGATGCGCGGCCTTCAGGCACTGCTCAAACCAGTGCTTCCGTTCGCGCAGGTTGCCTTGGCCGGGATAATTGGTGCCGTCGGCGAACCAGAGCGAAACGAGGTCGCTGCGCACCTGCTGACCGAGCTCGATCGACTCCACGACATGTCGGAGAGCGGCCTCACGCACCTCGGCGCGCGGATTGCCGAACGAACCGTACTTGTAGTGCTGGTCCTGAAAGAGATTCGGGTTGATCGAACCGATGCGCACGCCGTGTTTCTTCGCGAGCTTCATCACCTCGGCCGGTTTCTGACCGGGCTGGAAATCCCAGAGCACGTGCACCGCGACCGTCGGGCAGCAACCGGTCAGGCGATGCACCTGCCCGGCGTCCGCCAGCTTGTCGTTGAGGTCGATCGCCGCGGCGTCCTGCAGGTATTTGCCAAAGCGGGTGCCGGTGTCGGCGAAGCCCCAGGAGGGCACTTCGATCTCAAAGGTGTCGAGCGCCTGCAGCACAGCGCGAACTTGGGTGGACGAGGGTTTCATGCGTTGGGAAATAGGCCGGGAGGGGGGCGCCCGGAAGGTGATGGCGTACGCCCTCACACTCATTAGGTCGAGTCCGGATACAACGGTCCACCGGCTTGCGGCGGACGGCCTGTCGTCTGACAGTCATGCACCGCCACGACCGCACAGCCACGCCATCGGGTCATCCGAAGGACGGCACTTCACCGGCCGTGACGGAGACGCGTCCCGGCGCCACGCGGCCGTAGATCGTGGTCAACGGCGCGTTGGCGGCATCGCGACCGCGTGCGATCACCACAATCTTCTCAGGCGCAATCCCGTCGGTGGGATCAAACAGGTACCATTGCCCGCCGAGATAGACTTCGAAACACGCGTGGAAATCCATCGGCTCCAGTCCGGCGGCGAAGGCCCCGATGTAGCGCGCCGGAATCGACAGCGCGCGGCACAGCGCGATGGAGAGGTGGGTAAAATCGCGGCATACGCCCCGGCGCGAACCCCAGACGTCCCAGGCCGACGTGCGCGAATCGGTCGCACCCGGAGCGTACTCCAGATTCGCATCCACCCAGCGGCAGATCTCCTTCACCTGTTCTACGCGGTTGGCGGTCCGGCCGAACAGCTCCCAGGCGATCGGACCGAACCGGTCGCTCTCGCAATAACGGCTCGGCAGCGTGTAGGTGAGCACCGAAAGCGGAAGGCGGCCGGGCGAATCCGGCGGCACCTCGGCCGGAAGCGATGGGCGCATCACCGCCACCTCGGCCCCGTACTCGAGCACGAAGGGACCGGCCGGCACTTCCACGCGGAAGACGCGGTTGCCCTTCGACGTGGTGACCCGCTCATGACTAACCTCGGGGCGGCAGCCGAGCTGTTCGCGCAGGAGCTGCTGCTGTGGATCCGCGTTGACGAGCACGTCGAACGTGAACGCCGCGGTGGGCGAAAGAACCTCGTACTCCATGGTGCAGCCAACGCGAAGGGCCATGTGAAACGCGGACCCTAGCCTCCGGCCGCCGTCGCGGGAAGTGATTTGTTTTCATCCGACGGGGTGCCCCACTTGAGGTTCGGCGTGAAGCGGGCATGATCCGATCATGTCACGCGCCCGTCCCCTACCCAGCATCCGCCTGCTCTCCCCGGCCGTCGCCCTCGCCGTTCTGCTCGCCTCCCTGCCTCAGCCGGCATCCGCGCAACGCTCTCCCGTCGAAGCCCGCCACGGCATGGTCGCCTCGGCGAGCGAACTCGCCTCTCAAATCGGCGTCGAGATCCTGCAGAAAGGCGGCAATGCGGTCGACGCCGCGGTAGCGACCGGCCTCGCGCTCGCCGTCACGTATCCGCGCGCCGGCAACCTCGGCGGCGGTGGTTTCCTGATCCTCCGGCTGGCCGATGGACGCACCACGGCGATCGATTTCCGCGAGCAGGCCCCAGCCGGAGCCACGCGCGACATGTACCTCGATGCCGGCGGCAAGGTGGTGGCCGGGCGCTCCACCGTCGGCTATCTCGCGAGCGGGGTGCCGGGCACCATCGCGGGCTTTGCCCTCGCCTTGGAGAAGTACGGCTCCGGCCGGATTTCGTGGGCGGACGTGGTCGAGCCCGCGCGCCGGCTCGCGGCCGAGGGCATGGCCATGACGCCGGCCCTTGCACGGGATCTGCGCGCGAGCGAAAAACTGCTCTTCGAGTTTGCCGACTCGCGGCGAATCTTTCTGCGCGACGGCCGGTACTACGAAGCCGGCGAACGTTTCATCCAGGCCGATCTCGGGCGCACCCTCGAGCGACTGCGCACGCAAGGGCCGCGTGAATTCTACGAAGGCGAGACCGCACGGCTCATCGCCGCCGACATGGCGGCTCACGGCGGCCTCATCACGGCGGCCGACCTCGCTGGCTATCGTGCCGTCGAACGCACGCCGGTGCGGGGCTACTACCGCGGGCACGAGATCCTCACCATGCCGCCGCCGAGCTCCGGCGGGATCGCGCTGCTGCAGATCCTCGGCATGGTCGAGCCGTACGACGTCGCAGCCATGGGGCCGAACTCCGCCGCGAAGATTCACCTGTTCACCGAGGCGATGCGGCGCGCATTTCGCGACCGCGCGGAGTTCCTCGGCGACCCGGACTTCGTCAAGGTGCCCGTCGCCGGCCTGCTCGACCCCGCCTACCTGCGCGCACGGATGGCCACCTTCGACGCCGACCGGGCCACGCCCAGCGACGGTTTGCCGGCCGGGCAGCCCGCCGGCTGGACGCCGCTGGTCGACGTAACCCCGGTCTCGCACCTCGCGCGCGAGACCGCCGAGACCACCCATTTTTCCGTCGTCGACGCCGCCGGCAACGTCGCCAGTTGCACGTACACCCTGAACGGCCTGTTCGGCAGCGGCGTCACGGCGACCGGCACGGGCATTCTGCTCAACAACGAGATGGACGACTTCACCGCCAAGGTCGGTGAACGCAACATGTACGGCCTGCTGCAGAGCGAAGCGAACGCCATCGCGCCGGGGAAACGTCCGCTGTCGTCCATGACGCCCACGGTGGTGCTGAAGGACGGCAAGCCATTCCTGGTCACCGGCAGCCCGGGAGGACCGACCATCATCAACACGACCCTGCTGATCCTCAGCAACGTGATCGATCACGCCATGCGCGTCACGCAGGCGGTGGATGCGCCGCGCTTTCACCACCAGTGGCAGCCCGACGTGATCAACCATGAACCCTTCCTGACCTCGGCCGACACGGTGGCGCTGTTGAAGGCCAAGGGACACACGCTCGCGACCCGACGGCTCTATCCGAACGATCCGGAGGCGGCGGGCCGCTACTATGGCGATGCTGAGACGATCCTGATCGACCCAGCCACGGGATTGCGGCTCGGCGCGAGCGATCCGCGCAGCCCGGACTCGGCGGCGGTCGGGTACTAGAGCGTAACAGTGGGGAAACTACATGCGCGACAGGCCCATGCGAACTTGATTCGCAATTATTATGCATTTAGTATACGGGCATGCCGTCCCTTGCGTCCCCGCCTGAGTTACCTCCCATTCATATCGTCAGGCATCAACGGGTGCTGCTGGATAGCGACCTTGCGAAGCTGTACGGAGTCGCCACCAAAGTCCTCAATCAAACGGTCAATCGCCAAGCGGAGAGATTCCCCGCCGACTTCAGGTTTCAAATTACAAGAGAGGAACTTACAAACTTGAAGTCACAAATTGTGACCTCAAGTTCCGCCGAAGCTCATTCCTTGCATGGAGGCTTGCGCCACCTTCCGTGGGCGTTCACCGAGCACGGTGCCTTGATGGCGGCGATGCTGCTGCGCAGCCCCCACGCCGTCGCCATGAGCGTCTATGTTGTCCGCGCCTTCGTACGAATGCGCGAAGAACTGCTCGCTCACTCCGCGGTGCTCAAGCGCCTCGCGCAAATCGACAAGAAGCTTCTCGAACACGACATTGTCCTTCGCGACGTTGTCGAGAAACTCCTGCCCTTGCTTTCGCCGGCGGAGCCGACACCGAAGCGTCGCATCGGGTTTCACGCTCGCGAGAGCTGACTCGGGGTCGTTGACACCACCCGATGCGCGGCGTGCAGTGGGCGAAACTTTCGCGCCCATGAACTACCGCACCTTCGGCAAGCACGGTTTCGATATCTCGGAGATTGGCTTTGGCGCCTGGGCCATCGGCGGCTCGTGGGGCGATCAGGCCGACACCGATTCGCTGGCGGCGTTGAACCGCGCGCTGGATCTCGGCGTCACGTTCATCGACACCGCCGCCGGCTATGGCAACGGCCGCAGCGAAACCCTGATCGGCCGCGTGCTGCGCGAGCGGTCCGCAGCGGGCCGGAAGGAGAAGGTCTTCGTTGCCACCAAGACGCCCCCAGCTGCCGGCATCTGGCCGCCCTCGCCCTATTGCCGCGCCGAGGAGCGCTACAGCGAAGCCTACCTGAGGGCCAACGTGGCGGAACGCCTCGCTCATCTCGGCACATCGAAACTCGACCTGCTGCAGTTGCACACCTGGACGCGCGCGTGGAACCGCAATCCAACGCCGTTCAAGCTCCTGCGCCAGCTCCAGCGCGAAGGGCTGATCGGGCTGATCGGCGTCTCCACGCCGGAGCACGACCAGAACAGCGTGATCGATCTCATGCGCGGCGGCTGGATCGACTCGGTCCAGGTGATCTACAACCTCTTCGACCAGGAACCGGCGGCCGAGCTGCTCGACGTGGCGAAGGAGCACGGAGTCGGCGTGATCGTGCGCGTGGCCTTCGACGAAGGTTCGCTCACCGGCAAGTTCACGGCCGCGACCACGTTTCCCGAAGGCGACTTTCGGCGGGGTTACTTCGCGGGCGACCGGCTCGAACGCACGGTCAAGCGGGTCGAGGCGATTCGGGAAGACCTGGCCCGCACCCGCCTCACCCTGGCGCAGGCCGCGCTGAAGTTCGTGCTCGCCCATCCGGCGGTGTCGACCGTGATCCCGGGCATTCGCAACGTCGCCCAAGCCGAGGCCAACTGCGGCATCAGCGACCTGCCCGACCTGCCGCCCGACGTGTTGGAGAACCTGCGCCGCCACAACTGGCGCCGCGGCATTTGGTACGGCGGCAAGTGAGGCGTCCCGGGCGCGGCGGGTAAAGGCCCGCCGTCACCGCGAGCCAAAGACGCGACGCTGCGCCGATCCCGCCGGCCTGCGCGTTACCGGCTGCCCGGCGGCGGAAATCCACGCGCGGCGTCGTCGAGCACAAGTACCCAGTCGAGGCCCATGCCCGGGTTGGGCGGCATGAACGCCTGCTCGCCCTGCGTCGGGTATTCGCCGGCCGGTGACGCTTCGCCGTTGCGCGGATTGTACCACCAGGCCCGGACGCGGTTGCCGGAGATCTGATCGAGGCGAACGCGAAACCTCCGTTCAACCGGAACATAGACCATTGCGTAGGCGCCGTCGGAGGAGTGGGTTGCCACGTAGCGATAGCGCCCGGCGCCGGGCACTGACGTGGGGACGGCATCGGGCACGATGAGATCGTCGGCGGGGACGCGCGTGAGGAGCGGGCGAGATTCCATCAGCCAGCGGCCATACTGCATCTGCACCGCACCGGGCTGATCCAGCGCCTCCTCCCACGACATGAGGGGCGCATTCACCGGCTTCCGGCCGGGAGCATACATCTGCCAGACCGAATGGTGTCCGTAGGTGTGACCGAACGCGCCCTGGAATACGTTCCAGTAGAAGAACCGCCGCACATCCGCCGCCGTCGTGTGCCCAAACTCGGATGCCTTGAACGAAATCGGATGATCCTCGTAGGCCGGCTCGCCATCGAGCACCGGTTTGATCGGGGTGCGATTATAGTCCTCCCGCGTCAGCGGGTAGCGCGGGCTGAAATTGATCTCATGGCCATTCTGCCGCATGTTGAAATCGAGCCAGTCGGCGCCGTGAAAATACTGCGCGGACCCCTGTCCTCCCTGCGGATGAAAGGTGATGAGACCTTTCCCGCCGTCGCCCTTGCGGAGTCCCCTCGCCATCGCCTCGACGATCGCCCGCTGCTCGTCGGTTTCGATCGGGCGGTCGCCTCCGGTGATCCAGATCACGTTGCGCCCAGCGTACCGTTTGCCGAGCCACTCCCCGTACACGGCGGCGTTGTCCGGCTTGAACACAACAGGCCCGACGCCCCACTTCGCATTCCATTTGTCACCCCACGTCGGCAGCAGGCCAATGTAGAGCCCCAGCGACTCCGCCTGCGCGAGCACCCAGTCGACATGGCGGAAGTACGCCTCGTTCGGCCGCGTCGGATCGTTGTCGATCAGGGGAACGTGCCCCTCGCGGTTCGGCACCGTGAGACCTTCGAGCTCCGCCAGTGCGACCGCCTGGATCACAGTGTAACCCTGCGCCGCCCGCTTCTCGAGGTAGCGACGGGTCTCGGCCCGGTCGAGGCGGTGGAACAGCTCCCAGGCGGTGTCGCCGAGCCAGAAGAACGGCCGGCCTTCCGTCGTCACGAGGAAACGTTGGTTGTCGCTGACCTTGAGCAGGGGAAGCGCAGCGTCCGCCACGGACGCGCAAAGGGCCGTGAGGCCCACGAACAGCAGTTTGGATACGGATGATCTCAGGGTCGGGGTAGTCATGGGGATCGAGAGGCACGGACAAGAAGGGCCTACGACGAAACCAAGGGATCGCAAGAACACCCATCACAGGCGACGAAGGCCACGCCGTCCCCATTCACCCCGTTGAAACGGAGACCGCGACCACGTCGAGGTGCGGACGCATCGTAGGTTGCCGCGGAATGAGCGAGCGCCGCCATCGATGCCGTCCAAAGGCGAGCATCGCGCGCCCAATCATCTGTCCGGCTCAGGAATCGTTCTCGTTCTCCAACGTGGGCCGAAAAACGAGCACCCCAATCGGAGGTGCCTGCTCGCTGGCGACGGAAGGCGACTGGGGACAGCCGCCGCAACACCAGGTCACTGGCCGAGCACCCAGGCGAAGATCAGCGGGGCGACGATGGTGGCGTCGCTTTCCACGATGTACTTCGGGGTCTTCGCGCCGAGTTTGCCCCAGGTGATCTTCTCGTTGGGCACGGCGCCGGAGTAGCTGCCGTAGCTCGTGGTCGAGTCGCTGATCTGCGCGAAGTAGCCCCAGAGCGGTACGCCCGTGCGCTGCAGGTCCTGGTGCAGCATGGGCACGACGCAGATCGGGAAATCGCCGGCGATGCCGCCGCCGATCTGGAAGAAGCCGAGCGAGCCTTCGCCGTTCTTCAGCACCTTCGCCGTCTTCGTGTAATATTCGGCCAGCCACACCATGTACTCGATGCCGGTGCGGACGGTGTGGACGTTCTTGATCTCACCCGTGACGCAGCGTCCGGCGTACATGTTGCCCAGCGTCGCGTCCTCCCAGCCCGGGACGACGATCGGCAGGTTCTTCTCGCAGGCGGCGAGCATCCACGAGTTCTTCGGATCGATCTGATAGTACTTCTTCAGTTTCCCCGAGCGGAGAATCTTGTACATGAACTCGTGCGGAAAATAGCGCTCGCCCGCGCGGTCGGCGGCGACCCACTCCTCGGCAACGGCGGCCTCGATGCGTCGCATGGCCTCGCCTTCGGGAATGCAGGTGTCGGTGACGCGGTTCATGTGCCGGTTGAGCAACTCCTGCTCATCCTCGGCGGTGAGGTGACGGTAGTGCGGCACGCGTTCGTAGTAGTCGTGCGCGACGAGATTGAAGATGTCCTCCTCCAGATTCGCCCCAGTGCAGACGATGGCGTGGACCTTGTCCTGTCGGATCATCTCGGCCAACGAAATGCCCAGTTCGGCCGTCGACATGGCTCCGGCCAGGGTCACGAGCATCTTGCCGCCGGCCTTCAGGTGCGTCTCATAGCCCTTGGCGGCGTCCAGCAAGGCGGCCGCGTTGAAATGGCGGTAACTGTGCGCGATGAACTGGGAAACCGGACCCTTCTTCGCCGCGAGCTTCGCGTTGACGTCTTCCGGACGCACCTTGTGGCGTTTGGCTTTGATCATGGTCCGCGAGAGATAGCGGGGACGGGAAACGCTTTGCCACAAAAAACGGGGTGTGACGACGGCGTGACGGAGAGGGGTGGGTCGACGACACGTTCGGCCGCCCTTGGAGGCCCCGTCGCGGTTTGCATGCCGGGCGGGCCTCGTTCGATCCGGAGAACGAGAACGAACAGAGGTCGGCCGCATCCCCGGCGTTGACCCGGGGCGTGCCGGCGGTTTCGGTACGGGGTTCCCATGCTGACCATCGCCGATGTCTCCAAGTCTTATGGCACCCGAGAGCTCTTCTCGGACGTGTCCCTGTTCATCGCCCGCACCGACCGGCTTGGCCTCGTGGGTCCCAACGGCGCCGGTAAGTCCACCCTCTTCAGCCTGATCCTCGGGGAGGAGAAGCCCGATACCGGCACGATCGAGTGGGAACGCGGCGCCGACTTCGGCTTCCTCCCGCAGGAGAGCGCCCCCGCCGGCGAGGAAACCATTTTGCATATCGCCACGAGCGGCAAGAAGCTGGAGCCGGACGACGACGATTGGGACATCGATTACACGCTCGAGCCCCGGGCACGCAAAATCCTGGCCGGCCTTGGCTTCAAGGAAGGCGACGCCGAGAAGCTCGCCAAGACCTTCTCGGGCGGCTGGGTCATGCGCGCCCACCTCGCCCGCCTGCTGGTCGCCGAGCCGGCGCTCCTCCTGCTCGACGAGCCGACCAATCACCTCGATCTCGAGGCGCTGCTGTGGTTCCAGGACTACCTGACCCGCTACCCGGGCGGCCTGGTCGTGATCTCCCACGACCGTGCCTTCCTCAACGCCTTGTGCACGGGCATGCTCGAGCTGCGCGCCGGCACGCTGCACTACTACCACGGCAACTACGACTCGTTCGTGAAGGAGAAGGAGGCGCGCAAGTCCCAGCAGGCGGCCCTCTTCAAGAACCAGCAGCGCGAGATCGCCCACCTGCAGAAGTTCGTCGACCGCTTCGGGGCCAAGGCCTCGATGGCCTCGCGCGCAAAGTCCAAGGAGAAACAGATCGAGCGCCTGATGGAGGACGCCGTCGAGGAGCCGACGGAGGAGCTCAAGCGGATCAACTTCAAGTTCCCCCAGCCGCCGCGGTCCGGCCTGAAGGTCATTACCCTGGAGAACGTGCACCAGGCCTACGGCAACCACATCGTCTATCGCGACCTCAACTTCGTCGCCGAGCGCGGACAACGCATCGTCCTCGTCGGTCCCAACGGTGCCGGCAAATCCACCTTGCTCAAGATCCTCGCCGACGTCGTGCCGATCCAGGGCGGCGTGCGCGAGCTCGGCAGCAACGTCGTGGTGGGCTACTTTGCCCAGAACCGCACCGACAACCTGCGCGCCGACCTGACCGTCTTCGAGAACGTCATGGAGCTGAGGACCAACGAGAATCAGCTCACCGAGCAGCAGGCACGGGCGATCCTCGGCGCGTTTCTCTTCCGCAAGGATGACGTGCACAAGCCGGTGTCTGTGTTGTCGGGCGGCGAAAAATCCCGTCTCGCCCTCGCCCGCCTGCTCGTGAAGCCGCCGAATCTGCTGCTGATGGACGAGCCTACCACGCACCTCGACATCCAGTCGATCGATGCGCTGGTCGGAGCCCTCAAGGCGTACGAAGGCACGCTCATCTTTATCAGCCACGACGTGTACTTCATCCGTTCGCTGGCGGAGAGCGTGCTGCACGTGCACAGCGGCCGGCTCACGCCGTATGCGGGCAACTACGATTACTATCTCGAGAAGTCGCGGGCGACGAACGAACGCGCCGCGCTCACCGCCGGCTTCACCGACGCCCGCCCGAAGAACGAACCCGCGGTCACGAAAGCCCCGAAATCCGCCCCGGCCCCAGCGACCGAGAAACCCTCGGCCAATGAGATCCGGAAGTTCCGCGAGCACGTCGGCCAGCTGGAAAAAAAGGTGGTCGAGCTGGAGCGCAAGCAGGCGGAAATCACCGCCGCCCTCGAGGCACCGGAGACCTACGCCGACAAAGGGCGCTTCCACCATCTCAACCGCGAACTGAGCGTGATCGTTGACCAGGTCAGTGCCGCCACCGCCGAGTGGGAGGCCGCGGCCGTGAAGCTCGAGGCGATGGAGAAGTAAGCGACGGCCGGCGCGGGTGCCTCACCCGATGAGGCCGGCGATCAACGGACGTGGGGCCGGCCGGTGATCGCCGATCACGACGGCGTCCAGCAACCGCGCCTGGGCCTGGGCCAGCGCCGCTTCATCGTTCGCGTGCACCACGCACAACGCCTGCCCGACAGACACTCGCTCGCCCACCTTGACCAGGCTGGAGACACCCACGGCCGGATCGACCCGGTCCTCCGCCCGGCTCCGTCCCGCCCCGAGATGAAGGGCGGCCAGAGCGACGCCCATCGCGTCGACTTCGGTCACATAGCCGTCGCGAACGGACGCCACCGCCACCTGGCGGCGCGCCTGAGGCAGCCGGGCCGGATTCTCCAGCACGTGGGGATCGCCCCCTTGGGCGGAGATGATCTCGCCAAACTTTTCCAACGCCGCGCCGGACCGGATCGCATGTTCGAGCTGCTTGCGCGCGTCCTTGGGTTCGTGAGCGGCGCCGGCGAGCATGAGCATCTGTTCGCCAAGGGCGTAGGTGATCTCCATCAGGTCATCGGGACCCTCGCCGCGAAGGCAGGCGATCGACTCCGTCACCTCAAGCGCGTTGCCGACCATCCGGCCCAGCGGCTGGTCCATCGCCGTGAGCAAGGCGCGCACACCTTTGCCCATGGAGCGGCCGATCCCGACCATCGCCTCGGCCAGCGCCCGCGCGTCGGCCTCGGTCTTCATGAAGGCGCCCTTGCCGAACTTCACATCGAGCACGAGGCCGTCGATGCCCTCGGCCAGTTTCTTCGACATGATCGACGCACAGATCAGCGGCAGGCACTCGACCGTCGCCGTGACGTCGCGCAACGCGTACAGCTTGCGGTCGGCCGGGGCGAGTTCGCGCGTCTGGCCGATCAGCGCACAACCGATCCGCTCAACCTGCGCACGGTAAGCGTCGAGCGAGAGGTCCGTCCGGAATCCCGGGATCGACTCCAGCTTGTCGAGCGTGCCGCCGGTGTGACCCAGCCCGCGACCGCTGATCATCGGCACCGGCACGCCGCAGGCCGCCACCATCGGCGCGAGCGGAAGTGAAACCTTGTCGCCCACCCCGCCGGTGGAATGCTTGTCCACCTTGACGCCCCGTACCCCGGAAAGATCGGCCACGATGCCCGAGTGCATCATCGCCTTCGTCAGGGCCACGGTTTCCTCGGTGCCCATACCCCGCAGGAAGATCGCCATGAGCAGGGCCGAGAGCTGGTAGTCGGCCCACGATCCGTCGGTCGCACCTTGGACGAAGGCCTCAATCTCGGCCTCCGAAAGACGGCCGCCATCCCGTTTGCGGGCGATGATGTGTTGCGGGAACATAAACGTACTTTATCCGCGCTCGCCACAAATGCCAGCGGAGACCGGACGGAGCACGAGGACCGTGTTCGCACCGCGGAAGAACTCCTGGCCGGCGGGGCGCTCCTCGCCTTCGACGCCGTCGGCGCGGAGCGCGTCCAGCAGCTCGTCCATTGCCGGGTAACGTTGTCCATCCGGACCGCACAGCGGATGGATCCGCACCTCCTGCCTCGCCACCCGCAACAGCTCGCGGCACGCGGCCAGATGGAACGCGAAGTCGAACTGGCGCTGGTGGAGGAAGAGCAGGTGCCCGCACAGGACGAGGTCGTACGTCGCAGTGGCGAACGGCAGGCGTGGCAGGGCGCCGCCGACGTAGCGTCCGTGGACGAAGTGCGCATCGTAATCCGTCAGGAAGCCTTGCGCCGCCGCCGTGCGATCCGCCTCCGTCTCGGCGAAGGAGCGGAACCGTTCGAACCGGAAGAGTCCGGGCTGGGCCCGCATGCGGGCGAACATCCGGGCGTAGTCCAGTTGGATATGCGCGCGCAACGCGGCCGGGGTGCAACCGTAGAGCGGGTCGACCGCGGTGACATCGAGACCGCGCCGGGATGCTTCCGCGGCGAAGGACGCGGGCCCGGCGGCCACGTCGAGGATGCGCCGGCGGGAAAGGGCGGCCGCATCGAGGGCAAACAGCCGCAGGTATTCGTCGTAGGACCGGCCAAAAAAGCCGATGGAATCAAGGGAAAGGGCGGGAAGAGTAGAAAGGGAGGCAGTCATGGTCGTACAGGCAGGGTGGAAACGAAAAAGCCCGACTCGGAGGAGTCGGGCCCGGAAGGATGGCGAGACCGTCGGTCTCACGAACGCGTGCAACGCGTCACCATCGGCGGGCCTGGGGCCGCCACCACGCGCACGCCGTCGCCCCCGCGGGGACGATCGAGTGGAGAGGAGAAACGCAGAGGCGCGGCATACCAACGGTGTTCGCCCAAACCGCCACGGTGTTCAAGCGCGAAAACAAAACGGCGCCGTCCCTGTGCGGACGGCGCCGTTGGTTTGTCCCCTACTCACACCAACCCCACTAGGGCTTGTTTTTGCCCCAAAGATGAAACGGCGAGCGCGTGACGCGTTCGAGCATGGAGGCGCCGGGATCGGGCGTGGCCGGCGCGAGGGGCGCGGCTGCAGCCTGGGCGAGGCGCGCCTCGGCCTGACGCAGGGCCTCCTCGCGGCGCTTGAGCGAGAGCTCGGAATCACGCAGCAGCATGCGCTCGTCACGGAAGACCGCCCGGTCGGCCTCGAGTAGTTCCGTGGCGCGCTGAAGCTTTTCCCACGCGCTACGCAGGGCCTCGTCGTCCTTGAACGGCGAACGCGAGGGCTCGACGCGGCCCTGGCGCCACAACACGCGGTCGGATTCGAGCTGGGCCTGAAGCTCGCGGAGGCGTTTTTCGTAGGCGCGGAGGTTCTCCTCCTGCGCCGCAAACATTTCGAGGTCGTCGTGCCAGCGCCGGCGTTCCTGGGCGATCTGGTTGGCCTCCTGGCGGATGCGGGCGGCCTCGTCGCGCAACCGCTCCTTCTCGCGGTGCAGTTCGGATTCGTAGGTGGCGAGCGACGCGCGCTCAGCCGCGATATCGGCCTCGGCCTTGGTCGCCGGCGGCTGCGATTCAGCCAGCTGACGGCGGGTTTCCTCGAGCGCGCTGCGTTCCCGCGCAATCTCGGCCCGGGTGGCTGCGAGCTGGCTCGCCTTCGCGTCGATCGCGGCCTGGGCCGCCTCGGCCATCTCGCGCTGGGTCTGAAGTTCCTGCAGCTCGGACGCCATACGCACGCCATCGGCGGTCTGGGACAGCAGGGTGCGAAGCTCGGTTTCCAGCGCCGCCTTTTCGTGGGCCATGCGCTCCAGCTTCTGCTCGAGATCGGCGCGCTCACGCGCGACCCGCACCAGTTCCTGGCGCAGGTCGACGCCCGGAGCGCCGACGGGCGACTGGGACTCGCCGGCCTTCGCCTCGTTCAGGCGCGCGAGGGCGCTTTCGACCTCGGCGAGTTCGGCAGCGGTGAGCTCGTTTTCGCCCGGAGGCACCTTGCCCGGTTGGAGCAGGGCGTGCACGCGGCGGACGAGCGGACGCGGGTCCTCCGCGTCGAGCAACACGTCGGTGAGGCCGAGTCGGATGCCCTTCACGATCATCGGGAGCTCCAGGGCGCGGACGAGCAGGATCACCGGAACGGTGGGCTGCACGCGTTTGAGGCTTTCGGTGAACGCAAACTCCGACGCACCGGGCAGGTTCGAGTCGACCAGGGCGAGGTCGAACCATTCAGTGCGCGCGGTCTCGAGGGCGGACTCGGCCGCGGAGTACGACCGCATGTCGTAGCCCGCGTCCGCCAAGGTGAGCACAAGGCGCCGGCGGGTGCGGTCATCTCCATGGACGATCAGGATCTTTTTGACGAGGTTCATGGGAGGAGGCGTCGGCCTGGGCTTTCCGTTGAACGCAACTTGAAACGGCCTTCGCCGGCGCGCCATGCAAATTCACGCCGGGGCCCGGGATTTACCCGGACTTTACCTTACCTTTTTTTGACGCGGTCGATACGTATCCTGAAAGCGACTACGTACGCAGCACCACATCCTCGCGGCCGAAGAGCCGCGCGGCGAAGGCGAGGGCCGCAGCTGCATAGGCGCTGGTGGAGAGAAAGATCAGCGCGAGGCTGCCCCAGTCGAAAATGCCGGAGGCGAGGGCCTTGCAGGCGAGCGAAACGTTGAGCAGCGGCACGAGGGCGAGCCCCGGCCGGAGCTCGAGACCGGGCAGCAGCCCGGCGAGCGCCGGCAGCAGCACCACCACGATGAGTGGCGAGATCAGGCTTTGCGCCTCCTTCTGACTGCGGGCGTACAGGGCGAGGGAAAAGATCACGGCGGCAAAGAGCACTGCCACCGGAACGATCAGCACGAGGCAGGCGAGCAGGCCGAGGGGATCCACCACCAGCCCTTCGGCGGCCGCGCCGGCGGCAGGCAGGTCGCCGGTGGCGCGCACGAGCAGCAGCCGGCCGAGCGGGAGCGTCACCAGGGCCGACAGGCCGGCCAGCACGACGGTCGCCAGCGAGCTGCCGAGCACGAGCAGGAACTTGCCCAACACGAGATCGAGGCGGGCGACCGGCGTGCATAGCAGGGTCGCCATTGTGCCGCGCTCCTTCTCACCCGCGGTCAGGTCCATCGCCGGGTACATCGCACCGGTGAAGCAGAGCAGGATGATGAGGTACGGAATGAAACCTCCGATCAGGCTGCCTCCGACCTCGGCGGGCGGCGCCACGTTCTGGCGCGCGACCGTGAACGGGCGCAACAGCGTCGGCGACAGCCCCCGCTCGCCCAGCCGGCCCTGCACGACGTCTTCGCGGTAGACGCGGAAGAACCGCTCCAGTTCCGCGGCGGCAAAGCCTGACTTGAGATCGCCCTCATGCAGAAAGATGCGCACCGCCGCCGGGGTGCCGGCCGCAAGGCGCGCGTCAAAGTCCTCCGGCACCCGCACCGCCGCGCGCACCCGCTTGTCCGCCACCTGGTCCAGGTAATCGGCGGCGGACGGCACCAGGCGCAGACCACGCTCGGCGGCAAGGGCGTCGCGCAGGCGGGGGGATGCCTCCGCCCCCACGAGCATAACCGACGGCACCTCGGCGCGCGCCTTGCCAATCACCCGGCCGGCGGCGAAGCCGAACCCGAGGATGATCGCCGGCATGACCACGGTGGGCAGCAGGAACATGGTCACGAGGGCGCGCCGGTCGCGCAGCGTCTCGCGCAGTTCCTTGCGAAATACGGTGAGAATGGCGCCCAGGTTCATGCCGGTCCTTGCTCGGGTCCGCCGGCGACGAGGCGCACAAAGGCTTCCTCGAGATCCGCTCCGCCCTGCCGCGCACACAGGTCGGCCGGGGTTCCCTCAGCCAGCAGCCGCCCGCCGTGAATCACGCTGATCACGTCGCACAGCTTCTCCGCCTCGCGCATGATGTGGGTGGAGTAGAGCACGGTCTTTCCCCGATCCCGGCAGCGGCGCACGAAGTCGAGCAGCGTCCGGGCTGCCAGCACGTCGAGGCCGAGCGTAGGTTCGTCGAGGATGATCACGGCCGGATCATGGACGAGGGTACGTGCAATGGAGGTACGCTGCTTCATGCCGGTGGAGAAGGTGTCGACCCGGCGGTCGAGGAAGGCGTGCAATTCGAGTTCGTCCGCCAGTTCGAGGGTGCGGGCTTGGACCTGGGCCTCGGAGAGGCCGTGGAGCCGCCCGAAATACGCGATCGTTTCCCGGGCGGTGAGGCGGCCGTAGAGGGCGGTGCTGGCAGCGAGGAATCCGAGCGCAGCGCGCACCCGGCGCGGCTCGGCCGCGAGATCGTGGCCTGCGACCACGGCGGTGCCGGCGGTCGGGCGCAGCAGGGTGGCGAGGAGGCGAAGCAGCGTCGTCTTGCCGGCGCCGTTGACGCCGAGCAGGCCGTGGATGCGCCCGGGCTGACAGGAGAACGACACCCCGTCGACCGCCGTCACGACGCCCCCTTTGCGGTCGGCAAATCGCTTGGTCAACTGGGACGCCTCAATCATGCCGCGAAGGCAGACCCAGAAGCCCGCCCGGGTCAACGCAGGGCGGACGGCCGCTCCCGGGTTGCACCGGACGAGGGCTCGCGGATAGCCTCCGGACATGAAGCCCCAAGTCGTCGTGGTCGGCAGCTATGTGCAGGATCTCACGTGGAAATGCGCCGCCTTCCCCAGACCGGGCGAGACGGTGATCGGCACCTTCGTCACCGGTCCGGGCGGCAAGGGCTCAAACCAAGCCGTCGCATCCGGCCGGGCCGGCGCCGCTACCGTCTTCATCGGCGCGGTCGGCCGGGACGCCTTCGCTGCGGAAGCGCGTCGCTTCTACACGGAGGAAGGCATTGGCGCCCGGTTGATCGAAAAGCCGCGCCATGCCACCGGCACCGCGGGTATTCTCGTCAATGACGCCGGACAGAATGAGATCGTGGTCGCCCTCGGAGCCAACGCGGTGCTCGCCAAGGGGGACATCGATCTGCGGCTGATCGCCTCTGCCCGCGTGGTCGTGACCCAGCTCGAGTCCAATCTCGCCACCACCGCCCATGTGCTGCAGGCCGCGGCCAAGGCCGGCGCCCTCGCCGTGCTCAACCCGGCGCCGATGCGCCCCGACTTCGACGTGCGCCTGCTGCGGCATGTCGACATCCTCATTCCCAACGAGACCGAGTTCACCACGCTGGTCAACCGGCTGCCGGCGACCGGACGCACCGATTTCACCGAGGGCGAGCTCGCCACCCTCGCGCCCGCCGCGCTGCACGCGCTCTGCGGCCGGCTCGGCGTTCCGGTGGTGATCGTGACCCTCGGGGCGCGGGGCTGCCTCGTGTCGCGAGCTTCCGGATACACCCTGATCCCCGCGCACCGGGTGAAGGCCGTCGACACCACGGGTGCTGGCGATGCGTTCGTCGGAGGCTTTGCCGCCGGCCTGGTGCGCTACGGCGGCGATCTCGAACAGGCCGCGCGCTTCGGCACCGCGGTCGCGGCGCTCTCGGTGACGCGCTTCGGCACGGCACCCGCCATGCCCACGGCGCGGCAGATCGACGCGTTCCTCCGCCGCAAGGGTTCCTAAGCGTCCGGTTGCACTTGCACGCCTGCGTGCAGGCGCGAAGCTGGGGCTCATCGTCCGCACTCCGTCCCACCCCGCGCCGCCATGCCTGCTCGACCTTATCCTCCCGACGAAGACCTGAATCCGTACGCCGAGACCTTCCGGCGCTACCGCAGCCTGCTGGTCTTCCTGCCCCTGCTCGTGCTCGCGCTCATCGCCGGGCTCACCAGCTACTACATTGTCGAGCCTGAGGAACAGGCGGTGGTGAAGCGGTTCGGGCAGGTGATCGCCATCAAGGATCCCGGCATCCACATGAAGATCCCCTTCGGCATCGACCGCGTGATTCTGCTCCAAACTGCGCGCGTGCTGAAGGAGGAGTTCGGGTTCCGCACCGCCGGCGGCGAGCAACGGACGCGGTACCGCAAGGACCCGGAGATGCTCGGCGAATCGCTCATGCTCACCGGCGACCTGAAGGTCATCGACGTCGAATGGGTGGTGCAGTACCGCATCGCCGATCCCGACAAGTTCCTGCACAGCGCCAAGGACCCGGTCGGAACCCTGCGGGACACCTCCGAGGCCGTGATGCGCCGCATCGTGGGCAATAGCCTCGGCAGCGACGTGCTCACCGAAAAGCGCGTGCAGGTGTCTACCCTTGCCCGCACCGAGCTGCAGCAGATTCTCACCGGCTTCGATCTCGGCATCCAGATCAGCACGATCGAGCTGCAGGACGTGACCCCGCCCGAAATGGTGAAGCCGGCCTTCAACGAGGTGAATCAGGCCGAGCAGGAACGCGAACGCCTGATCAACGAGGCCGAGAAGCGCCGCAACCAGGTCATTCCGCGCGCCGAGGGCGAGGCCCGCCAGATCATCGCCGAAGCCCAGGGTTACCGCGCTGAACGCGTCAACCGCGCGCGCGGCGAGGCCGGACGATTCACGTCCATCCTCACCGAGTACCGCAACGTGCCCGAGGTGACCCGGCGCCGGCTCTACCTGGAAATGATCGACAACGTACTGCCCCGGTCCGGCCAGATCTACGTCATGCCCGAAGGCAACTCGACGCCGCTGCCGCTGCTCAACCTCGGCACGCCCGCCCAATCTCAACCCGCCGCTGGCGCCAAGCGATGAACCGATCCCTCCTCCTCTTCCCCACCTTGGTCGTGATCCTCGCGGCCGGCATCGTTTCGCTGGCCTCCTCGCTCTACGTGCTCGATGAGGGCGAACAGGCCGTGATCGTGCAGCTGGGCGCCCCGGTCGGCGACCCGGTCACGAGCCCCGGCCTTCACTTCAAGACGCCCTTTGTCCAAGAGGTGCGCCGCTTCGACAAACGCCTGCTCGCCTGGGACGGCGATCCCAACCAGATCCCGACCCGCGGCGAACAGTTCATCTCCGTCGATACGACCGCCCGCTGGCGCATCGCCGATCCGCTGCTCTTCATGCAGCGCGTGCAGAATGAGCGTGGCGCCAATCTTCGCCTCAACGACATCCTCGACTCGGTCGTGCGGGATCACATCTCCGCCTCCGAACTGGTCGACATCGTCCGTTCCAAGGATTGGCAGGTTTCCGCCGAGGACCTCGCCCGCGCCCAAGCCACGACCGAGGGCGATGCGCAGATCCTGATGCAACGCGTGTCCACCGGGCGCGAGGAGCTGACGCGCTCCATCCTTGAAACCGCGCGCAAGCAGATGCCGGAGTACGGCATCGAGCTGGTCGACATCCGGATCAAACGCATCGATTACGTCGAGGCTGTGCAGCAGCGGGTCTTCGAACGCATGATCGCCGAACGCCAGCGCATCGCGGAACAGTTCCGGTCCGAGGGCCAGGGCCGGGCCGCCGAGATCGACGGCGAAACGCAGAAGCTGCTCGCCGAGATCACCTCGGAGGCGAGGCGCCAGGCTGAGCTCATCCGCGGTGAAGCCGACGCCGAGGCCACCCGGATCTACAACGAGTCCTTCGGCGCCGATCCCGAGTTCTACGCGTTCTTCCGCACCCTCGAAAGCTACAGCCGATCGCTCGGCGACAAGACCACGATCCTGCTCGGACCGGACTCCGAATACATCCGTTATCTGAACGACACGAAGGCGCCGGTCCGGCCTTGAGCCTCAGGGCGTATCTAGGGCGTGCGCAGACCGTGCGCACGCCCGCCGCCGGCCCCGGGTCCGTCCGGTGAAAAGAGCGGCACCCATTGGGCAATGCCGACCACGGCCAGAACGAGGAACGTGTCACGTTGCTCGCCGCCGAGGAAGAGCCCCAGCAGACCGCAGGACTCCGCCATCGCGACGCCGAGGACGAAGAGCACGAGGCGCTGTGCTGCTCCGGCCGTGCGGGGTAACACCCACCAGCGGAGCAGCGCACTGAGCACGAGCGGCACCAGGCCGGCGTAAACCACCGGGCCCGGACGCCGGTCGGCACCTGCCGGCTCAGGCAGGACGAACCTAAAGACCACGAGGCCGGTCAGGATCACCAGCCAGATCACCCACCACACGAAGCGAGGAGCCTTCCCGGGTTGGACTTGCATGGCTGCAGGCTGGCACGCGCACGGTGCCGGGGGCAAGCGCCCGTCCCAACGGGGCCGGCCCCAGCCGCCAGGGCAGCAGGCCACGGCGCGCACAATGGAGGCGGGGCAGACGCACGGGTTTCATGTCAGGCCGCTGCCTCCGTCGGTGGGGTCGCCAGCCGGCGCGTCGCCGCCATCACGGCCGCGAGCAGCACGAACAGGCCCGCCGTGCCGGCCAGCAGCGCAAAGTCTTCCAGCCGGACCACCATGAACAGGTAACCGTAAACCGTGCCGAGCATGGCGCCGATGACGACCGCCGGCTTGAGTCCGCCCAACACGCTCCGCGCATAAGACGAGATCAGCACGGTCGACGCCAACGCTGCCCCGCCGTAGGCCCAGCCGAAGGTCACGAACTCCGACAACGCCAGCAGCGCGAGGTAGAATAGACACAGCGCCGCGCCGACCAGCAGGTAGTGCAGCGCCTGCAGGCGCCGCCCGCCCAAGGCCTCCAGCAGGAAGAACGAGGCGAACACCACCGTGATGAACAGCACGCCATGCTTGATCGCCCGTTCCACCGCGCGATAGGCCGTCACCGTATCGAGCAGCCGCACGCCAAAGGCCGAAGACCCGAGGGCTTCAAGTTCGAAGGGTGAGCCGCCCTCCCATCCGGCCGCCTGCTGCGGGAAGGACCGGGCGTGATGCGAGACCCGCCAGCGGGCGGAGAACCCGTTCGTCTCCACGGTGCGTTCAACGGGCAAAAAGCCGCCGATGAAACCCGGGCTTGGCCACGGCGAACGCAGCGCGACCTCCGTTTGCCGACCCACCGGGACAAACGTCAGACCGTCGCTGCCGTTGACCGCGACGTTGACGCTGAAGGCCAGCGTCTCCGGCGCGTCGCGCAGATCCAGGGCTCGGTGCAGCCCGGTGCCCAGCCCCGCCAGCCGCGAGCCCGATTCAAACACGAGGCCCTGCCCACCCCAGTCGAGTTCGACCTCGCCCTGCACGCCCCGCAGATCGCTGAGGGCCAGCCCAAGGCGCGCCCGTTCCCACTGCGGTACCAGGTCCGGCAGCCCGAGCGCAGCAAACTCCGGCCGGGCAAACCGTCCCGCCAAACGGAGGGTCGAGGTGTGCACGGTCGTGCGGTAGATGCCGCGCCGCAGTTCGAGCGGAGCGACCTCGCCGGAGACCTCGAGGCGCTCGGGCAGAAACCACGCCTCGCCACTCCGTTCCAACACCTTGACCTGACGCAGGCGTTGCCCGCCATTGACCGTCCACTCCTCCACCTCGGTGCGCTGCACGAAGGGCACGACGAGCACCGGCCCCACGACGCGCTGCGCCCCTCCCCACGTGCGGGTGATCTCCGCCACTGCCTCCTGATAGCGGCCGAACCGTTCGCTCCGAGTCGCATCGACCATCGCAAGCGGGATAAGCAGGAGCAGGCCGAGGAAGGCCAGGCCGAGCACTTTGAAAAAGAGCGCGCGACGCGAGAGCCAGTCCCGGCCGAGCGTGATCAACGAAGGGGAAGAATCCATGCCGGCACGTTAGCCGGCCGGTGTGAAGTGAGGGTGAAGTCCGCCGGAAATCACCGTGAAATCGCTCGCGCCCGTCCGCGCCGGGCACCCTAGGCCTCCGGCAGATTCAAGACGGCCCGGGCGCCCCCCTGGGGCCGGTTGCTCACCGAAACCTCGCCGCCGTGGAGGTGGGCGATCTCCCGCACGAAGCTCAACCCCAGGCCCGTGCTCTTCCGGCCGGTCTCGGGTCGCGGCAGCGAATAAAAGCGCTCGAAGATCCGCGTCCGCGCAAACTCAGGCACGCCCGGCCCCTCGTCGTCGATCTCGATCACGACCCGTCCGCCCTGGCGTTGTACGCGCACCACCACTGCCGCGCCGCCGGGCGAGAACTCGATCGCGTTCTGCATCAGGTTGCTCAACGCCTGACCGAGCAGGAACCGCTCCCCGCTCACCCAGGCGGGGCCGCCCTCGATCCGCACCGTGATCCGACGGGCCAGGGCGGACGGGGCGAGGGAGGCGACCGTCTCCTCGACCAGCGCCGGCAGGTCCACGCGTCCGACCTCCCGCAGCGTCCGGCGCGCCTCGAGGGCGGACAGCTGCAACATGCGGTCGACGATCATCTGCAGGCGCCCCGCCTCGTTGCGCAGATGGGCGAGGAACCGCGCCCGTTCCTCCTCCGGCATGCCCTCCTCGAGCAGCTCCGCCGCGCCCCGGATGGCCGACAAGGGGGCCTTGAGCTCATGGGTCAGCGCCTGGGTGTACTCCTCGACGTACGCCTTGCCCTCGAGGGCGGTGCGCATCTCCTCGAAGGCGCGCGTCAGCGCCGTCACCTCCGCGGCGCGCGAAGGCGGCGGTGCCGTCTTGCGGCCCTCCCGGACTGAATCGACGTAGGCGGTCAGCCGCTCCAGCGAGTGCGTCAGCCGCTGTGAAATCCACCAGCCGATCACAAGCATGACGACGGCAATGACCAAGCCGCCGGCCGCCAGCCGAGCCCGCGCCCACCAGATCGGCGCGACAGCCACGCTGAGCGGCCGCGCCACGCCGACATAGCCCACCACCGCGCCGTCGCGCAGGACCGGCGCGATCACCCGCAGCTCATCATCCACCACGGTCACGTCGCGGGGCGACTTGTTGTATTCGGAAACAAAATACTCGCCGAACTCGGGTCGAAGCGCATAACTCCGTCCGACCTCCCGGCCGCCGTCGGAGTCGAAGGTGACCACGCCCTGTGCATCCGTGACGTAGACGCGCAGGGCTCCGGACGCCGCCTGGAACCGCTCCAGCCGCGCCCGCCACGCCGCCCCGGGGTCGTGACCGTTGGTCGCCTCCTCCCCTACCAGCCCGGCCAGCAACGACGCAGTATCCTGGAGCGCGTGCCGCATCGACTGGAAGTAGCGCGGGCGAACCTCCCAGAGCATGAACGCCATCAGCACGAGGAAGCCGGCCGCCGAGGCGAGCACGTAGCTGCCGAAGATCGCCGTGCGGATTCTCATGGCCCGGGCCGCAGCGAGTAACCCATCCCGCGGTGGGTGCGGATCGGATCAAAGGCCTCGTCGCCGGCCGCGGCGCGCACCTTGGCCCGCAGCGTCTTGATATGCGCATCGACCGTCCGGTCGAGGCTGGCGCCGGGGTCCTCCCAGACCAAGGTCATGAGCTCGTCGCGCGAGTAGACCCGGCCCGGACGGGCCAGCAGGACGCGCAGCAGCCGGAACTCGTACCGGGTGAGGGCAAGGGCGGCGCCGCGGACCCGGACCTCGCAACGTTCCTCGTCGAGCTCGATCCCGTCCGGCGTCGACGACGCGGCCGGGGCCGCCCCGGCCGGACGGCCCGCCGCGGCCCGGCGCAGGATGGCCTTCACCCGGGCGGTCACCTCGCGCGGACTAAAGGGCTTGGTCACGTAGTCGTCGGCACCGAGCTCGAGACCGACAATCCGGTCGATCTCCGCGTTGCGCGCCGTGAGGAAGAGCACAGGCACCGCGCCGCCCTGATGCAGTCGGCGGCAGACTTCAAAGCCGGGCAGGTCGGGCAGGCCGACGTCGAGGATCACCAGATCGGCGGGTTCGCGGCGGTGGGCGTCCAGGCCGGCCGCGCCCGTGCCGCACCATTCCGGACGAAACCCCTCGGTGCGCAGCGCATAGACGAGCGTGTCGGCAATGGCCGGCTCGTCCTCGACGATGACGATGCGCCGGCCCGCGTCCATGGCCCGTTCAGCGCGCCGCCTCGCTCAACCGGGCGACGACGGCCGGGAGGAGGGCGTGTTCGGCGGCGTGCACCTTCGCCGCGAGGGACTCCAGCGTATCGGATGCCTCGATACGCACGGCCGCCTGGTCAATGATCGGGCCGCCGTCCACCTCGGGCGTGACGTAATGGACGGTGCAGCCGGTGATCTTCACCCCGCGGCGCCAGGCCTGGCCGATCCCGTCGAGCCCGGGAAAACTGGGCAGCAGGCTCGGGTGCAGGTTGATGATCCGACCGGCAAAGGCGCCGAGGAAGCGCGGCTTGAGCACGCGCATGAAACCGGCGAGGACGATGAGGTCGGGCCGGCACGCGGTGATGGCCGCGATGTAGTGCTCCTCGCCCGCGCCATCGAGCTTGGTCTTGTAAGGGGCGGCGTCGAGGAACGAGGCCGGTACGCCGAAGCGCGGACCGAGAGCCAGGATGCCGGCCTCCGGCTGGTCGGAGTACAGCTGCACGACCGTGGCCCGGCCGAGCCGGCCGGCGCGCTCCGCTTCGAGCAGGGCGGCGGCGTTGCTGCCGCGTCCGGAGCCTAGAATGACGACACGCATGGGTTCAGATTTCCCCGGCGGCCCGGATCCTGGCAATCAGGTTCGTCGTGCTGAAGCCGGCGAGGAAAGGCAGGAACGTGATGCGGGCGCCGCAGGCCTCGAGCGCGGCGCGTTCGCCCGGGTCGAGTTTCTCCAAGGTGTAGTCGCCCGCCTTGCAATAGACGTCGGGGCGCAGCGCCCGGATTTCGGCCGTGAGCCGGGGCTCACGGAAAATCACCACAGCATGGACGAACTCACAGGCGGCCAGCGCGTAGGCGCGTTCGAGTTCGCTCTGCACCGGGCGCAGCGGCCCCTTCAGCGCGCGCACGCTCGCATCGGCATTGATCGCAACGAAGAGCGCATCGCCCTCGGCGGCCGCGGCCCGGAGCGAGTAGAGGTGGCCGGTGTGGAGCAGGTCGAAAACCCCGTTGGTCAGCACCACCCGGCGGCCAGCGGCGCGCAAGGCTTCCCGCGCGGCGACGGCCGCTTCGAGCGTGAGCAACTTGGGATTGGGCAGCTCGAGCGGCACGCGCGGGGGATCAGAAGAATTTTTTCGCCTTTTCGAAGAAGCTCTTCGCCACCGGCTCGTCAGCGTCACCGCTCACGCGGGCGAACTCCTCGAGGATCCGGCGTTGCTCGCTGGTGAGCGAAGTGGGCACCTCGACATGCACGCGCACCAGCTGGTCGCCCTGGGCGCCGCCGCGCAGGGACGGCATGCCCTTGCCACGCAGGCGGAAGGTCGTGCCACTCTGCGTACCGACCGGAATCTTGAGCGAGGCCTTGCCGAAGAGCGTGGGCACCTCGATCGTGCCGCCGAGCGTCGCCAGGGTGAACTTGATCGGAATCTCGCAAAAGAGGTCCTGGCCCTGCCGCTCGAAGATCTCGTGATCCTTGACCGAGAGCACGATGTAGAGATCGCCGGTCGCACCGCCGGCCGAGCCCGCCTCGCCGTTGCCGGCTGAACGGAGCCGGGAGCCCGTGTCGACACCGGCGGGGATGCGCACGTTGAGCTTGGTCGTCTTGGGCACGCGGCCCTCGCCCCGGCACGCTGAGCACGCCTTTTCGATGCGCGTACCGGAGCCGCCGCAGGTCGGGCAGGTCTGGGTGAAAGTGATGATGCCGCCAGACCGGCGGATTTGTCCGGCCCCGCGGCAGGTCGGGCAGGTGGAGCGCTTCGAACCGGGCTCGGCGCCCGAGCCCTCGCAACGCTCGCAGGTCATCGCCTTGCGGAACGAAATCTCCTTCTCCGTTCCGCGCGCGGCCTCTTCGAGGGTGATCTCGAGGTCGTACCGCAGGTCGGCGCCATCGCGACCGCCGTCCCGCCCTCCGCCGCCCCCGCCGAACATCTCGTCGAAGATGCCTCCGCCGCCCCCGCCGCCCCCGGCCCCGCCAAAGACTTCGCGGAAGATGTCGAACGGATCATGGAATCCGCCGCCGGCCCCGCCCGGACCGCGCCGCCCGGCGCCCGCACCCGGGCCCTCGAAGGCGGCATGGCCGTAGCGATCGTACGCGGCGCGCTTCTCCGGATCCTTCAGCACCTCGTAGGCCTGGGAGATCTTCTTGAACATCTCCTCCGCCTCCTTGTTGCCCGGATTCTTGTCCGGGTGGTACTGCACGGCCTTCTTGCGATAGGCCTTTTTCAGGTCCTCGTCGGACGCGTTCTTGGCCACGCCGAGCAATTCGTAGTAATCTTCCTTCGCCATGGCAGTGATTCAGGGTGGGCGGCGCGTCAGGCCTGGGCGGCAGGGCCGCTGGATACGACGACGGCCGCGGGACGCAGCAGCCGGCCGTTGAGGCTGTAGCCGGTGCGCACGACCATGATGACGTTGCCTTCAGGCACCTCAGCGCTCGCCTGCTGGGAGACCGCCTCGTGCTGGTTGGGATCGAAGGTCTGGCCGGCCGGGTTGATCTCCTTGAGGCCATGGCCGGTCAGCGCGGACTTGAGCTGGGTTTCCACCATGCTGATGCCTCCGACCAGCGTCGTCAGGTCGGCGTTGGGCGCCTTCGCGGCGTTGAGGCCGAGGGCGAGGTTGTCCAACACCGGCAGCAGATCCTCGATCACCCGGCCGGCGGCGAACTGGCGCAGTTCGTCCTTCTCGCGCACGGTGCGTTTGCGGAAGTTCTCCAGGTCGGCCACGGCCCGCAGGTAACGCTCGTGGTGGGCGGCCGCCTCACGCCGCGCCGCAGCCAGCTGCTCATCCGGCGCCGGTGCCGCCGCTTCAGGCGCGGCGGACGCACCGGAGTCGGCGGGTGCGGGCTTGGGCGGAAGAGGGTCGGTGGGAGAGTTGGTCGCGGTCTCGTTCATAAGAACCGGGGAGTAATCCACGGCTTGGCGGATTCTTCAAGTATCGCGTTCAGCCATTCGCCCCGGCCCCGCCGGTGAACCGATCGGTAACCAGGACGGTCGCCGGCGCCCCGGCCGTGAAAGCGAACGCGCCCGCGTACGGCAGAATGACGTTGTCGCCGCGCGCCAGGCCCCCGCCCGCTCCGTCGCCCGTGAGTTCGCCCTCCACCACGCTGAGCAAGCGCGGCTCTTCGCCGGCAGCAAATGAAAGCGTCTGGCCTTTGGCCAGGGCCTGCCGGCGGATGCGGAACTCGCGGCATTCAGCCAGCACCGCGTCGCCCGGCGCAGCCTTGACCAAGGGGGGCGGCGGCTCACTCCACAAAATGGACGCGAGCGACTCGGCGACATGCAGCGCGCGCGGCCGGCCGTCGAGTCCAGTGCGCCCCCAATCGTACACCCGGTACGTGGTGTCGGAGTTTTGCTGGATCTCGAGGATGAGGTTGCCTGCATCAATCGCGTGCACCGTACCGCTGTGCACGAGGATGGAGTCCCCCCGCCCCACTGGCAGCCGCCGCACACAGCCCTCGGCTTCGTTGGCAGCCAGAGCACGCTCGAAGGCGGCCTTGGTCACACCCGGACGCAGGCCCACCAGCACGGCCGCGTCCGGTTCGGCGGCGGCGATGTACCAGTTCTCCGTTTTCGGTTCGCCGCCCAAGGACGGAGCGATCGCCGCCGGCGGATGCACCTGGAGGCTGAGCCGTTCACGGCAATCGAGCCACTTCACCAACAACGGGAACGCCCGGTCGCGCGGCCACGTCGGGCCCATGATGGCCTCGCCTGCCGAGGCCAGCACCGAACGCAACGTCTGCCCGGCAAAGCGTCCGCCGACGACCACGGATTGCGCCTCGGGGCGGTCGACAATCTCCCAACTTTCGCCGATCACGCGGCCGGCCGGGAGCGGACGGCCGAGGCGCTCGGCGAGGGCGCGGCCGCCCCACACGCGATCCTGGTAAAGCGGTTGAAGACGAAGAACTTCGTGCACGTTGGCCGTCATTTTTTTGTGAAAGTGCCCGCGGTGGAGATTACGTTTGACCGTACCCTGCGTTGGCGTGGAATCCGGCCCAGAACGCGTCGGGCAAGTCGCGTGCTGCAACCCACATGGCCAAGTCTTCGAGATCAAACCCAAATTCGAGCGGGCCGTCGTTCCAAGCGCCGCGTTATCGTCCCCGCTGGTTTGTCGCGATGCTGTGCCTGCTGCTCGGCGTGTGGCTTAGTGTCGCATACTTCGACTACTCGCCGCTCCAGCGCGGCTGGTTCACCAACAACACGACCGGGCTGCAGGACGAGAACCTGATGGGCACGCTCGGCACGGACGTGGCCCGCATCAGCTTCATCTGGTTCGGCCTCGCCACCTGGCTGCTGCCGCTGTTCTCGCTCTGGTCGCTCTGGGTGGCGGTGCGCAATGCACGGCGCCTCGCGATCACGCGCTTCCTCGGCATGGTCGTCGCCCTCTGCTCGGCCTGCGGCCTCGCCGCCATGGTGAAACTGGAGTCGTTCCACGACAGCCAGTACTTCCCCGAAGGCCGCCTCGGCGGTGCGCTGGGCGACTACATCTACGACTCCCTGCTGGCCGACAAGCTGGGCCTTTTTGGATCGGGCTCGCTGCTGCTCACAGTCTACATCGTCTCGCTCTTCTTCATCTTCACCCGCGACATCGCCGCCGAATTCGAGAAAACGCTGCACTCGTACCGCGCCTGGCGCGAGCGCCGTGCGGAACTCAAGCTCGAGCGTCTGGAGCAGCGCCGGAAGCAGGAGGCCGCCGACGCCAAACGCGCCGCCGCCAACGCCAAACCCGTCCTCGCCCCGCCGCCCAAGAGCATCAAGCTCGCCCGCAGCACCCAGGATCCCTTCACCCGCCCGCCCATCGGCGGAGAGTCGGCGCCGCGCGAGACGGAGGACGACACCGAGTCCGCCAAGAAGCCCGCCAAGCCCGTCGAGACCGCTGCCGAGGAGCCGAAACCGTCGAACAGCAAACCTGCCACGCCTGCGAAGGGTGGCACCACCCCGCCGGTCGGCGGACGGATCGCCCTCAACATCGTCAAGCCCGAGGAGACCAAGAAGGCACGCGCCACGGTGCCGCAGAGCGCCGACGAGAACTACCAGTTTCCCCCGCTCAGCCTGCTCAAGGAGCCGGCCAAGCCCCACGCCGACAACAGCGAGGAAGAACACGCGCGCAACGCCGAGAACCTGCTGCGCATCTTGAGCGAATTCGGCGTCGAGGTGTCCCTCGGCGAGATCCACGTGGGCCCGGTCATCACCCGGTACGAAGTGGCTCCGGCCCCCGGCGTACGAGTCGAGAAGATCGCCGGCCTGGACAAGAACATCGCCCTCGGCATGCGCGCCCAGTCCGTGCGCATCCTCGCCCCCATTCCCGGCAAGGCCGCAGTCGGCGTCGAAGTGCCCAACCAGCACCCCACCCCAGTCGGCATGCGTGAAATCCTCGAGGCGGAGGACTGGGTCAACGCCAAGGCGGAACTGCCCATCGCCTTGGGCAAGGATGTCTCCGGCAAGCCGCTCATCTCCGATCTGACCAAGATGCCCCACCTGCTGATCGCCGGCGCCACTGGCTCCGGCAAATCGGTGTGCATCAACTCCATTGTCGCCTCGATTCTGTATTCAAAGAGCCCGAAGGACGTGCGTCTGCTCATGGTCGACCCGAAGGTGGTCGAGTTGAAGATCTTCAACACCCTGCCGCACATGCTCATCCCGGTCGTGACCGAGCCCAAGAAGGTGCCGGGTGCGCTGAAGTGGCTGCTCAACGAGATGGAGCAGCGCTACCAGATGTTCGCGAAGTGCAATGTGCGCAACATCGTCGGCTTCAACCATCGCAAGAAACTCGACAAGCCCGAGTTCCCGCCCGTCGAGCAACAGGGCGCCCTCGCCGGCGTCGATCCGTCCACGCTCGATGACGGCGAACCGTTGCCCGAACGCCTGCCCTACATCGTCGCCATCATCGACGAACTCGCCGACCTCATGATGGTCGCTCCCGCCGAGATCGAGACCAGCATCGCCCGCCTCGCCCAGCTCGCCCGCGCCGCCGGCATCCACCTCATCATCGCCACCCAGCGCCCGTCGGTGAACGTCATCACCGGCGTGATCAAGGCCAACCTCCCGTCGCGCATCGCCTTCCAGGTCGCCTCCCAGGTCGACTCCCGCACCATCCTCGACACGAAGGGCGCCGACACCCTGATCGGCCGGGGCGACATGCTCTTTTCCCCGCCGGGCACCTCCCGCCTCGTTCGCGCCCAGGGCGCCTTCGTCTCCGATGACGAGGTCATGGAGCTGGTCGAGTTCCTCAAGAAGAACGGTCCGCCGGTGTACGCCAGCGAGGTTCAGGCGCAGATTGACCGCGCCGCCAGCGAGGACGACGAAGATGGCGGTCCGGCCGGCGACGGCGAGGACGGCGATCTGGGCGACGACGAGGAGCTGTTCCAGCAGGCGCTCGATGTGCTCAAGTCGACCAAGCGCGCCTCGACCTCGATGATCCAGCGCCGGCTGCGCATCGGCTACAACCGCGCCGCCCGCATCATGGATCTGATGGAAGACAAGGGCATCGTCGGACCGGAGAACGGCTCGAGCCCGCGCGAAATTCTCAAAGATTTGGATACGCTTTGACGGCGGCGCCCGAACCGTGGCATGACTGGACCGGCGCAAGCGAGGGGACCTGCGATGCGGGCGCTCCCGGCACTTGCGCCTTGTGACCTGATCCCTTCCAGCCTTTATCCACCCCATGCAGACCATCGGCGAACGCCTTGAGGAAGCCCGCAAACGCAAAGGCATCTCGATCCGTGAAGCATCCGAAGCCACACGCATCCGCGGCGACTATCTGCACAAGTTCGAGAGCAACCAGTTCGACATCAATCTGCCCGACATCTACGTGCGCGGCTTCCTGCGGACCTACGCCGGTTACCTGAAGCTGCCCGTCGACAAGATCAGCGCCGACTACAACGCGCTCGGGCTCGGCCAGCCCAAGCCGCGCAGCATCAATCGCGAGCTCTACGGCCGCATGGATCTGTCCGTCGCCACAGCCAAGGAGGCCGCCGCCCCCGAGCCCGCACCGGCTCCCGGTGCCGCCGCGGTACCCGAAGCCCCACCGGCGCCGCGCAATCCCGCCACCTTCACGCCCCCGCGCACGCCGGGTCTGCAGATCGACCGCGACCTGCTGATCAAGGGCGCCGCCCTCTTGGCTGGCGGCATCGTGCTGATCGTCGGCCTCATCTGGGGCATCTCGGCGCTGACGAGCGGAGGCTCGAACTCAGCCACCCCCGCGCCCAAGGCCGCACCGGCCCAACGCACCCTCACGCTCATCGCGCTCAACACGGTCGAAGTGCGCGTGACCAATCGCAATCCCGACAACAGCGAAGGCGCGGTCATCTTTTCCGGCACCCTCGCCCGCGGACAATCCCAGGAAATTCCCTGGCCCGGCCCGATCGCCATCTGGTCCAGCGCCTCGCAGAATCTCGAAATCGAGTACCGCGGCTCCCGTTACCCGACCGGCCTGACCGGCCCGGGCATCGTGCACATGTAAGCCGGGGGCCGCGGACGCGCTTTACCTGAGGCGCGGTTCGTCGGTCGCAGCATCAAGTCAGCGCAGGTCGCGGCGGCTAATCCGCACCACGCCACGTCTCGCCACGCTCAGCGCATCGCGACGGGCGGATCGAGTACCTCGCGCAGGATCACCGCCTGACGCAGCGTCTTGGGCTGGCGCAGTGCCGCGACCAATTCCGGCAGCCCGGCGGGACGCCGCGACTCCGGTGCCGCGGCGGTCGGAGCGGGAGGAAAGGCGGAACTCTCCGCCCGCGCCTTCACCGCCGCCCGGCGCGCCTCGAGCGCGGCAATCTGTTCCTGCAAGGCGCGCTGACGCTCCAGGATGGCGGTATCCATCGGCGGCGGCACAGCCGGCGCGGCGACTGGGCGTGGGCCTTCCTCGCGCCACTCCGGCGGCTCGTCCGCATAGGTGTCGACGGGCACGGGCGCCGTCGGCGGGGTCGGAGCGGCCGGAGCCGCAGGCGCACCGCCGCCGCGCCGTTCGAGAATCTTGCGCCGGATCTCCTCCTGGATCCGGCGGGTGCGCTCTTCCTCCTCCAGCGCGTCGGCTTGGGGTGCCAGCGGCCCGCGCACTTCCGGAATGCCGTCGCCATCGTAGTCGGCATCCTGCCCCTCCCGCTCCCGCTTGCGCTGGTTCAGCCAATACGCGATCGCGCCGGAGATGACGATGATCAGCTGGAGGTTGTCGAAGATCCAGTCCATGGGGCGGGCGGCAGCGGGAGCAGGGCCGGCTTACTTCTTGCCTTCGTCCGTCTTGGCGATGCTGCTGCGCATGGCCGTGTCGGACTGCACATTCTCCATCTTGTAGTAGTCCATGACGCCGAGGCGGCCGGAACGGAAGGCCTCCGCCATGGCCAGCGGCACCTGGGCCTGGGCCTCGACGACCTTCGCCTGCATCTCCTGCACGCGGGCTTTCATTTCCTGCTCCACGGCCACGGCCGCGGCGCGCCGAATTTCAGCCTGGGCCTGCGCCATGTTCTTGTTGGCCTCGGCCTGCGCTTCCTGGAGTTTGGCGCCCACGTTCTCGCCCACGTCGACGTCGGCGATGTCGATCGAGAGGATCTCGAACGCCGTGCCCACATCGAGGCCGCGCTGGAGCACCACTTTGGAAATGCTGTCCGGCGACTCGAGCACCGTCTTGTAGGTCTCGGCCGAACCGATGGTGGACACAATGCCTTCGCCGACGCGGGCGATGATCGTGTCCTCCTTGGCGCCGCCGACGAACCGGTCGAGGTTGGTGCGCACCGTGACGCGCGCCTTCACCTTCACTTGAATGCCGTCCTTCGCGACACCGTCGATCGTGGTGCGGCCCGCCTCGGGATTGGGGCAATCGATCACCTTCGGGTCGACGGAGGTGCGCACCGCCTCGACCACCGACTTGCCCGAGCCCTTGGTCGCGAGGTCGATCGCGCAGGCGCGGTTCCAGCTCAGCTCGATGCCGGCCTTTTGGGCAGCGATGAGGGCCTGCACGGTCGGGACCACGTTGCCACCGGCGAGGAAGTGCGCCTCGATATCGTCGATCGAGATCTCGATGCCGGCCTTCTTCGCCGTGATGCGCGCATCGACCACGAGGCCGTAAGGCACCTGCCGCAGGCGCATCGCCACCAGCGTGATGATGCCGACGTACGCGCCGGCGAGCCAGGCGCGCAGCCACACGCTGAAGAACGACAGAACGATGCCCACGACCACGAGGATCGCGATGCCCAGGGCAATATAGAGGATGAGGGAGATAGACATGGGAAGGTTAGGATTTGCTGACGATCAGACGAAAATTGTCCAAGCCGACGACACGCACCGCCGCGCCTTTGTCGACGAAACCCGACCGGCAAAACGCTTCGTAGCGTTGTCCGTCGATCAGGACATAGCCGCTCGGGGACAGCGGGGTAAGCGCCTCGCCCGTCTTGTCGAGCACGCCCGACGCTTCGGCCACCGGCGGCTGACTGGTCCCGGCCACCTCCGAGTGGAGGAAAAGTTTTCGCCCCATCCGGGTGCGCGGCAGGATGCGAAATTCAAAGTAGAACAGCCCTCCGGAGAGCACCGAGGCCACGGCGAACGCGGACCATCCTCCGCTCTGGCCGTACTCCATGAAGGCCAACACCACCCCAGCCAGCAGCGCCAGGCCACCGAACACGCCCAAGATCCCGCCGGGGATGAAGACTTCGAACCCGAGCAAAATCAGACCGACGACAAAGAGCAGAATGATCGCGTTCATCCGTTGACCTTCTCGACCACGAGGCCGAATTCCGACTGCTTGCGCACCACCACGACCGTGCCGCGTTCGGCGTGTCCCAGCGCGAGCCGCGCCTCGTAGCGACGTCCGTCGATCTCGATCTGGCCGCTGGGGAAAAGCCCGGTCGCCGCCACACCCTGCCGGCCCACCAGGTCACCTGGCGTGGCCGACGCGCCCACGGCATCGCCCGGCACGTGCACCGAGCCCTGCACCGACGCTGCCAGAACCATGCGGTCCCAGAACCAGCCGCGCGGAAGAAAACGGAAGAGCGCCAGCGCCGAGACCACCGCCACCACCAGCCCGAGGCTGAGGTTGGTCAGGGGCGCCACGAAGACATCGCCGGAAAACGTGATCGGTTCATTCGGCCACAGATCGGCCATCGCCCAGATCAAGGATCCCAGCATGAGCAGGAGTCCGGTCACTACCCCGACGAACACACCGGGGAAGAGCAGCAGTTCGAGCAAGACCAGGAGGAACCCGAGCACGAAGACGAGGGCGGGTTCGTGGCCCGAAAGGCCCGCCACGTAGTGGCCGAAAAACACGATCATCAACAGGAGAATGCCCGAGATGCCGAAGAACCCGAAGCCCGGGGTCTTGAACTCCACAAACAGGGCAAGCAGGCCCAACCCGAGGAAGAGCGGAGTGAACTGATTCAGGTACTGCGCGAGTTGCTCCGACCAGGTGACCTCCAGGGTCGTGACCTCGTAGTTGCCCGCCCCGTACTTCGATGTCAGCACGGTCTCCACGTCCGCCGCCACGCCGGCCGCGAGCAGCGGCTGCGCCGGATCGCCGTAGGCCTTGATCGCCTCACTGGCAGTCAGCGACAACAGCTCGCCCTTGGGCTTGAGCACCTCGTCGCCGATCTTCAGTTCGTAGTCGGCGTCAATCATGGCCGAAATGACCTGGCCGCGGAAGCCCTTGCCCTCCGACACGGCGCGCACCCGAGCCCGCAGGTAGCTAACGATCTTCTGCTTCATCGACGCGTCGATCTCGCCGCCGGTCGACAGCACCGGGGCGGCGGCGCCGATGACGCCATCGCTGGTGAACCAGATGTCGTCAGTCACCGCCGAAATGAACGCCCCGGCCGAGATCGCCTCGTTGTTCACGAAGGTGACCGTCTTGCCCGGAAAGCGGTCGAGGGCCTCCATGATCTCAAACGTCACGTCGAGGGCGCCGCCCGGCGTCTTCATATCGAGTACCACCGCATCCGCCTTTTGCTCGATCGCCTGCTTGAGGCCGCGGCGCAGGACGTAGAGCACCGGCTTGGCGATCTGCTCGCGCACCGGAATGACGACCACCTTGGCTTTCGCCCCCGTCGGTCCGGACTCGGGCGCAGCCGACTCGGGCGCGGGCACGGCGGGCGCCTGCTCGGCCCGGGCGAGGCCGGCGAGCAGCGAAACGAACAAGGTCAGCAAGACGGGGAACTTGCGCATCGAATTTCACACCTTTACGCGCGCCGCGCTCCGGCGCAAGCGTCGTGCTCGGACGTTACGTTATAAATCCCCCCTCCCTTTCCAAAAAATTCTTTGCGTGAGGGGGCCGGTCCGGACACCAAGACGACATCATGGAAAAAGTCGCCTATCAGGGGCTCACCCTCACGCGGTGGAACGTCGGCACCTCGAGCTTCCTCGCCCTACCCGAACGCGGCGCCCGGCTCATGAACTGGCATATCACGCTCGGCGACGGTTCCGTGCGGGACGTCCTCTTCTGGCCGGAGAACGCCGGGCCCGTGGAGGAGTTCGCCAAAGTCCGCGGCGGCAATCCGGTGCTGTTCCCGTTCAACGGCCGCAGCTTCGACCGCGGAGAGATCTTTCACTGGCGTGACGCCGACGGCAACCGCCGCGCGATTCCCATGCATGGCATCGCCCGCCAGGGCGAGTTCGAGGTGTCGCGGCTCGATGAGCGGGGATTTGCCGCGACGTTCAAGCCGGGGGCCGAAGCCCACGCCGCCTATCCCTTCGACTACGAATTCAGCGTCATCTACCGTTTCGCGCCGCTGGGACTGACCTGCGAGTATGTGCTGCGCAACCACGACAAACGCCCGATTCCGTGGAGCGCGGGTCATCATTTCTACTTCACGGTACCGTGGGCCGAGGGTCGTACCCGGGGGGATTACGCCATCCGGATCCCGTCTAGCCGCACCCTGCGGCAAGCCCCGACCGGCGGCCTCATTCCCGGTCCGGCCATCCCGCCGGAAACCCGTCTCGATCATCCCGACCTGGTCGACACGTTCCACCTCGGGTTGAAGAGTAACGCTGTGGTCTTCGGCCCGGCGGGCGCCCCCGGCGAGATCACGGTGCGTCTCGGTACCGAGAAGGTGCCGGCCCCGGAGGCAACGTTTGTCACGTGGACGCTCCAGCCTGACTCGCCGTTCTACTGCGTCGAACCCTGGATGGGGCCGGCCAACGCGATCGAACACGGAGTGGGCCTGCACTGGGTGCAGCCCGGCCAGTCGCAAAGCTTTGTCGTCGAGATCGCCGTCAAGTAATCCTGCCGTCCGTCGCCGTCCCGAAGCTTGCCCGGCACGCGGTTCGCCCCATGGTAAGGGTTCCGTTGCCGCGATCCTCCGGCCGCCCTCCGTCTCCCATGCCTTTCCTTCCCACTGCCTTTATCGACGGCCTCGGCGGCCCGGAGATGATGCTGATCTTCCTGATCGTGCTCCTGCTCTTCGGCGGGAAACGGTTGCCCGACTTCGCCAAGGGCCTCGGCAAGTCGGTGCGGGAGTTCAAGCGCGCGGCCGCCGGCGTGGAGGATGAGATCAAGCGCGCCATCGACAGCGCCCCGTCCGCCGACGCCCCCAAGTCCCTGCCCACCCCGGCCAAGCCCAAGGAGACGCCGCCGGTCGCCGCCGCCGAGCGTCCCCCCGTCGACCCGCACGCGCCGAAGGACTTTTTGTCCTGAGCCGGCCCATCCGGCGCCCGACTTGCCGTTTTCTCGTCGCGTCACCCGGGTGAAAGACGACGAACCCATTCCCCTACCGATCACGGACGAGCTCGATCTGCACTCCTTTCGGCCGTCGGATCTGGGTGCCTTGATCCCCGCGTACCTCGCCGAGGCCCGCGCCCGCGGCCTTCGGTCCGTGCGCCTCATCCACGGCAAAGGCACCGGCACCCTCCGCACCACGGTGCATGCACTCCTCGCCCGCTCGCCACACGTCGCGTCCGTCGAAGCATGCGATGAGACGTCCGGTTCGTGGGGCGCCACGCGGGTCCGGCTTAAACCCTGAGCCGCACGCCGGTCCGCGCTTTTGACTTTCCGCCGCCGGAGCTTCCTGAAAACTCTTCGGCGTGAACCCCGTAACCCGCCGTCATTTCCTCGGCGCGGCCGCCGTGAGCGCCGCCGCCCTGTCCCAAACCAAATCCTTCGGCGCCGCGACCCTCGCCGCCCCGCGCCGCGTCAAGCTCGGCCTCATCGGCAGCGGCTGGTGGGGCATGGTCGTGGTGAAGGCCGGCTTCGCTGCCGGTGGAGTCGAGATCGTCGCGATCTGCGACGTCGACAGCGCCCACCTGGAGAAGGCTGCCACCGAGATTGAGGGGCTGCAGGGCGCACGTCCTAAGATTTTCAAGAATTACCAGGACCTGCTCGCCGTCGACGGACTCGAGGCGGTGATCATCGCCACGCCGACACAATGGCATGCGCTGCAGTTCATCGCCGCCGTGAACCGCGGGCTCGACGTTTACTGCGAGAAGCCGCTTGCCGCCGACATCCGCGAGGGCCGCGCCATGGTCGAGGCAGCCCGACGCAGCGGCCGGATCGTGCAGGTCGGTTTCCAGCGCCGCCAAAGCGAGTCCTACAAGCAGGTGCGCGCCTTCCTCGAACAGGGTACCTTTGGCCGGGTGGTCCAGGCTGAGGCCCAGATCATCTTCAACGCCGGCCTGAAGAGCCCGGCGCCCGTCCCGCCGCCGGCGACCCTCGACTGGGACGCCTGGTGCGGCCCCGCTCCGCTGCTGCCCTACAGCGAACAGATCGGCCACATGAACTGGCGCCTCGAGAAAACCACCGGCCAGGGCCACCTCTACGACTGGGGCATCCACCTGATCGACTCCACCCGTCTCGTCCTCGGCGAAACCGCCCCCAAGGCGGTCTCCGCCGCCGGCGGCATCTTCCAGCACCGCGGCCGTATCACCACCCCGGATACCCTGAACGTGACCTTTGAGTTCGAGCGCTGCCCGGTGACCTGGCGCCACCGCCTCTGGGGCTCGACCGAATATACGCCCGAGATCAACAACGGCATCATGTTCTTCTGCGAGAACGGTTCCGTCTTCGCCGCCGACAATCGCTGGATCGAGATCCCCAAGGACCCGAAGGTCCAGCGGACGGTGCACCAGGTCCAGGGCAACATGTCCAATCTGCACATGGGCGAGTTCCTCGAGTCCGTCCGCACCCGCCAGCCTGCTGGCACCACCGTGGCCGACGCGCACCTGACCACCTCGACCGTGAAGCTTGCCATGATCGCCTACGAGGTCGGCAGCCGCCTGGTCTGGGATGCCGCCAAGGAGGACTTTGTCGGCAACCCAGCGGCCAGCGCCCTGCTCAAGCACACCTACCGCGCCGGCTACACCCATCCTCACTCCGCCTGACCGCAGACGGGGCACCGCCATCGAGGGGTGCCCCGCCCGTGAGACGGACACGACGCATCCTTTCGCCGCCCTGTTCCCATGCGCCTTGCCGTTGTTGTCCTCACGATCGTGTTCGGCGCGCTCGCAACGGTCGAGGCCGCCGACGGTCCTCGTCAGCCCAATGTCATCGTCATCTTTGCCGATGACTTGGGCTATGCGGACATCGGGCCGTTTGGTTCCTCCGTCGCCACGCCCCACCTCGACCGCCTCGCGCGCGAGGGTCGGCGTTTCACGCATTTTCACGTTTCCCAGCCGGTCTGCTCTGCCTCCCGCGCTTCCTTGCTGACCGGCGCGTACAGCAACCGCGTCGGCATCCATGGCGCGCTGGGACCCAATGCGACTCACGGACTCGACCCGGGCGAGCTCACCCTTGCCCGGATGTTCAAACGGCAGGGCTATGCGACCGGCATGGCCGGCAAATGGCACCTCGGGCACCATCCGGCCTTCCTCCCACTGCGCCACGGTTTCGACGAGTTCCTCGGCATTCCCTACTCCAACGACATGTGGCCGCACCACCCGGAGGCCAAGGCGGGCACCTACCCGCCGCTACCGCTCTTCGAGGGCGATGTCGTGGTCGATCCGGAGGTGACGCCGGAAGAGCAGGCAACCTTCACCCAACGCTTCACCGACCGGGCCGTGGCATTCATCGAGCGTCACCGCGAGCGCCCCTTCTTCTTCTACCTCGCGCACCCCCAGCCACACGTGCCGCTGTTTGCGAGCGAGGCGTTCGCAGGCAAGTCAGGGGTCGGGCTCTACGCCGACGTCATCCAGGAACTCGACGCTTCGGTGGGTCAGGTGCTTGCCGCCCTCGATCGCACCGGCCTCGCTGAGAACACGTTGGTGATCTTCACCAGCGACAACGGACCGTGGCTCAGCTACGGCGACCATGCCGGCTCACCCGGTCCGTTCCGCGAGGGCAAGGGCACGTCCTGGGAAGGTGGCACCCGCGTCCCCTGCCTGATGCGCTGGCCGGGCGTCCTGCCGGCCGGCACGACGAGCGAGGCGATGCTCATGACCATCGACCTCCTGCCCACGCTCGCGACCCTTATCGGAGCGCCGCCGCCACCGCGGCCGATCGACGGTCGCAATGTCTGGCCGCTGCTCGTGGGCGAGCCCGGAGCCGTCAACCCGCACGCCGCCTACTTCACCTGGTTCAACCAAAACGAACTGCAGGCGGTGACGTCGGGGGACGGAACATGGAAACTGATCCTGCCCCACCGCTACCGCACCCTCGAAGGTCGGCCGGGCGGAACCGGGGGACGTCCCGTCCGCTACGCCCAGCGCGACGTTACCCAGCCCGAGCTCTATCACCTGCGGGAAGATCCCGGTGAGACCACCAACGTCGCCGACCGGTATCCGGCAATCCGTGACGCCCTGCTCGTCGAGGCAGACCGAGCGCGGCGCGAGCTCGGCGACGGTCTCACCGGGGTGTCCGGCACGGGCAACCGTCCACCGGGTCGCCTGCCCTGACGCCCCCACCCTCTTTACGTAAAGACCAACGGATCCTTGCGCGACCTGCGCCTTGGACCCACCGACACCTCGCCGGACCGCCGCCCTCGGCCGCCCGGCCGCCAGCCCTTCGCCACTCCTCACCATGCGCCCGACCCTGCTTGTCCTTCTGCTGCTTCCGCTCGCGCTGCTCGGCGCGCAAAGCCGCCCCAACGTCCTGTTCATCGCCGTCGACGACATGAACAACGACCTCGGCACCTACGGTCATCCCGTGGTGAAGACGCCGCACCTCGACCGGCTGGCTGCGCGGGGCACGCGGTTTGACCGGGCCTATTGCCAGTTCCCGCTCTGTTCGCCCAGCCGCACCTCGATCATGACCGGGCTGCGCCCCGACGTTGCCCAGGTTTACGATCTCACCACTCATTTTCGCGACCGGGTGCCCGACGTGGTCACGCTGCCGCAGCTCTTTCGGCAGCATGGCTACGTGGCCGCGCGCGTGGGCAAGATCTACCACTACGGCAATCCGGGCCAGATCGGCACCGACGGACTCGACGATCCCGCCTCGTGGGACGAACGGGTGAATCCGTCCGGTCGCGACAAGGCGGAGGAGTCCCTGATCATCAATCACACGCCCCAACGCGGACTCGGCAGCTCGCTCAGCCTGCTCAAAGCCGAGGGGACCGACGAGGAGCAGACCGACGGCATGGTCGCGACCGAGATCATCCGCCTGATGGAGCAGCACCAGGACCGCCCGTTCTTCCTCGCCGCCGGCTTCTACCGCCCCCACTGCCCCTACGTCGCGCCAAAGAAGTATTTCGACCTGTATCCGCTCGAGGCGATCACCCTGCCGGCGGTCACCGAGGCGGATCGTGCCGGCCGGCCGCAGGCTGCACTCGCCTCCACCCGGCCCTGGCCCTGGTTTGGCGTGACCGACACTCAGGCACGCGAATCGCTCCAGGCCTACTGGGCCGCAATCAGCTTTGTCGACGCCCAGATCGGACGTCTGCTCGACGCGCTCGAGCGTCTCGGCCTCGCCGACAACACCATCGTCGTCTTTTGGAGCGATCACGGCTATCACGTCGGCGATCACGGCCTCTGGAAAAAGCAGAGCCTCTACGACCGCTCCGCCCGGAGCCCCCTCATCATCGCCGCACCGGGCCAACGCACGCCCGGCGGAGCCTCGCCGCGCACGGTTGAGTTGCTCGATCTCTACGCCACCCTTGCCGATCTCTGCTCCCTGCCGAAGCCGGCCCACGTCGACGGACAAAGCCTGCGCCCGCTGCTCGACCAACCGGATGCCCCCTGGGACCGGCCGGCGTTCACGCAGGTGTGGCGCGGCCGGTTCTCCGGACACAGCCTTCGCACCGAACGGTACCGTTACACCGAATGGGACAACGGCCAGGCTGGCGCGGAGCTCTACGACTACGAGGCCGATCCCGCCGAAGCGCGCAATGTGGTCGAGGATCCGCGTTACGCCCAGACCGTCGCGTCGCTGCGCGAGCGACTGCGCACGCATTGGAAAAATGAATACCGCCCGGTCCGGCCCAATCCGCCCGGCTCGCCATAACCGTTACCCCGTTTGCCCGGTCTGACTCCTCACCCTTCCCCGCTCATGCGTACCGTCCTCGCCCTCTTCCTGTTGGCCATCCCGGCCGCGTTTGCCGCCACCCCCGGGACCCGTCCCAACCTCGTTTTCCTCTTCGTCGACGACTGGGGCCGCCATGCCGGTATCTATGCGGAAATCGATGGTCCCGGCACGGTCAATGACCTGCTGCGCGGTCGCACCCCCCACCTCGACCGGCTCGCCCGCGAGGGCGCCGTGTTTCGCCGCGCGTTCGTTTCGGCGCCGTCCTGCACGCCCAGCCGCAGCGCCTTGCTGTCCGGCCAGCACTTCTGGCGCACCGGCCGAGGGGCGATCCTGCGCGGGGCCGTCTGGGACGAGTCCATTCCCGCCTATCCGTTGATCCTGCGCGATGCCGGTTACCACCTGGGCAAGGCCTACAAGGTCTGGGGTCCCGGCACGCCCGTCGACGCACCCTACGGTGGCCAGCGTCACGCGTACGAAGCCGCCGGACGCGACTTCAATCTGTTCTCGCAAACGGTGACCCGCCAGGTCGCGGCCGGCGTGGACCGCGAGACCGCCAAACAGCAGCTCTACGGGCAGGTCGCGCGCAACCTCGACGCCTTCCTCGCCGCCCGCGCGCCGGGCCAGCCGTTCTGTTATTGGTTCGGCCCGACCAACGTGCACCGCAAATGGATCCGCGGCTCCGGCGCCGCGTTGTGGGGCCTCAATCCGGACGATCTCCAGGGCAAGATGCCGCCCTACCTGCCCGACAGCCCGGAGGTGCGCGAAGACCTCGCGGATTATTTTGGCGAGATCCTCGCCTTCGACGCCGCCGTCGGCGTCATCCTGCAACGGCTCGAAGCGCTCGGCGAACTGGAGAACACGCTCATCGTCGCCAGCGGCGACCACGGCGCCCCCGGATTTCCCTACGGCAAATGCAATCTCTACGACTTCGGCTCGGCCGTGCCCCTGCTCGTGCGCGGCCCCGGGGTGACTCCGAGCGTGGTGATCGACGACCTCGTCAGCCTCACCGACATCGCGCCCACGTTGCTTGAAACCGCAGGCCTCGCCGCCACACCCGCCATGACCGGACGGTCGCTGCGCCCGTTGCTCTCGGCCGGACGCTCCGGACAGATCGATCCGAGCCGCGACGCCGTGTTCATTGGACGCGAACGTCATGTGGAGAATGCCCGCGAAGGCTACCTGCCCTACCCGCAGCGCGCGATCCGCACCCGCGATCACCTGTTCATCGTCAACTTCGAGCCCGACCGCTGGCCGATGGGTGAGCCGTATCGCCTGGACGGAGACAATCCGCCGACCGTCGAGGAGCTCACCGAACAGACCCGCGTGAGCCTGCCCGACGACGACGCCGGTCCGACCAAGGCCTGGTTGGTGACTCAGCGCAAAGACCCCCGCTGGCGTCCGTACTTCGACCGCGCCTACGGCAAGCGCCCGCGCCACGAACTCTACGACCTCACCCAAGACCCACACCAGGTGCGTAACGTGGCCGGACAGCCGGCCTACGCCGCCGTGCAGGCGGGGCTGGAACAACGCCTCATGGACGAACTCCGCCGCACGGGCGACCCGCGGGTCGTCGATGGCGGCCGTTACTATGAAACGCCGCCCCTGGCCGGGCGGGTCGGAGCCGTGGACGCCGCCGGTGGCAACGTCGCGCCGGAAACGCTCCGCGGCCGCAACTGAGTCCGCGCCTCAACGGCGCTCGGGCACCTCGGTCGCGACCACATCAATCACCCCTTCGGCCGGCGCCGATCGCCGGACTTCCGGGGCTGAGGCAGGACCGGAGGTCGGACGGCGCCCACGGGTCGTGGTAACCCGGGCCCGTCCCGTCACGCGCCCAAACAGCATCAGAATCAAGCCCACGGCTGCCACCACCGCAGCGAGCATCAGCCCGCCGATCACGGCGACACAGGCGACCAAGGCCGCGAGGACCATTCGAACCCAACGCATGCCTTGAAGACAATCCGGCGGCTCAGAAGTTGCAATGCCGGGCAGCCTTTCCCCTTTTCGTGCTCCGTTGCCAGCATTAGGCATCTGTCACTTTCCCCTCATGAACGCCCTCGCGCCGCGCCTCCTCGTCTCCGTCCTCACCCTCGCCTTGCTCGGCAGCTGGACCCGGGCGGCCACGCCGCAGCCCACCGGTCGCCCCGAGGTGGTGCAGGCCACCCCGGGCCTGGTGGCGTTCTGGACGTTCAGCGAACCTGCGGGCGAACCGCGCCGCTCCCAGGGCACGTTGCACGCCCATCCGCTCGAAGAGGTCGGGGGACCGGTGGAACGACGCCCCGGCGGTCCATTCTCCGGTTACTCCGCCTACCTCGACGGCAGCCGGTTTCTCCGCCTTGCCTACGCCGAGACGCGCGACCTCAACATCTCCGGTCCGAAGGCGCAGGTCAGCATGTTCGCCGTGGTGCGTCTCTCCAACCTGCACGTCAGCCGCACGGTCGCCGGCATGTGGAGCGAGGGCAAGGGACGCGGCGACGACAGCGGCACACGCCAGTATGCGATGCTGCTCAACATGCCCACGTACGGCGGCCCCCGGAAACTCGTGCCACACATCTCCGCCGAGGGCGGGGTGACCCGACGCGCCGACGGCTCCGCCTTCCCGTGGTGTGCCGACTACGCCGTCTCCGCCCGCGAGGTGCCGGAGGACCGCTGGGTCACGCTTGGCTTTACCTACGACGGCGCCTGGCTCTGCGCCTACATCGACGGTGTGCTCGACCGCCACGAGCTCGATCCGGTGAAACACCACCGCACCGATCGTTACTTCACCGCGGAGGGTCCGGGCGGCGGCAGCCGCGGACTCAATCCGTACTACCACGGCCGGGGCATCTTCGCCTACGATCCCGCCCGCCATGCGGAGTCCAAACCGATGGGCGGATCGGACTTCATTGTCGGCGCCCGCTACGCGATCGGTTCACTCTTCGCCGAGGGCAAGGCCACGATCGGCTCGTTCGGCGGACTTGCGGTGTTCAACCGCGCGCTGACCGAGGCCGAAATGAAGGCGCTCCACGACGCCGCCAACCTGTCCGCCCTCCCGTAGCCGCATCCACGCCAACTCAGATCTTCAGGAACAGCTTCCGTCGGTACATCCAGAAGAGGATCAGCCACATCAGGCCAAGCACGGCCAGACCGTGCACGAGGGGCTCATAGGCCGGGCCAAAGATGCGAAAAACGTCCGCCCCCAGGTGGGTCGTCAGATTCTTGGCGATGAAAGGCCGGAAAAGGGCCGCGATGAGGTAGGCCGCAATCGAGTTCATGCCGATGACCACGAGTACGAAGGACCACCTCCGGCCTCCGCAGAGATCGACGAGCTTGTAGAACGTGCCGAGGAGCAGGAAACACCAGCCGCCGCTGTAGAGCACCCAGCTGGGCGTCCAGATGCGTTTGACCACCGGATTCACCCCGAGCCAGCCGAGCAGGGCCCCCGCCGCGAGGCAGGCTACGCCGGCCAGCGCCAGCCAGCGCAGGCGCTGCGCGGGTTCGCGCCCGCTCTTCAGGACGTTGCCCGCCAGCAGGCCGAGGATCATCGTGCCAAGCGTGGGCACGAAGCTGAGCGTCGCGTAACCGCCAGGGTGATACACAAAGGGCTGCTCGCGCGGGAAGAGATTCAGCCACCAGATGTCGAAGGCGGCCGCCAGGTTGGTGCCTTTCTGCCAGTGCGCCGCGAAGCCGGTGTGGCCATGCGCCGCCAGCCACTCCGCCGACACCCCGACACGCGCATAGTCAAAATCCACCGGGGGCAGCGGCCAGAGCGCAAAGGCTGCCCATACGCCGGTGAGGATCACGCCGAGCGCAATCCACTGGTCGCGCACGGGCCGGAACCCGAGCAGGAACAGAAAACCGTAACCGAGCCCGATCTGCGTCAGCGTGTCCTCAAAGGTCCAGTTCGTCGTCGTGCGGGTAAGTGACCGGAGAAAGACGCCGAGCAAAATGAGCATCAGCGCCCGGCCAAACGCATGCACCGCCATCGCTGTCCGCCCCTGCCCACGGGCCAGGCGGTTCGCGATCGAGAAGGGCAGCGCCACGCCGACGAGAAAGGAGAAGCCGGGTTGGATCAGGTCGTGCAACGTCGCCCCCGCCCATTCCACATGGGTCTGCTGCCGCGCAAGGAAGGCCCAGACGCCGCTCTCGGGCAACGCCTCCGCCACGCGCCGCAGCCGCAGCACCTCCGCCATCATCAGGAGCATGACGAAGCCGCGAAACGCGTCGACCGACGCGAGGCGCACCGGGGCAGCCGCCTCAACCGGCGGGGTGGGGTTCATGCCGCGCAGTGTGACGGACGACGTCAGCGAGACGAGACAGAAGCCGCGAACGTGTAGCCGCGGCCGTGCCGGTCGCGCCGCACCATCCCGCAAACCGCCTGCGGGCAAAGTGCTCCCCCTTCGTGCGCGATCTGTCATGCTCCCAAACGCTTTCCCCCACCTCATGGCCTTCCGCCTTTCCCTCCTCGCCGGCCTCGCGGCCGCCACCCTCGCCTCGTTCGCACCCGCCGCCGACTCCGACCTGCCCCCAGGCTTCACCGACCTGCTCAAGATCGACGCCCACTCGCACATTTTCGAGGACGCACCCGAGTTTCACGCCCTTCTCCGCGAACTGAACGTGCGCACGATCAACGTCTGCAACAACGGCACGGACGGACATCTCGAGCGCATGCACGCCCTTGCCTACGAGCTCGCGGCGAAACACCCGGACCTCTACCCGTTCGAATCGACCTTCGACCTGACGCGCCGCGATGCGCCCGGCTACACCACCGCCGTGACCGCCTGGCTCGATGACACGTTCCGGCGCGGCGCCGTGGGAGTTAAAATCTGGAAGGAGATCGGCATCGACATCAAGGACCCCAACGGCGCCTTCATCCTGCCGGACGATCCCCGCTTCGATCCGATCTACGCCTTCATCGCCGCCCGGGGCAAGGTGCTCCACGCCCACCTGGCCGAACCGATCGACGCCTGGCTGCCGCTCGACCCGGACAGCAACCACTATCACTACTACTCCACGAATCCCGAGTGGCATCTGTACGGGAAACCCGGATACCCAACGCATGCGGCGATCATCGCCGCGCGCGACCGGATCCTGGAAAAGCACCCGGACCTCGTCGTGCTCGGCGCCCACCTCGGCAGCATGGAACACGACCTCGATGCGATCGCGGAGCGGCTGGAGCGCCATCCCCACTTCCACATCGAAGTCTCCGCCCGCACCCGAAACCTCACCCGCCATCCGCCGGAGAAGGTGCGTGCGCTGTTCCTCCGGTTCCCGGACCGCATCCTCTACGGTCTCGACGCCAGCTGGAAACCCTACCTGCGGGGCGGCACCACCGACATCCTGCGCCGCGCCCACGTCGGGCGTCTGCGCGAACGCTACATCGCCGACTACCGCTACTACGCCGGCAGCGGGGAGATAGACTACAACGGTCGCAAGGTGCAGGCGCTCAACCTGCCGCCCGAGGTGCTGAAGAAGTTCTACCACGCCAACGCGCAGCGGCTGTTCGGCCTTCCCGCCTCGCCGTGAGTGTGGCCGGCGTGCCGGCGCCGGGGTCAGAACAGGGTGTAGGCGATGTTCACGCCCGCGGTCACGATCGACACCATGCTCATCAGCTTGATCAGGATGTTGAGGCTCGGCCCGGCGGTGTCCTTGAACGGATCGCCGACCGTGTCGCCGATCACGGCCGCCTTGTGCGCGGCCGATCCCTTGCCGCCGAGGTGCCCTTCCTCGATGTACTTCTTCGCGTTGTCCCAGGCGCCGCCGGAGTTGGCCATGAAGACGGCCAACACGAAGCCGGTGCTCAGCCCGCCACCGAGCAGACCGAAGACTCCGGGCACACCGAAGACGAGGCCGGTGAGTAAGGGCACGATCACGGCCAGCAGCGAGGGAACGATCATCTCTCGCTGCGCTCCGGCCGTGCTGATCGCCACGCAGCGCGCATAGTCGGGCAGATCATCCCCGGTCAGGATGCCGGGCTTCGCCTTGAACTGGCGTCGCACCTCCTCGACCATGCGGCCCGCCGCACGACCCACCGCGTTGATCGTGAGCCCGCAGAAAAGGAAGGCCATCATCGAGCCGAGGAACAGGCCCAGCATGACCTTCGGGTTCATCAGGTTCACCTCAAAGTACGTCATGAACTGCGTGAGCGTCGCGGTCACCACCGGCACGGCTTCGCCCGCCACCATCATCGTGGCCTGGCCGGCATGGAGCAGCGCGATCTTCAGTTCCTCCACGTAGGAGGCGAGCAGGGCGAGGGCCGTGAGTGCGGCCGAGCCGATCGCGAACCCCTTGCCCGTCGCCGCCGTGGTGTTGCCGAGCGAGTCGAGGGCGTCCGTCCGCTTGCGCACCTCGGGCCCGAGCCCGGCCATCTCGGCGTTGCCACCGGCGTTGTCCGCAATCGGACCGTAGGCATCGGTCGCCAGCGTGAGGCCGAGGGTCGAGAGCATGCCGACGGCCGCGATGCCAATGCCGTACAGGCCCATCGCCATCGTGTCGGGACCAAAGCTCCATCCGCCCGAGGCAAACGCGTACGCGAGGGTCGTGCCGATCACCACGGCCATGACCGGAATGAGGGTGGAGAGCATGCCCGTGCCGAGGCCGGAGATGATCACCGTCGCGGGCCCGGTGCTCGCGCTGCCCGAAATCTCCTTCGTGGGCGCATACTCCTGCGAGGTGTAGTATTCGGTGGCCTTGCCGATGACGATGCCGGTCACGAGTCCCACCGCGATCGCACCCCAGACGCCGGCGGCGTTGGGCAGGTCCAGCGCCTTGAGCACAAAGTAGGAGGCGACAAAAATGAGCAGCGAGCTGAGGTTGATGCCGCGTCCGAGGGCGTTGAGCAGGTCGCGCTGACTGGCGCCGCTCTTCACGCGCACGGCGAAGATGCCGAGGATGGAGAAGACCGTGCCGATCGCCGCCACCGCCATGGGGGCGATCACCGCCTTGTAGGCCGATACTGGGTCCCCGGCCTGCGCGAAGGCGGCCGCACCCAGGGCTGCGGTGGCCAGGATCGAGCCGACATAGGATTCGTACAGGTCCGCGCCCATGCCGGCCACATCGCCGACATTGTCGCCCACGTTGTCTGCGATCGTCGCCGGGTTGCGCGGATCGTCCTCCGGAATGCCGGCCTCGACCTTGCCCACGAGGTCGGCGCCGACATCCGCCGCCTTGGTGAAGATGCCTCCGCCGACGCGGGCAAAGAGGGCCTGGAGCGATGCGCCCATGCCAAAGGTCAGCATCGTGGTCGTGATGATCACCAACTTGTGCGCCGGATCGGGATCGTCGATAAAGTGGGTGAGCACGAGGAACCAGACCGAGATGTCGAGCAACGCCAGTCCGACCACCACGAGGCCCATCACCGCGCCACTGCGGAAGGCGAGGCGGAGGCCGGCGTCGAGCGACTTGCTCGCCGCCTGGGCCACCCGCGCCGCGGCGTGCGTCGCCGTCTTCATGCCGATGTACCCGGCCAGCGCGGAAAAGAATCCGCCCGTGATGAAGGCGAAGGGCACCCACCGGTTTTGCAGGCCGAGTCCATAGGCCAGCCACGCAAACACGAGCGTGAGGCCCACGAAGAAGGCACCCACGATCCGGTACTGTTGCCGCAGATACGCCATCGCGCCCACGCGCACGTGCGAGGCGATCTCCGCCATCCTGGCCGAGCCCTCGGAGGCCGCCTTCATGCGGACGTAGAAGAAGGCCGCGAACCCGAGGGCCAGCAGCGAAGCGAGCGGCGTCAACCAGAACAGGGGGGCGTGCATGGGCGGAGGGGGTTGAAGGCGGGCCGGCCGGCTCAGGCGCCAAAGGTGGAGAGCGCCGACCGCCACCAGGGGTAGTAGGTCGTCTCCAGTTCATGCCTGGCCGGCATCGGAAAGTACGCGAAGGCGCCGCCCGTCGCCGCGACGAAGAACCCGCGTTCGATCGTGCGGAAGAGCACGTCCTGCTGCAGGTAGCGGATCACGGTCTTGGTGGGCTTGCCGCGCTTGGTCCGCAACTCGCGCAGGCAGTCGCGCAGGTGCTCAAGGTTGGGATAAGGCAGGTTGTCCACGCCCGGGGCCTCCGGATCGTCCGCCAGGCGCTCGAGTCTCAATTCGGAGAAGACGAGCGCCGGCAACGACACCGGGTGGGAGAGGTCGGTGATCTGCAGCGCAAATTCGCGCGGCTCCAGTTCGCTGACCACCCGCGGCGTGACCGGACAGTACTCCTGGTACAGGTGGAAACGCGGGCCCGGTTGGGGTTGATACGGCCGCGGCGTGAGCGCCAGCACGCGGCCGTCCTCGGTCGTGAGGTGCAGCGACTCGATGGCGTCGACCGGCGTGCGTTCGAGCACGCGGTAGATCGACAGGTACAGCGAGCGGCGCGGCGTGCGGGCCACGAGCCGCGCGGAGACCGGCCCGGCGAGCACGGTCGCCGCATAGGCGTCGGTCAGCTTGAAGAACAGGGCCTGGCCCCGGGCTCGCTTGCTTGAACCGGTGGCGAGGTAGGCGCCGTAGGCATCGGGATCGAGGTGGGAGGCGACCAAGGCCTCGGGCAAAAGGGAGAGGTAGAGGTAGGTCTTCATGGCGCAGAAGGGAACCGGCACGGCAGGCGTCTCGGCCCCCAGTCTACGCCGGTCCGGTCCGGCCGACTGCGCGGCGATTGCCAAAGCCTGCGCGTGCCTTGCCGCGGGAAAACGGGCGGCGATGCGGGAAAGGCTTAACGCCGGCCGCCGTTTGTCCCAGCGTCCGCGGTATGCGTGGTACACCCCTGTTCGCCCTCACCTTGCTGCTGCTCGTCGTTCAGCCTGCCGCGGCCGCCCTGCCCCGGGCCACCCCGGAGTCCCAGGGACTCTCCTCAAGCGGCCTCGCCGCGCTCGTCCAGACCCTCGACACCGAGGTGAGCGAGATGCACAGCCTGATGATCGTCCGCCGCGGCCAGGTGGTCGCGGAGGGCTGGTGGGCGCCATACGCGGCCGAACATCGCCATGTGCTGTATTCGTTGAGCAAGAGCTTCACCGCAACCGCGGTCGGCTTCGCGGTCGCCGAGGGACGCCTGAGCCTGTTCGATCCGGTGGTGGGCTTTTTTCCGGCCGAAACGCCGGCGGACGCGAGTGCGCGCCTCAAGGCCATGCGAGTGCGCGACCTGCTCACGATGGCGACCGGTCATCAGGACGAGCCGCCGCACACGGAGGAGACCATGACGGTGGCGTCCTTCCTCGCCCACCCGGTGCCGCACAAGCCGGGCACACATTTCCTCTACAACACCCCCGCCACCTTCATGGCCGGCGCCGTCGTGCAAAAAGTCACCGGACAAACCGTGCTCGACTACCTGCGGCCCCGGCTTTTCGCCCCGCTGGGCATCGTCGATCCCGTCTGGGACACGAACAGCGAGGGCATGACCCTGGGCGGCTACGGACTGCGGATTCGCACGGAGGAGATCGCCCGCTTCGGGCAACTTTACCTCCAGCGCGGAGTCTGGGAAGGACGCACGCTGCTGCCGCCGGACTGGATCGATCTCGCGACGTCACGCCAGATGTCGAACGGCAGCAATCCCCGCAGCGACTGGGACCAGGGTTACGGCTTCCAATTCTGGCGCAGCCGTCATGGCTACCGCGGCGACGGCGCCTTCGGTCAGTTCTGCATCGTGCTGCCCGAGCACGACCTCGTCGTGGCCCTCACCAGCGGCACGCGCGACATGCAACGCGTGCTCGATCTGCTCTGGGAGCATCTTCTTCCCCTGCTGCAGCCGCAGGCCCTGCCCGCCGATCCGGTCGGTCACGACCGCCTGCGGACGCAACTCGCCGGGCTGGCCTTGCGTCCGGCGGAGGGCGGCGCCTCGTCGCTCGCGGCCACTGCCGTGCTCGACCGCACCTTCACCGAGGCCGACGGCCGGCGCTCCATCACCGTGCAGACGGGGGCCACGCCGGGCACGCTTGAGGTCACGTGGCGCGACGGCGAGTCCAGCCATCGTTTTCCCTTCGGCTACGGCACCTGGGCCTTTTCCCGCGGGCCGGTCGACGCCGGCGCCCTCGCCCGGCTGCCGGACGAGCCGGTGGCCGGAACCTATGGCTGGACGGACGAATCCACCCTCGTGCTCAAGGTCGCGGCCTACGAGACGCCGTTCGCCCTGACGCACCGCCTGACGTTCCGCGGCGACGAGGTGACGGTGACGACGGAAGGCAATGTCGCCTTCGGTCCCACCAAACGTCCCGAATGGACCGCGCGGGCGCCGGCCCGCTGAGCGGCGGTTCAACGCACCGGGGACGGCAGCAGCCGCACGAGCTCGTTTACCACCGCGGGCAGCGCGCCGGCGAGGTTCTGCGATTCCGCGGTGGGTTGGGCGTAGTCGAAAAGTTCATACGCCGGGGCCGCACCGCCCTCGGCCGGCTCATGGGCGATCAACCGCCAGCGCCCCGTGCGGACCGTCCGTTGGCCGCGCGTCCAATGGGCCACGGCCGGCTTCGACGACGGCACATCGGCGCGGGCCAGCTGCGGGGTGAGGCTGCGACCGTCCAGTCCCGCCGGCGTGGGTAGGCCGCACAGCTCGGTCAGCGTCGGGAACAGATCCACCGTTTCGACCAGCGCATCGCTGGCCCGGCCCGGTTCGGTCAGCCCGGGCGCCCGGATGAGCAGGGGCGAACGCAGCGCGCCGTCGTACAGGCAGTGTTTTCCCCAGATCGCGTGTTCGCCGAGCAGAAAGCCGTGATCGCTCCACACCACGACGATGGTCTGGTCCGCCCCGGGCAGGGCGGCGAGGGCCTCGAGCAACCGGCCGACCTCGGAGTCGACGTAGCTCACCGACGCCGCATAGGCGTGTCGCAGGGCGCGCGCATAGGCTTCGTCCGTGTCGGGCCGGCGTTCCCCGTGCCCATAGTTCTGATAAAACTCCCCGCTCGCATGCCAGCTCGACACGCCCAGGGGCTTGGCCGTCACCGCCGGCGCAGGAATCTGCGCCGGATCATGCTGCGCGAAGAAGCGCTGCGGCGCGGCGAAGGGAAGGTGGGGCTTGAAAAAGCCGACGGCAAAGAACCAGGGCTCCTTCGAACCCGCCAGCTCTCGCAACGTCCGGGCTGCCTCATCCGCCACCCAAGTGTCCGGGTAGGCTGAGTCCGGACCGTCGTGGGCCTCGAGCGCCGGCGTTTGCCCGCGCACCCGCGGCCGGCCGTTGGCGTAGCCATGCATGATACCTTCGGCGTGCGGCCACGGCGAGGCCGGCAGCCAGGAACGATCCCAGGCACCGGGCAACTCTTCGGGCGGTTCGGCCCAGTTCGCTCCGGCAAGGCCGCCGGGGTGATGGGTGACCTTGCCCAGCGCGTAGGTGCGGTAACCGTGGCGCTTGAACCACGCCGGCAGGTTGGCGTCGCCCCAGCGCGCCTGGGTCTGGGCGATCGCACCGTTGTTCACATGGGCCGGCTCCGTCGGGTAACGCCCCCGCAGCAACGCGGCCCGGGACGCCCCGCACGTGGGCACCTGCACGTAGTGGTGGGTGAACGGACGCGCCGTACGCGCAAAGGCATCGAGCTGGGGCGTGCGCGCGTGGCCGACGCCGTAGGCACCCAGATCGTTGCGCAGATCGTCGATGGCGATGAAGAGCACGTTGGGCCGCGACGCCGGCTGGGCGGCGGCAGGAAGGACAAGGGCAAGCAGGGCGAGAAGACGGGAAAGACGGGACATGGGGGAACGGGGGTGCTCCGATGGGAAACCAGGAAACCCAGGTCGGCGATCCCAAACCAAGGGAACGAGGAACCACCTCCTCCCGATGCCGGAACTGCCCGAGATATGACGAGCCGCGGGCGGATTCGCTCGTCGACCTTCGGCGGCGGACGGTCCATCTTGGCCCGCGTCGATTCACCCGCTCCGCCCCTGCCCTGCCCCGCCACCATGCGCCTCCGATCGTTCCGCGCGTTTTCCCTGCTCGCCGCCGCTTTGGTCCTGCTGGTCCCGCACCGCGGGCCATGTGCTTCGCCGGCGCCAACGCATCCGGATCTTGAATACGCCCGGCCCGATGGACAGCCGTTGCGCCTCGACCTCTACCTGCCCGCGGTGCCGGCCGGCGCGCCTCTCATTGTCTGGGTGCATGGCGGAGCCTGGCGTTCTGGATCCAAGGCGGAGAACCCGCTGGCGCCCCTCGTTGCCCGCGGCTTTGCCCTCGCCAGCGTGGACTACCGCTTGACGCCGGTGGCGCCGTTCCCCGCCAACGTGCACGACCTCAAGGCGGCCATTCGCTACCTGCGCGCCCGCGCGGCCGACTTCGGGTACGACGCTGGCCGGATCGTGATCGCCGGGAGCTCCGCCGGCGCGCACCTCGCCGCGCTCACCGGCGTTTCCAACGGCCACCCGGAACTCGAAGGCGACGTGGGCGCGCACCGGAGCGAGCGCAGCGACATTCAAGGCATCGTGAGTTTCTACGGCGCCTCCAACCTCGAGAGCATCCTCCGGCAATCGACTCCGTTCGGGCTCGGCGTGCGCATCCCGGCCCTGCAACTCCTGCTGCGCGGCCAGCCAGAGGAGAAGCCGGCGCTGGCCCGGCTCGCCAGCCCGGTGGCGCACGTTGATCGGAACGATCCGCCGTTGCTGCTGCTGCACGGCGATCAAGACCCCCAGATGCCGGTGGCCCAGTCGCTCGAGTTCCTGGGCGCCTACCAGGCCGCGGGTGGCAAGGCGCGCTTCGTGCCGGTGCACGGCGCCGCCCATGGCGGCCGGGAATTCTACGATGCGCCGCGCCTCGACCTCGTGGTCGACTTCCTCCGCACCCACGGCTTGGCTCCGAACTGAGGCCCGCGTGCCGATCCGTTTCGAGGTGAAGTCAACGCCGGGCCCCTAGATCATTTCTCCCAACCTGCCACCCCGGGATCTGTCCGCCATGCGTACCCGCCTCTCCCTGCTCGTTCCGGCCTTGTTTTCGCTCGGCGTCCTCGGCGCCGCCATCGCTGCCGAACCGTCCGTCACCACGCTCACCCTTTGGCCCGGCACGCCGCCGGGGGACGAACAGGTGACGCTGCCACCGGAGGGCGACCTGACCAAGCCGGAAGATCCGCTCATTGCCGGTCGGCGCATCATCAAGCTGGGCAACGTGTCGACCCCGCTGATCGAGGTTCACCGGCCTCCGGCCGCGCTGGCCAACGGCACCGCCGTCATCGTGTGTCCGGGCGGCGGACATTACATCCTTGCCTGGGATCTCGAGGGCACCGAGGTCGCGACCTGGCTCAACTCCCTCGGCGTGACCGCCATCGTGCTCAAGTACCGCGTGCCCAGCCGCACCCGCGAGACCAAGCCCTGGCAGGCAGCCGTGCAAGATGCGCAGCGCGCCGTGCGACTCGTCCGCGCCCACGCCGAAGCGTGGAACCTCGATCCGCAGCGCATCGGCATGCTCGGCTTCTCCGCCGGCGGCGCGACCGCCGCCCTCACCGCCCTCCGGCACCACGAGCAGCATTACCCGCCGGTCGACGCCACCGACCGTCTTTCCGCCCGACCGGACTTTGCCCTGCTGATCTACACCGGCGGCCTCTACGACGCGGAGAAGAAGGCCCTGCGCGAGGTCGTGACCGTGCCGGACGATGCCCCGCCGTTCTTCTTCGTCCATGCGTGGGACGACAACGTGTCGGTGCAAAACACGCTGCTGCTCGCCTCTGCGCTCAAGGAGAAATCCATCCCGACTGCCGTCCACGTTTACCCTCACGGCGGCCATGGCTACGGCCTGCGTGCCACGGCCGAACCGGTCACCACCTGGCCCGCCCGCGCCGAAGAATGGATGCGCCGGGCCGGCCTGCTCGGGGTCCGTTGACCCGCCGCGCCTAGCGGGCCGTCCACTCCAGGATCTGCCGGTCGGCGAGCAGGCGTTCGCGCAACCGGGCGTACTCGACGCGTTGCACGGGTACGTTGGCCTCGATCGCGAGCGAGGCCGCCGTCGCTGCGCTCTGGCCCAGCAGCAGAAAGACCGGCTCCATCCGGATGCTGCCGAAGGCCATGTGCGACGACGACACCGCCACCGGCACGAGCAGGTTCGCGCACTCCGCCTCCTTGGGCACGATCGCCCGGTAGCTCACCGGATAAGGCTTGGGCACGCGGACCTCCACGTTGCCCTCGGCCATGACCTTCCCGTCGACCACGACGCGCGAGGTGTGATGCGAATCCATCGTGTAGCTGGCGAGCCCGACGCTGTCCGGCGCCACCACCCGGCTTTCGCAGTCATGCTGGGTCATGACATAGTCCGAAATCATTCGCCGGCCTTCGCGCACATACAACTCATGCGGCCAGCCGTCGGTCTCCTCGAACTGGTCGCGCGGCAGTCCAAACTTGCGCGGCACCGCCTGCACCGCGGGCGGGACGGCGGGATCGTGGGCGAGGAACCACATCATGCCCTGCTGGTACGTGACGTGTTCCTGGAAGATGCGTTCGCGCGTCGCGTAGTCGGCCTCCGGCCAGGCGTTGCTGCCGCCGATGAAGTCGGTCGAGACGGGCCCCGCGTTGTTGCAATCGCCGAGGTTCAACTTGATCGGGCCATGGCGGTAGGTGAAGTCCCAGTCGAAGCCGGGCGGCGCGCTGGTCAGGTAACGCTCAAGCAGGAGATAGGTGTCGCGATTGTAGCCGGCCGGCTTGGGATAGGGACGGCCTTCCTCGGCGGTGGTCAGCCACATGCGGAAATTGTAGGCCTGCACCCACGAATCGCCCGAACCTTGCCGGCAGGGCGGCTCGGCCGAGATGCCGGGCAGCAGACCCGAACGCGGGTCGCCCGGAATCCGGTACGGGTCGACCGGGAAACGGAACTGGTGCTTGTCCGCAATGAAGTAGCCGTTGATCGTCTCGCCGTAGACGGCGTTGTCCTCGCGGCCGACATGATACGAAACGCCCGCGCGGGCCAGCAGGTCACCTTCGTAGGTCGCGTCGACAAACATCTTCGCCTCGATGCGATTGCCGTTCTCGAACACGAGGGCGCGGATACGGTTGCCGTCCTTTTCCACCGCCTTGAGGCGGTGTTCGTACCAGACGGGCACGCGCGCCTCGGCCAGCATCGCGCGGAAGGTCTTCTCCGCATCCGCAGCGCGGAAGCCCGACCAGACGCCCATGCGGTTGAGGAACTCCGCCGCTATGCCACCGATGGATTCCTTGCGCCCGAGGTCGACCGCCGTGAGTCCGGCGGACGTCATGCCCCCAACGTGGCGGCGAAACACTGCCAGCACGGTGCTGCGCCCCATGCGGCTCGCCTGCACGGCCGCGCCTACTCCGCCCGGCGTACCGCCATAAACACACACATCGACGCGCAAGGTCTGCGGCTGGGCCGGTGCCGGCACAGGATAATAGTAACGCAGACCGGGGTTGGGCGTGGTCGGGCCGTGGGCGGCGGCCGCGGGTGCAACGAAAGAGGCCAAGGTGGACACGAGGAGCAGAATCAGGGCAAGGCGGGGTGAACGCGTCATGGCAAACGGCAGGGGAGCCGCGCCGCAATAAGGACAATCAGGCCTGTTCCGCGCAAGCCGGACCGTATCTCCGCGCCTCGGGAAGAATGCGTGATGACCGGGCTGGCAGTGGAACCTCGCCACGTCGCAGCTGACGGAACATAGGTCACGTTCGCCTGAACCCTTGTTTCCCACGATGACCTCGCCTTCCCTTCGCCCGTTTTGGTTGAGCCTCCTTGCCTTCGCGCTGCTCCCGGCCGCCTTTGCCGTCGCGCAGCCTGCCCCGACGCCTCAGGGGGGAGCGGGCTCCGTTGCGGCCATCGTTTCGCCCGAGCCGATGGTGATTGAGGCGGAGAACGGCGGCGTGCACGGCCAGCTGGCGGTAGCACCAGAGATCCTCAGTCCGGAGGGCCGCACCGATCTGATCTACACGATCACCGCGGAGCCGAAATCGGGTCGCGTAGGCCTCGCGGGCGGTGATGAGGAGGACTTCTTCAAGAACAAGACCGCCCGCCTTGGCTACTTTGCGTACCAGGCCGAGGACGGTTACGTGGGGACCGATTCGTTCAGCTACAGCGTGCGCAACGAAACGACCGGCCTGGTGTTCACGAACACCGTCGTGGTCAAGGTGGAGCCACCGCCGCCGGTGACCCTGGAGAGATTCGAGGTCAGCGCGGCCCGTGAACAGATGGTGGAGGTCCGCCCCGTCTTGCTCACCACCCGCCCCAACACGCCCGTCGGGCACAAGATCCCCAGTCACGAAGACTTCCTCTCCGCCAACGACCGCAGCGGGATCGTCAACCCGAAGATCGCCTACCTGCTCGACGACGAGGAGAAGCCGCGCCACGGCACCGCCCGGCTCGACCGCACCACCGGTCAGCTGACCTACGCGCCCAACCCGGGCTTCATGGGCGAGGACCGCTTCCGCTACTACACGGTCGACGAGAACAACCCGCACCTTGGCGTGGAGAATGTGATCTCGGTCGTGGTCGAGCCGATCCGCCGCGCGCGGCAAATGTCGGTCGACCGCTCGAAGAACCGCGAGGTCGACCTTGTGTTCGTGATCAACAACTCACCGTCAATGGCCGCGCACCAAGGCCGCATCGCGGACAACCTCAGCCGCTTCCGCCAGCTCTTCCACACGCGTGATCTCGACTACCGCATCGCCGTGCTCACGACCGACTTCGTGAACACCGACCGCAGTCGCAGTCCTGGCGCCCAGTCCTTCTACAAGGAAGTCCGCTTCACCGAGCTCGACGCCGCCGGCAACCCCGTGCTCGACCGCCGCAACCGTCCAAAGCAGGCAGTGAAGCGCGTGGCCAGCAACGGCAACCTCGTCAGCCTCCCCGTCATGCCCGAGCCGTGGGTCACCCCGCGCACACCCGACGGCATCTTCGCCGAACTCGTGCGCGTCGGCACCAAGGGCGACAGCAACCGCACCGCCTTCACGTCCGTGTACAACTTCGTCGCCGGCTACTACAACAAGCAGCACGCGTTCCTGCGTCCGGAGGCGACCACCATCGTGGTCTTCTTCATGGACGAAGAGGAGACGCGCATGGCGGTGTGGGAGCAGCAGCGCGACGGAACGCGCAACGCCCAGTGGATCGAGAACGGCACCCTGCCCGCCCTGCTCGATCAGTACAACGCGCGCCATCCCGCCGCGCGCCAGACCCTCGACGGTTATATCAATTACTGGGTCATGCGCCCCTTCATCATCGCCAAGGGCAACCGGCGCGGAAAACTCGAGATGCACGCCGTCGTGTCGCCCGGCAACATCTCGCACCGCCGGGCCGCCGAGCTGACCGGTGGCACGGTGCTGAACATCGAAAGCGATTTCTCCGCGCCGCTCGCCGCCCTGGGCGACCGCATCGCCGAGACCGTGGCGGTGGCGCTCGACCCCGTCGAGGCCAACGGCATCCTTTATCAGAAGAGCATCCGCGTTCGGGTCGACGGCCAGGAGGTAAGCCCCGATCCGAATAACGGATACACCTACGACGAGCTGACCCACAGCATCCGCTTCCACGGCGACGCCCGCCAACGCGCCTTCGCCGCCAAGATCGACATCGCCTACGAGGAGCACCTGTAAGGGAGGCGGGGTGAGGGGCGATAGGTGATGGGTCATCGGTCAGGGGGAGACCGGCCCACGGGCGTGAGCGAATCGTTTCCCTTGTCCTGATGACATCGGGACGGCACGATGGACGCTTACCCATCACCCTTGACCCGGCGCGGCCCACCGCGCCCGTCTCTGCCATGCCCCCTCCCGACCTTGGCCGCCGCCGCTTCCTCACCCACACCGGCATCGGGCTCGCCGCCGCCGGCATCGGACTGTCGTCACGCTCCGCCCTAGCCGCCACGACCCCCGCACCCGCGGTGCGGAGCGCGAACGCTCTGCCCAAGTGGAAGGGCTTCAACTTTCTCGACTTCTTCAATCCCGATCCGGCACGGGCCCGGCCGGCCACACGCGTGGAGAGCTTCGCGTGGATGCGCGACTGGGGCTTCGATTTCGTACGCGTGCCGATGGCGTACCCCTACTACCTCGACATCGATTACTCGCGCCCGATCACACCTGAGGAGGTCTACCGTTTCGATGAGTCCAAGCTCGCGCGCATCGACGCCCTCGTCACCGCAGCGCACCAACGGGGCCTGCATGTCAGCCTGAACCTGCACCGCGCCCCGGGCTATTGCATCAATGCCGGGTTTCATGAGCCCTACAACCTCTGGAGGGACCAAGCCGCGCTGGACGCGTTCTGCGCGCACTGGACCCTGTGGGCCAAGCGTTACCGCGGCATCCCGAACCAGCTGCTGAGCTTCGATCTGGTCAACGAGCCAAGCCTCCGCGAGGACATGAACGACCAGCACGGCAAACGCGAAGCCGTGCCGGGTGACGTGTACTACCGGGTGGCCAAGGCGGCGGTCGACGCCATCCGGGCGATCGACCCGGGTCGCCTGATCATCGCCGACGGCAACAACGGCGGACACCTTGCGGTGCCCGAGCTGGCGCCGCTCGGCATCGGCCAGAGCTGCCGGGGCTACATGCCCTTCAACATCTCCCACCACAAGGCCCCGTGGGTCTACAAGGACCCGGACAACCTGCCCGCGCCCAAGTGGCCGGACGGCCCTCAGGCCAATCGCGCCTGGCTGGAACGCCTTTATCAGCCCTGGTTCGACCTGAAGGACCGCGGCGTCGGTGTGCACTGCGGCGAATGCGGCTGCTACAATCTGACGCCCCACCCGGTGTTCCTCGCCTGGTTCCGCGACGTGCTGGAAGTCCTGTCCGAACGCGGCATCGGTTTCGGCCTCTGGGAAATGCACGGTGCCTTCGGCCTGCTCGACTCCCGCCGCACCGACGTCGCCTACGAAGACTGGTACGGCCACCAGCTCGACCGGAAGCTGCTCGAACTGCTCCAGCGAGTTTAACTCACCCCGCGCTTCCCGGGAGCGCCAAGCCCCAGCTTGGCTTTGCCGAGGAGAAGGCCGAGCGGGAGCTCGGCGTTCCCGGGGGGCAGCAGCATTATGGCCGACGGAGAGTTCGCTCCAAGGACGACGATCACCGGCCGAACTCGGGCAACGCGCCCGGCGCGGATACGGCGGTGCGCGGAGAGGGCATGAACGAACATCCGACCTCGCCCACCTTGTAGGCCGCAGCGACGGGGCCGACGCCGACCGAGGCTTTGACCTCCGCCTTGACGCCGATGTCGTGCAGGCCGTCGCGTCCGGCTTTCACATAAAAGCCCTCCTTCGCACTGCCCACACCGGGGATGGATTGTTTCGGCCCGATGAAGCCGGTGACTTCGCCGCTCAAGTCGAGGCCGATCTCACCGGAGACCCCGAGCACTTCCGGGATGACCTCCGCCTCGAGCTCGAGCGACACACTGGTGCAATTGATCTCCACGCCCGCAGGACCGAGGTTGAGCGCAACGGAAAAATCGGCCTGCGACTCGCTGCAAGGCGGGCCGCTGCCGGGTTCGCCTTCCTCCACGACGATCGCGTTCGGGTCGTACTGCGCCCCCAAGGTGTTGAACAGATTCGTCACGGCGGAGAGCAGGTCCGCCTCAGCCTTGAAGCGTGCCTCCTCCGCGGCGGTCTGGAGCACCGTGCGCAGCTCCGGCGCACCGACCACGGAGAGCATCCCGTTCATGATCGCGCTGTGCAGCAGATATTCCCGTCCCACCGCGTCGTGGTAGGCCGCGAGCAGGCCTTCGATGCTGTTGAGCGCATCGTCGGTGGGACCATTGAGTTCTTTCGCGTACTGGCGTAGCAACGCCGGGGTCATCGGCTTGCCCTGGCTTTCCTGGGCCTGCCTCTGCGCGATGGGGAGGCGGGCTTCGATGGTACGGGAAACCAGCGCCTCGGTCTTCGCATCCAGCTCCCGCCGCAACAGGTCGACCTCATGGGCAACGCGATTCAGTTCCGGCGTCGCGCTGTGGCGGTTCATGGCACGGTTGACCAGCGCAGTCTGGCGATAGGCGTACGCGCCCGGCACGGAGTCTTCCTTCGCGCGCCACTGTTCCCATGCCTTGCCGATCACCTCGTTGTGAAGCCGGGCCTGCTCAGTGTAGGCAGCCTGCCATCGTTCCATGTAGGACTCCATCATGCCCATCATTTCCTCGGCCGAACGCGGCCGCTTGACGTTGGGCAGGCTACCCGGCCGGCCACCGCTCAGGTCGAACAGGTCGGCGAGCGACACCGCGACCTCAGTGCCCTCCGTCAGGCCGTCCCGCTCCTGGCGCGCCTGTTCGACGGTCTCCGGGTCGTGCTCGAGATCGATCAGCTTGGCCCGCTTGCGCACGGCCGCCTTCAGGAAGGCCACGCGCGGTTCCTCACCGAGCTTGGCCTGGACCAACGCGAGCAGGAGCGCGGCCTCACTCAGGTTGGGCTGGTCGTCGACGATCCGCTGCAGCGGTCCGCGCGCCTGCGCATACTCGCCCCGCAGCATCTGCGCATAGGCGCGCAGGTACGCCGCGTAGGTCGCGCCGCCCACACCCCAGGGTCCCGGCGGCAATTGACCACGCTCGGCCGCAGCGATGAGCGGGAGCGCTTCGTTCGCACGTCCTCCGGCCAGGGCGCCGGCCGCAAGGTTGAGGAGAACGCCGGCGTCGGCCGGCGCCTTCTCGGCCGCGAGCAACAGGCAGGCAAACGCCGGTCCTCCCTTGCCCTGCGCGTAGAGCAGGACGGCGGCAGACTGCAGGTCATCGGCGGACTGCAACTTGGGTTCGCGGCGTGCACCCTCGAGCAACTGGCGGGCTTCGCCGGACGCGTACGGTGCGCGCAATTCGCGCAGCGCGGCCGCCTCGGTCATCGCGGCGGGAGTGACGCTGCCGGCCAGGTCCTCATTCAACTCAAGGAACTCCTCGAGGCGCGAGCTCACGTCGATCACCTCCAGGTCAAACAGCGATACGGTGGGATCCGCCGGGGCTTGGTAGGGATTGCCTCCCCCGCCCCCGCCCGAGGCGACCACCATGTTCGGCGCCTGGGCCCGGACCGGGGCCATCGCACCAATCAACCCGAGGACGAGTCCCGCCGCAGCACGGAGTAGCGTCATCGCCGGAGTGAGCCGGATTCTCGGTGCGCTTTCAAGGGCGGACACCGCATGCCCGGGCGCACCCGTCGATCCTACAGATTAGAGATCCAACAAGGTCGGGCGAGTGCCGCTCGCTCGGCGTATAGAAACAGATTGTCGTTTGCGACCAACCGACGTTTCCTCACGCTCCATGAGATTCATCCGGTCGGTCGTGCGCCACCGTTGCGGCGCAGCTGTTCTCGCGGGTTCGGTTCTGGTCTTAGGCGTGAGTGCGGCCGACACGTCCCCTTCGGAATCACCGATCCGCAGCTTGGTGAAGCGATTCACCGAGAGTCGCACCGCGCCATCCCCTCGGCCTCCCGCTTCGCCCCCTGCCGCACCCACCACCGCGCCATCAGCGTCCGAACCGAAGGCGCAATCGTTGTCCCAGCCCGTCGCACCGCCCCTGGCCAGAGCTCCGGGCCGCGACTCCGCCACGGTCAAGCCGGACACCACCCGGAAGCCTTCGCCGCCCCTTGCCAGCCTGCCTGCGCCGAAAGCCGCCTCCGGCCCGTTGCGTATCTTGCTCGTCGACGACGATTGGTCAGCCAACAACAACCTCGCGAACCGAGCGCGCCTTTCCGGCTCCGATGAAATTTTTCGCGGCCTCGTGGCGGCGGCCGTCGGCGGCGACGCATCCGCGTGGTCCGTAGAGGTCGCTCCGGTCAACCAGCACGGCCCGGCGTTCGAGCGTTTGCGCGATTTCAATGTCGTGTTGTGGTACACCGGCGGTTCCTACGGTGGCGGCGCAGACAATGTCGCGGTGTTGAGTGTCGAGGATGAGAAAACGGTGAAGCGGTATCTCGAGGAAACCGGGGGAGCGTTCATTTTGATCTCGCCCGGTTACGTGAGCAACCACGCCTACGCCACCTCGTGGACGGCCTCCCGCCATCCCTTTCTCAAGGAGGTCGCCGGCATCAACGGCCTCGCCGGACTCGTGCAGCGTTTTGCCGCCGGCACGGTGTTCTCACCCGAGGGAGCACGTTTCAACGTGGAGCCGAAGGGCGCCGCCGAAACGCAGTTCAGCGCCGTGAATGCCGACGGCGCAGCCATCGTCTTCACGTCATCCCTCGATCCTGCGAAGACCGCAAAAGAGCCGGTTCCCGTCGCCGTGGCCCACCCCTATGCCGGCGGGCGCTTCGTGTACGTTGGCTTTACGTTTGAGAATATCGCCGAGGGAGAGCGCGCCAAGGTGTTCGACGTGCTGCTCGCGGCGGCAGTGGGGCCCAAGAATACAACACCTGCCGTCGCCGGCCCAGCGTTTCCAATCACCCCGACACCCCTCGGCAAGCTTCCCACCCAGCCAGCGTCGAGTCTCGGCGAGTTTAACGTCACGGTCGGCGGCACCCCAGCCAGAACGATCGTGCGCTGGACCGTTCCAAGCGCGGTATTTTCCCTGAACGATCAGGTCGCGCAAAGGTCTTCAGCGGCACCGGTCACGCCAGCACCCAGTCCCAGCGTTAAGGTCGAGCGAGAGATGCGGGGCGTATATTCGTATGACGTTTATTGGGAGCCGATGGTCGTGCCTCCAGACGCCTCAGAAGTCGTGGATAATGACATCTCGCCGGGAAGCAAAAGGAAGTACCGGGTGACGCTGACCGAGGCGAACGGGGCGACTCAATCCAAAGAAGTGGAGCACACCGTCCCGCTCCCCCAGGATCCGGCCAGCATCACGGCAAGCCTGCAGGGCGACTACAGCGTCATCCTCACCTGGCCCGAAGTACCGGGCGTGACCCACTATCGGGTGCACCACGGATTCGGCTCGCAAGTGAATCAACCGACCATCGTGAGCGGCGTGACGCAGTGGCGCAGTCCGCCCATGGATGGGTTCAAACGATCTTGGTCGGTGACATCGGTCTACGAGCGTGACGGCGAATGGATCGCGCTCACCGAGCCACGTCGTTGGCCGCGTGCACTCACGCAGGGCATCGACCAATATTTTGTGGTGGCCGGCACCTTCACGATTCGCACCGGCAACGACAACAAGGAGCTGCCGTCGAAGTTCACGATCAAGCTTTATATCAACGGTGGCAATACAGAGCCCGCTGACCCAGCTAATCCGAATCCACTTCGACTCCAGGACATAGGTTATAGTTTCGGCAGCAACACGGCCGAGCTGAAGGTCAACACCACTGAAAACTTCGAGCTTACGACTTCGGTGGATACCGTATGGCTTCCCGCCAAAAACAATCTGGCCAACATCCAGCAACACGGTCTGCGGATCGTGATCACCTACGAACCGAACTTCCCGCTCGACGCCTGGAAGATCGATAGCGTGACGCTCACCCTTAAGTTCAAGGACCGGGATCAGATTTCGGGCCAGTACGGAGCGTTGGAGCCCACTCCGCCCTACCCCCCGATGCCTGACAAGACCATCACCTTCCACAACGTCTCCACGCTCCTCACGGCGGCCAACCCGCGGCTCGACCTCGTCACCGACCGGTTTCTCATGCCGATCGTGCAACCCTAGGCCGAGGATAGCCGTGTGCAGCCGTTTACCGTCGTCCATTTTGCTCTGAAACCGGCGCGGGGCCGCGCGTTCTCCGCCATTTCCTCCCGCCACGCCCTCGCCCCATGACCTCATCCCGCTTCGCCCCACGGGCCCGGCGCATCGCCGCGTGCCTGCTCGTTGCTCTCACTCTTCCGCACGCGTGGCTGTCTGCCTCTGACACACCGCCGCCACCGACCTCCCCTCTCAGCAGCCTCGTCAAGAAGCTCACGGAGCAACGCGTCGCGCAGTCCGCCGACCTGCCCACCAAGGATCAGCTCCTGCGACCTGAGTTTCGCTTCAACGCCGCGCCCAACTGGCTCCTCCTCCCCGACCTCGCCCGGCAGCTCACGACCAACGACGCCGAGCGCGAGGCGATCTTCAACTTGCTGGAGGTGGGCGCGCGCGAAGCGCGAAAACTCCTCGCGGCCGAGGGCGAGGGTGCCGATCGCGACGTGGCCGTGGCGACCTCGCTCTTCGTCACGCAGCTCTGGAGCGTGGCCCGGCAGGAGGAGCCGACCGAGGCCGCCGCTGACGCCTTGCACGCGCAGATCGTCGGCGTGCTCGCCGGCCCGGAAGTCGCCCGGATGAAGGATGCGGACAAGCAGGCCTACTGGGAATTCTGCCTCGGATTTCCCACCTTTGTGATCGGCATGAAGGAGGTCGCAACCGATCCGGCTTCGCAGGAGGATCTGCGCACGATCGCGGCAGCGGTTTTCGAGTCGCTCATCGGCATCAACCCCCACCTCGTCGATCTCGGTCCGCAGGGCATGATGCCGCGCGCCGGTGTCGAGGAAGCCGCGCGACAGGTTGCGGCCGACGAAGCGGCGGCCGCGGGGAAACCTTCGCTGGAGAAGACGGGCGGACCTGGTGTATCCGGAATCACTTACACACCGCCGTCCGGCTGGACCCGGGAGAACGCAAACTGGGCGACGATCTTTCGCGCCACGCTTCAGGACGTGACCAGTGACGGCTCACCGGACCCCACGGGCCAGGGTCGACATACAGCCTCGATCTTCGTGCTGCCTCCGCGGGCAATCACGAAAGATGCCCACACCACCTTCGATGCCACCTGGCGCGAACAGTTCGAAGCGTTTGAGCTGGGCGACACCATCGTCCACTACCGCGCCCGCATCCCGAGCGGACTCGTGGTCCACTACATGGGTCGGTTCTTCGAGCGCAAAGTGCGAAACGAGGGGGCGCTCAGGAACTACGCCGTGCTTTACCTCATCGATCTCGGCAATGGGCGCGTCCAGCCGATCGCCGCGGTGGTGGAGCCCGTAGATCCCGGCCTCGGCATGAGTTCCTTCAAGGAATCGGCGGCGTTTAGCGCGCTCTGGCGCCCGCTCGTGGGATTGATTGAGTCCATTCAACCTGCGGAAGGACGTGCGCCCTACCCGGCGGGCGGACTGTTCGTCGCGGCCGACCTGCTGGGGGATTGGACGACATCGACGAGGCAGGGAGGCGCGTTCTACACGAACACGCTGACGGGGATGAGCGCGGGCATGGCGACCCATTCGTCCGGCGGTGCCTTCCGGCTCGGTACGGACGGCACGTACGATTACTCGATCGCGTTCCTCACCACCAACCCCCAGTTTGGAAACACCAGCGGGTCGGAGAAGCACTCCGGTCGGTATCGACTGGACGGCGACATCGTTCACGTCGAACCCTCCACCTCGCTCTCCTATAAGTTCACCCGCTGCGCGGTCGGCATCGGCACGCGCCAGACCTCGGACGGATTGAAGAGGATTCTGGTGGTCGTCAGCGATCAGAACGGCGTCTTCCGCGCACCGCAGCTCATGCCCAACTGGGACTACTACGACGGCGTGATGACGTGGTACGTGGAGAAATAGGTCAGCCTCGCTCCAAACTTACGCCGCAGGCAATCGAAGGACAGGACCGGGGCCCCGCTTCCCTCTCCCGACGAATTCAACGGCGAAACAGGGTCCGCACCCGCTGCACGGCCTCGACCCGTCCTGCCAGCCGCCCGGCCTGAAACGCGACGACGAACAGCGGCATCGCAGCCATGGCCGCAACGATGCCCGATACGCCGCCGCTCGAGCGCACCGCGAACAAGGCGCCCACCACAGCGAACGTGATGACGCCCACCGCCATGCCGGCAAACCATCGCCCGCGCGCGACCCGAAGCACCTCGGCGCTCTTACCGTCCAACTGAACCGCGCGATCGATCAAAGTCTCCTCGGAGGTGTTCATCGGCATGCCTCCTTTCTGGCGCGATCAGTCAGGCAACGCGAGCCCTCAGGCGGACGGAGCCGCACCTCATGGGCAGGCCACCGGACGGATCGGCCGATGTTTGCGGTCAAGGCGGTCCGCTTCCCGGGTTCTCGTACCAAACAATCCCCAGTCCGCGTGCGCTTGGGTCGTTGTTGTCAGCCTCTTCGGTGATGAGGACGTCGAGGTCATGGTCACGATCCAGATCGACCAGGACGGCCCGGTCGAACTTCTCACCGCCAAGCCCGGCGACAGGATCCCATCGCCATTCAGGCTCGTGGGGCGATTTGTCGTACGACAACCGAAACACGCCCACCCGACCGGTCGCCCCCTCGGTCGACACCACGAGATCGGCACGGCCATCGCCGTTGAGATCACCGACCGCCACCGACTTACCGATCCGGCCAACGCTTTCGCCCGGCCACGCAATCTCGTTCTCCCTCCATACCTCGTCGCTGAGACGCTGATACCAGAACAACCGCCGGTCGTGGGTCACCACCACCACCTCGGGCACGGCATCGCCGGTCAGGTCGGCAAGATCAGCGAACATCACTTCGCGATTTCGTGCACCGATGAACCGGTTCTGCCAGACGCCGCCCTGGGTGCCAGGGTTCTCCAGCCAACGAAGACCTTGAAGACCCGCATCCGGCCGGCGGTCGGAGAGCAAGAGGTCGGGGCGACCATCGGCATTGAAGTCGTGGACCTGCATCGTCATCGTCCAACCCACCTCACCGATCGAATGAAAGGTCCACCCGGTGAGGTTGCGACGGTCGTCCGCAGGACGGGCGAGCCAGCCGACCTTCGCCACCCTCGAGCGGCTGCTTTTCCCCCCGATCAGCGGATCGGGGAGCCCATCGCCACTGAGGTCGACGCCGACACCGAACATCCAGGGATGGTCAGGCACCACAGCGACAGGAAACTCTCGCGTCTCCCAAGCACCGTCATCTTCGCGGGGAGCGAAATGCGCGATGACACGTTGGTGCCGGTCGGTGCAACTTAGCACATCCAGCTTTCCGTCCGCATCGAGGTCAGCGAAGACGGCATCTTCAACATCAGGCGCAGGCCCCGCCTCGACATACCGCCAAGGTTGCCGCGGATCGCCTGCCACTCCGGGGTGCAGATAAACGCGGCTGCGTCCGCTCTGTTCCCAAGCCACCGCGATATCGGGGAACCCATCCCCATTCGCGTCGGCCAGGCGGGGCCCATCAGCGCCGAAGAGCGAGTCATCGATCGTGTGCCGTGGCCAGGCAGCGATGAGCGGCAACGCCGTCATGATCAGGGACAGAGGTAGGCTTCGCACCATCGCACGACCACAGTGAGGAAAAAGCCCGTGGCACGCAATTGCCGCGCAAACGAACCGCCACACTCACGTTGGTCTTCTTCGCGACGCCGGGCCAGGAGCCCGGCCGATCATCCGGCCAGTTTCGTCAACCTGCGGCTCCCCGGAGGTCCAACTACCCGGCAAGGTGCAAGGCCGACGCGATCGACGAGCCTACCCCGGATTGCACCCGCCAAGCGGAGCCCGTCCTCCTCGTGCTCCTCCGATTGCCACCGTTACTCCCCGATCCTGATACCGCATCGGCTCGTTGGTCACTTCAGCGAGATCTTGACCACCGTGGCCACGGGGTCGGGCAGGCGGTCGGGCAGGTTGACGAACACCTGCCCTTGGCGAGCGACCATTTCGAGGCGCTCCCCGGTGGCCAACAGGGTGGCCTCGGAGCACTCCGAAAACCCATCGGGCTGCGGCAGGTTGATCCAGCCGTCGGGCCGGGCCGGACGTTCGAAGACGATGGCATAGAGGGCGTCGGCCTTACGCGTGAACCGCCCCTGCCACGTCGGGTGGGCGAAGGGACTGGCCTCGGCGCCATAGATCGCTTCGCCATTCACCGCCAGCCAGGCGCCCATCGCGCGGAGTCGTTCCACCGAGGGACGGGGAATGATGCCCTCGGGCGTGGGTCCGACGTTGAGCAGGTAGTTGCCGCCCTTCGAAACGATATCGACCAGGTTGCGGATGAGGACCTCGTTCGACTTCCATTTCGTATCGGAGGCTTTCCAGGCCCACGTGTCGTTCATCGTCATGCACGATTCCCAGTCCACGCCGGCGAGACCGGTCGCGGGGATCTCCTGCTCGGGCGTGCCGTAGTCGCCGGCGAAATCGCCCGCGCGAGTGAGGCCGGCCATGCCCTGGCGGCCCTTGTCGACGCGGTTGTTCACGATGATCTTGGGCTGAATCGAGCGCACGAAGGCGTCGATCTCCTTACCCATTTCCGTCGTGTAGTCGTTCACCCATTCGCCGTCGAACCAGAGGATGCCGATCTCGCCGTAACGGGTGAGCAGCTCCCGGAGCTGGGGCTTCATCTTGGTGTCGAGGTAGCGGCGGAAGTTCGGGTTGCTCTGCTTGTTGTCGTTGTAGGACGGGTAGAACGCGCGCTGGGCATCCGGATGATGCCAATCCATGATCGAGTGATAGAAACACAGTTTGATGCCGTGTTTCGCGCACGCGTCGGCCAGCTCCTTGAGGATGTCGCGCCGGAAAGGCGTCGCCTCCATGATGTCCCACGGTGAGACTTGGGAATTCCAGAGCGCGAAGCCGTCGTGGTGCTTGGAGGTGATGACGATGTACTTCATGCCGGCCTGCTTCGCGATGCGCGCCCACGCATCGGCATCGAAGAAACGGGGATTGAACATGGAGGCGTAGGTCTCGTAGTCCGCCGGCGGAATCGCGGCCTGTTGCATGATCCACTCGCCGATGCCGGCCACCTGATCGCCTTGGTAGGTGCCGCCGAGGACCGAGTACACGCCCCAGTGAATGAACATGCCGAAACGCGCCTCCTTGAACCAGGCCATGCGCTCGGCGCGCTGTTCAGGCGTCTCCTGCCAGCGTGGGAGATTTTCCGCAGGGAGACGGGCGGTCGCGAAGAGCGCGATCAGGAGGACACAGGACACGAGCAGGGTTGGCTTTTTCATGGGCTTGGAAGGGGACAAGCGTGGGATGAACAGGAAGAAGAGAACCCCGAGGCAACGAGCTCAGTGCGGCGCGTCTCCGAGTTGATCGCGCATCGATCGGCCGAACCTGCGGAACATGAGGGCGACACCGGGACAGCAGAAACCGCCCTGCCCCCGTCGCGCGCCGGCTACGACCCGAACCATCCCCAAGCCCTCAGCCTCGGCCTGAGCCGCACCATCGATCCGGGCACCTGTGCCAGCGTTCGCCGACATGCTTCGTGTATGGAGCCAACGGACGGAGAAGACGAGCGCCGAGACCGCTGAGCCAGCGACCAGTACCCAAGGCATCAGCGATGAGTAACGATCGTAATGATCCTTTCGCCGGCCCGCGAATGCATACTAGCTCAACAAAGGCAGAGTGGGTGCCTATCGTCCGCTCCCCCTCGGGAGGATTCAATGCATTGAGCCATTCGGGATCGACCCAATCGGAGCGCGGGCATTGAATCGGTCGCATGAGAATCCGGATAGACTGGGTCCAACGCGTGATTCGATCCGGCGTAGCGTCTCTCGTCAGCCCCGTCACGACCGTTGCTGCCGCAGGTGTTCTCCTCGCTGTGCCTTTTGCCTGGGGAGATCAGGCGCGTGCACCCGGCAAACCCAACGTTGTGCTTATCATCACGGATGACGCCGGGTACGCCGACACGGGCTGCTACGGTGCCCGAGACATTCGCACACCGCACATCGACCGTCTCGCAAGCGAAGGCGCAAGGCTCACGCACTTCTATGCGAATGGTATGTCGTGCACCCCAACGCGGGCAGGCCTCATGGCCGGTCGTTACCAACAGCGTTACGGCATCGAGTTCGTTCTGCCTTCACCTGGTCTTCCGGGCTCGGATCGCGGGTTGCCGCCGTTGGCACATTCGCTGCCGTTACTGATGAAAAACAACGGGTATGCCACCGCACTCATCGGCAAATGGCATCTAGGATATACGCCCGCGTTCTCCCCAAGTGCTCATGGTTTCGAGTACTTCTTCGGGTTCAAAAGCCCAGCTATCGACTACTTCACCCATTTCAGCACTCGACCGAGCGAGGGCGCTCAGTTTGCCAGCGGCCAACCTGACCTCTGGGAGAATGAAACGCTGATCAATCAAGAGGGCTATATGACGGACCTCATTACCCAGAAAACCGTCGAGTTCATCAACGCGAATGCAGGCCGGCCTTTCTTCGTTCAGGTCGCCTTTAATGCCCCGCACAGTCCGACGCAGTCACCTGCGGCTCAGGCGAGTGCGTCGACTCAAGGCAGTGCAACGCGGGCAGACTATGTCGCGGTGATGGAGCGGGTGGATCGGGGCGTTGGTGAAATTCTGGAAGCTTTGCGAACCCACAGCCTGGAGGATGAGACGATCGTGATTTTCACGAACGACAACGGTGGCATTGGGCTCTCCAACAGCGCCCCGTTGTTTCACCGCAAATTTTCAGCGTGGGAGGGCGGCATCCGGGTCCCGGCCATCATTCGATGGCCGGGACGGATTCCCGGTGGCACGGTTTCGGAACAGGTCGGCATCACGATGGATTTAACGACCTCGATCCTCGCATCGACCTCAACACCCGTGCCCCCCGAGGCAGACTTGGAAGGTATCGATCTTTTTTCCCTTCTCAAAGCTCGGTCTCCCGTGGTGGATCGAACGCTCTTCTGGCGCACGGGCGGGCCAAGTCCGGTCAACATGAACCAGAAAGCGGTGCGCAGGGGTGACTGGAAACTGATCATCGATGGAGCGGTGACTCGCATCCTTCTTTTCAACGTAAAGGACGATCCATCGGAGCGGGAGGATTGGTTCTCGAGACGTCCGGACCTCGTACGAGAACTGCGTCAACTTCTGGCCGATTGGGAGCAAGATGTTGATGCAGACGCGAAGGCATTCACCGCGACGCCGCGCTAGATGATTCTGGTGTATGCGTGGAGGAGAGGCCCGGAAAAGGGGTTTGTGCCTGGCACCCGGGCAACGTCATCCCCGAACGCCCGAATAACCGCCCCAGGCTTTGTTTGGGTCTCCGCACGCCCAACGAGATCTACTGCGGCTTTACTACTCTGCCCCGGCCTTGGGTCGCCGCCTGCGGCAAGCTCTTCGGCTTCTGTCCTCGGCGGTGGCGCAAGGCCTACCACTCAGGGACCCGCGCCTACGTTAAGCGCTGCGAACGCGTTATCTCTGTCGCACTTCAAACCTGAAACTATTCATTCTTTTGGCTAGGGAGTCGCTTGCGCCGCGCCAGCTGCGCCGAGAACGCGAAGGCACAGATCATCAACAGAAGCCCGATCAGCGCGGCGCCGGGAGCGTCGTCGATCTCGCCGACGTAAATACCGGCGGCAGCGAAGGCCACACCCAAGACGGCGATGGCAATCGCCGCGAGGAGATGGGCCCGACCGGGCGTGGTGAATCCGGAGTTCGAAGGATTTTCCATCGTGCTAGAATACAACCACGGCGTGAAGATCTGACGAACGGAGCATGAAATACAGGTGAAATGCAGGCCAGCGGAGTTCTCGGTCCACCCTTCAACCAGCCTTAACTCACGTGAGCTTTGGCGAGAAGCATGGATCTGGCGGTAGCCCGATCAGGTTGAATTTTAGCCGGGTTATGTGGCCCGTTACTTAAGGGCCGGTCGAGGATTCTAGCTACTACCCGACAGCGTGTGATAGGCGCGGGATGTTCCTGCCGAGTGGGACGAGGCAGACGTTGAAAGCTCAGCTTTCCAGGGCGATCACTTAGGTGTCCGCGCGAACCGCACGGATGCGGGGGCAGACGCGACAGGGAGTGGACCTTCTTGGGCCTTATGTGGCAAAAAGCAGGGTTGAACCAAATCCGGGCACCACAACGGGTACGCGGTCAGAGTGAAGGGAGCAGGACGCTCCTGCTCCTCGGCAATCCGCAAGAGGCCTCGATCCATCAACCGGCCTGCGTTGTGACCGGGTTGTTCCTGAACTTGAATCTATAGGTGTGACCTTGTGCCTGGATTCGGTCGAAGCGACCGACACGGTCGCTGCTACAGCGATGGCGGAGCGGCTGAGGCGGCCGCGGCCTCGGAGCGTACAGCCATGTCTTTCCCAACCGTCCACGCTCTGCCCTTAACTCGCCAACGCTGACGGCGTCGATCGGTGCTGCCTCAGCGCTCGCGCGTCTTCAGTCGGTTACCCACGGCGACGATCGCAGCGATCGCCGGCTGCAGCTCGCGTCCGAGATCCGTCAGGCTGTACTCCACGGTGGGCGGGGAGGTCGGCAAGACCTCACGACGAACGATCCCCTGGGCCTCCATGCGTCGGAGCCGCGCGGTCAGGACCTTGGCCGACACCGTGCCGAGGTCCGCCTTGAGCTCGGTGAAGCGGCGCGCGCCCGCGCCAAGATACCAGATGATGTTCGGCGTCCAGGCGCCGCCGAGCTTCGCCATGCAGGTGCGCAGGGGACAAAGCTCGGGGGGTGGAGAAACTTTGGTTTTGCGGCGCGGGACCATGAATCAGGATGACGACGCGGGTTACCGATTGGAAACCACAATCAATGGTTACCAAAGGGAATCAAGTTTACTTAGGTAATTGGGTCTCCTCGACTGCGGCTGTCATCCAACCACACAGCCTCCCTCCCTCCTCATGAACCGATTCCCTCCTCATTTTCCCGACCTCACGCAGCGCCCGCCGCGCAGCCCGCGCGTCCGCCTCGGCGGCTACGCCCATCTGCCGCGCCTGCTCGACAAGTGCCGGGCCGACCTCGCCGGCCGCGTCGGCGATTACCACTTCAACTGCCCACGCGACCAGTTGTTCTTCGCGTTCACGGGGCTGAACGCCGATCAGCTGCGGGCCGCGGTGGCGACCGGACTCGGCGATCGCGAAATGCTGGCCTGGGTCGAATCACACGCGGCCCCGTCCCGCGCGTCCTGGGAGATCGAGCGCTGGTCGGAATGGATGGACAACTTCAAGCCGGCAAGCGATCCGGAGACCGCCGGATTCTTCGCGACGACACTCGCCAGACTTACCGCCCACCGAAAAGACATCCACACGTGGGCCGATCTACTCGATTTGGACGATCACTGCTCCTTCGGCGGCACGGCCTGATCTCGAGTTCATCATGTCCATCGACACCGTCGTCACCCGCCGTCTTGGGCTAAGCCTGCCGGTCTTTCAAGGACCCTTCGGCGGAGGTTTATCCACCGTAAGCCTCGTCGCAGCGGTTTCCAACGCGGGCGGACTCGGCTCCTATGGTGCTCATCTACTCAAGCCGGATGAGATCGTCGCGCTGGCGGCCGAGATCCGGAAGGCCACGGCGCGTCCGTTCGCTCTCAACCTATGGGTCACCTCTTGCGATCCAGGCGGTTCCACGCCGGAGCCCGGAGAGTGGGCGCGACTCGCGGGATCGTTTCAAAAGTACTATGCCGAACTCGGGATCGCTCCGCCACCGCGACCGGACGCTCCGGAGCCCCATTTCGACGAGCAGGTGGAAGCGGTGCTCCAGGCACGGCCCGCGGTTTTCAGCTTCGTCTTTGGCATTCCACCCACGTCGGTGCTCGAGGAATGCCGGCGACGCGGCATCGTCACGATGGGAGCGGCCACCACCGTGGACGAGGCCGTGGCCCTCGAGCTCGCCGGTGTCGATTGGGTACTGGCGACGGGAAGCGAAGCTGGCGGACATCGACCGTCGTTTCTTAAACCCGCGGAAGAGTCGCTCGTGGGTACCATGGCGCTGGTGCCGCAAATGGTGGACCGCGTGTCCATCCCGGTGGTGGCCGCCGGAGGCATGGGCGATGCTCGCGGCGTTGCCGCCGCCCTGGCGCTGGGCGCTTCCGCCGCGCAGCTTGGAACGGCCTTCCTCGCCTGCGAGGAGTCGGGCGCGAGCCCGTTGCATCGGGAGGAACTGACCCGCGCGCGGGCCCATGACACGGTCCTCTCGCGGGCCTTTACCGGCCGCCTCGCGCGGTTTATCCGCAACGATTTCGTCCACGACTGGGAGGGTCGGCCCCCGCTGCCGTATCCGTTGCAAGGCCGGTTTGCCCTCCCGATCAAGCAGGCGGCCGCGGCCCAAGGCCGGCGGGAACGCATGTCGCTTTATGCCAGCCAAGGCGCCCCCCTCCTGCGACACCGCCGCGCGGCCGACCTCATGACGGCCCTCGCGCGCGACCTGCGCAGGCAACCGCCCGCGTGATCCGAAGCGCCGACGCGAATCGACCACCACCGCGTTGCGTGCTCCCGTAACCAGTCGTGGCGCAAGCGTCGGCATAGAATGATTCCTGAGGTTGCACCACTAGGTCTGTCCTCGTGATTGGGCCTGGGTCAAAGCGACCGACACAGTCGCTGGTACAGCGATGGCGGAGCGTCTGGCACGCCGCTGGATTGAGGCCTACCTGCTTAATACTCCTGCCGGTCTTCGCGAGGGATCGGCGGCGGGATCTCCACTCCCCTCGCCGTCATGATCTCCTTCAGCACGGCGGCGGTTTCGAAGGAGGGCTTGAAGTTGCCGAAGCGGTGGCCCTCGGCGATGCGCAGCGGGGTCCAGCCGTAGGCGTTGGCCTGGTTCCAGATCTCGATCTTCGCGCCGTGCGCGTCGAGGTGGCGGACCACGCCGGGGAACTTCGCGTACGCGGCTCCGTGCATCGCCGTCTCACCTTTGGTCGTGACCGCGTTGGGGTCGACGCCGAGGTCGATCAGGTAGGCCACGGCTGCTACGGCTTCGTCGTTCGTGCCCGCCTCGTCTTCGTCCGCGCCGTTGCCGAGTCCAGCAGCGGTCATGAGGGTCGTGCCGCCTTCGACGTTGAGCGCATGGGGGTTCGCTCCGAGCTCCACCAGCACCTTCATGTAGGCGAGGTCGGCACGGTCGGCGGCGAGGTGCAGGGGCGTGCACCCTTTGCGCGCAAAGCGTCCGGGCGGCGCCGGGCCGTCGGGCACGGCGAGGTTCACGTCGGCTCCTTTGGCCACGAGGTAACGCACCAAATCCTCACTCGACCAATGGCCGCTGCCGTCGGGCGGCGGATCGCCGTTCGCCTCACTGATGTCCGGCTTGCGCACCCAGCTGAGCACGTGCAACGGCGCGTAGCCAGAGCGCAGGTCGTTCGGATTGGCACCGAGGTCGAGCAGTTCGCCGGCGAGTTCGAAGTGTCCGTTCTCGATCGCGAGGCGCAGGGCGCCGGTACCCGCGGGCGGCTGCTTGCCGGTGGGCCGCTTCGCCGGCGCGGTCACGGCGTGAAGGTCGGCGCCAGCGCGCAACAGGGCGTGCATCGTGACGCGGTGACCGCCGCGCACGGCGAAGAGCAGCGCGTTGAGGCCGGAGGGAACCGCGGCGTTCAGGTCGGCGCCGGCGGCGAGCAGCATCTCAACCACCTCGGTGTGGCCTTCGGCCGCGGCCCACATGAGCGGGGTCTGACCGTTCGGGAGACCTTCGTTCACGCGCGCACCGGCAGCGAGAAGGGCGCGCACCGGACCGGGCCGGCCCGTGCGTGCAGCGGTCAGCAGCGGCGTCTCGCCGCCCGGCAACGCCCGCTGCGGGTCCGCCCCTGCCGCCAGCAAGGCCTCGACGAGGGCAACGTTGCCGTTCTGGCAGGCCAGGGAGAGCGCCGTGACACCGTAGCGATTGGCCCGGCGAGGATCGGCGCCGGCGGCGAGCAGCGCCCGCACCGCGTCGGTCTCGTCGTGGTACGCGGCCCACAGCAACGCGGTCATGCCGTCGGGCTGGGCGGCGTCGACCTCGGCCGGCGCGGCCGCGAGCCGCTGGTGCAATGTGGCGAGGTCACGCGTTTCGGCGGCCGTGGCGAGGGAGACCGGGGACGCCGACAGCGGTAGGGCGAACGCCGCAAGGGCGACGATCCACGGGCCGAGACCGGCGGAATCCGACAACTGGACGGTTTTCCTCATGCGCAAACGGTCGCGTTCACCTTCACACGCTGAGCGGGGTGAAGAGTTCGTGCGCCCGGCCATTGCTGTCGGCGAAGGAGTCAATCTTCACGCCGACCTTGTCGAGCAGCGTGAGGTGCAGGTTGGCGAGCGGGGTCGCGCGCTCGTAACGGATGTGGCGGCCGTGCTTGAGTCCGGCCATGGCCCCGCCGGCCACGATGATGGGCAGATCGGTGTGGTCGTGGATGTTCGGGTTACCAATGCCGCTGCCGTAGAGGAGCGCGGAGTGGTCGAGCAGGCTGCCGTCGCCGTCGGGCGTCTGCCGCAGGCGGTCGAGGAAGTAGGCGAAGAGCGAGACGTGGTGGGCGTTGATCTTGGCCATGCGCGCAATCTTCTCCGGATCGTTGCCGTGATGGGACAGCGGATGATGCGGATCAGAGACGCCGATCTCGGGGTAGGTGCGGTTGCTGGTCTCGCGCGCGAGTTGGAAGGTGATGACGCGGGTCAGGTCGCCCTGCCAGGCGAGCACCTGCAGGTCGAACATGAGCCGGGCGTGGTCGGCGTAGACGGCGGGGGCGCCGAGCGGGCGCTCGAGCTCGGGCGGCAGCCGGTCGGAGGCGGTGTCGGCCTCGGCGCGCTGGATGCGCCTCTCCACCTCGCGCACGGTCTCGAGGTAGTCATTGATCCGCGCGCGGTCAGCGGGCCCGAGCGTGGCGCGCAGGCTGGCGAGGTCCTCGGCCACGAGATCGAGCAGGCTGGCGCGGCGACGCAGGGCAGCCTGGCGCTCGGCCCGGCTGCCGCCCTCGCCGAAGAGGCGCTCGAACACGACACGCGGGTGCGCCTCCGACGGCAGCGGCGTGGTCGGCGACGACCAGGAGAGGTTGTTCTGGTACACGCAGGCGTAGCCGTTGTCGCACTGCCCGGTGGTCTGGAGCATGTCCATCGACAGCTCGAGCGAGGGCAGCTGGGTTTCGTGGCCGATCTGCTGCGCGGCGAGCTGGTCGGCCGTCGTGCCGAGGTAGTAGTCCGAGCTCTCGGTGTGCTTCGCCTTCGCTGCGCTCAGGAAGGCTGCGTTCGAGGTGGCATGCGAGCCGGGGTACGCGTTGCGCAGCTCGAGGTTCGACAGCACGGTGAGGTGGTCCCGATGCGGCGCGAGGGATTCGAGGATCGGCGGGAGGTCAGTCAGGGCGCCGGTGCGGGCCGGGATCCAGCGGGACTGGTCGCAGCCCATGGGCATGAAGACGTAACCCAGGCGGCGGACCGGGCGCGCCGGCGTGAGCGACGCGGCGGTGGCGGCGGGGATCATGGCATCGAGCAGCGGCAGCGCGAGCGAGGCGCCGAGTCCGCGGAGGAAGGTGCGCCGGGGCAGCGCCTTTTTGGTGATGATCATGGGAGGGTCCTCAGTTGAAAGGAGGGACTGCGTACGAGGCCGAGAATCAGGCTGGAAAACCGGTAATCGTCCGCCGCAGCTCGGCGCACGATCTCGCGGACGGCAGGGGCGTCGTGGGCATCAACCTCGCGCCCGAGGGCAAAGATCATGAGCTTCTCGACGACGTTGGCGGCAAAGAGGTCCGGTCGCGCGAGCAATGCCGCCTCGAGCCCGGCCACGCTGTCGAACGTGGTGCCGTCCGGAAGTCCGCCGGAGGCATCCACCGGGTGAAAATCCTCCAGCGAACGGTACCGGCCGACGGCATCGTAGTGCTCGAGGGCGAAGCCGATCGGATCGATCACGTTGTGACAGCTTGCGCAGGCCGTGTTCTCGCGATGGGCGGCGAGCCGGGCGCGGATGGGCAACGACTCGGAGACCACGGTGTCCTCGAGGGCGGGCACATCGGGCGGCGGCGGGGGCGGCGGCGTGCCGAGCAGGTTGTCGAGAATCCATTTGCCGCGGATGACCGGGGAGGTGCGCGTCGCGTAGGAGGTGACGGTGAGCAGGCTGCCCTGGCGGAGCAGGCCGCCGCGCCGGCGTTCGGGATCATCGGCAAACGACACCCGCCGGAACCGGCTGCCCACGACATGGGGCACCCCGTAGTGCCGCGCGAGACGCTCGTTGAGGTAGGTGTAATCGGCGCGCAGCAGGTCGAGCACGCTGCGGTCCTCACTCAGCACGCTCCCGACAAACAGCTCCGTCTCGCGGCGCAGGGCCTCGCGGAGATTGTCGTCGAAATCGATGAAACGGCGTTGGTCCGGCATCACCGCATCGAGGGCGCGCAGGTGCAGCCATTGGGCGGCAAAGTTCGTCACGAGGTTGTCAGCCCGAGGATCGGCCAGCATGCGGCGCACCTCGCGCTCCAGCACGGCGGCATCGCGCAGTCCCCCGCCGGCGGCGGTGTCGAGCAGGGCGTCGTCGGGCACGCTGCTCCAGAGGAAGAACGACAACCGCGACGCGAGTTCGAAGTCGCCGAGGGCGCGGACCGAGCCAGCCGGCAGCCCGGGCGGATCCCGCTCGATGCGGAAAAGGAAGTGCGGGCTGACCAGCACCGCGGCGACCGCCCGCTCGAGGCCCAGATCGAAATCACCCTCCGCCCGGCCCTCGCGGAACTGCCGCAGCGGCCCGACGAGATCGGCTTCGGTGACAGGACGACGGTAGGCGCGGCGCAGCAGCGGCGTCAGCACAGCCTGGATCCGCGCCGACTCGTCCGCGTCCGGTCCGAGTCCGGCGAGCGGGGCGAGCAGCCGCCGACGCGAGGCCGTGTCGCCCGGCCCGCGCGGATGGAAGGGGCCGGTGACGGTGACCTGGTACACGGCGGGTACGGTGCGGGGATGGCGGAAGATGTTGAAGCGCGACACGTAGGGCTCCCGCACCGTCTCGAAGAGCGCGTAAGGCAGGGCCGGGAACGTCACCGCCACCTCGTGCGGCCCGGCGGTCGCGGCGAAGCGGTGGCGCAGGTGGCGGTCGACCTCCTCCCAATTCTTGTCCTCGCCCGGCGGACGCACGGTAAACGTCGCGAGCGGCGTGCGGTCGAGCAGAAACTCGATCTCGGCCGGCGCGCGCAGGCCCTCGACCACCTCGTTGCGGTCGCGGACGAGGCGGACGCCGATCTCGTACTCGCCGTCCTGGGGAAACGGATACGTGAACCGCACTCCGCCGCGCGTGCCCGGCGTCAGCCCGTCGAGGTGATGCTCCTGGGTGACCTCGGGGCGGAGGCGGACGGTTTCGCCGCCCGTCGCGCGGGCGGAAGCACCGACGGCGAGACGCGCGACGCGCTGGGCGGCGGTGACATAGCGGTCCATCAGCGTCGGGGAGAGGTTGCCGACCATGACGTTGTCGAATCCGTGGGCAGGCTCGTCCTGGGGCAGCAGCGTCGCCGGGTCGATGTCGACCGCCAGCAGGTCGCGCACGGCGTTGCGGTACTCGGTGCGGTTGAGCCGGCGGAAGGCCTCGACCGGACCGGGGCGGGGCTGCGCCGCGGCGGCGCGATCGAGTTCGGCGGTGAGCCAGGCGGTGATGTGCCGGTACTCGCTTTCGCCAGGGCGCGGCTCCCCCACCGGAGGCATCTGACGGTGCTCGAGTTTGCGCAGCACCTGCTCCCAGATCGCGGGGTTCTCCGCCGGACGGGAGAAATCGAGTCCGTCGAGCGAGAGCCCGCCGCGCTTCAGTCCCGGCTCGTGACAGTCGAGGCAGTTCTGGTCGACGAACGTGGCGAGTTCAGGTCCGGCCACCGCCTGCGCCGCCCCCGCCGGGCCCAGGGCCACAGCGGACAACACGAAGGGAAGGACGAAGCGATCGCGCATGAAAGACAGGGGGCCGGAAAAGCGGGGAACGACAATGACGACGGCCAAAGCCGACGAATGAACCAGGGGTGACAGGACGGAACGCCCGGGAAACGAGCGGAGGGTAGACCGGGACGTTGCCCCAGACGACGGTCCAAGGCCAGCGCGAAAGCCGTCGGCCGCGGCCGGCCAACCCGGGCGAACGCCAGGGAGTGACGCAAGCTACCGGCGGCAGAATTCACCGGCTAAGGCGGCGGGGAATTTAGATCAGGGGCGGTCGAGTTCGACGAACTCGGTGGCAACCGCGGCGATCAAGCCGTCGGCGTCCAGCGTGTAACGCTGAAGCACACGGGCTTTGGTGAAGCGGATGAGACAGCGGTACACGTGGCTCCCGTGCTCCGTGGCATGGGCGACCACCATCAACCCACTCAGCGGGCCGAGCGGGGCCAGCTGGCCGCGCAGCTCGGTTTGGACGTGAGCGAGTTCAGACCACAGCGCCGGGGTGTAATCGGCCTCCCGCATCCCTCCGGCGGCGGCATCCGCCAGCACGCGGATGAGCCGGGGGCCCACCGCGGCAGTCACGTCAGGCAGCTCGGTGAACCTATCGAGATAGAAACGCTGCTGCGCCGGACTGAGGGGCCGGGCGCCAGCGGTGGGCGCAGCCGCCAGGTCGCGGATCGCGTAGGCGCGGCCGCCATGCTCCAGTTCGGCCGCCAGATCGAAGCGTACCGTGTCGTCGCGCGCGGGCGTCGGGTAGAGCGTGATCTCGCCGCGGCGAAGATCGAAGACGTTGGCGTACTGCGTGGGCGTGTCACCGGACTGGGCACAGGCCCGCAGAATCGCCGCACCGTGGGCGAGGGTGGCCTCGGGAGAGTCCGCGAGCCGGTGCTGCAGGACCTCCGCGCCAAAACCGAAGCCGCGGCTGCGGTCATCGCGGGCGAAGCGCAGATCCCCGTCGTGCACGCCGATGATGACCGACGCGCCCGTACGGTCAGCGATCAGAATGCGCCCCCGGGCAAACTCGACCTCCCGGTGGGCGCGGTAGAAGGCGATGGCTTCGTCCACCGTCGTGCAGACCTCGAGCATGCGCTGAGCGGAGTTACCCCGGACCTGGGTCAGGACGGGGTCGGGCGTGTAGGCCACTTCGGGATGGGCAACCCAGTCGAACGCGAGGCCGGCGGTGTTGACGCCGCCCTGGGCCCAACCGTCCTCGAATCCCACATAGGCGCACCCGAGGTGATCACGGCCGGCGGGCACGAACCACAGCTGTGCGTTGGGGTCGGACCAATCCTCGTTGTTGAAGAACAGCGTCCGCTCCGCGTCGGTCAGCACAAAGATCGTGCACGCCCGGGCACGGGGCTGCGCCAGCAGGAGCGGGACCAGCAAGAGAAGGGGGAGACGCATGACGGCTGCAGCCATTACCCCGAGAGGCGACCCCAGGTTGCAAGCGCCCGCAGCGGAACCTGCGGCGGCGGGCGCGGTACTTGCGATTACTCCGACCAGGCGACGCCGCCGGTGGCCTCCTGGAGCGAGACGTCGGCCTTGTAGCGACCGGGAATGGGGTCGTGCTTGAAGACTTCCTTGCACACGCGCTCGGAGGAGAAATAGCCGAGGAAAACCGCCTGGCGCATCGCGCGCAGGAAGCGGCGATCCTGCTCCGGGGCGGCGGCGAGGGCGCGGATGAGCTCGTCCTGGCGCTCCGGCGGCAGGGCGGCGTAACCGTTGGGGCCGGCAGCGTTGAGCTGATCGAGTCCGCGTTCCACGACGGCGCGCTCCTCCGGGGTCATGAATGTGCCGTAGCTGATGTCGACGAACGCGGGAACGCCCACGTCGGCGGCGCCAGGGGTGTTCGTGCGCGGGAGCAGGCGTTCGGCGAGCGCCGCGGCGGCGGCGAAACGTGAGGCGGTGAGGTGGACCGGGCCGGCGGAGGGCGCACGGTCGAGCTGGGCCAGGGCGCGGTTGAGGGCCGACGGGGACAGGCTGACCCCGAGGAGGAGGGCGGTGTGCTTGAGGGCTTCGCGACGATTCATGGCGGGGGCGTCAGAGGTTGTGGCGCTTGAGCTCGGCGACGGCGTGGTCCGCGGCGCGGGCGGTGAGGGCCATGTAGGTGAGCGACGGGTTGACGCACGACGAGGAGGTCATGGCGGCGCCGTCGGTCACGAACACGTTGGGCACGGCGTGGACCTGGTTGTGGGCGTTGAGCACGGAAGTCTTAGGGTCGCGACCCATGCGGGCCGTCCCCATCTCGTGAATACACAGACCGGGCGCGCTCGTGGGATCGTCGTAGGGGCGGATCTCCTTGCAGCCGGCAGCCTCGAGCATCTCGACGGCGGAGGCCTGCATGTCCTTGCGCATGGCCTTCTCGTTTTCCTTGAATTCGCAGTTGAAGGTGACGGTGGGCAGGCCCCAGCGGTCGAGGCGTTCACGGTCGAGGCGCATTTGATTCTCGTGGTAGGGCAGGTGCTCGCCCCAGGAGCCGATGCCGAGCCGCCACTCACCGGGGGCGACGAGGTCCATCTTGAGCTCGGGGCCGAAGCGGGCGAGCTCGGCGACGCCGCGGGTCCAGGTTTCGCGGGTGCCGCCGCCCTGGTAGCCGAAACCGCGCACGTAGTCCTTCCGGGCGCTGGCCTTGTCGCCGAGGTTGCGGAAGCGCGGGATGTAGATGCCGTTGGGCCGCCGACCCTCGTAATAGCGGTCCTTGAAGTCGTCGAAGCTGCCGGTGGCGCCGACCTTGAAGTGGTGGTCCATCAGGTTGTGGCCGAGCTCGCCGCTGTCGTTGCCCAGGCCGGTGGGGAAGCGGTCGGAGCGGGAGTTGAGCAAAATGGACGTCGAAGCGACGGCCGAGGCGCAGAGGAAGATGACCTTGGCAAAGAACTCCATGCTCTCGCCGGTCTCGGCGTCGATCACGCGCACCCCGGTGGCTCGCTTCGTGTCGGCATCGTAGAGCACCTCGGCGACGATGGAGAACGGACGCAGGGTGAGATTGCCGGTGGCGTAGGCGGCGGGAAGCGTGGCGGCGTTGGATGAGAAATAGGCGCCGTAAGGGCAGCCGCGGATGCAACGGTTGCGCGATTGGCAGTTGGAACGGCCGTTGAGGGGCTGGGTAAGGTTGGCGACGCGTCCGATGGTGATGACGCGGCCCCCGAAGGCGGCGGCCACTTTCTCGCGGGCGTGCTTTTCCACCACGGTCATCTCCCAGGGCGGAAGGAACTGGCCGTCGGGCAGCTGGGGAAGGCCCTCGTTCTGGCCGCTGATGCCGGCGAAGCGCTCGACGTAATCGTACCACGGCGCGATATCGGCGTAACGGATGGGCCAGTCGACGCCGTGGCCGTCGCGGGCGTTGGCCTCGAAATCAAGATCGCCCAAGCGGTAGGACTGGCGCCCCCAGAGCAGGGAGCGGCCGCCGACATGGTAACCGCGCATCCAGTCGAACGGTTTGTCCTCGTTGTACGGGTGGTCGAGGTCGTCGACGAACCAATGGGCGGAGGCCTCGCGCACGGAGTAGCCGGTGCGGGCCTGCTTGGGCTGGCGGGCGCGAATCTCGGGCGTGATGGTGTTGCGGCCGGGAAACTCCCAGATCTCGGTAAAGGCCGTCGGGTACGCGCCGTGGGGCACGTCGCGGCCGCGCTCGAGCAGGAGGGTCTTGAGGCCCTTCTCGCTGAGCTCCTTGGCGGCCCAGCCCCCGCTGATGCCGGAGCCGACGACAATCGCGTCAAAGGTGTGTGAGGCAGTGCCCTTGGTGGAAACGTTCATAAGCGCGGGGTGACGAAGGTGGGAATCGACGCAACCGACGCCGGTCGCGGAGGGGTCCGTCGGCTCGGGAGGCACGGCAACGTGGCCCACGCCGCGTTGCAGGACAAGTGCGCTCTTGTCGGCGAATGAAAAATCGAAACCGGCCCGACGGCCTGGCGGAGGGCCAGGGATTGGCGCGGAGCAACGCGGCGAAGGCGTCGGCTTTGCAAGCCGGATACAGGGCGGCGGCGCGCGGATGACCAAATATCATGTCTGATGGGATCGGGGGTTGCACTTCGCCGCGATCGCCCGTTAGTCGACGACGCCCATGTCCGACTTGCCGACTGCGTCCGAATCGAAACACGAACATTTCTCGCTGCCTCTCTTCGCCTTCACGGTCGTGGCTTCGCTGGGGGGGCTGGGCGGCCTGCTCTGGTGGGTCGCGCCGGAGGTCTGGCGCGCGCAGTTCGTCGCCCCGCTGTGGGCACTGGCGGTGGCGTTCGTCGCGATCAGCCTGGTGAACGGCTACATGGAGTTCTTCTTTCATCGCTACGTGCTGCACACGCCGGCGATCCCCCTGCTCCGCCGGTTGTACCGGCAACACACGCTGCACCACGCCCTCACCCGCATCGCGCGCAAGCCGCTGGCGAGCGGCCGCAGCCTGCTGTACGTCGAGAACAAGTTCCCGATCGTCGAACCCGAGCAAGGCGAGGCGTCCTTCTTCCCGTGGTACTCGCTGGCGGTTTTCGCCGCGGTGCTCACGCCCCTGCTGGCGCTCCTGCAATGGCTGCTGCCTACGTTCCCGTGGTTTCTCGGCGGCTTCGCCGCCCTCGCGGTCTCGCTCACGCTGTACGAGGTGCTGCATGCGATCAACCACTGGCCCATGACGGTCTGGGAACCGCTGATCGAACACCCGCGCTGGGGTTGGTTCTGGCGTCCGGCCTACGCCTTTCACCTCCGCCATCACGCCGTGATCGATTGCAACGAATCCATCTCGGGCTTCTTCGGCCTGCCGCTGGCTGACTGGACCTTCGGCACCTGCGTGATGCCCAAGACCGTCTACGCCGACGGCGACGAGTGGCAGCCGTCGGAGTTTCGCAGCCCCAAACCGGTGGCGTTCATCCGCTGGCTCGACACGCGGGCCCAGCGCACGGTGGAAAAACGCCGCCGCGCGGCCGTCTCTCCGGCGATCGTCGGCGTCGAGCGGTCCGAAACCGTCGACGACGTCACTGCGGGCACGGCCCGGGGAACGCGCCGCGGACCGGTGAGCCGAACCCCGTAACGGGCAGCACGCGCCGGCCCGGGGCTCAGAGTTTCGCCTTCAACGCGCGCGCGGCCTCGAGGGCGGCATCGGCGGTCGGACCCGTCACGGTGAAGTGCCCCATCTTGCGCCCGACGCGCGGCTCGCGTTTGCCGTAAAGGTGCAGCTTGGCATTGGGCGTGGCGAGGAGCATGGACCAGTTCGGCTCGGTCACGGCGCCGGCGGGCGTGGGCTTCCACGCGTCGCCAAGGATGTTGACCATCACGACGGGCTTGATGACCGACGTGTCGCCGAGCGGCAGGCCGCACACGGCGCGCACGTGCTGCTCGAACTGCGAGGTGGTGCAGGCGTCGAGCGTCCAGTGGCCGGAGTTATGCGGCCGCGGAGCGAGCTCGTTGACGAGGATCTCGCCGCGGTCGGTGAGGAAGAGCTCGATCGCGAGCAGGCCGACGAGTCCGATCTTCTCCGCGATGGCACGGCCGAGCTGCTCGGCTTCGGCGAGGGTGGCGGCGTTGATGCGCGCGGGTACGATCGAGAAATCGAGGATGTGCTTGGTGTGGATGTTCTCCGCCACCGGGAAGGTCGCCATCACTCCGTCCTCGCGGCGCGCGACGATGACGGAGAGCTCGCACTTGAAATCGATGAACTTCTCGACGACCGAGCGTTGCCGCGCAAACGCCTCGACCGCGCGGGCGATGCCCTCTTCGGAAGTGACCTTGAGCTGGCCCTTGCCGTCGTAGCCGAAATCGGCGGTCTTCACCACGCAGGGCAGGCCGAGGCGGCGGATGGCCGCCCCGAGATCGTCCCCGGCCTCGACTTCGATGAAGGGCACGTGAGGGAAGGCGTGTTTGCGCAGCCAGTGTTTCTCCCGCAGCCGGTTCTGGCAGGTCTCCAACACGCTCCAATGCGGCAGGAGGCGCGTGAGCTTCTCGATCTTCCACAACGGCTCCACCGGCACGTTCTCGAACTCGTAGGTCACGGCCGCGCAGCTGCGGGCAAAGGTCGCGAGCGTCTCGGCATCAGTGTACGGGGCGTTGAACTCCCGGGCCGAAACCTCGCCCGCCGGCGAGTCCTCCGCCGGCTCGTAGATGTGCACGCGGTACCCGAGCCGTTCGGCCGCCTGCGCGAACATGCGGCCGAGCTGGCCGCCACCAAGGACACCGAGGGTTTTACCGGGCAGGATCATGGCACGAAAGGAAGGGTCGGAGCACAGAGGCCGCCGGGAGCTTGGTCAACCCCCGGGTTTGGGTCCCCATAGGGGGAAATCTCAAACGCCAAGCGTCCAAACTCCAAATGCCAAGCCGCCCCAAACACTCCTGCTCTTTGGCGTTTGGAGCCTTGGCGCTTGGGATTTCCGGCCGGGCCCGGCCGGCGCTATGGCAGCTTGGCGGCCAGGACCTTGGCGGTCTGGGCGGTGCGGAAGCCGTCGAGGGCCTTTTTGATCTTCTTGTTCTGCCCGGCCAGCATGGCGGCGGCGAACAGGGCCGCGTTGATCGCGCCGGCCCGGCCGATCGCGAAGGTGGCCACCGGCACGCCGCCTGGCATCTGCACGATCGAGTAGAGCGAGTCGACGCCCTTGAGCATGGCCGACTCCACCGGCACGCCGAGCACCGGCACGGGCGTCAGCGCCGCGGTCATCCCGGGCAGGTGCGCCGCCCCGCCGGCGCCGGCGATGATGACGCGCAGACCGCGCGCTTCCGCGGTTTCCGCGTACTCATACATCCGCTTCGGGGTGCGGTGGGCGCTCACCACGTGCTTCTCAAAGGGGACACCGAGGGACTCCAGGGTCAGCGCCGTGTGTTGCATCGTGTCCCAATCCGACGTGCTGCCCATGATGATCCCGACAAGGGGTTTAGCCATGGGCCGGAACTAACGGCGATTCGCGCGCCGATGTCAGCCCAGAAAACGCGGATGCACACGGAGCCACGGTGGGCGAGGCAACCGGGGCGATCCGCGCGCCGCTCCCCTCGCCTGCCCGCCGGCTTGCGTTCGCGCCACCGACCTGCGCGTGTCGTGGGCATGTCCGCCCTCGAATCGTTGTCCCAGGCCAAGACCTCCTTCTTCCAACGCACCGGTGTCCCGCTCCTGCTGGGACTGGCGTTCGTGCTCTTTGCCGTGGGCATCTTCTTTCCGTTCTTCCACGTGCAGAAGTTCTGGGTGTTCGCCGATGCAGTCTCGGTGGTCGGCGGGATCATCATCCTCTTCGAGGAACAGGAGTACTTTCTCTTCGGCGTACTGACCCTGTTCACGCTCGTGTTTCCGGCGGTCAAACTGGGCCTGCTTGCCCTGATCTGGACCGAGCGGAGTCATGACCTGCAGAAAGTCCGCCGGCTTCACGAGCGTGTGGCTCAGCTCGGCAAATGGTCGATGCTCGACGTGTTCGTCGTCGCGATCCTCATCGTGGTGATGAAGTCCGCCGGCCTCGCCCAGATCGACGTCGGCATCGGCGTCTACTGTTTCACGTTCTCCGTGGTGATGACGCAGACGGCATCAAACTGGATCAGTCGCCTGCTCGCCCAACGGGGACCGCAGCCGGCCTGAGGTCGCGGCGACCTGGCGGGCGGCCGCCGTCCAGAACGGGAAGAAGCCCTTGTCGGCCATCGGGTGGAGAACGGTGTCCCACTCACGCTGGCGCCACACCATCCGCACGCCGGCGGAGGCCAGGGCACGTTCGAGCGTCTCCCCGGCGGTGCGCCACGGTCCGACGGCCGGCCGCATCGCCACCACGGTGTCCAACCCGTGCTCCCGCGCCCAGGCCACGGCCGACTCCGCTACCGTGGCGGTCCGGGCCGCATGAACCGGGGCCCCCCACGCCTGCGCGGCGCGAGACGCCCCATCGGCCAAGGCCGCCTGGGTAAAGGCAGTGACGGGCGCACTCCAGCCCTCGTCGGCGGCCACCGCTTCGGGCCATGCCGCCAAAATCGACACCGGCACCGGCCCGCCGGCCGCCAGCTCCTCCACAGTGAGGTCCTCGGGATGGACCCACCAGCCCACCCGCCCGGCGAGGGCCGGCTCAGGGTCGGGTTGCCACCGGGGCTGGGGAGCGGGAAGCGGCGGCTCGGTCACGGCCGGGGCCTCGGTGGCGAGGCGTCCGGACAGATCGAAACGCCCTTCGGTGTAGAGTTGGATATTGTCGGCCCGCGCGAGGTAGGTCTTGCCCGGCGTGTGCAACCCCGCGACCCAGCGCCATGACAACGTGTTTGCCGCCGGATCGCCGTCGAGCAGGTGGCGCAGGAAGAAATCGGCACCGAGCTCCCAAGGCAGGCGCAGGGTGAACACCCAGATGCTCGCAAACCACATGCGGGCGTGGTTGTGCAGCCAGCCAGCGGCGACGAGCTCCCGAGCCCAGTCATCGAAGCCCGGCAGGCCGGTCTCGCCCGCCACCGCCGCCGCATACCCGGGGGGCGGGTTGGCCCGCAATTGGACCACCGCCGCGCGGTACCGCGTCCACACCGCGGGCTGGCGCTCCAGCCAGCCCTTCCAGTAGGTCCGCCAGCAGACCTCCTGGACAAATTTTTCCGCCTTCGCCCACGGATGGGCCGCCAGGGTCGCCACCACCACCTCTTCCTCGGTGATCAGGCGCCGTTGCAGCCAGGGAGACAGCCTCGCCGTCGTCGGCCGCGGGCCGCGGTCGACGTTGCGCTCCTCCGCGTAACGGGGGACGCGCGGCAGAAAGGCCTCGAGGCGGCTCAGGCCGGCGGCACGGGTGGGCACAAATACAGACACGCCATAGGGTAACAATAACCCTCCCGGACGCAACCGGGGCCGTCACTTGCGATTCCGCCGCGATGTGGCACGGTCTTAATCACTTACCGCTCATGAAACGCCTCCTCCTCCTGTCCGGCCTCTTCCTTGCCATGTTCTCCTTCCTCCGCGCCGAGCCCCTCGCCGTGGGCGCCCCCGCCCCGGTTGTTTCCGCCCTCGCCGACGACGGCAAGGAGCTCAACCTCGGCGACGTGTATGCAAAGAACGAGTACACGCTGGTGTACTTCTACCCGAAGGCCGCCACCCCCGGGTGCACCAAGCAGGGTTGCTCGCTGCGCGACGCCTACGCCGACCTCACCAAGAAGGGCGTGGCCGTGGTGGGCGTGAGCACCGACAGCGTCGAAGCCCAGCGTAAGTTCCGCGAGGAACAGCGCTTCCCCTTCCCCCTGCTCGCCGACACGGACAAGAAGGTCATGAAAGCCTTCGGCCAGACCAGCATCATGTTCGCCAGCCGCCAGGCCTACCTCATTCACAAGGGTAAGGTCGTCTACGCCGACCACAAGGGTTCGACGAGCGAACAGGCCAACGACATCCTGAAGTTCCTCGCAGCGAAAAGCTGAAGAGGCGTTCGGATCAGCCGTAACCCGTGACCCAGGCCTTCCGGCCTGTGATCACGGTTGGTTTCACTGGCGAATCGGCATAGGCAGACAGAGACCCAGGCAAGAATGCCTGCGTCACGTCGGTCCCGGCCAGTTCGCTCTTCGCCTGACTCAGGCCGGAGTGCCGGCGGCGACCATCGCCTTGCGCAGCGTGGCGAGCTCGCGGCGGTAGATCGGTATCGCCTCGGCGGTCAGCTCCGCCTTGGTCATCGCCTTCTCGTCGCGCGAGAACATCGGGTACTCGATATGCATCGAGATCGGCCCCGCGAGGCCGGCCGCGTTGTAGAGTTTGAAGAACTGCACGAAGTCGACCATGCCCTCGCCGAGGGGGACGTGCTTCGCCACCCAGGCGCCGCGCTCGTTCTTCGCCCAGTGAAAGTCCTTGGCCACGGTGCAGGTGACGCGGTTCTTCACCACGTCGAAGTCGTTCACCCAGGACCGGCCGCCCTCGACCACGGCGTGGCGCGGATCGTACTGCACGCCGATCCACCGCGGATCGATGTCCTTGATCACGTACCAGATGTCCCAGATCGAGGATCCGGGGCGAACGCCGTCGTGGTTCTGCCAGACGCCGCGGATGCCGAGCTTCTCATTCAGCTTGGCCAGCTTCTCGAGCACCGGCTTCAGCTTCTCGAGCGTGCCGAGCACCCCGAGAGCGGGGTCATAGTTGTAGTAGGCGAGCCGATACTGCTGGATGCCGCTCTCCGCCGCCGCCCGCAACACGGGCTCGGTCAGCGGATCGTCGGCCGTGCTGATGCCCGACACCATGGTGGGAACCGACAGGCCCGCAGCGCGGATGGCCTTGACCGCGCCCGGCAGCTTGGCCGCGGCCTCGCCCGGCAGGACGTGTCCGCCGTTGCGCACCGACAGCTCGACCCCGTCGAAGCCGACCTCGCGGAGCAGCGGCGCGAACTCTTCGGGCGTGAGCCAGTGAGCGTGTTTGCTGAAGAGGGTGATCGGATTCTTCTTCGCGGCGGCGGCTTGCGCGCGCAGCGGGGACACGGTGGCGGCAACGCCGGCCACGGCGGAGGCTTTCAGGAAATCACGACGGGTGAGGGGGTTCATGGGGTGGTGGGGATGACGTGGGAGGGGAGAACGGTAACGAAGGCTGAAAGCAACGGCCGGGCAATCCGCTCCGCGCGCGAGTTGTTTTAGCAGTTAAACGGTCAGGGAGCCTTGGCGGGCGGGGTGAAGGACCAGTGTTCGTTGGGCACGTGCGCCTCCGCCATGATGGCGGCGATGCGTTTCACGAGGTCGGGCCGTTCCGCCGCGAGGTTGCGAGTCTCGCCGAGATCCTCCTGCAGGTCGTAGACCTCGAAGGTCGTGTCGTCCATCTGCGCCCGGATGCCTTTCCAGCGTCCTTCGAGGACGACGGCCTGCCGGAACGTGCGCTCATAGAACTCCCAGTAAAGGTACGCGTGCCGCGCCTGACGCTCGGGTTGTCCACGGAAGGTCGGCACGAGGCTGAGGCCGTCATGGGGAACCGGTTCCGGCGCGCCGGCCAGTTCCGCGAAGGTGACAAGCAGATCGCCAAAGTAGCCCACGTGCGGGCTGACCTGACCGGGAGCGATCACGCCGGGCCAACGGGCGATGAAGGGCACGCGGATGCCGCCTTCCGTCAGGTCGCGTTTCAGGCCGCGCAGGGGTCCGCTGGCCTTGAGCGTGGCGGGCGAGTAATCGGGGCCGCCCTCCTGGTGCGGGCCGTTGTCGCTGGAGAACATCACCAGCGTGTGCTCATCGAGCCCGAGCGTGCGCAGGTGATCGAGGATCCGCCCCACCCCGGCATCCATGCGCGTGATCATCGCCGCCTGTCCCTTGGTTGCGTCCTTCCACGGCATGTCGGCGTAGGCGCCATAATCGGGCACCTCCTGGCCATCGCCGAGCATGCGCGAGCGTTCGTTGTTGGCATGCGGCAGGGTGAGCGAGAGGAAGAGCAGGAACGGACCGCCCCGGTGACGGGAGATGAAGGTCTCCGCCTCGGCGACGAAGAGATCGCTCGCATACTCGACGCGCCGGGTGGCGTACCCCACTCCGGGCACATTGCCCACCGGCACGAGGTCGTTCTGCAACGCGACCCGGTTGTCCGCGAGCGGGGTGCGCGCGTCGTACCGCCAGAGGTGATCCGGGAAATGGTTGTGCGCGTGGGTCTGGTTGAGAAAGCCGTAGAAATAATCGAAACCCTGCCGCCACGGTGCGCCGGTGCTGTCGCGCTCACCCAGTCCCCATTTGCCGATCAACCCGGTGGCGTAGCCGGCCCGGTCCAACACCGTCGCGAAGGTCACGTCGGTCGGCGCCAGCGTCTGGGCCACGAGGCCGCGGTTCCCGGCGTTGCCGCGCACCGTCGTGTGGCCCATGTGGCGTCCGGTCATGAGCACGCTGCGCGACGGGGCGCAGACCGTGCTGCCGGCGTAGAACTGCGTGAAGCGCACGCCCTCGGCCGCGAGCCGGTCGAGATGCGGCGTGGCGATGACGGCCTGCCCGTAGCTGCCGAGATCGCCGTAGCCGAGATCGTCGGCGAGGATGAAGACGATGTTGGGCGGTCGCGAAGCCGGGGACGAGGCGGCCGCGGCGAAAACGGCAGTGAGCAGGCAGACCACGAGCGAAGCGACGAGACGGGACATGGGGCGGCGTACAGGGTGAACGATGCCCGGGCCGGTGGCACCGGGTAGGACCGTCACCCTAACCGTCCGCGCCGTCACGCGAAGCCCAAACCACAGCCGGCCCAACCGGACCGTCCGCGGTCAGAGCAGCGGCGTGCCCTTGGGCAGGCGCACGATGGTCGTGCCGGCGATCTTGTCGTGCCACGACTGGCGCTCGTCGTCGAACGCGACCCAGATGAAGCCGAGGCCGGCGACAATGAAGGAAAGGAAGCTCGCGAGGCAGCGGACGAGCGCGACCTTCCAGTCCATCGGCCGGTCGTCGAGGCGCACCACCTTGAGGCCGCAGATGATGCCGCCGATTGTCGTACCCTTGAACGCCCACAGGACGAAGCAGTAGAGGGCGAGCACGGGAACGAAGACCACGTTGAAGGTCGCGGTAACCATGACGACGAGGATGACATCCAGGACGGTCGCCGCCACGCGCAACCAGAAGCCGGCGCGGGGCAACGCGGACAGCGGCGGGGCGGCCTCGACCGGAGGCACCTCGAGGCCCGGGCCGGGCGCCGCAGTGCCTTCCGGCGACTGCGCGGTGAAGAAGGCGGATCCGCCCGCGAGCGGCGCCGCGGCGGCCGGCGCGGACGCCGACGAGACGGCTCCGGCTGAGGCGATGGCTGGCGCAACCGGCAAACGCGGCGGCTTCGCCGGACGCTCACGCTGGATCGAGGCGATGATGGTGTAGACCACCATGCCGAGGCCGAGCACGCCGGAGAGTTTCCACGCGACGAAGCCGACGATCGGCACCAGATAGAAGATCACGAGCAGCAGACCGCCGATCAACGTCGCCAGCACCGGCAGCCGCAGGCCGAGCGGCACGGTCACGCGCCGGCCGAGCCAGTTGAGGAACGCCGCCTTGCCAAACAGCGTCCCGCCAAAGGCCGCGAGGCTGAGCAGCACGGGACCGACCACGGTGACGGCGAGCAGCAGCGTGAGTACCGGCAGGAGCAGCACGGTGAGCAGGCTGGTGGCGAGGGTGAGGCCCGGCGATTCCTCGAAGGTGCGGGCGCAGGTGTCGACCGCACGGCCGAAGACCAGGGCGAGGAACAGATAAAAGCCGAGGAAGGCGCCGGCAATCAACCAGGCCCAGCCCAGATGCTCGGCGACGGCCAGCGGGCGCGCGTAGGCAAAACCGTGCCGGAACCACGCCTTCAGGCCATCGAGGGCTGGCATCTGGAAGGCGCCGCCGCCCACCTGATTCACGCTGCGCTGCACCACGGATCCCGGCGCACGCTCCACGGTGCCGAGGATCGAGACCACTTCGCCTTCCACCCGGGCGTTGGGTCCGAGTTGGACCGAGCCGAGCACGGCGACCACATCACCGCGGACGACCCCGGCGATGTGCACGTTGCCGAGGACCGCGACCGCCTCCTGGGCCGTACCATTAACCGCGACATCGCCGAGAATGGCCACGACCTCGCCGCTCACGTCGCCTTCCACGACACTGTTGCCAAAGATGGCAACGACTTCGCGGGCACGCTCGCCGGCGGGCAGCAGCGCATCGTCGCCAAACATCACCACCTCGCGATTGGACGACGGTTCGGCCCGGCGCGGCTTATCGGTGGCGGCGGGTGCGGGTGCGACCGGAGCCGCGGCGGGCGCCTCGGGCGCGACCTCCGCCGGCGCGGGCGATACCGCCTCAGGTGCGGGGGGCGCCGACGCAGGCGCCTCCGCGGTGGGCGCGGCCGGGGCGGCGGCCGGGGCCTCGGGTGCAGTTTCAGCGGCCGCCTGGGCCCGCAGGGCGGGCGGCAGGAGCAGCAGGAGGGAAAGGAGGACAGGGAAGCACTTCATGAGATTAAAAGGAAAAGGGAACGGAGGCTCAGGCGCGGCGAACGATCAGGCGGTAGGCGGCGGCGCCGAGTCCGAGCAAGGTGGCGTAGGCGGCGGCGGCGGCACCGACGACGCCGTAGAGCCAGAGGGACGGGATCTCGGGCATCCAGCCGCGGCCGAGGTCGGCGAGTACGCTGCCCGCGGCCCGCGCCTGGGCGACTTGGTCGCGCACGTCGGCCACGGGCGTTTCGATCAGGCTGCCGGCCTGCTGCACGCCCGCCACGCTGGCGATGATGACGAGGGCTGCGATGGTGGCGCTGCCGACGAGGAAGACGGACCGGGCCGCGACCGGCCAGTGGCTGTAACTGCGCTGCCACCACGGCCGGGCCGCGCGGGCGGCGAGCACGGCCAGCACGCGATCCTCCAGCGAATCCGGCGCACGGTGCAGCGGGAGATCGCGCAAGGTGCGGTGCAGACGCTGTTCGAGTTCTTCGGGCGTGAGCGGGTCCATGGCAGGTCAGGGTTGAAAGGCTTCGTGAGGTGCGCCGCTGCGCACGAGCAGCTGGGCGAGCGCGGCGCGGCCGCGCAGGATGTCGGTCTTCACCTTGGCGAGGGACACGCCGAGGGTGCGGGCGATCTCGTCGTAGGGCAGGTCTTCGAAATGATAGAGCACGAGCGGCACCCGTTGATGTTCCGGCAGCTGGCTGAGGGCGCGCTCCACCCAGGCGCGGCGCTCGCCACGATCAACCCCGGCCAGAAAGTCGCCGTCCGGGGCGGCGAACTCCACCGGCGGCGCCTCGTCGCCGTCGCTGTCCTCGCGCTGAAACTCGGAGAAGAACCGCCAACGCTTCCGGTAGCGCTGCAGATGGTTCAGGCACAGGTTGGTCGCGACAGTCTTCAGCCAACCGCCCGCGGTCGGGCTGCGGCGCAACTCGTCGAACCGCTCGTAGGCCTTGAGAAAGACTTCCTGCGACACGTCCTCGGCCTGGGTCGGATTGTTCAGGATCCGCACCGCGGTGGTGTAAACCATGTCCTGGTAATTGCGCATGAACGTGGTGAAGTCGGCCGGGATCATCGTCCCCGAGGGATGAGCGTGCACTGGAGGGTCATCGTTCATGCGCAGTACCCCCGCGGCCGGCCGGAAGTTGCAGGAATCGTTCTGCCAGATAACCCGCCCGGAGACGAGCACCGGGAACCCTTCCGCCCCAAGCCCCCACCCCACCCGAAACCGACCCAATGTTCGCATTACGAACATGGGGTCGTTCCTGCAAGGGATCGGCAGAAGGACAGTTGGGCGCCGGACCAGGGCGGGGGTTGCTCCTCGAGCGGAGCGGGCGGAAGCCGCCGGCGGCGAACTGGGCGGCTACGGAGACGCGGGGGCGTGAGCACCCCGGGACTCCGACGTGGGCTTAGGCCGCCGACTTCAGCGCCATGAAGGCCTGGCGGACGCGCTGGAACGGCTCGCGGGCCAGTTCGAACGCCGCATCGAGACCGGCGGCATCAATGCCGGCGAGCACCAGTTTTTCCGGTTCGGGCGACCAAACGGTCGATTCTCCCGGTAGACCGACACCCATGCGGGTCGCAAGGTGACCGGCCAGGTTCAAGCGGGCGACGCCCGCGTTCGCAAAGCCTTGAGCCAGCGGCGCCAGTTGGCCTCGCACCATCGTCACCACCTCCGGGGGAAAGCGCCAGTGCTCGAGCAGGCGCGCGCCGACTTCCGGACCGTCCGTGCCAAAGTTCGCAAATTCCCACGCGGCCACGTCCGGCGCCACGGCCTCGCCCGGATACGGCGTCCGGCCGCGCACGCGGTCGAGGATCAGCCGGCCGAGGTTGCGCATGAGTCCGGCCACGTAGCCCCCATCGATCCGCCCGTTGGATACCGACGAAAGGGCCTCGAAGGACACCGCCATTGCCACCGCGTTCTCCCACACCTGCTGCGCGGTGAAGTGATAGTTGGCGAGGTCGTGCTGATAAGTTTGATGAACCGCGGCGAGCCCGACGAGCCGCTGGACCTCGCGCAGGCCGACGCGACTGACCGCTTCGTCCAAGGTGTCACAGGGGGTGCCCGAGCCGTACATCACGCTGTTGGCCAAACGCAGCAGCTTGAAACTCAACGAAGGGTCGACCCGGATCAGCGCCACCAGATCGGACACGTCGACCAACGGATCCCGCATGCGCTCGTCGATCCGCATGAAGACGTGCATCGACGGCGGTAGCATCGCGCCGAGCGAAACGAGGGTGGCTTGGTCGAGAGGCATGAAGAGGTGCAGGTAAACTGAAAGAGTCCGTCCCCGTAATCGGCACAAACCGGCCTCCATTAATCGCAAATCATGGCAATCCGGGCACCTGCCCATTTTCGCCATCGGATTGCCTTCCGAGCAGTCCGGGCACCCGCGGTCAGAAATCGAGCGCCTTCAGGTCGCCGATGCTGACTTCATATCGGGCGTCGTAGGGTTCCACCCGCTTGAAGTCCGACCACGCAAGTTCGACGCGCCCACCCACGCGCAGCAGCCATGCCACCCGCGCCTCCCCGGCGGCGGTACCGCTCACCGGTTGCGCCGGATACTCAGGGTCGATCACCGCAAAGGTCGCGTCCGCCTCGACGTTGTCCACGCGCGCCACCCCAGCCACCCGGAAGGCCTCCGTGGTACGCACGGCCAGACGGTCGATCTCGCCCCGTGTCTTTTCGACCTGCAGCAGCACGTAGAACTTCTCCGCCGGAAAGCGCCGGCTGGCTCCGGCGAGGATCGGTACCGAGTAAATGAGGTGGGTGCGGTTGTCGTCGGCCAGAGTGGCGCCCGGGAAATCGAGGACGGCACCAAGGGAGCGCCCGCGGCGCCGCATCTCCCGCTCCCGCTGGCGCTGCCAGCTGCGCACCACGCCCGAATCCGGCGGCAGGCCGTTGCGCAGCACCAAGGTCCAGCGGCCCGACTCGGGTTGGGACGGATCGTAGCGTTCGAGATCCGTGCGCTCCAGCCGTCCGTCCTTGTCGAACACCCGCACCGTGCGCGTGTAGGCCCAGTGCCCCTCCTCGGCGAGCAGCTTGCGCAAGGCCGCGTCGAGCGGCGCCGGCGCGCCCGTCTCCGTTGCACTTTCCCTCGCGGGAGCAAGGGAAGGTGCAAGGAGGCAGAGCAGAAACAAAAGGAAGACGCGCATCGTCGTGCGCAAACGATGATGCGGCGGTTGGGATCCGCAAGGGGACCAGCCAAACTGTCGCCCGGTCCCTGGCGCGCGCCACCGCGGCGCGCCGCGTCACATCCGGCAGATCAGCAGCTCGCGTTCGTAGACCAGTTCCTTCGGCAGGTGGGCGTGCAGGTCGAGGAAGAGTTCCTCATGGCCGAGCACCTCGGCGCGCCAAGCGCGGCGGTCAAAGGCCTGGAGCTCGTCGAACTGTTCCTTAGAGAACGTACTCCCGGCCCAGTCGAGGTCCTCGTAACGTGGCATCCAGCCGATCGGCGTCTCGCGTCCGAGCGCACGGCCGCGGGCGCGGTCGACGATCCACTTCAGCACGCGCATGTTCTCGCTGAAACCAGGCCAGAGAAACTTCCCGTTCTTGTCCTTCCGGAACCAGTTCACGTGAAACACACGCGGCGTCTCGGTGAGACTGCGCTGCATCTTGATCCAGTGGCGGAAGTAGTCGCCCATGTGATACCCGCAGAACGGAAGCATGGCGAAGGGGTCGCGCCGCACCTGGCCGATCGCGCCGGCGGCGGCGGCGGTCATCTCCGAGCCCATGGTCGCGCCAATGTACACGCCGGCGCTCCAGTTGAAGGACTGATAGACGAGCGGCATCGTGGTCGCACGTCGGCCGCCGAAGATGATCGCGCTGATCGGCACGCCCTCGGGATTCTCCCAGTCAGGATCGATCGTCGGGCACTGCGAGGCGGGCGCGGTGAAGCGGGCGTTGGGATGCGCGGCCTTGGCGCCGGTCTCCTTCGCGATGGCCGGGGTCCAACGGTTGCCCTGCCAGTCGGTGCACTCCGCCGGCGGCTCGTCGGTCATGCCTTCCCACCAGACTCCACCCTCGCGCGTGAGGGCAACGTTGGTGAAGATCGTGTTGCGCGCGAGCGAAGCCATCGCGTTCGGGTTGGTCTTCACTGAGGTGCCGGGGGCGACGCCGAAGAAGCCAGCTTCGGGGTTGATCGCACGCAGCCGGCCCGAGGCATCGGGCTTGATCCACGCGATGTCGTCGCCGACGGTCCACACCTTCCAGCCCTGCTTGTGGAAATGCGCAGGCGGGATCAGCATGGCGAAGTTCGTCTTGCCGCAGGCGCTGGGAAACGCCGCCGCGACGTAGGTCTTCTCGCCCTTCGGATCCTCGACACCGAGGATGAGCATGTGCTCGGCCATCCAGCCCTCGTCGCGCGCCATGTTGGAGGCGATGCGGAGGGCGAAGCACTTTTTCCCGAGCAGCGCGTTGCCGCCGTAACCGGAGCCGTAGCTCCAGATCTCGCGGGTCTCCGGGAAATGCACGATGTACTTCTCGGTGTTGCACGGCCACGGCACGTCCTTGTCTCCCGGGCCGAGCGGCACGCCGACGGTGTGCATGCAGGGCACGACGCGCTTCTCGTTCTTATCGATCTCGCGGAAGACCGGCAGGCCGATGCGCGCCATGATGCGCATGTTCACCACGACGTAAGGCGAATCGGTGAGCTGCACGCCGAGCTGCGACATCGGTGAACCCACCGGGCCCATGCTGAAGGGCAGCACATACATCGTGCGGCCCGCCATGCATCCGGTGAAGAGCTCCTTCAGCTTGCGCCGCATCTGGAACGGCTCGACCCAATGGTTCGTCGGCCCGGCGTTGTCCTTCGAGAGCGAGCAGATGAAGGTGCGGTCCTCCACCCGCGCCACGTCGCTCGCATCGGAGCGCGCGTAGTAGCAGCCGGGCCAGAGCTTCTCGTTCAGCTTGATGAAGGTGCCGGCTTCGACGAGCTGCGCACAGAGCGCGGCATTCTCCTCTTCGGAGCCGTCGACCCAGTGGACCGCGGCGGGACGGCAGAGCGCCGTCATCTTCTCAACCCACTTCAGCAGGTTCTTGTTTTCACTGAGGGGAACCGACGGATTGCGTGTTTTCATAGCGGCGACCTCGCGATCAAGGTTCAGGCAGGAACCCGCAGAGTAAACCGCAATCGCCGTCGGTCCGCTGTGTATTATCTGCGATTCTCAACGCAAAACTTGGCGGAATGGATGCCGCCGAGGGGCGACGGCGAAATCTCAGATCCCAAACGTCCAAATCCCAAATAAACGCCCGCACGCGTCGGGAAAGCAAAGGGGCAGAACTCCGCAAACCTCAGAATCCTGACCCCGAGCGCCAGCGGCGCGCTGTCATTTGGGATTTGGACGTTTGGGATTTTGAAGTTTGGCACTTGGGCCTTCCCCCGCCTCAGCGGGGGCCGCAGCTGGCTCGATATGCACCAGGACGTCGGAGACCCGCAACGAGGACCGCAGGAGTGCATGCTTGACCGCGCCGGCGATCGCGTGGCCGCTCCGCACGGAGAGCTCGGGATCCACCTCGACGTGAATATCGACGAGGTGACTCAGGCCGCTCTTGCGCACGCGGCACTTGTCGAGCCCGCGCACGCCGGGCACGGCCAGGGCGACAGAACGAATCTCTCCTTCGAAGGCCTCGGGCACGGCGATGTCCATCACATCACCCAGCGCCCGACGCAGGATGGCGACGCCATTGAGGGCAATGACCCCGCAGGCCAGCAGCGCGGCCCAGTCGTCCGCCGATTCATAGCCCTCGCCTCCCGCTACGGCGATGGCGATGCCGGCAAAGGCGGCCGCGGAGGTCACGGCGTCGGCGTAGTGGTGCCACGCCTCGGCGTGCAGGGCCGTGCTGCCCTCGCGTTCACCCGCGCCGAGCAGGCGGCGGGAGAACCCGTACTTCACCGCAACGATGAGCGCGAGCAGCGGCAGCGTGGCCCAGTGCGGACCCTGATGCGGCGTCACGATCTCGCGCACCGCGTGCACCGCAATCCACACGCAGGCGGCGAAGACCACGAGGGCCACCGCCAGGCCGGCGAGCGACTCGGCCTTGCCGTGGCCGTAGGGGTGATCGGCGTCCGGCGGGCGCGAGGCGACGCGGAAACCGGCCCACACGAGCACAGACGAAAAGGCGTCGAGCAGAGACTCCACCCCGTCGGCCACCAGCGCGTAGGTATTGCCGATGATGCCTCCGGCGAACTTCACCAGGGCCAGGCCGAGGTTGAGCAGCACGCCACGCAACACCAGACCGGCCGCCCGCTCCGCACGGGTCGCGACGTCACGATGATGAGGGGCGGACGCAGGCGTCATGGACCGCCGCCACCGTCGGAGCGCCATCCCGCCGAGGCAACGTTATCTTGGAGCGGAGCCGAGGGCCGGAGCCCACGAAGGCAGGACGTTCGGATCGAAGTTCAACACCGCGGGCAGCAGCCATTGGCAAAGCGAGGCGATCACCACGATGCCGATGAGATTGAGGGCGAGACCGATCTTCGCCATGTCTGCGACCCGCACGCGACGGCTGGAGAACACGACTGCATTCGGGGGCGTGGCCACCGGAAGCATGAACGCCATCGAGGCCGAAAGGGTGGCGGGAATCATCAGGATCAGCGGGTGCACGCCCTCGCTCACGGCCCAAGCGGCAATCACCGGAAGAAACATGGTCGCCGTGGCGACGTTGGAGGTGAGCTCCGTCAAGAACGTGAGCAAGGCGCACACGATGAGCAGCGCGACGATCTCGGGCACGTGCCCGAGGCTGCCCAGGCCGGACGCGAGGTAGGCCGAGAACCCGGTGGAGACGAAGCCGCTGGCCAGGGCAAAGCCGCCGCCAAACAGCAGCAACACATCCCACGGCACACGGGCGATCGTGCTGGCATCGAGCAAGGTGCCCCGTTCGGAGCGCGACGGCAGCAGGAAGAGCAGCACTGCCAGCGCAATTGCCACGGTACTGTCGTCCACATTGGAGAGCACCGGGTGCAACCGCGACCAACCGGGCACGGCAACGAAACCGAGGTTGAGATCGGATCGGAAAACCCAGAGGAGGCCGGCGGAAACGAAGACGGCGAAGACGAGACGCTCCTCCCACGTCCCCGGACCCAATCGAACGAGTTCGTTTCGGATGACGTTGCGGTCGAGCGTCAAACCGGCCTCCGTCCGGCAGAACACCCGGGCCAGCAGCCACCACGTGGCCAGCATCAGGAGCACGGCGATGGGAAACGCCACCAGCATCCACTCGCCAAAGCTGATCGCCGGCGCCGCGGGAAAGGTATCCCGATAGATCTTGATGAACGCCAGATTCGTCGGCGTGCCGACGGGCGTCGCAATCCCTCCGATGGATGCGCCATAGGCGATTGCCAGCATGAGCCCGAGCGCAAGCGGCCGGCTTCGCTCCGTTCCCGCCGCCTCGTCCACCTGCCGGATGACAGCCAGGCCGATCGGCAGCATCATCAACGCCGTTGCCGTGTTGGAGATCCACATGGAGAGCAGCCCGGCGGTGAGCAAAAAGCCGCCGATCATGCGTCCGGGCGTGACGCCCACCGCCGCCAGCAGGTGGAGCGCAATGCGCCGATGCAGATGCCAACGCTCCATCGCCAGGGCGATGAGGAAGGCGCCAAAATAGAGGGCGATGATCTCGTTGAAATAGTGTCCGGACACCCGCTTTGCATCCGCAATGCCCAGCAGCGGGAACAGCACGAGCGGCAGCAGCGAAGTGACCGCGAGCGGGGTGGCCTCGGTCATCCACCAGACCGACATCCACACCGCCACGGCGGCCATCGCGCCTAGGAGCGGCTGCCCTTCCGGGCCGCCCCATCCCCAGAGAACGATCGCAAACGCGACGGGCCCGGCCCACAGACCCACGGATCGTCGACCCGCCCTCGCGGACGGCACAGCATCGGTTGGCATGATCAACCGGAACCAGGCTTGGCAGCGCCGATCATCACAGCACACGCGCCCGCCCGATCCACGACGGGTCGAGCTCGACACCGAGGCCGGGACCGGACGGCGGAGTGACGAAGCCGTTCTCCGACTGCAGGGACGACGTTGCGCAGGTGGCGGGCACATCGCCCTCGAAGCCCTTGAATTCCTGGTGCGCGCCGATGTTGGGCACGCAGGCGGCGAAATGCAGCATGTACATGAAGCCAAGTCCGGTGCCGGAGATGTGCGGCGTGCAGTCGCGTCCCAACACAGCCGCCATGCGGGCGACCCGGATGCTGCGCACGAAACCGCCGAAGTAGAACAGGTCGGGCTGCACGATCTGCAGCGCGTCGTGGGCGAGCGACCAGGTGAAGTTGTACACCGAGGCGTCCTGCTCGCCACCGGCGATGGGAATGTCGAGGGCGTCAGCGACCGCCTTGGTGTCGCCGAAGTGATCGAAGGGCACGGGCTCCTCGTAGAATGCGACGCGATGGGCTTCGAGGATCCGTCCGATGCGGATGGCTTCGGGCACGTCGTAGGACCCGTTGCTGTCGGCGTAGAGCGTCATGGACTCGCCGAGGCGCTTGCGCAGGAGCGGGATGATCGCCTCGGTGCGCCCGGGCAACGAGTCGCGGTTGCGGCTCATGCGGCCGCCGACCTTGAACTTGACGGCCTTCGCGCCGGTGACGGCGATGGTCTTCTCGACGTTGGCCACGCTGGCTTCGGGGGCCTTCTCGCGGTCGTTGAACGCCTGATACACCTCCACCTTGTCGCGTACCACGCCGCCCATGAGCTGCGCGGCGGAGCGTCCGGCGACCCGGCCGAGCAGGTCGATGATCGCGAATTCCACGTTGGCGAGCGGCAGCCAGAACGGCAGGCCCTGGAGCTTGTAGTTCGAGGCGTGGACATAGACGCCCTCCAGCAGGGCCTCCCAGTTGCGCGCGTCCTTGCCGATCAAATACGGCGCAATGCGCTGCTTCAGGATCGGATAAAGGAACCCCATCTGGAGTTCGTTGCCCACGGCGAGCCCGGTCGCACCGCCCTTGGCGCGGATGCGCACGACGTACTTGTCGGCCGCGGGCTGGAGGACCTCGACCGTCTCGATGATGACCGGGTCCTTCAGCGAAGAGACCTCAAGCACGGGCCGGGCCGCCGCCGCATCGAGGCGGGCGAAGGTATCGGCCAGGGAGGCGGAACCCGCGGCGGCGCGGGATGCCGGAGCGAGGGAGCTGGCCGCCAAAGTGGCAGCGGAGGCGGAGAGGAAGTGGCGACGGTTCATGGCAGAAAAAGTGTGGTCAGCCCGCGGCGGCACGGCGGACGGCGTCCTCGTCGACCTCGAGTCCGAGGCCGGGAACATCGGAGACGACGGCCCAGCCGTCAGCCACCGCGGTGCGGTTGCGGAAATACCGCCAGAGCTCCGCCAGACGGTCGCGGGCCGGGTGTTCCTGCGGTCGGTTCGCCAGCGGCACGGCGGCAACAAAGTGGAGGTGGGCGGCGGTCAGCAGCGTCGGCCGCGCGTTGTGCACGGAGATGGGCTTGTCGAACATCTCGGCCAAGGTGGCGGCGCGCATCGCATCGGTAAGCCCGCCCATCTTGGAGACATCGGGATTCAGCACGTCGGGGCGCCCCTGCAGGATGAGGTCGCGAAACGCCCAGCGCGTGTACTCATGCTCGCCGGCCGCGATGTCGAGGTCGAGGGCGTCGGCGACCTGAGCCAAGGAGGCGTAGTGGTAGGCGGCGACCGGTTCCTCAAAGCAGGTCACGTTGAACGTCTCCGCCAACATGCGACCGACACGGATGGCGCGGGCCGGCGTGTAGCCGTTGTTGGCGTCGACATACAGTGCGACATCCGGCCCGATAGCGTCACGCACGGCACGCGTGCACGGCTCGGCCGGATCGTCGGCCGGATCGACGTTCTCTTCGCGAATGCCGAGGCGCAGCTTGATCGCCTTGAATCCCTCCCGGACAAGGCCGGCGGCGGTCTCGGCGCACTGATCCGGCGTCATGAAACGACCGCCGCCGAGACTCCGGCTGAAGGAACCGTAGAGCGGGATGCGTGAGCGATGCTTTCCACCAAGCAGAGCATGCACCGGTAGGCCGAGTAGCTTGCCGCGTAGATCCCAGAGCGCGCAGTCAACGCCGGCGATGGCCTGCGAAGCGAGTCCGCCCGGGCCGAGTTCGTCGAGTTCGTAGTACATGCGGCGCCAAGCGGTGTCGGCGCCGAAGACGTCGTGGCCCTTGACGAGGTCGGCGATCTCCGCGTTGACGACGCGGGGAACGAGGGCGCCGCCGCTGTGGCCACACTCGCCCCAGCCGACGACGCCGTTGTCGGCCTCGACGCGGGCCAGGTTGAGGCGGGGCAAGGCGAAGGCCTCCACCGACTTGACCCGGACATGTCCCGGGGCGGACCTCATGGATGCGGCCCGGGCGGCGGTCGGCGCGGCGAGCAAACCGGCCGCCGAGGTGGCCGCCAGCGAAGCGAAGAAGTCGCGGCGTTTCATGGGGTGAACATGGGCAACGTGGGGTTGAGGCAATGAGACCGATGCCGAGCCGATGGAAAAGTGATGCCGATGGCCCGGGGACACCAAGCCCAAACGCAAGGACCGGGTGCGATAGATGGACCTTGAGCGGACCTCGCGCCGGTCTGCCGCAATGCGACGCAGACCGGCGGCACCGATCCGCATCAGAACTCGAGTTTGGCGCCCGCGAGGAAGACCCGGCCCGTCTCCTCCCGCAGCGTGGGCTTGTTGGCGAAGCCCTGGTACTTGCGTTCGATGTACTCGTCGGTCGCGTTCTTCACCTCGACGTAAAGGCGGTGGTTGCGGGCAACTTTCCACTCGAACGAAAGGTCGAGCGACTCGGAAACGTCGACGTAGATGTCGCGGACCGCGTCCGCGCCGATGCTTTCGAGGTACGCGCCGTTGTAGTTCCACGCTGCGCGCACCGCGAAGCGATGGTTCTCCCAGTAGATCTGGGCGTTGAACACGCGGTCGACCTGACCGGGCAGCAAGTCGAGGCGACCGCGGGGATCGCCGGGAGGCAGATCGGACCGACCTTCGATGAAGGTGGCGTTGGCGATCACGCCCAGTCCGTTCAACGGAGCCGGCAACGAGGCGAACTTATGGGAGAGGGCCAGTTCGATCCCGCTCAGGCGCGCCGACGGACCGTTGACCGGCTGGGTCCGACGGATGCGGTAGCTGGCGGCCGCCCCGGGAATCGACCCGGTCTCGGCCGGAGGCGCCGCGCTGACGACATCGGTGAAGGCATCGTACTCGAAATTCTCGATGTCCTTATAGAACGCGCCGACGGACACGTAGCCGGTGCGCTGGTAGTACCATTCCAGGGAGACATCCCAGTTCATCGATTCAAACGGTTTGAGATCGGGATTCCCCACCCGCAGCGTCACGTCGGTGAGGGCCGGATCATCGAACTGAATGTCGGCGTCGGTGAAGGGCGAGAGGTCCTTGTAGTCCGGCCGCGCGAGGGTGTTGGTCCAGGCGGCGCGCAACACGAGGTCCTTGCCCAAACGATAGGTGGCGAGCACCCCGGGGAACACCTTTCCGTAGGAGCTTTCGCCGGTCACACGGTCGACCGCCGCGGCGACGTCGCCCGTGCGGCGGCGGAAGGCGGTGTAGCGGTTGTCAGTGTGTTCGTAGCGGACCCCGGCCACCAACCGGAGCGAACCGAAATCCGATGTCCCCATCAGATATCCGGCATGGATGTCCTCCTCGCCGGTGTAAGTATTGAGGGTGTTGTTCAACACGTCGCCGGCCGCATCGAAGGTCCACGCCCCCGGGTCGTTGTAGAAGGCCGCACGGGCAGCGGTGAAATCCGTTCGAGGCCCGATCGGATAACGTCCGTCAAAGATCGAGATGGCCGGGCCGCCGGTGAGGAAGTTGTTCAGCGTGAGCGTCGGCGCGGAGGCGTTGCGGGTGTAACGTCGCTCCCCGGGGGTGGTGGCCGTTTCCTTCAGACGAGCACGGTAACCGGTCTTGAGCCGGACGGTACGTTCGCCCCAGACAAACGACCGGCTGTAGTTGAGCGCACCGTTCACGTCGGACTCGGAACTGCGATCGTCCTGGTCGGTGAAATCGCCGCGTCCGCTGCGAAGCTGGAAGCGGGTGGGATCGGACGGTCCGGCGGTGAGCAACGTGACCGCGGGGAACTCGAAGTCAGTCGCATCGTAACGGGCGTCCGGCACGCCGTCGCGCAGGTTGGGCGCGTCGGTGAGGCGATTCTCCCAATTGATGACGTCGCGCGTCACCTCAAAACGGGCTTTCGCGTAGGACACACTGTAATCGAGCAGCGACGCCTCGCGCTCGTGTCGGCCGCCGAACCCGAACTGCTCGGTCTGGGTGTCCTTGTAGCCCTCGCGATCCTGACGGATCGTGCGGTAGCCGTCGACGATGCCGACGTCCGGATTCGTACCGGAGCCGGCGAGAAAGCGTCCGTCGGAGTTGAACCGGTTGCGCAGGCGCAGACGTTCCTCGGTGTCACGGAACTGGTTGAAGAAGCCGCGGACGTAGAAGCGGTTGCCTTCGCTGGGCTGCCAGTCGAGCTGGGCATTCACGCCCTTGCGATCGCGCTCCAGCAGGCGATGGCGGTACTCGATATCCTGGATCGTGCGATACGGCGTGGCCGGGGTCACGCCGAAGGGCGTGACGTCGCCATAGTTGATGTTGGTCTCGTCGATCGCGCGGTCGTTGGTCTGGTAGGAGGCGCCGATGAGCAGACCGAGATTCCGCTTGGCGCCCAGCCGGTCGCCGTAGGTCAGGTTGAACGAAGCAATGTCGCCATCGTTCAGATCGTTCCGGCCCCACTCCGCCTTCACGTCCAGCAGGCGCCGGTCGAGGTCGAGCGGACTGCGGGTGGTGAAATTCACGGAACCGCCGACCGCATCGGCATCCATGTCCGGCGTGACCGACTTCGCCACCTCGATGGCGGAGATCAGGCCCGTAGGCACGGCGTTCAACGTCACCGAACGGTCATTGCGCGACTCGGTCGGATCGGAGACCGACGGCAGGCGATCGCCGTTCAACGCGACGGCGTTCAACCGCGGCGCGGCGCCACGAATGGTGATGAACTCGGGCTCGCCGCGGTCCTTCTGCACCGAGACACCGGCGACCCGCGAGAGGGCTTCACCGACCGAGAAATCAGGCAGGCGGCCGACCGCGTCCGAGGTGATCACATTCTTGATGTTGTCGGCATCGCGCTGCTCTTGCAGAGCGCGGGCCTGGCCTTCGGCGATGGACTCGACGACAAACTCCGACAGCTCGACCACCTCGGCAGTGGTGGCGGCGGGCGCAGCCTGCGCCCACATGGCCGGCGCGCCCATGAGGGCGAGGACGGCTCCGGACAGGGGAAACGGACAACGGCGATACGGGGTGCTCATGGTGTTGGGGTGACCGCGGAGCCGGGGTGGCGCCGCGATCCCCCATCGGTACGCCCCCTCAGCCCGGGGTAAACGGACCACTCATTCTTATTGTTGAATAATCGGCTGGCCGGGCGGGCGAAAACGGACAGGGTCGGGGTCTTCGCATGCCGTCCCGTCGACTCACGTTGCGCGACCTCGCCCGGGTGGCCGGAGTGCACTACACGACGGTGTCGCTGGCGTTGCGCAACGATCCCCGCCTGCCGGCCGCCACCCGGGAACGTCTGCAGGCCTTGGCCCGCGAACGGGGCTACGTGCCTGACCCGATGGTGGTCTCGCTCGCGCGTTACCGTTCGGGGCTTCGTCCCGTCGAGTATCAGGCAACGCTGGCCTGGCTGACCGCCTTCCCCACCCGCGAGGCGTGGCGCAAGGTGGACATCTTTCGCGAGCAGCACGCCGGTGCCGAAGCCCGGGCCCGCGAACTCGGCTACGCGCTGGAGCCGTTCTGGATGACGGAGCCGGGCATGACGCCGGCACGGGCCAGCCAGATCCTGCGGACCCGCAACATTGCCGGGCTGATTGTCGCGCCCCTGCCGAAGGCCGGCGGTACGCTGGAGCTGGACTGGCATCAGTTCCCCTCCGTGGCAATCGGGTACTCCCTCGCCTCCCCTGCCCTTCACCTTGTGTGCGCCCACCAGTACCGTTGCGTGCGTCTCGCCCTGCGCGAACTGAAGGCGCGCAACTACCGCCGCATCGGCCTCGTCATGCTGCGGGCGAGTGATGACCGGGTGGATCACAACTGGCTCGCCGGGTATTTAGTGGAGCAATACGAAGCATCGCCGCGCCAGCGGCTCAAGCCCCTGCTCCTGCCGGCGTGGGATGCGGCGGCGTTCCACGCCTGGCGAGAGGCCGCCCGGCCTGACGCCATCGTGACCAAACTGCCCCAAGCCTTGCCGGCGTTACGCAGCGCCGGTGTCCGGATACCGGAGGATCTCGGGCTGGTTTTGCTCAGCGAACTGCATCCCGGAGACCACATCGCCGGCGTGGACGAGAACCCGCGGCAAGTCGGAGCGGCGGCGGTCGACTTCGTGATCGGTCTGCGCGAGCGGCACGAGCGCGGCGAACCCGCCCTGCCCCAGCGACTCATGATCGACGGGGTCTGGATCGAGGGCGAAACGGTCCGCCCTCGCGTCCAGGCCCCATGACCGGGTGGTCAGACGCCGTCACACGGGCGCATCTTCCCAGGGGGGCAGGGCCTCGTCCGGCGCCGGCGCAAAAACGTGAGCGGCTGCGCGCGTCGCCCCTTCCGCTCCGGCAAGGGGCATCAGCGGATCGCCGATGAACCGGTACGCCGTCTGCGTCTTGAACCGGGGCGCCACATCGGCCCCGGCAACCAGTTCGGCCAGGGTCGCGGGGCTTTTCTCGGTGAACGCCTCACACAGTTCGGGGCCCCACCGGCGGTTGTCCTCGTGCCGGGTCTTGGTCACGGCCGCCAGCATGGCGCCGCAGACGCCGGTGAGTACGAGACGCTCGGCGAAGCTCAGGCCGGTGTGGTGACGGCTGGCGTTCTCGCAACAGAGCGCGAGCAGTGCCGCCACCGGCTCCGTCCACGGTCGCTCGAAGTGGTCCGTGCGCACGCCGTGGTATCCCGCCCAGCCGCGCGGCCGGCCATGGCCGAAGTAGAGGGCGAGGGCCGGACCGTGACGCAGGCCTGCGATCATATCGGTGCGACTGATCCGGTCCGCGGTCCAGTTGAACACTGCATCGGCGTGGCCGTGCTTCTCCATCCAGCGCTCCGTGCGCAGGCCGACACGCAGAAACCGGTCCTCCCATTGCCCGAGCACGACGAGGGAACGGTCCTCGCGGGGACGCGCGAGCACGCGAGCGGCCGTCGCGGCGTAGGTGGCCAGAGGTGCCCCGACGTCGGGCAGCCAGCCGGCCGGCACCGGCCGGCCGTCGTTCTCGTGCAGGAACAAGCCCGGCAGGACGCGGCCCGGCGAACGACGCTTGTCGCCGACGAGCAACACGCCCGCCGCGCCCCGCGGCAGGAATCGGCCCGGCGTGGCGGCAAACTCGCCGGCGTCGCCCACCCAGACGGACACCTCGCCCGCCGCCCGACGGGCGGCGAGCAGAGGTTCGAGGCGGGCGATGGCCGGCGCGGGGCCGGCGATCACCCAGGGACCGTTCAGGGTCGGGCTCATCACGCAAACACCTGCTGCGCGTAGGGCTGCCACGCCGTCCAATCGCGCGCGATGCCGTCCGTCGCCGGACCGAAGAAGCGGCGCACGAAGTAGTGCTCGATGATCGACGCCTGTTGCTCGCGGTTGAACGAATCGAAATCGCCGCCGGCGGCATTGAGTTCGTCCTGGGCCCCTTCGCCATCGTAGCCGTCGTCGTAACCGTAATTGTAGCCGTCGGTCATCTGGCCATGGATGGCCTCGACCATGTAGAACGGCCCCTCGACGAGCGACTGCCAGACGTGCACGAGCTCGTGGATGAGCGTCGGGCGGTCGAGCTGGTTCCACGAGGCGAAGTTGATGAGGTACATCGTGGTGAAGGCGCGTTCGCCGTTGATCTTCTGCACGAGGTCCACCGGCAGCGACATGACGGCGAGGCGGACCTTGGCGAGGTCGATCGATTTCCCGAACACCTTCTGCGCGTCGGCGAGTTCGTCGGCGGTGAGCGGACGGTAGGAACCCGGGAACCACTCGAGCACGAGGGTGAGCGCGAGGGCGATCGCGCTTCCGCCGATCTCGAGCGCGCCCATGAGCACGTCGACCGCGGCCTTGCCGAGCGCCTTGAGCGTCGCGAAGACGCGGCGGGCGGCCTCCTGAGTCGGCTGCACCACGGCGGCTTCGACGATCTGCTTGAGCGACTTGCCCGCCGCCTCGAACGCCTTGACCAGGTTCTCCAGGGCCTTGTCGGGATGGGCGATCGTATCGGCCACGAGCTGTGCCATGGTCACGCCCAGCTTCAGCAGCTCGGCCACCACGTCGCGCACGACCTCGAACGATTTCTTCACCGCCCAGGTCACGAGGTCCGCCACGGCGGCACCGGCCTTGAAGAGGCCGTTGATCATCGAGCGCACGCCTTCGAGCACGTCCTTCTCCAGCCAGAGCAGGATGTAATCGACGGTGTGGCCCGCGCGGTAGAGCAGCTCGCCAACGAGGGACATCGCCTTGTCGCCCGCCTCGCGCGCCCATTCAATGAGATCGGACACCATCGCGCCGGCCGCTTCGACCGCGGCGATGACCTTGCGCAACACGGCCTCGGACTTCGCCTTCGCCCAGTTGAGAGCGTCGCGTACCGAACGGCCGATGCGCTGGAGGGCGTTCATCGTCTCGCGCCAGGCGAGGGAGGCAAGCTCACCGGCTTGCGTGAGCAGCCAGTCGAAGAACTCGCCCACCGGCCCGAGACGGCTGAGCAGCGCGTGCAGCGTGCGGCGGAAAACCGCGAAGCCCTGCTGGATCGCGGTCGCGAGCACGTCGCCCACGGCCTTGCCGATCTTGATCGCGGCATCGAGCAGCTTGCCGGCGAGATCCCACGTGGCCTGCATGACCGAGAGGGTGAACTCCGCGAGGGTCTTGCCCAGGTCGAAGATCGCCTTCACCGCGAGCTGCAGCGCCTCACCCACCAGGGAGGCGATGCCGCGCACGACTTCCCAGAGCGTCTGGCCCAGCTTGAACGCGGCGTCGATGACTTTGCGCACCAGGGCGATGCCCTGCTTCGCGAGCTCAATGACGAGGTCGCCGATCGCGCGACCGATCTCGAGCACACCAGCGACGACCTGCTTGACCGCCTCCACCGCGGCGGTGGCGATGTAGACGGCGAGGTCCTTCAACGTGTTCGCCACCCGCGCGACGGCGGCGGCGGTGTTCTTAAGGAACTGCGCGCCCTGCTTGGCCACGTCCGAGAGGATGGTCTGGAACGTGTGGCCGAGTGACCGCATCTCGCGCACGATGGTGTCGAGCAGACCCGCCGGGTTGGTGATCGCGGCGACGATGATGTTGCCGATCGTCTTGCCGATCTCGATCAGCGCCCGGACCATGTTGCGCACCAGCGCGGCGCCGAACTTGATCGCCTCGATGAGGATCTCGCCGATGGCCTTGCCGAGATCGAGCAGGGCCTGGGCAAATTTTTTCATCACCTCGATCGTCTTGTTCACCAGCCAGCCAACGAGATCGATGATGGCGCGGCCGATCTGCCGCAGGGCCTCCAGCACGGTCTTGACCGCGGCGATGGCGAAGTTGGCGATGGCGTTGAGCACATCGAAGATCGCCTTACCGGCCGCCTCGATGCCCTGGATGATCTTCTTCACGATCTCCATGCCAACGCGGATGGCGCCCTGGATCAGGTCGCCGATCGCCTTGCCGGCGGCGATCACGGCCTTCACGAGGTCGGCCACGGCTTGGACCGTCCAGTTCACGATGTCGCGGATCACGTTGGCGATCGCGTTCACGATGTCGCCGACCGCCTTCACGATGGCATCGACCACGCTCTTCACGGCCTGGACGATCGGATCGATGATGTTCTCCTCGACCCACTCGACCACGGCGGAGTCATGCGGAGCGTTGGGCCCGGGCACCCGCGCGCGCTTTTGGCGCAGGGTTTTCCCCTGGGAGGAGATCCACGCCGCCGCGTCGTTGGCCGCGGCCTGATCGACCTTGCCGTCGGTCTTGAGCATGAAATCCTTCATCAGCACGGTGCCATGCGCGGCGGGCATGAGGCCGACGGCGTGGACGATGCGCTGGCCTTTGCCCTCGGCGCGGTAGGCATCGAAGACGAGCTTGCGCTCGGCCGGCGTGGTGCGCGCGACGAAGTCGAAGTGCTGGCGCACCGCGTCATCGGTCTCGAGCGTGTCGTCGAAGGCGGCGGCGAGTTGCCGCGCCTGCGTGGGATTCTTGGCCGCGAGCTGGCGAAACGCGGGGGCGAACTCCGTCGGCGTGACCTTCATCGCCTTGAGCTGGCGGGAGGCCGTCGCGCGCTGGGCAAGGTTGACCTGGTGAATCTGGGTGGCGAGGCGTTGCGCTGGCACGGTGCTCGTGCCGGTGGCGGAAACAGGGACGGGGCGGACGGCAGCGCGGGAAACGGCGGCGGTCCGGACGGTGGAATCGGGCATGGAAAAGATCTCCGTAGTGACGGTTTAAGGACGCAGGGAACGGCGGAACGCGGTCCGCTCAGGGTTCGAAGTAGACGGCCACCCGGCCGTCGGCGTGGGTCTTGACGGACAGGACGGCGATCGGGTCGTCCTTCGTGGCGGGCACCTTGGTGATCAGGAACTGCTTCCAGATCGCCGGATCGAGCCGCGTATGCAGGGCACGGCGCAGGTCGCCGCCGCCATGAAAGTCGCCCTGGCTCGAGACCAACGACCACCCGGTGAGGTAGCCGACGATCTCACGGTCAACCGGATCGAACGAGATCTCGGCGCGCACTTCGATGACGGCCGCCGCCGGCACGAACGACACACCCGAACGGCGCTGTCCCTGCAGGACGAGGCGCAGCCGATGATTGCGGTTGTGCACGCCTGCGCCGTCGTAGGAGTAGCCGGTCGTGCCGGCAAACGTCGCGTTGCCCGCCGTCGCACCGGGAAAGGCCCCGAGCGCCTGGCGCACGCGGGCGCCAGCCAGCGCGGCGACCTCCGCAGCGGTCCACGCCATCTTCGCCCCATTGGGGGCCTTGGCCCGCGGCGCGAGTTCGGTGACGGCATTCGTCGCGCGACGCCAGAAAAGGACGCCGTTCTCGAAGTCGCTGTAACGGTCCTGGCTGCGTCCGCGATGGTCGACGATGAATATGGAGGGGTTAAGCACCACGATCGGGCGGGCCACGAGGGCCTCGGTCGTACCGAGCTTGACCACCGGTTGGGCCGTGACCGCCGGCGTCCGGACCGCCGAGGCGGCAGCGGTGCGACGTACCGCCGCGGTGCGCAGCGGGGTCGAGGCGGTCGCCGGCTGCACCACCGTCAAGGTGGGCGGCGGAGACTCATCGGGCAGGCGGAGCACATCGGCGGGCAGGTTCGCGAGCGGCTTGCGCAGGCTCGGCGCGGCGGTGTGGCCGATGCCGCGGTGCGGGACAAGCTCGTCGGTCAACGGGTATCCAAGCTTTGGATTCCGCTCCCAGCCATGCTGGGCCCAGTACTGGCGGATCAGGCCGTGCACCTCGTGCGCCCAGGTTGAGGGCGTCCAGTAAATCGATCCGCGTTGAAAATGGTTGAAGCGCCCCACGCGGTCGGGCGTCGCGGTTTCGTCGGTGGTCGGATAGCCCAACAAGCTGGCCTCGGCTCCGAGCTCGCGGTACTTGGCCAGGATGGCGCCATGGACCTCGAAGGCGCCGGTCTGCGGATGCCAGTAGATCGACCCACCCTGAAAATGGTTGAAGCGGCCCTCCTGCTTGGGGTCCCGGCCCACCGTCTCGTCGGTGCGAGGATAGCCGAGGAAGCTCTTTTCCCAGCCCATCGCCGCCCATTTGGCGCGGATGGCACCGTGGACTTCATGCGCACCGGTGCCGGGCGACCAGTAGATCGAACCGCCCTTGTAATGGCGGAAATAGCCGATCCCGTCGGGACAGACCGTGACGGGTGTCGCCGCCGCCCCGAGGAAGCCCCGCGCGCCGCCGAGCGCCTGGTAACGCGCATCGATCATCAACGTCGCAAACTCCTGGGGGGTTCTCGCCTTCACGACGGCCCGGGCAAGGTCGACGTGCAGCTTGTCGGCAAGGGATACGTTCTTCGCGACCGCCATGAGGCGGACGGAGGATTCGCCAGGCAGGAGCACGGGCTCCGCTTCCAGCATTTCGGTCGAGGCCAAGGTGGCCGTGGGCGCAGCGCTCCATCCGTGGTCCAGCAGGTGGGCCACTTTCATCTTCGCAGCAGGCATGGGGGATTCTCCGGGTTGACGGTTCCGAAGCTGGAGCCAACGGTCTGCACTCGCAGCCAACTTACAGCAAGGCGCCTAATGTAATCGAAGTGTAAAAGTCCCGGCCGTTGACCCGACGCGGTCGACCGCCCAGCCTGACCGCCCTCTGCCATGGCCTCCACCCGGACCGAACTCGCCACCGATCCCGTGAAACAGTTCTCCGTCTTTGCGGAGAATCGCGTCGGTCGCCTCTTCGATCTCACCGCGCTCTTCAAGGACAACAACGTCCACATCATGGCGCTCACCGTGCTCGACACGACCGACAGCGCGATCATGCGCGTAATCGTCGACGATCCGGACAAGGCGAAGGAGTTGATGATCAACAACGACTTTCCCTACACCGAGTGCGATGTGCTGGCCGTGGAGATCGCCGATGAGGCCGATCTGAAACCCGTGCTCGCCGCCCTGCTCGAGGCCGAGATCAACCTCCACTACATCTACAGCTTCATCAAGCGGCCGGAGGGTCGTTCCGCCGTCGTGATCAACACCGAGGACACCGACGTGGCCACGCAAACGCTAAACCACCACGGCTTCCGCGTGCTGACCCAGCGCGATATCTCGCGCTAGGCGGGGAGACGGAGCTCAGCCAGTTCCCCTCGGCTTAGATCGTTCTCGTTCTTCTTCTCAGATCCCGTTTTCCGATCCGAGAAAGAGAAAGATTACGAGAACGATGAGGAGAGCAGGGCTCAACCCTGCTGGACCGCGCCCATGCGCTCGCCTTCGAGCAGGTAAATCCCGGTCGGGTAACCGTTCTCGAACATCGCTCCAACCTGAAGTTTGCCGTAGAAGGACACCGGCACGTCCATCAGCGGACGCACGCCGTTCTTCATCTTCACCACGACCCATTCGTTCATGTTGGGCACGGTGCCGTAGCAGCACATGGCCGGGTCACGCACGAGCAGGAACTCCGTCACGAGGCCATTCTCCATGCGCACCGGCATCATGTAGCCGGTGACGAGGGCCGGCTTGCCGCTGAGGGCCTTGATTTCCGCGGGAATCTGTTCCTCGCCGGTGGCAGGCGTCGCGGTGGGCGCTGCATTCGGATCGAAGGGCGGCGCCTCGAACGTATACCCGGCCAGCACATCGAAGCCGACCTTCAGGTATCCGCCGTCGACTTCCGTGGGCTTGGGCAGGGCCGCCGTGTTACCTTGGGCGAAAACGGGCAAAACAACCAACAGGAGGCACGACAGGGAGCGGACAAGGGCGGCGTTCATGGGAAACTGAATCGCACCGTAGTCACCCGGGCGAATTCGTCAAAAGCTTCCGGCCGGTTTAGGGAGCCGTGGCCGGAATCGCAAAACGGATGCCCTCGAAGCGGGCGCCACCCAAGCTGACTGACTTGATCACACCGGTGAACGCCGCGCCGCGCTTGAGCCAGTCCGCCTCGGCCGAGAACAGCGAGGTGTTGCCCACCGTCTCACCCGTGATCGGGTTGGCCATGGCTTGGAGCACGAGCTCGCGCGATTGCTCGCCGTCCATGATCCAGAGTTCGATCGACGGCAGGTTACTGCGCACGAACTGGTCCGCGTGGCCGCTCAGCAGGTACACGAGCAGACGGCCGGCGTCGGGCTGGACCACAAACTCAAGATTGAAGGCATGCTCGCCCAGTTCCACGAGCACGCCGCCGTGCGGCGCCGTGTGGACATGACCGCCATGGTTGTGCGCGTGGTCCGCGTGGGCGTGATCCTGTTTCTTGCAGCCGCTGAGGACGACGAGGACGGAAACGAGGCCGAGGAGGAGATGACTTTTCATGGAGAAGGAGGGAGGGAAAACGGGAGCGGGTTTAACGCCCGGGGCTCAAGAGACCGGAGCGATGGTTTCAGCCACGGGTACGCGGTAGGCCTTGAAGGCGGGCACCACGCCGCCGAGGGCGCAGAGGCCGATGAGGATGCCGGGCGTCCACGCGAAGACGGGCTGCCACTGCCACGGCTGGATCACGACGCCGGTCTGTTCCTGAATGAGCGCGCCCACGCCCTGCGCGAGCACGGCGTAGACCGCGAAGCCGAGGGCGGCGCCGAGCACGCCGATCGCGGTGGCCTCGCCCACCACAGCGCCAAACACCGTGCGCCGCCGTGCGCCGAGTGCACGCAGGATGGCGATGTCGCGCTGCCGGGCGCTCATGGAATTGTAGATGCTCACGAGCACGGAGCCGGCGGCGACCAAAGCCACGAGGCCCGCCAGGAGCGTCAGCACCTGGTCGAACCAGCTGATCTTGTTGAACAGGTCCGCCACGATCGCCCCGATCGGATAGGCGAACGTCAGTTTGTCGCCCTGCCGGTTGATCATCATGTCGAGCATCATGCCCGCGGTCGGCGCGCGCAGCTGGATCAGCACTGCGCTCACATCGGTGGCGGTGCGCGGATCGTGGCCGGCCATGGTCTGCACGCCGGACAACGGGATCCAGATGACGCGATCGGTCGGGGTATTGGTCGGGGCGAGGATGCCGGTGATGGTGTAGATTTCCTCGTGCTGCGTCTTCGGGTCGAAGGTCAGGCCGTGATACGGCCGGAACGTGTCGCCCACTTTCCAGCCGAGCTTGCGGGCCGCGTAGGCGCCGACGACGGCCTCGCGCGCACCGTCGGCAAACAGCCGGCCCTCGGCGAGGGCGTACTTCTTGCCAGGCACATACTCAATGTCCGTGAAGAGACGCGGGAGCGTGCCGACGATACGCCAGCCGTAGTAATTGTCACCAACGGCGATCGGAATGGCCGCCCTCACCGCCGGGTGGCGGGAGATCATAGCGACGTCTGCGGCGGCAACGTTGCCCGGCGAGGCCTCGAGGTGGAAGATCGCGTTCAGCACGAGCTGCGTCTTGGAACTGCGCGCGCCGAGGACGGCATCGAAGCCGGAATTCGTCTGGGCGAAGACCGCCTGGGACTGCGTCTTGATCACCCAGACGGCGAGCAACAGTCCGCCGGCGAGGGCGATGCTGCCAGCGGTCACGAGGGTGGACAGCGCGTGCTGGCGGAGGCTGCGGTAGATGAGGTTCCAGAGCGTCATGCGGCCGCCCTCCCGGCACGGTTGAGGGCGGAGAAATCCTGCACGGGGTCGAACTGCGCCAGGACGTCCTCGTCGTGGCTCACGAGCAGCAGGGCCGCGCCCGTCTCGCGGCAGACCTCCCGGATGAGCGCGAGCGCCTCGCGGGCATTGCGGCGGTCAAGGTTGCCGGTGGGCTCGTCGGCCAGGACAAGCGCGGGACGGTTGGCGAGCGCGCGGGCCACGGCGACGCGTTGCTGTTGGCCAGTGGAGAGCTGACGCGGGTAGTGACCGAGCTTGTCCCCGAGTCCGACGCGCTCGAGCAGCGCGCCCGCGCGGGCGCGGTCGACACCGGGCCCGAAGGCCATGCCGAGCAGGACGTTTTCCAGGACCGTGTGGCCCTGGAGCAGGTTGAAAGTCTGGAAGATGTAGCCCAGCGCCCGCGCCCGCACCCGGTCGCGCGCGGCCTCCTTGAGCGCGGTGACGTCGGTTTCGCCGATCACGATGCGTCCGGCATCGGCCTCGAGGATGCCGGCGATGAGATTGAGGAACGTGGTTTTCCCCGACCCGCTTTCGCCGCGCAGCGCCCGCTGCTCGCCGGCGCCGAGGGAGAAGGACGGGACGTCGACAATGAGCCGTCGTCCGGCACCGCCGGGGTTGGGGTAGGATTTCTGCAAGTCGGTGATCGCGAGCATGCGGCGCGGACCGTAGCAGAAGACGGCGGTACGGACAAGGGGACCCGGCGCGATTTCGCCCTCATGCGGGGAAACGGCAGCCGTCCTATGGAACGACTGCACGCCTAGCCCCTCTTCCCGCTCGGGTGTTGAACGCGGCGGGGGGCCGCCACCGGTGGTAAGGCCGGTGGCGCAGAGTTTGAGCGCAGCCCTACTCTGCCTTCTTCGCGCGACCGCGGCCGCCCTTGCGGGAGGCGCGGGGTTTCGCGTTGAGCCAGAGGGAGCCGTCCTTCGGGTTGCGGTTCACCCAGACGATCTCCTCACCGTACTCGACGTAGGTGGGCTTCTCCTCGGCGGTGGCGGGAATGGTCAGGCCAGCCCGGGCCAGCAAGGCGGCGAAGGCCTCATCGTTCTGCTCGAGGGCCCGTTGCACAAAGCCGAGTTCGCCCGAGGCACCGCTGCCGCGGCGATTCGGCTTCAACTGGCCCCGCAACGCCACGAGGCCGGGATCGGCGCCTTCGACGACGGGGGGCGGAGTCGCAGCAGCAGACGCACCTTCATCCGAGGCGGCCTCAGCGTCGGACGCGGAGTCAGCCGATCCTTCACCTGGCGCGGTCTCGGTCGGGGCCGCCGGGGCGGTTTCCGGCGTCGCCACCACCTGCGGTTCGGCGGGCGCGATCTCGCCCACGGGCACGGTGCCTTCGGGGGGCGGCACGGCTTCGGACGCCGGCGTTTCCGCCGAGCCTTCAGGGGCGCCAGACTCGGCCGGGGCCGTGTCGCCTTCGCGGCGATCGCGGCCATTGATCCAGATGCCGCCGCGGCTGTCCTTATTGAGCCAATACTCGTAGGCGCCGATGCGCACGTACTCGGGCTTGCCGCCCGATTTCTCCGGCGCGCTCAGCCCCAGTGCGGCCAGCGCGGCCACCAGGTCGGCTTCGCTTTGCTTGAAGGCCTTGGCGAGGAAACCCGTCGTGCCAGAGAACCCCGGACCGCGACGGTTGCGGCGCATGAGCGGGCGAATCTTCTCGAGCAGGGCTTCGCCGGCCGGCAACGGTTCGGCGGGGGCGGTGGAGGCCTCCTCGGCCGGACGTGCCGTTGCCTCGGCGCGCGGCGTATCACGCTCACGCTCGCGCTCGCGTTCCTTCCGCTGCGGCTGCTCCGCCTTGCGGTTCGCGGCGGCCTCGGCGTTGAGCTCCTGCGCCGCCGGATCGTCGTCGGGCAGACGTTTGGCCTGGGCGGTGCGGAAGACCGGACGCGGCTTTTCCCGCACGTTGAGGAAGAGTTGTCCGCGCGGATTGCGGTTGAGCCAATAAAGGTCGCCCTCGAACTCGAAATACTCGGCCGGGCTTTCGTCCGTCTCCGGCACAGTCAGGCCGCACTCGACGAGGGCGCCGGTGATGTCGGCCTCGCGCTGGTCCCAACGCTTGGCCAGATAGTCGATCGCCACGGATTGACCCGGGCCGCGCTGATTGCGGCGCAGGTGGGGTTTCACCGCCTCGAAGAAGGTGGGCAGCTCGTCCTCCTCCGGCATGTCGTCCCAGTCGTCGCCCTTCAGTCCGGCGGCCTCGTCGGCCAGCGCCTCTGGATCGTGGTCGCGATCGGTGTCACGCAGGCGGCGCAGACCGTCATCCTTGCCCACCTCCTCGGTCGCGAGGGTGGACGGCTGCTCGGCCGAGCCGTCTTGCTGGGCGCCGGCAAACTTGGCGGCGAACTCGGCGCGCAGTTTGTCCGCCTCGGCCTTGGCGGCGGCCGCGGCGGCATCCTCCAGCGTCCATTCGCGCTGCGTCGAACGTCGCGCCAAGCCGTGGAAGGCCAGCGGATTATCCGGCGCAGTGTGGAATGAGAGGATGTCCCATTCGTCTTTGCCGAGATCGTTCAGAAATTTCTCCATCAACGCGGGCGTGGCGAAGCCACCCTTCCCGCTCGTGATCACCTTGTATTCCCAGTGGGCCATATAAAACGTGGTATGCCTAAAAGCCCGCAAGGCATCCCAAATGACCCCCGCCTTGCCGAGACAATTCGCAAGGCCTTTTCCCGTGGCCGCCCTCGGCAGGAGGGTCGTTGAACCGCCAAGGCACGCGGCTACGTCGGCGGGCGCAGGCGGTACTGCGGCGTGTCCGTCGGCACAAAGAGATCGGCGGGCGCACCACGCCGCCCCACCCGCCCAGCCTCGAGCACGACCACGTCGTCGCACAGGGCCATGACTTCCTCGGCCGCATGGGTAACGTACACCATGGGCAGGGCAAACTCGTCCCGCACGCGTTGCAGGTAGGGCATCAGGCGGTCCTTGAGCCCCGCATCGAGGCCGGCCAGCGGTTCGTCGAGCAGCAGCAGGCGGGGACCGGAGAGCAAGGCCCGCCCCAGGGCGACCCGCTGCTTCTCGCCGCCGGACAGCGACGGCACCCGGCGATCGAGCAAGTCGCCGATTTCGAGCACCTCCACCACATGGTCGAACGTCAGCCCGGCCGGCCCCCCGGCATCCCGCCGCTCGCCATAGCGGAGATTCTCGCGCACCCGGAGGTGGGGAAATAACGCGCCCTCCTGCGGCACATAGCCCACCCGGCGCTGCGGCGGCGGCACAAACACCCGGGCGGCGACGTCCGTCAGCATGGTCCCACCGAGCGCGATGCCCCCCGCCGCGGGCCGGCGCAGGCCGGCGATCAATTCGAGCAGGGAGGTCTTGCCCGCACCCGACGGACCAAACAGCGCGGTGACGCGGCCGGAGAGCGTCACATCGACCTCGAGGCAGAACCGGGACAACGGCAGGCGCAGGCCACGCAGGTCGAGGTTCACGGCGTCTTCCTCCGCAGAAACGCCTCGCTCCACCACACCGCCGCAAAGGCGATTACGAGCGAAACCCCCAGCAGCCCGAGCGCCTCGGTATCCCGGCCGAGCTCGACCAGGTGATAGATCGACAGCGACAGCGTGGCGGTCTCGCCGGGAATGTAGCCGGCCACCATGATCGTCGCGCCAAACTCCCCCAACCCACGCGCGAACGCCAGCACCGCGCCCGCCACCAATCCGCGCATGGCCAGCGGCAGCGTGATGGTGCAGAACACGCGGAACCGCCCGGCGCCGAGCGTGCGCGCCACCTGCTCGAGGCGGGGGTTCACGCCTTCGAAGGCCACCCGGGCCGTGCGCACCAGCAGCGGAAACGACATGATCGCCGTTGCCAGCGCCACACCGCGCCACGTGAAGACGATTTCCAAGCCGAGCGTATCCTCAAAAAACCTACCCAGCGGGCCGTTGCGGCCAAAGAGCTTGAGCAGCACCAGCCCGGTCGCGACCGGAGGCACCACCAACGGTAGCGCCACGATCGTCTCGACGACAGACTTCCCCCGCCACTCGCGACGCGCCAGCAGCCACGCCAGCGCGACGCCCACCGGCAGGATCGCGAGGGTGCTGAGGGCCGCGACGCGCAGGGTCAGCAGCGTGGTTTGCCAGATCTCAACCGACATCGCGCGAACGGTGACGGTTCGGCGTCATTTCGCCATCCTGAAGAGACGGATGGAACGGAAGATAAAGGAGCGGTGGCGCTCCTGCCGCCGAACCCGTACCCAGGTCGCTGGGCGCCCGCCGATCCGGCACCAAACCCGGCGACAGGAATGTCGCCGCTCCTTTCAGACCTCACGGTGCCGGCAGGAGGAAACCGTGCGCGGTGAAAACGGCGCTCGCCTCCGCCGAGACAAGGTACGCCACCCACCGCCGCGCGGCGTCGGGCGCGCGGGCGTCGCGCAGCACCGCGACCGGATACACGATGCGCGGCCCTTCCCCGGCCGGCACTTCGTAGGCCACGCGCACCCGCGTCGACCGGGCCGCATCCGTCTTGTAGACGAAGCCGGCATCGACGTTGCCCGCCTCGATCGCGGCCAGGGCCGCACGCACGTTGGCCGCAGGGATGACCTTGGGTGCCACCGCTGGCCAGAGTCCGGCCTGCTCAAGGTAGGCGCGGGCGTAAATGCCCGCCGGCACGGTGGCGGGTTCGGCGAGCGCCACGCGGCGCACTGCCGGCCCGGCGAGGTCCGCCGGCCGCGTCACCGCCACGCGCCCTTCGTTCGGCACGACCAGCACGAGCGTGTTGGCCAGCAGGACCCGCCTCGTCTCCGGCACGAGCAGATTGCGCGCGGCGACTTCATCCATCTTCGCTTCGTCGGCCGACACGAACACGTCTGCCGGAGCGCCCTCCCGGATCTGACGGGCCAGGGTGCTGGAGGCCCCGAAATTGAACCGCACCCGATCCCCGGTCGTGGCCTCATAGGCCCGCGCGACCTCGGCGAGGGCATCGGTCAAACTCGCCGCCGCGAAGACGGTGAGTTCGGCGGCCCGCGCCGCGCCGCTGGCGAGTACAAGTCCAACCACGAGGCGAAGCGACGCGAGATTCACGACGCCACGAAACGCAGGCGCAGGCGTTCTGCAACCACGGCTGTGCCGCGATCAGGCGGAGGCGCTCAGGTCGCGCAGATCGGCGCGCACGGATTGATAGGTGGTGGCGAAGGCCTCGACCCGCGGATCCGGGGTTTCACCGCGCACCGCGCACCAGCGGCGGTAGAGCTCCGGCCACCAGTTCTCGTGCTGGGTCTTGCCGTCGGCCCGGTAGCGTTCCCAGTCGATCAGCACCTTCGTCCAACACGCATCGCCGTACTCGATGGCTTTGCGCGGATCGCCCATCTGCTTCACGTACCAGTCGCGTCCGATGCGGGCATGCAACACCTCGTCCGCCCAGTCGAAATCCTGGATGGTCGCTGCGTAATCGTCGCCAGACGCGAGCGCCGTCTCCCACTCGAAGCGCTTACCCGTCTTGGGCATCAGGCCCTGTTCGATGAAGTAGAGCACCGCGTGGCGTTCGAGCGGCTTGAGCTGCGTGTTCAAGGCCAGCGACCACGTGAAGTTGACCTTCACGAGCTCGCGCCAGTCGAGTCCGGCCTGCACGAAGCCGACCTCACCCATCATCGCATGCCGCGCCTCGTCCCAGAGCTGGCGGGTCATGTCGCGCGTGTAATCCCACGGCTTGCCCGTCGTTTCGGCGAGGATCGACGCCATCATCTCGGGCACATCGATTTCGCGCAGGCGCTTGTAATAGAGCATGAGCGTCTTCGGCGCCGCCGGCAGGCTCTCGTCGTAGAGGAAGGCCTCGGCGTGCACGCCCATGTTGTACGGATCGGGAAAACGCTCGTCGCGGCGCGGCACCGGGTCGTAGCGGAACGGACGGGCCGAGTACTGCCGATGCACCGGTCCGTCGGACTTTTCGTCCACCAGGGTGCGCAGGTAATCGGCCCAGTCCTGCAACGTGTCGCGCCGGTCCGCCGTGACCAGCGCCGCCACGGCTGCCGTCCCGTAGGCAATCATGTCCTCGAGCTCGAGCAGGGCGAACCGGTTGATCCGCCACGAGGGATGGTCAACGAGCCGGTTGGTGTCCGCCTGATAACGCCGCAGGCTCTCGGCCAACGCCGGCAGGGCGACTTCATAGATACCGAGCACCAGTGCCGCGGTGTCGGGGGCGGCGAGCAATTCGTCGCCGAGCACGTCCAGCGCCTCGCTCGGCGGCGTGTCGAGACCGAGCGGCGGCTCGCGCATCTCCCCCACCCGTTCGCGCAGAGCGGCGGCATGCTCGGCGCACAGGTGCGCATGCAGGCCAAAGCTCATCTTCAACTCGTAGCAGGGTTCGGCAGCGAGGCGCTTGATGAAGACCTCGTGCAGGCGGCGCAGCAGCCAGTGATGGCGCTTGTGGCGCGCCACGCAGGCTTCGACCGAGAGGCCGCGGCGAGCTGCCTCGGCAAACGTGGCGATGCCCGCCAGCGGAGGCAGGTCGGCGGCAGGGGCATAGTCGGGGACAGGCGAGGAGACCATGGGTAGGAGGAGAGAAACCGTCGGGTGGGCAGTTGCAGTCAGTGGAAGGTCGAAGATCGGAAGGCCCAAAGTCGGCACTGGCCCGCCGGAGCGGTCCAAGTGGGAGGAGATGAGCTCTGCGATGCGGAGCCGCGGGGGAACTTTGGACCTACGACCTTTGACCTTCGCCCAGATCTTAGCCGGACGCGTCCGAGCGGGCTCCTACGCCCCGGGCGAGTTCTGGTATTTTTTTGCTCTTTTCTCTGCAGGCGACGACGGTCGGGGCATGAAGCCGCGCTTCGAGCCCCGCGCACCCCGCCCGTCAGAGCAATCGTTCCTCGCCTTCCGGCGGGTCGAGTCCGCCTTCCCATTCGCCTGGCACTACCACGTCGAATGCGAGCTCACGTGGATCGAGTCCGGCGAAGGGACGCGGTATGTCGGCGACGTGATCGAGCCCTACGGCCCGGGCGACCTCGTGCTGCTGGGCAGCGGCCTGCCGCACACGTGGTCGTCGGAGCGGCCGGTGCGGCGCGCCGGTGCCCACCGTGCGGTCGTGGCCCAATTCACCGCCGACCTGTTCCTCGCCCAGGAAGGTCCCGAATTCGCGGCGGTCCGGGACGTGCTCTCCCGCTCGGCGCGGGGGCTGCGTTTCCCGGCGGGCGGTGTCGACCGGGGTATCTGGGCCGATCTCGTGGCGGCGCGCGGGCTCGACGCATGGTGCCGGCTGGCCCGCCTGCTCGATGCGCTGGCCCGACAAGACGAGGCGCGACCGATCGCTTCCGCCGGCTACCTGCCGCAACCGCGCCACGGGCCGGCGCACCGTTTCGGACGGGCGCTCGCCTTCGTGGGCGAACAGGCCGATCAAGGACCCGTTTACCTCCGCGACGTGGCCCGCGTGGTCCACCTTTCCCCGGCCGCGTTTTCGCGGTTCTTCCGGCGTTTCGCCGGGGAGCCGTTCGTCCGCTATGTCAACGGTCTGCGGGTGGCGAAGGCGGCGCGTCTGCTGGCGGAAACGGACCGGCCGGTGGCGGCCATCGCGTTCGACTGCGGCTTCGGCAACCTGGCGAACTTCAATCGCCGCTTCCGCGAGCAGAAGGGTTGCGCGCCGCTGGCGTTCCGGGCGCGGTTCGCGCTGCCGTCGTCGCCGCCAGGAACGTCTCGATCGCGTGGTAAGTCAGCTGTCCCGCCGGGCCGGAGGGGTTGAACTCCAGGGCGTGCACCGCCCAGGGCAGCGAGAGGAACACATGCGGCACCTGCTCCTCGGCGAGGCGCGCGGCCAGCCGCTCGCTGTGCCGGTGCCACACCAGCGTGTCGATCTCCCCGTGCACGAGCAGTGTCGGCGGTGTCTCGCCCCGGCGCACCTGCGCCTGCGCGCTGGCCGAATCAAACACGGCCGCGCGCTCGGGTGTCGGCGGTCCGCCCAGGAACTGCGTCATCAGCTTGAGCGAATTGAGCGCATCGTCGTCCCGCGAGATCGACCAGACGAAGTGCATGTCGAAGGGCGCGTACAACGCCACCACACCGCGGATGGCCGGATCCCGTGCCGTGTACGCGACTGCCGCAGCGATCTGTCCGCCGGCCGAGCGTCCGCAGAGCACCAACCGGTCGGGATCGATGCCCAATTCTCCGGCGTGGGCCTTCAGGTAGGCGATCGCCGCCAGGGCGTCGTCCCGCTGCGCCGGCCACCGGTGGGCCGGCGCGAGGCGGTAGGAAATCGCCGCCACGGCATAACCGAGATGCGCCAACGCATGGTTGAACTGCGGCAGTTGTCCCCGGTCACCGCCGTCCCAGCCGCCACCATGGATCACAATCACACAGGGCACCGGACCCGCTTGCCCCGGCGGACGGAAAAAATCCAACGCCAGCCCGGGCGCGAAGGTCCGCGTTTCGGCCGGCACTGGCGCCGGGGTGCTGCCCAGATACAAGGTGCGCAGCGACCAGGCTGGACGCTTGGGCGCGGCGTCGCGCCACGTCGCCGGCAGGCGTTCGCCGAGCCGGGCCGCGAGGCCGAACGCCTGGAACGACGGCTTGAGCAACAAGCCGGTGGCCGCGAGGCACAGGACCATCGTTACCCAGGCCCAGCCAGGCGCCCCCGCCCGCAGCCCCCACGCCACGGCCCCGAGGCCCAGCGGCAATGCGACGAGCCAGTGCCCGTATTCCCCAGCGAGCAGCGCCAGCCGCCAATCGACTGCCACCGGCACGCGCACGGTCGTGAGCGAGGCAAAGGCGAGCAGCACCAAGGCCAGCACGAGGAGAACAACGCGGAAGAGCATACAGTGCCCTACGTCTGAGCGAACGCCCCGGACACGTCGAGCCAGCCGAATGCAAACGGCCTCACCGGAGGTCGCCGAGAGCGCGGAAAACGGAGCGGCGACACTCCTGTCGCCGGGTTTGGTGCGGGACCGACATGCAAAGACCGTCCGCCTGCGGGTTCGGCAACAAGAGTGTCGCCGCTCCTGGATCCACCGCTGTCGGCACCCGTCTCACGCTCTGCGCTCTTTGCGCTCTCCTGTGAGAAGGTTTGAAGAAACCCCACTCGATCGACTCAGCCGGTTTGAACAGGAGGAAACCGAGGCAACAGCGTCGAACCGGCTGTAAGCCGCAGGAACGTTCGCGTGCGGCCGCAGCCAACTCAAAACGTGCCTGCCTCCCTTACCTCCGTTACCTCCTGTGAAAAGAAGGCTCGGTTCTCCCAAGATGCAAAAGCAGCCGCGTAAGCCGGGCTGCGGCGGCCCCTCCTTTGAGGCCTCCGCAGCCTTCGGTGAACTGTCTTCGTGAACACAAAGCGGGCTTGGCTAGGTGGACGCGCCCTTGCCATTTCCCCGCACATGGCTCGCCTTGGGCCCGTGCGTCGCCTCGACCAACTGCTCGCCAACCTCGGCTACTGCTCGCGCCGCGAAGCCCGCGCCTGGATTGATGCCGGGCGCGTAACTGTACGCGGCGTCGTCGCCGACGATCCGGGCGCGAAGGCCCGGGAGGACGACGTGCGCGTCGACGGCGAGCCGCTGGACCACCCTGAGGGCCTGCTGCTCCTCCTGCACAAGCCCACCGGCCTCGTCTGCTCCCACGACGAACGCGAGGGGCCGCGGGTCTACGATCTGCTGCCGGCCCGCTGGCGCGCCCGCAACCCGCAAGTCACCAGCATCGGGCGTCTCGACAAGGACACGAGCGGCCTCCTGCTCCTGACCGACCAGACCGCGCTCGTGCACCGGCTCACCTCGCCCAAACACAAGGTGCCCAAGGTCTACACGGCCCGCGTCGACCGCGACCTTTCTCCCGACCTCGTCGACCTCTTCGCCCGCGGCACGCTCCAGCTCGAGGGCGAGAAGGCGCCCTGCGCCCCGGCCGCGCTGCGCCTGCTCGACGCGCGCACGGCCGAGCTCACGTTGACCGAAGGAAAGTACCACCAGGTGCGCCGCATGTTCGCCGCCACTGGCGCCACCGTGCTCACCTTGCATCGCAGCCGCTTCGGCGACCTGACTCTCGGCGATCTCGCGCCCGGCACTTGGCGCGAGCTGCCGGTTGGGTACTTTGATTCCCCGGAAAGATCCGACCGATCGGATTGATCCTCGAACACCTCACCATGCCCCCCGCCCGTCTCCTTTCGCTGCTCCTCACCGCCCTGCCGCTCACGGCGGCCGAACCTCCGGCGCAGCTCGAACGCCTCGTCGTCACGACGACCCGCAGTGCCGTGCCGCTGGCCGACAGTCCGCTCGCCGTCGATCTGTTCGGCGCGTCCGACCTGGAGGCCGCGCCGTCGCTCGCCCTCGACGACGTCCTGCGCGGCTCGGCGGCTTTCAGCCTCTTCCGACGCAGCGGCTCGCTTACGGCCAACCCCACCGCCCAAGGGGTGTCCTTGCGCGGCCTCGGCCCCAGCGGCGCCAGCCGCTCGCTCGTGCTGCTCGACGGCATCCCGCTCAACGATCCTTTTGGCGGCTGGGTCTCGTGGACCAAGCTGCCCCGCACGGGTCTCGACCGCGTGGAACTCGTGCGTGGCGGTGGCTCCGGCACCTGGGGCAACGCCGCGCTTGGCGGCACGATCCAGCTGCTCAGCGCGCCGCTCGAGCGTGACGCCTCCACCGTCACCGCCCTCGTGGGCGACTACGGCACGCGCAGCGGCGAGGCACGGCTGACGCGCACGACCGGCGACGGCGCCGTCTCCGTCGCTGCCCGGGCCTTTGCGTCCGACGGATTCTTTCTCGTCGCCCCGGAGCGCCGCGGGCCGATCGACCGTCGCGCCGCCGCCCGCCACCATTGGGCGCAGGCCGCCTGGCGCACCGTCCTGCCGGGCGAGACGCGCCTGCAGCTCACCGCCCGCACCTTCGACGAGGAGCGGGATAACGGCACGCCGCTGCAACGCAACCGCACCCGCGAGACCCTGGTCTCCGCCGCACTGGAAGGCGCCGTGGCCGGCGGGCCGGCGTGGTCGGCCGTCGCGTACGCCCAGGACCAGACCTTCGCCAGCTTCTTCTCCGGCGTGAACGCGGACCGCACCGCCGAGACGCCCGCGAGCGACCAGTACGACGTGCCCGCCCGCGCCGCCGGCGCCGCCGTCACTGCGTCCTGGATACACGCCGGCGACGCTCGCACCACCGCGGGAGCCGACGTGCGCTGGGTCGAGGGCGAGACCCGCGAGTTCTTCCTGCTGGCGAACGGCGCCTTCACCCGCCGTCGCATCGCCGGCGGCGAGCAGCGGTTCGCCGGCGCCTTCGTGCAGCATGAGCGTCCGCTCGTCTCCGGCTGGCGGGCGAGCCTCGGCGCACGAATCGACCGCTGGGAGAACCGCGACGGCATCCGCCGCGAGTCCGACCTCGCGACCGGCGCCTTTGTCCGCGACGACCGCTATGCGGACACCGATGGCGTGGAGTTCAGCCCCACGGCCGGCCTCGTCTGGACGCCGCGGCCCGGCCTGCGCGTCCGGGCCGCCGCTTACCGGGCCTTCCGCGTCCCCACCCTGAACGAACTGCACCGTCCCTTCCGCGTCGGCAACGTCATCACCGAGGCGAATCCGGCGCTCGCCGAGGAGACGCTGACCGGCGTCGAGACCGGCGTGGAAGCGACATTTGCCCGCGGCGGGCTCCAGGTCGCCGTCTTCCAGAACGACCTCGACGACGCCGTCGCCAACGTGACCCTCGGCCGCGGCCCGGGCAACGTGCCGGGGGTCGGCTTCGTGCCCGCCGGCGGGAGCGGACGGCAGCGGCGCAACCTTGACGCCGTGCGCGTGCGTGGCCTCGAACTCGACGGTTTCTGGCTGCCCCACCGCGATCTGCGCCTCACCGCCGACTACCTGCTCTCCGACGCCCGCGTTCGGCGCGCGTCGCCGCCCGCCGACCTGACCGGGAAACGCCTCGCCCAAGTGCCGCGCCACACCCTCGTCCTCGGCGGCACCTGGTCCGCCCCGGCCGCAGTGCGGGTCTCCGCGCGCGTCCGCTGGACGAGTGCGCAGTTCGAGGACGACGAAAACGCCCTCCGCCTCGCCGCCGCGACCACGGTCGACCTCGGCCTGTCCCGCACCTTTGCCGACCGCTGGACGGTCTTCGCCTCGGTGGAGAACCTCTTCGACAAACGCGTCGAGACCGGCCGCTCCGCCGACGGCCTCGTTAACGTCGCGCCTCCCCGCTTCGCCCACGGCGGTGTGCGCTGGGCCTGGTGACCCATGCCGGCCATTCCCCTTCGCCTTGTCCGCGCGGTGACCACCCTAGATGTCGCCCGTGGCGACGGCCACTATCTGAGGATCGACCGCTTCGCGCTCGTCAACCAGCGGCGTTGGCGCAGCAGGTCACGCCGATTTCGCCAGGGATGTCCGCCGCACGGTGACCGGCAGCCGCGACGCCCATGTTAGACGTTGTATTGGAGATCTAGCTACACCTCTTTTCGCCTGCCTGCCAACGCGCCGGCAGGTTTAGCACCGCCGCGGTCACATTACGCCAAGAACGCCTTCCGGGTCGCTTCAGGCATGGGTACGGCTTCCATCCGACCGTCCGCATCCTGCCGCACGTGCACCGTCGACATCGTGCCACGGGCCACTTCCGTCCAACGTCCGGCCCGGTCCTTCTCGAACACAAACGCAAAGGTAAGCTGCGTCGTCCCGACCTCCACCACTGTGCCGGTCACCCGCACCTCGTCTCCGCACCGCAAGGGGCGAAGGAATTGGCAGGACGCTTCCCGCCGCGGCCAACCGAGCCGATCACCCTCCGGGGACACGCTCATCATGGCCGCGCCGCATGCCCGGAACCAGGCGTGCTCGCAAACTTCCATCCAGCGATAGAAGTTCGAGAAATGCATGAGGCCGGCGGCATCGGTTTCGTGAAACTCCACCCGCCGGGTGATCGAGAAGGACAGAGGTTCGGCCATGGGTCCGGACAAAGCCTGCAAACGCCGTCGCTGTCCACCCGTCGACGCCGAATCTTCGAATCAGATTGCCGGAATCGCGTGCGCGTGAGTTGCCTTGGAACGGCCCCATTTAAGCCCACCTATGGCTTTTCATGTCAGCGCGGCGACCCCGCCGGATTACGATTCCATCACGCAGCTGCTCGACGCCGCCTTTGCTCCGAGCCGCTATGAGTCCCGGCTCGTCGCCCGCCTCCGAGCAGAGGGCCGGCTCACGGACGAATGGGTGATCCGCGATGACCACGGGGTGGCGGGCCATGTTGCGTACTCGCCGGCTTACCACGGCGACACCGTGATCGGACACCATCTCGCGCCGGTCGCGGTGCGGCCCGACGTGCAGCGGAGGGGCGTCGGTACCCGGTTGATCACCGCCAGCCTCGCCGAGATCCGGGCGCAACATCTGCCCGTGTTTGTCCTCGGCGATCCCCGCTACTACCGACGGTTCGGCTTTGTGCCCATTGCCCAGCCTACCTGTCCGTTCGACCCCTCGAACGAGCACTTCATGGCCTTGGGATGGACCGAAGGACCCGCCTTCGTCGTTGGCTACGCCGCCGCTTTTCACGAGAGCTAGGAGGATACGATCCGAACTTGCGGCCACGCGCCGAGGGCTGTTTCTTTTGCCAATCGAAGGCGGAAACGCCAGCGATCGTTCTCACCGCTCCGGCGTCGTTCCAAGTTCCTCCTACCCGGTTCCCGCCCCGTCGTTCACGTCACCGCCCGTCGCTTTCTGCCCATGCCCTCACTCCTCCCCACTGTTGGCGCGCGGCTGCTGCTCGTTGCGCTTGTCGTCACCCTCTCCGGCTGCGCGTCGATGCTGCCCAAGGAGCGGTCGGCCTACGTGCTCATCCGTCCGGTCTCGGGGCCGGCCGTGCCGGTGCCAGCGGGAGCAATCGAGCAGTCCATTGCACAGTTGGTCTCGCGGCAAAACTACCGCTTCACCCGCGACCCGCAGGCCGCCTGGCTGATCTACCTCGACGAGCGTCCGACCTCCTCCGACGGTTCCACCGCCCCGCGGTACGTGGTGGGCGACATCATGCGCAATCCCACGAGCCGCTACCCCGACGAGACCGTGCGTCCTTCGCGCTCGGACCACCAGCAACATCCCTCGCTGGCCATGCTCAAACAGTACGAGGATGCAGCGCAGAACCGGTCGACCACGACGCCGTAGCATCGAAGCCGCCCGACGCCCGCCCGGCGTCAGGCGACTCCCCTGCCCCTTGCATGAAAAGCTACGCCGACCGTCTGGACGCCACCCGGGAGTTTTACCCGTTCGCGCTGTGGGCAACCTACGACGAATTGGAGCAGTACACCGAGGAAACCTGCGCTGAGGCCGAGGCCATCCTCGATCGCCTGCTGGCGAGCCTGCTCGCGATGGGCGAGAACGCCAGCGAGCCGGCAAAGCTCCGGGCGTTCCAAACGGCGGTGGAAGCGCTCAATGTCCTCAACGAGGACCACGGCGGCAACGTGATCGAGACCAGCGAAGCCGAGGAGCTGTGCGAGTTGTTCAATCGCATCGCCCTCGCGGCCGGACTCGATCCCCGCAAGTACGGTCACGGCGAAGGCCCGGCCAGCCTGTGGCGCGACTGGTGAGCAGCCGACCGTCGTCGGGCTCGCAGCCGGACCGCGAATCCGCTCTCCTCGCGCCATGACACTCTCCGGTCCAAGACTGCTGCTGCACGCCGAAGGCCTTGTCGTGTTGATCGCGACGGCCGTGGCCTACGGCAAGCTCGGGGCCTCCTGGGGTCTGTTCGCCCTGCTCTTCCTTGCTCCGGACGTTGCCATGCTCGGCTACCTCGGCGGGCGCACCGTGGGGGCATGGGCCTACAATGCCCTGCACACTTACCTCGGACCCGCCCTGCTCGCGGCCGTCGCCGCCGCGCTCGACGCGCCCGGACTGTATCCCTTCGTGCTCATTTGGTTCGCGCACATCGGCTTCGACCGGCTGCTCGGCTACGGCCTCAAGTATCCGTCCGCCTTCAAGGACACGCACCTCCACCGGGTGTAGGCCCCGTGCGCCGACCGGGCCGACCTCACCCGTAGGCGGCCTTTTCCGTACCGGGAGGCACGAGGTTGATCATCCAGCCGAGTCCGAAGCGGTCGCGCACCATGCCGAAACGCGGGGACCAGAACGTTTTTCCCAGCGGCATCTCAACCTTGCCGCCCTGTTCGAGGGCGCCGAAAAGCCGGTCCGCCTCCGCTTCGGTGGGCACGGAGAGGGACAACATGAAGCCGTTGAAGCCGCCGACCTCGCCGCAGCCGTCCGAGGCCATGATCATGTTCGTGCCCAGATGAAAGGAGGCGTGCATGACCTTGTTCTCGTACCCGGGCGGGAGCATGCCGGGCGGCGGCGGATCCGGGGCTTCGTTGTAGCGCATGATCACATCGATCTGCGCGCCAAGGGCGGTGCGATAGAACTCCAACGCTTCGGCACAGTTGCCGCCGAAGAAGAGGTAGGGATGCAGGTGGCAGGGTGTCTTCATGGAAAAAAGGTTGCTGGTTCAGGCGGTGGGCCGGCCGGGAGGCACGGCGATAAAGAGGGTGCGAAACGACGCGCGATAGACCCACGCGAGGTAGAGTTCGACCGCGAGGAAGACCAAGGCCATGGGCAGGCCGGAACGTTCCAGGAAAAGGTGAAAGGCCACGCTGTGGACCATGAACGGGGCAAAGATCACGAGGGCGAGCGGCACGGCGCGGTTGACGAGCAACAGGACGCCGACGAGCAGATGAGTTCCGGCGATCAGCGGCATCATGTACCCGGATGCGACCAAGGCCCCAACGAAGGCGGTCGCACGCTCGGGCAGCGCCACCTCCGGCTGGGGGATGAAGTTCAGGAAACCGTTGAGACCGAAGACGGTCAGCGGCAGGCCGAGCAGCACACGCGCCACGGCGGGAACGAGACGGGCGACGCGCCCGGGGGAGGAGGGAGGCAGTTGGCTCATGGAAGTATTCAGTCTTTGGCGACGAGGGCAGCCAGGCGGTCCAGACTCTCGCCCCAGCTCGGGTGGAACCCCATGCGTTCGTGCCGTGCCCGTTGTCCGGCCGTCCAGTGGAGCGCACGCACGGTACAGCGGGCAGCATCGCCCGACAGGGCTTCGAACCGGACGAATCCGGTGAAAAAAATCTCGGGGTGCGGCAACCAGCCCGGATCGAAGGCGTCGGTGAACACCAGCCGCTCGTTGGGCACCACCTCGAGGAAGACACCCCGGGTCGTGAACTCAGTGCCATCCGCCGCCCGCAGGACGGTGCGAAAGCTCCCGCCCGGCCGCAGGTCCATCTCGAAATCCGGCACGGTCGTGCCATGCGGTCCCCACCATTCCGGAAGGCGCCGGGTCCAGGCAGCGTAGACGGCCTCGCGCCGGGCCGGAAGGATGCGCGAGAGGGTCAGCTCGCACTCAGCCGGTGGAAGGGTGGCGGTGGTGATCATGGATGGCGTCCATGATCACAACGAACGGACCTCAGCCGGGCGGACACACCCGGGTGCACTTCTTCAGCGATCGAACGTGATCGCCTGCCGCACGCGGACTCGGACGGGATCGCCCGTGATTGCCGGCGCGCGGAAGCGCCACGTCGACACGGCCTGGACGGCCGCATAGCCGAAACTGGGCAGAGACGCCTCGATGACGCGCGGCAGCTGAACGAGCCCGCGTTCGTCGACGATAAACTCCACCACGGCACGGCCGGAGGCCACATCGCCGGGTATGTCGAGCGGGAACCGGGGCCTCCGCTGCGACACCGGTGTCACGGGGCCGTCGAGTTCCTTCGCGAGAGCGAGCTTCAGGTTTCCCTTTGCCAAGGCGCGCATCATGCTCGCCGCCCGGTCCGACACCGGGGCATCGCCGGTACCAACGGGATCAAACGTGACCTCAAACGCGAAGGCCGTGGGCGTCGGCCGGCCTTCGCGGGACGCCGGGGTGAATTCAAAGCACTCGATCATCGCCTGCGCGGCGAGGCCGAGATCCGGCCGGGGGCTTTCGGCCACCTTTGTCGCCACCACCGCACCGCGTTCGTCGATGACCACACGGACGACCACCTTGCCTCCCGCGCGCGCCTCGAGCGCCTCGAAGGGATACACGGGCACCACTGCTCCGCGCACGGTCGGGGCATGATCGAAGCGAAGTTCGGGCGGGAGGCCCTTCTGCGCCTCCGGCTTGCTGTTGAATCGGTAGGGCGAACGCGACTCCTCACCGGAGATCGCGAATACGATCGGGACCTGCATGCGCGTGTTCACGGGCACGCCCTTCACCTTGCCCGGCTTGAAGGTCCACTGCGTCACCGCATCCAGCGCCGCTTCATCGAACCCCGGATTGCTCGAGCGGACCACCTCAGCCGAGCGCACCCGGCCCTCGCGGGACACGACGAAGCTCACCACAACATCCCCGGTCAATCCCGACATCCTGAGGCCGTGAGGATAAACCGGTCTCACTCGCTTCACGGGTTCGGGCATTTCATGCGACTCGCCGGGAGCGACGGCATCGAACGCGCCAAACACCACCGGTACTTCGACGCTAGCTGGGACGGCGACTCCGTTCTTTCTCGCCGGTGCGAACCGCCAGCGCAGGACCGCGCGCCGCGCCTCTTCGGCAAGACGCTCCTCGCCCGCCAACACCTGCGCTCCCACCACCCGGCCTTGTTCGTCAACTTCCGCCCGGACCGGTACGATGGTGTCGCTGGTCCCAGGGCGCGCTGGCAAGCCCGCCGGAGGCACCACCTCGATCAGGCGCGGCGTGGCCTCGGAACCCGACTCGCGCGCCGTCGCCGGATTGAAGATCACCAGGTAGCGGACCTCGCTCCAGACGTCCCGTCCGTCACGTTTTGCCGCCTTGAAACGTCCCAGCAGGGGCATCTCCGGGCGCAGCCACGGCGAGGATGCCGCCACCTCCTGACGAGCAACCGCGCCCGACGGGGCTACGACCACGCGTACCTCCGCGTAGGCAGGTTGTCCGAGGGCCTTGATCTGCTCGGGAAGGTCCGGCTTCCGGCGATCACTCGGTTGAGGCAGGCTGTCGGGTGCGTCCTCCGCGTTGATCCATGCCAAGGGTGTGATCGTCAGATCCTGAGCCGGCGCCACGGGCGTAAAGGCGACGAGCACACTCCAGAACAGGCACCGTGATTTTCGCATGGCATTGGCATAGCATTTGGTCGAACCCCTGCCATCCGGAATTCTCCGGACAAAAGAATCCGGCACAGCCTCCTTGCCTCGGCCGACCGACCCCAGAAGGCTATCCGACGAATCCATGTACGAGTTTCCCCTCACCGGTGCGCAGAAGACGTTTCTCCGCGGTCTCGGCCAGACGCTGGAGCCCGCCCTTAAGGTCGGGAAGGCCGGGCTGACGCCGGAATTCTTCAAGGAGCTGCAGCGCTGCCTCAACACCGACGAACTTGTGAAGTTGCGCTTCCTCGGCGCCGACCGGCATGAGCGGGCGACCCTCGTCGAGCGCATCGCGGACGAAGGCCGCTGTGTCTGCGCCGGCGCGGTGGGGGCGACCGCCCTTTTCTACCGTCAGCAGGCTGATCCGGCGAAGCGGAAGATTGTGTGGTGAGGTAGGGCCGACGCCCACGAGGCGCGAACGGCTGCGTGAGACAGGCAGTCCTGCCTGTCCGTTCGCTTCGTTTCTCACGGAGCACCGACAAGAATGTCGGTGTCACCCGGCACGCCGGCTCAGTAGTGCGGCGGACGCTCGTCCGTCGGCTCGGTGAAGTCGCCTGCCGCTGCCTGACCGGACGAGGCCCGTTCGCGCAACAACCGAAGCTCGGCGCGCAGGCGGTCGATGTGGTCCGCCTGCTCGAGCATCACCTTGTCCTGTTCCTCGACGTGGCGTTCCAGCCAGGCGAGCCGTTCTTCGAGACGTTCAATGCGTGCGTCGGACATGAGGAGGGGGCGGAGCGCCGGCTTTGAGTTTCTCGATCTCGGGCAGCACGACGGCGCTGTAACAGCCGGGACAGACCGAGTGGCTGAAATCCGTGCCCGTGCGCTCGTTGATATAGCTCTCGATCTGCTGCCAGTAATTCTGGTCGTCGCGGACTTTCTTGCAGTACGAGCAGATGGGCAGGAACGCCTCGAGCTGGCGAACCTGGGTGGCGTAACGCAGGATGCGCTCCGCCACCCGCAGGCGCATCCAGAGCTCGGTCAGGTCGAGCGGTTTGGTGAGGAAATCGTCGACCCCGGCGTCAGCGGCCGCCTCGCGATTGGTGTGATCGCCCGTGCGGCCGGTGAGCAGAATGAAATAGACGTAGTCGGCCCCGGCGCGGCTGCGGATGCGGCGGCACAGCTCGAGTCCATCCATTCGCGGCATGGTCCAGTCGCTCACCACCACCCGCGGTTGTTCGCGGGCGAGAAGCGCGAGCGCCTGCTCTCCATCGGTGGCGGGGAGCACGTCATGCCCGAGGCGCTTCAGCGTCTGGTCAAGGACGCGGTTGGCCACGGGATCGTCTTCAACGGTGAGGATCTTCAAGGAGACGCCTTCTCTTGTGCTGGGTGAGGGCCGAGGCAAGCCGCTCGTAGGCCCGCTCGAGTTCGCGGGCGGCGGCCCGCGCCTCGGCCAGCCGTCCGCCGGACGCCAGTTTCTCCAACTCGGCGCAACGCGCCTGCAGTTCGCGCCCGCCGAAGGTTGCGCTTGCGCCTTTCACGGTGTGAGCGGTGCGTGCGGCGAGGCCGAGGTCGCTCGCGCCCAGGGCGAGGCTGAGTTCGCTCAGCCGGCGCGGCGTCTCGGTGAGGAACAGATCGATCAGCTCCGCCACGAACTCCGGCTGCTCGTCATCCTGCAGGGCGCGCAGGTGCTCGAGCTGGGTTTCCTCCAACACCAGGGTGCGCCGGGCCGGAGGAGACGCCGTCGAACTGAAGCCCGGGGCGGTCCCTCCGCGCAGGGAGCTCGGCAGGCCCATGCGCGTGATGAGCGGCTGCACGCGGTCGAGCACCAGCGGTTTCTCGAGCACGGCATCCATGCCCGCCTCCTCACACAACCGCCGGTCATCGTCACGCCCGTAGGCCACCATGCCGATGATCGGCATCTGCGCGCTGACCCCCGGCACGCGTCCATCGCGAATGCGGCGCGCCGCTTCGATGCCGGTCAACACCGGCATCTGGGCATCCATCAGCACCGCGTCGTACGGGCGCAAGCCGAGCATGGACAACGCCGACGAGCCGTCGCGGGCGATGTCGCAACTGTGCCCGCCCCGCGCGAGCTCGCGTTGCAGCGTGGTGCAGTTGGCGCCGTTGTCGTCGACGATGAGTAGATGGCAGGCGCCCGGAGCCGGGGCGGCCGGCGCCGGCACCGGCGGCGGCACGGCGACCTCACCGCCGGCAACGAGTGGTAGTTCGATCCAGAAGGTGGCGCCCTCGCCCGGCTGGGTCTCGACGCCGATGCGGCCGCCCATGTGTTCCACGAGCCGGCGGGCCACGGCCAGCCCCAGTCCCATGCCGCCGTGGCGGCGCGTGTTGCTCACATCCGCCTGCATGAAGGGCTTGAACAGCTCTGCCTGCGTGGCACGCGAGATGCCGATCCCGGAGTCGGTCACGGCCACACGCATCAGCCGCACCACGTCCGCCGTGGTGGACGTCGAGGCGCGCACGCAGACATCGCCGTGCGGGGTGAACTTGATCGCATTGTCGATCAGGTTGGCTAGCACCTGGCGCAGGCGCGCCGCATCGGCATGCATGCGGTCGGGCAACCCGTCGGGAAACTCGACCCGCAAGGTGATGCCTTTCGCCTCGGCGCGTTCGCGATGGGCGTTGATCACCTCGACGAGCAGTTCCCGCAGATCGAAGTCGGTTTCGTAGAGCCGCAGCCGTCCGGATTCGATCACGGAGAAATCCAACAGATCCCCTAGCACGCGCATCAGGGCCTCCGCACTCTTTTGCACCGCCAGCGCCAGGTCGCGCTGGGTCGGGGCCAGCGATCCCTCCAGCAAAAGGCCTGTCATGCCAATGATGCCGTTCATCGGCGTGCGCACCTCATGGGTGAGGTTCGCCATGATCTGGGCACTGAGCCGTTCAAAGCCGGGACCGCCGCCGTGCCGCGCCGCTTCGACGAGACGCAGCATGCGACGGAAGAGCGCCGGCGTGAGGTCGGCCTCCGCTACGCAATCCACCGCACCGGCTGAGATCACGGCCTCAGCAAAGGCGTCGTCCGGCTTCTCGGTGACGAACAAAAATCCGGCGGTGCACCCGGCATTGCGCAGACCGGCCATCCGGCCGATCTCGGCATCGGCCCGGGCGGAGCGGCGCACCAACACCACGGCCGCGGGCTGCGAGCCCCACGGCTCGAGCCGGAGCGCTTCCTCGTCGAGCACGTGGTCGAGCTGGAGACCGGGGACGGCGCGCAACACCGGCAACAGCACGGTGCGCTCGTCGACGAGCATGACGCGCCAGGCCGGCGCTTGATCGGCTCCGCTCATGGGGCGCGCCCGTCTTTGCGCGCCGGACGGAGTTTCACGCCGCAGCGGGCCAGCGCCTCGACCAGCGCGTCGGCCCGCACCGGTTTGCTCACATAGTCGTTCATGCCGGCATCGAGGCACTTCATGCGGTCGCCGGGCATGGCAAAGGCGGTCAGGGCGATGATCGGGACCGTGCCGTTCAGGACGGTGCGACCGGCGGCCCGGAGCCGCCGGGTCGCCTCGTAGCCGTCCATCTCGGGCATCTGGCAGTCCATCAGCACGGCGTCGTAGGGCGTCGTCTGAAGCGCGCTGAGGGCGAGCTGACCGTTGCCCGCCACGTCGACGCGGCAGCCGAGCTTCTCCAACATCCGGCGCGCCACCATCTGGTTGACGAGGTTGTCCTCGGCGAGCAGGAGCCGCGGTCCAAGCGCCGAGTCGGACGAGGCGGGAAGCGGCAGGGGCGAGGCGGAGCCGCCGAACGGCGGCCGCGAGCCCGAGGGCAGGAGCGCGCGATAGAGTTGCTCCATCCGGACCGGCCGCGTGAGCGCCGACTCGATCCGTGCCTCGGCCAGCGCCTCGGCGGGCACCGGAGCGTCGGCGGGAGCGACCAGCAGCAGACGGGAGGGATTGACGTCGGGATCGCGCCGGATGCGGCCGGCCAGCTCGAGGCCGGTGGCGTCGGGCAGGTGCGCGGCGATGAGCACAACCTGGAAAGCGCCGGCGGCCGGGGGCGAACGCAGTCCGGCCAGCGCCTCCCCGGCGGTGCCGACGGCCTTGGCGGTCGCGCCCAGCGCGGCCAGATGCTCGAGCAGCGCCCGTGCCTCCGATGCCTGCGGTTCGACCACGAGCACACGCAGGCCGGCGGGCAGCGACCCCGGCGTATTCTCCGGTGGAGCCGCGAGCATGGGCAGGCTGAGGTCGACCCAGAAGGTGGAGCCCGCGCCTTCGACACTCTCGAAGCCGATCTCGCCGCCCATCAGCTCGACCAGCTGACGCGAGATCGCCAGGCCCAGCCCGGTGCCGCCGAAGCGGCGCGTGGTGGTGCCGTCCGCCTGCACGAAGGGCTGGAAAAGCCGGTCCTGCGCCCGGCGCGACATGCCGATACCGGTATCCTTGATCTCGATACGAAAACTGACCCGGCCGCCGGAGAGACCGCGGTTGCGGACGGCCACGGCGACCTCGCCGCGTTCGGTGAACTTTATGGCGTTGGCGAGCAGGTTGAGCAGCACCTGGCGGATGCGCCCCGCGTCGCCCTGCATCGGCATGGAGAGGGAGTCGTCGAAGTCGTAGCGCAGCGTGAGGCCTTTGGCCTGGGCCTTGGGCGCGAGCAGGGCCAGGACTTCGTCGACCAGCGGGCCCAGCAGCAGACGGGCAAAGTCGATCGAGAGCTTGCCCGCCTCGATCTTCGAGAAGTCGAGGATGTCGTTGACGATCGAGAGCAGGCTTTCGGCGCTGTTCTGGATGATGCGGGTCATCTCGCGCGCCTCGGTGTTGAGCGGCAGGTCCATGAGCAGGCTCGCCATGCCGATGATGCCGTTCATCGGGGTGCGGATCTCATGGCTCATGTTGGCGAGGAACTCCGACTTGAAGCGCGACGCCTCGATCGCCTCGTCGCGGGCGCGGGCGAGGTTCTCCTCGAGCTGCTTCCGCTCCGTGATGTCCTGGGTGAACATCACGATGCCGCCGATCGCCCCGTCACCGCGGTACCACGGACGCACCTCCCAGCTCAACCACTGCCGGGTGCCGTCGGCCCGCTCGATCAGGTCGGCCTCCGCCTTCTCGACCGCCCCGGCGAGGCAGCGCTGATGGACCTCGCGCCACATGCCGGCGAGGTCAGGGAAGACGTCGTAGAAGCTGCGCCCGATAACCGGCTGGCCTTCGAGGCGGTAATCGACGAACCACTGGCGGCTGGCCACCAGGTAGGTCATGTCGCGGTCGAACATCGCCACCGACGCGGGCGCATGTTCCGCGAACAGCCGCATGCGTTCCTCGCTCTCGCGCTGCGCGTGCTCGTAGCGGCGCTGCACGGTGATGTCCTCGATCTGCGCGATGAAGTAGAGCGGCACGGCGGAGCCGTCGCGCACCAACGACATGGTGAGCCGGACCCACACGGTGTGTCCGTGGATGTCGATGTAGCGCTTCTCGACCTGGTAGTAACGCTGCCGGTTCGCGAGCAGGCTGCCGATCTCCTCGGTGTCGACGTGAATGTCCTCCGGGTGAGTCAGGTCCAGCAGGGTTTTGCCCACGAGTTCCCCCTCCGAGTAGCCGACGATCTCGCAGATGGCGCGGTTGACCCGCAGCCAGCGGCCGTCGAGGTCGACCAGCGCCATGCCGATGCCGGCGGAATCGAAGGCGCTGCGGAACCGCTCCTCGCTCTCGCGCAACGCCGCCATCGCGCGGTTGCGCTCGGTGAGGTCGTTGGCGAGCACGAGAAAGCCGGTGATCGCCCCGGCGGCGTCGCGCAGGGCCGTCACGCTCAGCCGCACGGGCAGGCGGCGGCCGTCCTTGCGTTGCCAGGTCCACTCGTGCTCCTCCACTCCACCCTCGCGGGCGCGACCGACCACGACCTCCAGATCCGTCGCCGCCGGGACGGCGGCCCGGGCCGCGGCCAGCTCATCGGCATCGTGCAGGGCGAGGGGGCTGGCGCGTCCGACCATCTCCTCGGCTGAATAGCCGAGCATGCGGCCGGCCCCGGCATTGAAGACCCGCACCACGCCGTCGGGATCGGTGGCAATGATGGCGTAAACCGTGCCGTCGAGCACCGCGCGCTGAAAGCGATTGGCCTCCTCCAGCTTCGCCTGAGCCTCGGCCTGGGCGCGGCGGGCGCGATTCATCAGCACGAGGGCGACGGAGAAGAGGGCCAGCGCCAGCCCGCTGCCGAGCAGAATGATCCGATGGGTGAGTCCGGCGAGACCCACGCTCTGGGTGGTGCGCAGCGCAAGCTGGCGCTGACGCGCGTCCTGCAACTGTGCGAGGTGGCCGCGGATCGCCGTCATCAGGGCCGCCTCTTCACCACTGTGGATGATCTGGATCGCGCCGAGGCGATCACGCCGGTCCGCGGCGGTGACGGCATCGCGCAGGTAGCCGAGCTTCTGATCGACCAGGACCGCCAACGCTTCGACCTCGGCCGCTTCGTCTGGAGTTGAGCGCGCCAGCTGTCGAAGAGTCTCCAACTCCGCCCGTACCTGCGTTTCCGGAGCCATGCCGCCCCCGGCTAGGCGATCCTCCCCCACCAGCAGCCGGGCGCGAAGATCGGACTCGAGCCGCGTGAGGCCAAGTTCGAGGCGACTCGCCGCGGTGAGAAAGGTTTGCGCCTCGGCCACCCAAGCGATCACCGCCTGTTGCGAGCGGTTGCTGGCCACGGCGCCATAGCCGACCAAGGCGACGATCGCCGCCGCCGCGCTGATCGACACGCGGGAGCGCAGGATGCTGCGGTGGGGAACGGACAGGCCGCGGTTGAGCCGGTAGAGCATCCCGCAATTGGCCAGCAGCAGACCGGCGGCCGCCGGCAACGACATGACCATGTGCTCGCCTCCGCTGAATCCCGCCTGCAGGCCGAGCGCGTAGGCGATGACGGTGAGGGCACCCGTCGCAAACACGAATCCGCCCAGCACACCGATCACGCCGTAGCGGGGCCGCGGTTCAGCCTGAAGGAGGACCATTGCGCCCGAAAGCAGGAGCGCGAACGCCGCAATCGGCGGGACAGCGCCGGGATCGGCCGCGCCGGCCGCCACCTCCGGCGGGAACAGAAGATCGAGACCCAGGCTCCGCCCAAGCAGGACGGGCGCGAAACTGAGGGCGCCGAGCAGCAACACAAAGGCCCCGGCAACCTTGGCCACCCCAACCCGATTCCACCGCAGGGCCAGCAATGCAGCGCCCAACAGCACGAGGGCCACCGCCGTGTTGACCCGCAACGGCGCTCCGGTTGGCAGCCAGGTGATCCAGGCGATGCGGCCCGACATCCACCCGGCGAGACCCAGCAGACCGACGACCATCACGGCAGTCGCAAGCAACCCTTCCCCGCGCGGGGACGGCTCTGGGCGTTGCTCGTTCATCTCGGTTATAACTCGCAAAGGGTGACGTCGTTGGCGAGTTCGTTTCCGAGACAGAAATCGCGTTCCGACCCTGCTTTCCGCAAGATTCCCCTCAGCATCGGCCCGGGCGACGGCGAGAGAAGGTCGAAACTGTCAGAAAGGTGTAAAATCCCCAGCAAACCGCACCGCCGGGGCTGATTACGCAAATTGTTCGCGCAAAACCAGGGGCGAGGTGACCGGCGCCCGGCAGGTGTAGTGTTCACACACATACGCCGCCGCCTTCCCTCCGACCGGCCCCATGCCCGCCAGCCACGGCGCGCGTTCCACCAGTCCGGGCCGCGCGGCGACCACCGTGCGGCGCCGGCCGGGACGGGCCCGGATTTCCGCCACCAACGCCTCGAAATCCGGAGCACCCGGCACGCCCGCCAACACGATTTGCCGGGGAGCCTCGAGGGCCCGCTCCAAACCGGTCAGCATTTCCGGCAACGCCTGGGGTACCGTGGTCCAGCGGGTGCGGAAGGCCGCCAGCGTCCGGAGCGCCCGCATGCGCCAGGCGTCGTGGTGCAACGCGCCGGACAAACGCAGCAGGTTCGCGACCGCGAGCGAATTGGCGGCGGGCTCGGCCCCGTCGTAGTCGTCCTTCAATCGCAGGACGAGTGCGGTGTCCCCGGCCGGGGTGTTGAAATAGCCCCCGTCCGCCTCATCCCAAAAGATCGCATCCATCGTTCGCTGCAACCGCTCCGCCCAGAGCAGCCAGCGGGGCGTCCAGGTCGCCTCGTACAGATCGAGCAGACCGCCGATCAGCGCCGCGTAATCCTCCGCAAAGGCCTCCGGCGCTCCCCGCGTGCCACGCGGCGTGCGGTAGAGCACGCCCCGGACAGGATCGTACGCCTCGGCCTCGAGGAAGGCGGCGGCCCGCTCGGCGGCGTCGCGATAAAAAGGCTGCTTGTCGGCTAGGCAGGCGGCCGGGCTCGCCGCGCCGCGCGCGAGCGCACCGATCATCATGCCGTTCCACGCCGTGATGATCTTGTCGTCGCGCAGGGGACGCGGGCGCTGCGCCCGCACCGCACGAAGCCGTTCGAGGGCCGCAGACAGCCGGAGCGCAGCATCCTCCGGGACGAGGCCAAGGGCGGACGCCGTGTCGAGCAGCGACGCCTTTTGCCGGAGGATGTTCGTGCCCTTAAACTCACCGTGGGGATCAAGCGCGGGCGGCACGTTGCCCTCGGGCAGCACCCCGAAATGCCGGATGACCAGCTCCGCCTCTGTGTGCAGCACCGCGCGCAGCTCGGCTTCCGTCCAGACATAGAACGCCCCTTCCGCGGCCCCGGCGCCGTCGGCCCGGGGCGAATCGGCATCCTCCGCGGAGTAGAATCCGCCCGCCGGAGCGGCGAGGTCGCGCAGCACGTAGTCGAAGACGTCGCGCGCCAGCCACGCGAAGGCATCGCGGCCGGTGTAGAGGTGGGCGTCGAGCGCGTTCACCGCGATCTGCGCCTGGTCGTAGAGCATCTTCTCGAAATGCGGCACGAACCAGGTCTCATCGACCGCGTAGCGGTGAAAACCACCGCCGACATGATCATGGATGCCGCCCCGCGCCAACGCCGCCACCGTGTCGGCGGCCATCTGGACCGCCTCGCGGCCGGTCTCGCTGTCCAGTCCCTGAATCACCGCGCAGCGGAAGAGAAAGTGGAGGTTCGACGAGCGGGGAAACTTGGGGGCGCCGCCGAACCCGCCGTGCGTCGCATCGTAGTTTTCGTACAAATACTGGTAGGCCTTCTCGAAGGCGTCGCCGGCCGCCTCAGTGAGGTCCTCCTCCGCCGCCGCAGGGGTGGCGCCGAGGCCCTCAGTCTGTCGCGCGCGCAGGAGGCCGAGCACCCGGTCCGCCTCGGCGACGAGCGCCTCGCGTTCACCGGCCCAGCCCTGTACGATGGCCCGCAGGACGGACGCGAATCCGGCCCGGCCGGCACGATCCTCCGGCGGGAAATAGGTGCCGCCAAAGAAGGGTTTCAGGTCGGACGTCAGCCAGACGTTGAGCGGCCACCCGCCATGTCCGGTCCGCGCCTGCACATAGGCCATGTACACGCGATCCACGTCGGGCCGCTCCTCGCGGTCGACCTTGATGGCGACGAAGTGGGCGTTAAGCAGGTCCGCGACCGCCGGATCCTCGAAGGATTCGTGGGCCATGACATGGCACCAGTGACAGGTCGCGTACCCGATGCTCAGGAAGACGGGCTTCTGTTCGGCGCGCGCCCGGGCGAAGGCGTCCTCGCCCCAGGGCAGCCAGTCCACCGGGTTGTCAGCGTGCTGGCGCAGGTACGGTGAGGCTTCGTTCGCGAGGGCGTTCGGCATGGTCGGACCGGAACCGTCTGCGCGAAGCCGGGGAAAGGCAACGGCCCCTGCGCACAACCGTGCTGAAATCGCTCTCGTTCTCGTAATCGTTTTCCTGCCGATCGATTCGAGAAAGAGAACGATTACGAGAACGAGCCGGAGGGAGCCGCAGCTTCAACCTGTCCACGCCCGCAGCCGATCGGCCCGGATGAGGCATACACTGTTGCTTCCGTCCTCGGTGGGCAGCCACTGCGGCTTCAACGCGCGAAACTCCCGGTTCATCGCGGGCTGCAGCGCTCCGACCTCGATGACCATGATGCCATGGGGTGCCATCCGGTCGCGGCCCTCGCGCAGGAGGCGGCGGATGATGTCGAGTCCGTCCCGTCCGCCGTCGAGCGCCATGCGCGGCTCGCGCTGAAACTCCACCGGCAGGTCGTCGCAGAGGGCCGAGGGCTCGTAGGGCGGATTGCTGAGGATCACGTCGTAGGTTGCCAGCGGCACGCGCGCGAAGACATCGCTCTCGAACCGTTTCACCCGCCGCTGCAGCCCGTGCGCCTTGACGTTGATCGCGGCAACCTCGAGGGCGGCGGGCGACAGGTCAATGGCGTCGACCTTCGCCTCCGGGAACTGATGGGCGAGCAGGATGGCCAGGCAGCCTGAGCCGGTGCACACGTCGACCGCACGCCGGACGGTCAGGCCGGACGGCAGGTAGGCGGGCAGGGTCGGGATGAGCTCGAGGAAGTAGCTGCGCGGAATGATGACGCGCTCATCGACGTAGAAGCGGTGTTCGCCGAGGAAGGCCTCGCGGGTGAGGTAGGCGGCGGGGATGCGGTCGACGGCCCGCTTCGTCAGAACCTCGCGCAAGGCGATGCGCTGCGCCGGCGCGAGGGCGCGGTCGAGCACGGCCGGATCGCTGTCGAGCGGCCAGTCGAGGGTGCGCAGGAACAGATAGAGCGCCTCATCGTGGGCGTTCGTCGCCACCTGGCCGAGCACCAGGCCGGCGTCGTGGTAAACCTTTTCCGCGAACGCCAGCCACGCACGCAGGGTCGCGAGCTGCGACGTAACCGGCAGCGCCGCGAGCGGGGAACGCGGGGCGCGGCGGGGCTTCATGTGGCGATGAGGCCGTAGACGAGCAGGAAGGGGGTTTGCACCAGATCGATCACAAAGCCGAGGACTGCGCGCACGGGCGGAAGGTTGATGGCCACCAGCAGGATCAGGAACCCCCAGCGCGCGAGGTTGAAGAACGTCTCCTCACTCATTCCGACGACGTAACGCATGATTTGTCCGCCATCGAGCGGCGGAATGGGGATCATGTTGAACACGGCCAGCACGACGTTCAGGCCGATCACCAGCAGGAAGAGCTCGGGCGTCTTGGGGTCGAGGCCGTAGACGAGTCCACCCACGATCGCGGCGATGAGCGCGAGGACCAAATTTGAGCCTGGGCCGGCGAGGGTCACCAAGATGTGATCGCGCCGGCGGTGTTCGAAGTTGGAGATATTGACCAAGACCGGTTTCGCCCAACCGAAGAAGAAGCCGCCCTTGAAGACGAAGATGCAGAGCAGCGGAAAGATCACCGTGCCGAGCAGATCCATGTGCACGATCGGGTTGAGGGTAACCCTACCCTGCAGCCGCGGCGTATCGTCGCCCAAACGGTCGGCGGTGAACGCGTGCGCCCATTCATGCACGCTCAGGCTCGCGACCAGAACGATGTAGAGGATGAGGCCCTTGCGCAGCTCGTCAGGCCCGATGCCGAGAAAATCCATAGGCGCTACTTGTCGGCGGGGACCGTCAGTTGCGCAACCAGCTTTTGCTTCTGGGCCTCGAGCACGGATTCGGTGACGGTGGCGAGCAGGGCCTGCGCGTCGGCGTGGCGGCCCTGGCGAAGGCGCACGTTGGCCTGGTGCAGGCGCACGGTCTGCACCTCCACGGGCTTGGTCAGCCGCGCCTCGAGCGCCAGCCACTCCGCGAAGGCCCGGTCCCAGTCCGGCGCGGCCAGATCGTAGAACGCCTCACAGTAGCGATAAGCATAGAACAGGTTGTCGGGCGCATGGGTGCGCGCCTGGTCGAAGGCGTTGAGCATGGCCTTGTCCAAACCTTCGCGCGTCCACTCGCCGCTCTTGAGGAAATCGTCGCGCGCCTCGGTGACCAGGGTGCCGATCTGGTAATGATAGAGCGGCTCCTTCGGCTCGAGTTCCACCGCAGCGAGGAAGTACGGCAGCGCCTGCAGGGGCCGGCCTTCCTCGGCGAGGATCTTGCCGATCTGGTTCTTCACCAGGGGCAGGTTGCGGTCGAGTTGATTGGCCTTCACGAGCAGGGCGAAGGCGCGCTTGCGCTCATCGATCAGGGGATTGCCCAGCAGCAGCGCATAACTGGCGTAGGCGGCCGCCTCATCGGGGAAGTCGCGCAGGTAGCGCTCGTAGTCGAAAACCAGTTGCTGCAGGAGGGGACGCACGTCCTCGATCGCGGCCTCGTTGTCCGCCCGCTCGGCCCGCGCCAGCAGGGTTTTCTGCCGCTCCACCAGGGCCTTGAGGTCGCGCTGAGCCTTGGTCTCCTGGGCGGACAAGGGACCGGCGAGGACGACGAGGACACACAGAAGGCGGACGAGCAAAGGGCGCATGACGACGTAAACGACCCGACCGGCCGGGCAAAGTGCCCCGCGGCGGGTGGAGACGAACACAGTCAGCGCGCCGCCGGCCCGCTGGCAAGGCCGCCCGGAGGTTGCGCGCCTGCGGACGCCGGACAAGGTCAGGGTATGTCGACGCCACCCCGACCCGCCTCTGCGCCCGGTCGCGGCACGAGCCTGCAGCCGCCGAACCGGTTCGAGCGGCTGCACGTCGTGCCCGATCCGAACGCCGACCTCGGGCCGGAATTTGACCCGGCGGAGCAGCCCGATCCGCGCACGGTATTCTACGAGGACGCGAGCGAAACGATCATCACCTACAACGAGAGCCCGGACATCCCCTACTCTGCCGGCGTGAATGTCTACCGCGGCTGCGAACACGGCTGCGCCTACTGCTACGCGCGGCCGTATCATGACTACCTCGGCTGGAACAGCGGTCTCGATTTCGAAACCAAGATCCTGGTCAAACGGCGCGCACCGGCACTGCTGCGCCGTGAACTCACGGCGCCGGGCTGGACGCCCCAGCTGGTGGCGTTCAGCGGCGTGACCGATTGCTACCAGCCGTGCGAACGCCATTTCCGGCTGACCCGCTCCTGCCTCGAGGTACTGGCGGAGTTCCGCAATCCCGTCGGCATCGTGACCAAGAACCACCTGGTCACGCGCGACATCGACGTGTTGCGCACGTTCGTCCCGTGGCAGGGCGTGTCGGTCTACCTCACGCTCACCACGCTCGACGCCGACCTCGCGGGCAGCCTCGAGCCCCGTGCCTCGAGGCCCGCCCATCGCCTGCGCGCTCTGCGGGCCCTCGCCGACGCCGGCATTCAGGTCGGCGTGATCGTGGCGCCCGTTATTCCCGGACTCACCGACCACGAGTTGCCTGCCTTGCTCGAGGCCGCGGCCGCCGCCGGCGCGAGCCACGCGGGCTACGTCGTGCTCCGCCTGCCCTATACCGTGAAGGATGTCTTCTCCGCCTGGCTCGACGAGCATGCCCCAGGTAAGAAGGCGCGGGTGCTCGATCGCGTGCGCGCCCTGCGCGGCGGCGAGCTCAACGTCAGCGACTGGGGCCGCCGCATGCGGGGTGAGGGCATCTTCGCCGATCAGATCCGCGAGCTGTTCCAGGTCATGACCCGCCGTCTCGGCCTCAACCAGGGCCGCGGGGAGCTGTCCACGGCGCATTTCCGCCGGCCGGGCGGCACGCAACTCGATCTCTTCGCCTCCTGAGTCCGCCATGTGCACGCGCTACGCCCTGCTCCAGGCCGACCTGCGCCTCGTCCTTGCCCGCCTGGGCGTCGCCCCGCCGGAACCGATGCCCGTCACGCGCTACAACGTGCCGCCCGGCACGCGACTGCCGGCGGTGCGCACCACTGCGGCCGGCGCCCGGGAGTTCGCGCTCCTGCGCTGGGGGCTGCTACCGTCGTGGACCCACGAGGCGGCCAACGCCCCGGTGAACGCCCGCGCCGAGACCGCCGCGGAAAAACCGACCTTCCGCGAGGCGCTGCGCAAGCGGCGCTGCCTTATTCCGGCCAGCGGCTTCTACGAGTGGCAGGCGCAGGGCCGCGCCCGGCAGCCCTGGCTTTTCCGCCGCCGCGACGGTGCGCCGTTCTGCTTCGCCGGGCTGTGGGAAAGTTGGTATCCGCCGGATCATGACACGCCGCTCGAGACCTGCGCGATCCTCACCACGGCACCCAACGCGCTCATGACGCCGATCCATGACCGGATGCCGGTGCTGCTCGAGGCCGACGACTGGGAGGCCTGGCTCGACCCGCGGCGCAGCGATCCGGCCGCGCTCCCGCCCCTGCGCCAACCGGTGCCGGCCGATACGCTCACCGCCGTGCCGGTGAATCCCCGCATGAATTCGCCGCAGATCGACGACGCCTTGTGCTGGGATCCCGTCGATCTGCGCATCGAGCGCCAGACTGAGCTCTTTTGAGCCCATGGCCGGTGGCTCTCAGCCCGCCGGCAGGGTCATGACCATGCGCAGGCCGGAACGGTCGGACCGATTTTCCGCGCGGATCTCTCCACCGTGCAGCCGCGCGATGCCCTGGCAAATGGCGAGGCCGAGACCGTGACCGGTGCCCCGATCGACCCCGGGCCGGCTGAGGCGGACGAAGCGTTCGAAGACCCGCGCCAGCTGGTCGGGTGGCAGGCCGGGCCCCTCGTCCTCGACGACGAACGTCCACCGTCCGCCCCGGGTCTCCGCGATGAGCCGGACCACGCCTCCGGGAGGCGAGACGTGAAGCGCATTGGCGACCAGGTTGAGCAGCAGCTGACGCAGGAGACTGGCCTCGCCACCCAGCGGGCCGGACGCCACCGGTCCGAGTTCGAAGCGCACGCCGCGGTCCTCGGCCAGGACCCGGGCGTCGTCGGCAAAATCAGCCAACCAAGCCGGCACGTCGATCGGCTTGCGCTCCAGCGCCAGCACGCCGGCATCCGCCTTGGAGAGGAAGAGCAGGCTCTCGATGATGCGATGCATGCGGCCGATCTCCTCGAGCAACGAGCCGATGGCCTCGACCGCCTCGGGGTCGTGGCCGAGACGCGCACGCGCGCGTTCGGCGTTGAGCTGGATGAGGGCGAGCGGCGTCTTGAGCTCGTGCGAGGCATCGGCGGTGAACCGCGTCACCTGGGCAAACGAGGCCTCAAGCCGTTCAAAGGTCTCGTTGAGCAGCCGGGTCAGGGCGGCGAGTTCGTCGTTGCCCGAGGGCGTAGGGATGCGTTCGCCGAGGTTGTCGCCACGAATCCGTCGGGCGGTCTGCTCGATGGCGCGCACCGGCCGCAGGGTCACGCGGGCAAAGCCATAGCCGACCGCGACACCCGCCAGCGCGGCCGCGGCGACGAGCACGCCGCCGACGCGCGCGTACTCGCCCATCAGGCGCTGGAGCGGCGCGAGGGGGCTCGCGATCTGGATGTGCCAAGGCTGGAAATGAAACTCCGACACGCGCACCTCTCCCACCCCGGGCAGGGAGGTCGTCCAGTGCAGTTCGCCGCCGGAGAGATCGGGCAGCAGATTCTCGCCGAGGTTCGGCGACCGGAACAGCACCTGGCCATCGGCGCGATGCACCTGGATGTAGTACAGCGCCGCGTCGCTTTCGGTGTCATAGCGGATGCGCGCGCCAATCTCCGCCGCGGTCAGCGTCTGGCTGGTGCCGATCAGCGCGCGCAGCTCGTCGTACTCGGCCTCGTGCAGCAGTTCGATGCTGCGGATCATTTCCCTTTGCACGAGCCAGCCGCCGGCCAGCAGCACGGCCGCGGCCGTCAGGGTCACCAGCAGGGCGACCTGGAGCACCAGCCGCACAGTGAAGGAGCCGGTCTTCATACCAACTGGTATCCCGTGCCCCGCAGCGTCCGGATCAGGGGCGGCGCGCCGGGACGTTCGAACTTCTTGCGCAGGCGGCGCACGTAAACGTCGATCAGGTTGGTCTCGAGGTCGTAGGACGCGTCCCAGATTTTCTCGCCAATGAGGGTGCGGGTGAGCACGCGTCCCCGGTTTTGCAGGAACAGCTCGAGCAGCGCGAACTCGCGCGCGGTCAGCTCCACCGGCACCCCGTCGAGTGATACGTGGCGGGCGAGCAGGTCCATGCGGATGCCCTGATGCTCCAGCACGGTCGCGCGTGCCGCGCCGCCCTGCCGGCGCAGGAGCGAACGCACACGCGCCAGCAGTTCGTCGACGCTGAAGGGCTTGGGCAGGTAGTCGTCGGCGCCCAGGTTGAGGCCCTTGATGCGGTCGGCCACGGCGTCCCGCGCGCTTAGGATGAGAACAGGCTCGTTGAACCCCGCCGCCCGCCATTCGCGCAGCAGGTCGAGGCCGTCGCCGTCCGGCAGGCCGAGGTCGAGCACGATGGCATCGTAGGGCGTCTCGGCGAGCGCATCGCGCGCCTCCGCGCACGTGGGGGCGAGGTGCGTGGTGTACGCCTGTTCGGCCAGCGCCTTCTCCACAAACTGCCCCACCTTGCGTTCGTCTTCGACGATGAGAATCTTCATGGACGCGGGTTGCCGCCACCCGCAGCGTGCAAGGCCTGGGCGTGCAGCGCGAGCGCGAACACCTCCTCGTCACGCAGGTACTCGTGCCCGGCCATGGCCGTGCCCGGCACGCCGAACTTCACGATGCGCATCAACGCCAGGACCTCGTCATCGTCCCGCACGTAGCGCCACGCGCCGCGGCTGAAATCCGGCGGCGGGGCCCCAAGCCGGCCTGCCAGCGGCCCGGCGCCCTGCCCTCCGGCGCCATGACACGGCGCACACAGCGCCGCGAATCGGCGCGCCGCGTCGGCGGAGGGCTTCGTGCCCGGTGCCGGCTTCCAGGCCTGGACCTGGGCCAGCCGTTCCGCCTGGGTGTCGGTACCGAGGGACGCAAGGTAGGCGACCAACGCCTCGCCCCGCCCGTCGCCGCCGGCGAACAAATGGGCGTACGATGGCATGCGCGAACCAGGGGAGACCGTCCGGGGCGCAATGAGATGGAGGCGGTTCCAGACTTCGTTGCGCCGATTGCCGACCTGCGCGAGATCCGGTCCCTGCCGCCGGTTGCCATAAAGCGGAGGCAGCTCTTTCAGGCTCTGCGGCAGATCGGTCGCAGGTCCCCAGCGCACCACGTCGTCGGTGCGCGGACGCACGTACTGCGAATGGCAATGAATGCAGCCTTCGGCGATGTAGACTCTCCGCCCCTGCTCAATCAGCGGCGTCCCGGCCCGCAACCCACCCGGCGCCAGCATCGCCACCGCGATCCCGGCGACCGCCATGGGCCAACGCACCCGTGGCGCGAACGCCACCACCGCCAGCACCGCCCCCGCCGCGACGACAAACTCAAGGGGCACCCGTTGCAAATCCTGCGCCATGCCGATCCCGAGGGCGGATCCGGCCCAGCCGGCGACGGCAAAGACGAGTCCGGCCACCCAGGGCCGGCCCGACTGTGCCGGGACGTGGACGAGCACGACCGAGTACAACGACACGCCCGCGGTGTAGAGCCACTCCACTGGCCAGCCTTCGATCACACCGCCGTCGAGGCCGAGGCAGGCGAGCGCAAGCAGCGCGGCGGCTGCACCCGCCACCGGGCCGCGCCGTCCGCGATCCAGCAGCGCCCCGGCCAACAGCGCTGCGCCGAGGTGAACCGCCGCGTTGACCCAAAGCGTCACGTCGCCTTCCCACGTGGCCGCCCGCAGCGCCGGCGTGTGTTGGATGATGTAAAAGGCAGCCGAATCGAACCACACCAGCATCAGCAGGACCACCAGCCAGCGCCCCACCGTCAGAGCAGAAGGCGCCACCGTCGGCTCAGACTCGGCGGTGCCCGACGGACCGCGCAACGCGATCGTCGCCAGCGCCCCGATGCTGACCGCAACGACCGCCAAGGCGGTCTGCAGGGCGGCGTTCGCCGTGAAGATGGCCGGTAGATTGCACATCGCGTAGGCGACGCCCGTGCCAAGGCCGAGACAGCGCCCAAGGCTGCGCTCGCCGATCGCCGCGCGCAGTCCGCTGGCGAGGGTCACCGTCAGCCCGCCGAGCGAGAGCCCCACGGCACCGGCGGCGACGACGAGGTCCACCCATGCCCCGGCCCACGATGCCCATGCGGCGGTGACGCCGCAGGCGAGCAAGGCACCTGCCACGGTTTCCGCGTACATGCCCGAACGAAAAAAGCGCGCGGCCAGCAGGCTGCCGGTCACTCCGCCGGCTCCAAGCACGCCCATCAACACCCGCAGGCGCCCGCCGCCAGGATCGAGATCACGCGTCAGCTCCAGCAGGGCAAACTCCGCAAAGATGAGGAAATAAAAATAGGTCGCCGCCACGACCACCGCGGCGGCGATCCCGCGAAGCCACCCCGGTAACATCGGAGTGGGCTCATTCATGACGCCACATCCCCTTCACCAGCCACCATCCTTGCAGCGCCGCCAGACCGAGGTCAGTGACCGGCACGGAGGTCCAGCTCGGATCCAGCGATCCACCGGCAATCGACACCGCCGTGAACACCCCGACCGCCGCGCGCAAGACGAGCGTGAGTTCGAGCACGGCCCGCAGGCGTTCGACCCCACCACGCGCCAGCGCAACGAGGTAACAGACTCCGACGCCACCGACAAAGGCGCCCACCCAGCGCAGCCACACCTGCGCATCCGACGGCACGGCCGGCACGCGCATCCACCCGAGCACCCATGCCGGTGCCGCGACCAGCGCAAGTCCCGTGGCGGTGTCCATCGCACCTGCCACCCACGCCACGGCGCGGATCCGGCGAAGACTCCAGACGCGTTTCATGACGCGGCTCCTTCCGGTACAACGACGGCGGCGGGTGTCGGCACATCACGGGCGTCGCGCCAGGCGGCGACCAGCCAAGTCCACGCCACACCGGCCATGACCGCACCCGAGCCCAGCCGGACCAGGTAGCCAGCCTGGGTCCACGGTGCACTCAGGAACAGGTCGGCGCCGGCCTGCGCCTCGTACCAGCCCACGACCCAAAGGGCGGCCAGCTGCACCGCGCAGGCCACCTGCCAGAGGAAGAAACCGCGCCGTACCGGGCGCTCCGGCGCCAGCTCCTGCAGGACGACCATACCCACGCAGGACACCAGTCCGGCCATCGCCAGGTGCGCGTGCGCCACGAGCCCGTTGGTGAACTTGAGTCGCTCAGAAAGCCCGGGCAGGAAGGTCAGCCATCCGGTCGCGGCCAGCACGGCCCACCAGCCGAGGCCCGCGTGCAACCAGGCCCGGCCCGCCGCGCTCCACGCATGACCGCGCAGGAACCATGCAAGGAGGGGCACCCACGCGAGCAGCAGGCCAAGCCCCAGGATCTGGCCCGGGGAGTGATGGCTCGCGTGACCATGGTCGATGGCCGCGTAGACCCCGAACGAGGCAACCAAGGCCACGATAAAAATGTGTCGCCGTATCTTGGATACGGTCCGGCGTACGCCGAGCAGACCGGGCATGAGGCCGAAGATCGTCACGATGCCCAGCGTGGAGCCGAGCAGGGAGGCGCCGGTCGCGCCGCCGCTGTCGGGATTGACCGGCGGATAGACGTCGCGTCCCGCAGACCAGTAGAAGAGCCCGGGTACGAGAAGCAGCGCCGCCAGCAGAATCCCCCGAGCGAGGACGAGGGCACGGGCGTCACGCTGCCGGCGCGACCACGCGTGGCCCGCCAGCACGGTCCAGAGCACGCACATGGCAAGTGGCAGCACCGGCCGGCTCCAACCGTGCCAGTCGAGGAAGAGCTTGCCGCTCGTGTTGCCCCCGAGCCAGGCCACGCAGCCCAGCGCCAGCGCGAGCGACCAGGCCCCGAGCGCCACGCGGACGTGCCGGGCCGCGTCGGGCTGGCGTTCGTCCAGGTAGCCGCGCAAGAGCAGCCCGACGATGGGCAGGGAGCACCAGCCGTAGAGGTGTCCGTTGAGATGCACCGGCATCCAGCGGCCGTAGGTCAGCGATCCCAGCCACGCCCCGAGGTCCGGCCAAATCAGCAGCGCCGCGAGCAGCACACCCACGGTGTTGGCCACGGCCAGCCAGCCCAGGGCTTGCACTCTGACCGCGTTCGCGAGCGGCGCACGAAGGTCGGGATGGACATCGGCGGGCACATTACACCTCCGAGAGCCGGCCGTCGCGGACGCGCAGCAGGCGGTGACATTGCTCGGCAAACCGGCGTTCGTGCGTCGCGAGCAAGACGGCGATGCGCTCCTGTTCGGCCAGCGTGCGCATCAGGGCGAACACGGTGTCCCCGGTCGATTCGTCGAGCGACCCGGTCGGTTCATCCGCGAGCAGCAGGCGCGGGGCGTTCATCAGCGCGCGGCAGATGGCCGTCCGCTGGCGCTCGCCGCCGGAGAGGTCCTGCACGCGGTGACCGAGGCGGGACGCGAGGCCGACCCGCTCTGCCAGCGAGCACACGCGGGCCTCCGTCTCGTCGACGGGACGGCCGAGCGCCAGCGCCGGCACGCGGATGTTTTCGCGCACGGTCAGGTCGGGAATGAGATTGTGCAGCTGGAAGACAAAGCCGAGGTGACGGCGGCGGAGCGTGAGTCGGTCCGCTTCGCGGCGCGGATCGAGTCCGCAGACGCGCAGATCGCCGCGATCCGGCACGTCGAGGCCGCCCAGCAGGTGCAGCAGCGTACTCTTGCCCGAGCCGGAGGCGCCCCAGAGCGCGACCAGTTCGCCCGACCGGACGTCGAGGTTCACGCCGCGCAGCACGGCAATGCGCCCGCGATCGTAGCTTTTCCATACCTCGCGGGCCGCGGCCAGGATGCCGCCGCGTTCGTGATGCACGGGTTCGGGAGCGGACTCATTCATAACGCAGGGCCTCCGCCGGTTGGATGCGCGCGGCAAACCGCGCCGGATAGGCCGCCCCCGCCATCGCCGTGCAGAGGGCGGTGCCCACGATGCCCGCGAGCACCCCGGCGGGCGCGACCGCCTGCACGTAGCCGTGGAACTGCGGGATACGCTCCAGCACGGCCAGCAGCACAAAGCCGATCGCAAAGCCCGCGGCGAGACCGGCGGCGGCGATCGCGGCCGCCTCGGACACGATCAGCGCCGCCACCTGGCGCTCGGAGAAGCCGCAGACCCGCAGCACCGCAATCTCGCGAATGCGGCTGAACACGGAGAGCAGCATCGTGTTGGCCACCCCGAGACCGCCGAGGATGAAGGCGCAGAGACCGACCGCCCAGGCGGTGAAATGCAGGATGCGAAAACTGTTGTAGGTTTGGCTGAACTCACGGTTCTCCAGCGCGATGACGCCCGGATGTGCTGCCTCGAGCGCGCGCTTGAAGGCAGGGCCCTCGTCGCGCGCGCGCAGCTTCACCGCCACGACGGAGGCAACGTTGTCCCGGTGAAAGAAGGCCTGTGCCTCGGCGAGGGGCAGAAACACGCCGCCATCCTCGAAGCCGTTCTCGTTCTTGAACACGCCCCCGACCCGGAAACGCCCGCGGCCGATCTCCAGCTCCTGCCCCGCACGCACGCCGAGGAACTCCGCGGCCCGCGCCCCAAGGTAAATGGCGCCCGGCTCGCGTCCGAAGTCCTCCGCCCGCCCGGACAGCCATTCGCCCCGCGCCAGCCGCGGATCGTCCGGCTCGAGTCCGAAGCAGGTGATGACCGGATGCCCCGGCGAAGAGACAATGCCGAAGAGCAACGGATGGGCCGACGCGACCTGCGGGCTCGCCCGCACGGCCGCGACCTGCGCATCCGTGACCGAACTAAAGAAGAGATCGGACACGTTGCGCTCGAACACGAGGTAGTGGCTGTCGGTGGAAAGGATCCGCTCGAACATGCCGATCGCCCCCGTGACGATCGCGAGGATCGCGAGCATGGCGGCGACACCGAAGGCGATGCCGGCGACGCCGATCAGGGCGCGCAGCCGGTGCCGGCGCAGGTTGACGAACACGAGGGAGAGGAAGCGCATGGTGATCAGGCCGCCCGGGCCACGGCGGCGGTCTGCGCCGCGAAGAAGCCATCCTGGAACTCTGTGAGGCAGGCCCAGCGGGCCCCGTTCGCCCGCAAGGGCGCCAGTGCCTTTTCGGAAAGCAGAAAGAGACGAACGAGACGGGCCCGCACGGCCGGCACGCCCAACGCCAGTGCCAGGTTGGGACGCAGCAGGGCGCGATCACGTCCGGTGGTCTTGCCCGTGTCGTCCGTACGACCCAGCACATCCCGCACATCGTCGAGCGCCTGGAAGGCCAGCCCCCAGTACACGCACAGCGCCTTGAGCGCACGCCGCTCGGCCGCCGACGGATCACCCGCCAGCGCCGGCAACATCACGGCGAGCCAGAACAGGGCCCCCGTCTTCGCCACCGCGATGCGTCCGATCTCCCGCGGCGAAAAGTCGCTCTCTGCGAACCGCAGGTCGCGCGCTTGTCCACCGACCAGTCCGGACGAGCCGAGACACGCATCGAGGCAGGCGTGCGCCTGCATGCGGACGAAGCCCGGCTGGTCCGCGAAGGCCATGCCGGCGAGTGCGTAGGCGCGGTTGATCAACGCGAGCGCAGCGAGGATCGTGGTCGCCTCGCCATGCACCCGATGGGCACACGGTTCGCCGCGGCGCACCTGGGCGTCGTCCATGCACGGGAGGTCGTCGAGCAGGAGCGACGAGAGGTGGAAATACTCGATGGCGCAGGCGAGCTGCAGGGCCTCATCCTCGCCGAGACCCTGATGCCGTGCGATCGTATGGACGAGCCGGGCGCGCACGAGCTTGCCGGGATGGGCGACCGCATGCTCGAGCACGGCGCGCAGGTGCGCCTCCGTGGCCGGGTTGGCGGGGCAGAAGGAGATCAGGGCCGCGACCAGAGGGTCGACGCCATGGAGGGTGGAGAGCGGGGCGACCATGGGAAAGCGGGTCAGAGGTTGGCCAGGGAGCCCTGGAGGTGGAAGCGGACCTGCACCTGCGGGTCGACCTTCAGCACGAGCAGCTTGCGGATGACCTCGAGACCGAAGTCCCGAGTATCCAACTTCACACTACCGTCGATGGAGTAGCGGAGCCCGTCGCTCGTGACCGTCACGGGAAACTCGAGGCGTTGGTCGATGCCATGGAGGCGCAGCCGGCCGCGCGCCACATACCCCCCGGCAGGAGCGGGGTCCAACGCGGTCAGTTCGAAGCGTCCGTCCGGAAAATGCTCCGCGTCCTCCCAGACGAGCATTTCGTGGTCCCGGTCCTTCTTGCCGGTGAGCACATCGGCAAACCGGAAGCTGAACACGGCCGAGGTGATACGTCCGGCTTCGGGATCGACCGCCACCGCGGCATTGAAATCGGAGAGGGTGGCAACGAACGAATCGACGGTCGCCTTGACGGCGACCTCGACGCGGGAATGGGCCTTGTCCACCGCGAGGGTGCGTTCGGCGGCCAGGCCGGGGGTAAGGACGGCCAGACCGCCCAGGATTGCGAGCAACGCTTTCATCCTCCCCACCCTACGGGAGGAAGATGAACGCCCCATGAACCGAAGATGAATTCGCATTCATCTTCGGGGCGGGAGCCGCCTCAGGACGCGGGTTCGTCGCGTCGCAGCTTCTCGCGCCAGCCCAGCGCGCCCAGCACCACTACGGTCGCACCGGCGAGGAAGGTGATCGACATTGTCCCGAGCTCCCGCGCCATGCCGAAGCCGAGCGCCGAACCAGCCCAGAGGCTGAGGCCGAAGAGCAACCCGGTTTGCAGGGGCCGGCCGCCTCGGGCCGCGAGATAAAAAAGGGCGGTCGCCGCCACGCCTCCGCCCGCCGCATTGGGGAGCAGGGCAAGCCAGCCACCCGCCCCACCCTGCGCCACCCACCCGCCGCCGATGAGCAGCAAGACGAGCGATGCCAGCACGACGGACGCGCGGATATTGCGGTCGAGCGCAAGGCCCGCCGCGACCGAGGCCGCCAGCGCCACGGCCGCCGCAAAAAGGCCGCCGGCGGGTGACGGTGACGGCAGCAGGGTCACGGTTGCCGCATCGGTCCAGATGAGGGCGACAAACAGCGCCATCCAAGCCGCCATGCCGTCGATCCGGTAATCAAAGGTCCACGACAGCGACGGCTCCTGCGGCGTGAGCCACGGCGTGGCCACGGCCGCGAGGCCGACGAGCACGGTGACAAGCACCACCTGCATGGTGGGCGACGCCGCTGCGACCCACGGCAGGCTGAAAATCGCCTGGGCCAGCCCCAGCCCGAGTCCGACACACAGACCGAGCCGCGGCGTGCCCACCGACCCGCGCAATCCGGCCGCGAGCGCCACAAGCAACCAACCGAGCGTCAGGCCGATGCCGGCAGCGACGAGGAGCAGGACTTCCCAGCGGGTAACCACGAGCGTCAGGACGGCCATCATGGCGCACGCGCGCATCGCCCAGGAGACGATGCGGGAGTAGTGCACCAGCTTGAACCGCCAGCCGCCCAGCAAACCGCCAGCCAGGCCGCCGACCCCGAGCACCGTACGGAGGAAGTTGATCTGCCGCGCCTCGAGGCCGACCGACTCCGCCAGGCGAAGGAACGCGGTCTCCGCGAAAATCAGGTAGTAGGCGTAGCTCGCGGCGATGACGGCCACCGCCACCGGCAGCACGCCCCGGTCCCGCTCGAACTCGGTGGCGTCAGTCCGCACGGTCCACCCCCTTTGCAAGCAACCAGCCCTGAGCCGCCACCAACGCAAGATTGATCGCCGCCACGAACAGCCAGGGCGCCGCAAGCGCGCCGCGCCCGACCGCCAGCGACACAAAGACGCCCGTGCCAAGTCGGAAGGGCAGCGTGAGCGACAACACCGCGCGCAACGCGCCGGGCGCGCGAGTCTGTCCGCCCAGGAGGTACGCTGCGCCCAAGGCCGCCGCGTAGAGCCCCACCCAGCGCAGGTAGACGGCCCCGTCCCCCTGCGGCACCGCCAGGCCCACCAGCGGCAGCACTGCGCCGGGAACTGCGACGAGGGCGAGTCCCGCGGTGACATCACCCGCGCCGGTGGCAAGCACCAGCCAGCGGGCATAGGTCGGGAGCGCGGCGTGCGTCATGAGGGCCGCCATGGTTGGACGGAACAGGCCTTGCGCAAGCCAACACGCAGGGCACGCTCAGCGCCGTGCTTCGCGCCGCTCGCGCAGCCAACGTTTGAAATCGAAACTGACCTTCACGCGGGCCGAGACCCCGAAATCCGTGCCCTCCGGTCCATGTTCCCCGCGCAGGCCGAGACCGAGGAACCACTCGGCCTTCGAATCGAACGTGTATTTCTGCGGCACGCGCCAGACCACGCCCGGTCGCACCGTGATCAACTCTTCGTCGATGTCGCCAAACGCCCGCGTGGTGGAGAGCGCGGTCTCAAACGTGTAGGTGAACGGAAAACGCTGCCAGACCACACCGGTGGTGAAAGTGAGCGTGTCGTCGTTGAGCTCGTTGCGCACCATGTCGCCGCGGATGTGGGTCGGATTGATCAGGTCCGCCGCGAGGCCCCAGAAGAAGCGGGCACCCGGATAGCCCGCGATCGGACGCGCAAAGGTGACGAAGGGCACGACATGCTGCAGCCCGTCGGTGATCTCCGGCGGAGGATTGTTGAGCGGGCGCAGGTACTCGATGCCCGTGGCCGTATCCCAGTGACCGAAGAGCGGGCGGGCCAGGTGGTACTTGCTGGTGAAGCGCATCCCGGCCACGCCGGAGTCATCGAAGAACGACCGGTCCTTCAGCCCGTGGGCAAAATAGGTCTGCGCCTCGCCGCTGATTTCCCACCGCTCGCTCAAACCGTAGCGCAGGCCGATTGGCGCGCGCAGGTAGTCGCGCTTGGTCAGGTCGCCGAAATTGGGGCGCAGCGTGAGCTTGAGCGCGTACTTCCCTTCGGTGAACGGCAGCAGGCTCTGGAAGATCCCGGGCAGGCGCAGATCGTCGTCCGGCTGGGCCGGTTTGTCGGGCGCCGTCGCCGCACGGGCGCAGGCGGCGGCAAGGAGGAACGCGATCAGGAGGTGGCGAAGGGTCACAGGCAAGACGGGTGGGATAACGTAGGAGCTGCACCGAAAGCGCAACTCCGGCGCGTTGGGGTTTTTGCCCGATGCAGGCGGCGCCGCACCAAGGAGTGCACCCAGCCTGGAAAGGTTCCGTAAAAAAGGCAGGCCGGACACGCGCGGAGGCCGGAATTTTTTGTGTTCATCCGGGGCCGCACCCGCCAAGAACCTCCCCATGCCCGAGCCCAAGCCCTTCACCTTCATCTGCGGTGCCGACGACTTCCTCGTCGGACGCCTCGGCAAGGATCGTTGGGCGGCGTTGTCCGCCGAGGTCCCCGACGAGTTCTCGCGCGAGGTGATCAGCGGCTTTGCGGGCAACGTCGGCGAGGTCGAGCAGGCGATCAACCGGTTCCGCGAGAGCGTACAGACCGTGTCGATGTTCGGCGGCCGCCGCGCGGTCTGGCTCAAGGACGTCAACTTCCTCGCCGACAGCGTGACCGGCCGGGCCGAGAGCACGTTGAAGCTCGTCGAGGATTTGCAGGAGCTGCTCGCCTCGCTCAATCCCGCGGATGTCGCGGTGCTGATCACGGCCTCGCCCGTGGACCGCCGGCGCGCCTTCCCGAAATGGTGCGAGAAGCAGGCCGATTTCGCCCTCGCCGGCGGCGACGGCGACAACGCCGCGGAGGCGCTCTCGGGCGTCGTGCTCGCCGAGGCGAAGGCGCTCGGCGTGACCCTGTCGGCCGATGCGCTCGCCCTGCTCCTCGCCAAGGTCGGGCCCAACACGCGGTTGCTGATCGAGGAGGTGAACAAGCTCGCGACCTACGCCGACACCGGCACCCGCATCGAGGAGGCGCTCGTTGCCGAGCTCACGCCCAACGTGGCCGAGGGCGATTTCTTCGAGGCAGCCGAGGCCTTCTTCAGCGGCGACCTCCCGTGGACACTCGCCGCCCTCCATCGCCATTTCTTTGCCGGTGGCGACGCCCGGCCGATCATCAGCGCGTTGCAAAATCGCAACCGTATCCTGCTCCAGGTGCGCGCTCTGCTCGACGCCGGCGAGGTCCGTCTCGGTCCGCGCGGCCTCGACGGCTTGCCCAAGGCCCAGGCCGCCTACGGCCGCCACTTTGTTGGCGCGACCGAGAAGAGCTCGTTCAACCTCTTCACCCAGAACGCCTGGTACGTGGGCAAGCTCGCCGGGGGCGCGCGTCTGCCGTCGCTGCGGCGCCTGATCGACAACCAGCAGGAGTTCATCGTCGCCTTCGAAGGCATCGTGCAACGCCCGAACGAACAGGAAGAAGTGCTGCGCGAAATGGCCGTGCGCTGCCTCGCCGCCTGATCCGGAACCTGTTGGCATGGCGCACCTCGGCGGCCTGCCTGCTCGGGTGAAGGCGGGACGGCTTTTCGTTGGACGCCCCCCGACCCTCCCCTTCATCGTCCGGATTCGATGTCCTCCGCCGTCCCGAACGTCCTCGCTGAACGCTACGCTTCCCCGTTGATCAAGGAGATCTGGTCGCCTGCCGGCCGCATTGCCTTGGAGCGCGATTATTGGATCGCCGTGATGAAGGCCCAACGCGACCTCGGCGTGGCCATTCCCGCCGCTGCCATCGCCGACTACGAGAAGGTCAAGGCGCGGATCGACCTCGCCAGCATCGACGCGCGCGAACGCGTGACGTTGCACGACGTGAAGGCACGCATCGAGGAGTTCAACGCCCTCGCCGGACGCGAGTCCATCCACCTCGGCCTCACCAGCCGCGACCTGACGGAGAACGTTGAGCAGCTCCAGATCCACCGTTCGCTCGGCGTCGTCCGGATGAAGACCGCCGCCGCCCTGCTCGCCCTCGCGAAGCAGGCCCGCGCCCACCGCAACCTGCTGCTCACCGGCCGCACCCACAATGTGCCGGCGCAGCCCACCACGCTCGGCAAACGGCTGGCCATGTTCGGCCAGGAGCTGCTCGCCGCCTACACCCGGCTCGACGAACTCTTCACGCGCTATCCCGTGCGCGGGCTGAAGGGCGCAGTCGGGACGCAGTTGGACCAGCTCACCTTGCTGGGCGGGAACGCGGCGAAGGTGGCCCGCCTCGAAGCCCGCATCCTCAAGCATCTCGGCTTCAACGTGTCGTTCTTCGCCGTCGGCCAGGTCTATCCGCGCTCCCTCGACTTCGAGGCCGTCAGCGCGCTGCATCAGGTCGGCGCCGCCGCCGCGAGTTTTGCCACCACCCTCCGGCTCATGGCCGGACAGGGTCTGCTCACCGAAGGCTTTCAGAAGGGCCAGGTCGGTTCGTCGGCCATGCCGCACAAGGTCAATGCCCGCAATTGCGAGCGGATCTGCGGCTTCTCCACCATCCTTTCGGGTTACGTCACCATGACCGGCGCGCTCGCCGGCCACCAGTGGAACGAAGGCGACGTCTCCTGCTCCGTCGTCCGCCGGGTCGCACTGCCGGACGCCTTCTACGCCATCGACGGCCTGCTCGAAACGTTCCTGACCGTGCTGCGGCAGATGAATGTCTTCACCGCCGTCATTGCCGCCGAGAACGCGCGCAACCTGCCTTTCCTCGCGACCACGACGATCCTGATGGAGGCGGTCAAGTCCGGCGCCGGCCGCGAAACCGCGCACGCCGCCATCAAGGAGCATGCCCTCGCCGCCGCCGCGGCGATTCGCGACGGCGCTGATCCCGACCTCGTTAACCGGCTCGCCGGCGATGCCCGCCTCGGCCTCACGGCCGCCCGTCTGAATGCCATCCTTGCCGACGCCAAGCGCTTCGTCGGCGCCGCCCCGCAGCAGGTCGACACCTTCGTCCGCACGGTGGCTCCGCTCGCCCGCAAGGTGCCCGGCGCCGCCGCCTACGAGCCGGGCAAGTTGCTGTAAGCACAGATCCGGCCTGGTACGCCATGGGTTCCGCCCCCCGCTTTCCGGTCTCGGATCACTGCGACGGACGGCGGTTCTTCAATCCGCGGTACCACGTCAACCGCTCCTGGTTCGAGGTCCTGCGCTGGAAACTCACCACCCGGCCCGCCTCCTGGCCCGCCCGGGTGGACATCGTGCCGCAACCTCCGCCGGCCACGCCCAGCGGCGACGGCGCGGTCGTCACGTGGGTCAATCACGCCACCTTCCTGCTCCAGACGCGGGCGGGTGCCGTGCTCTTCGATCCTGTGTGGGCGGAACGGGCCGGCCCGTTTGGCTGGTTCGGGCCGCGCCGTGTGCACGCTCCGGGAGTCCGCCTCGAGGACTTGCCCGCCCTGCGCGCCATTTTGCTCAGTCACGACCACTACGATCACTGCGATCTGCCAACGTTGCGCATCCTCGCCGCACGCCATCCGGACGCCGTGCTCGTCGCGCCCCTCGGCCACGCCCGCCTCGGCCGGCGCGCCGGATTCGCCACGAACCGGATCAAGGAGCTCGACTGGTGGGACTCGTATTCGATCGATGGTGACGCCTGGACCATCCGCCTGACCCCGGCCCGCCACTGGAGCAACCGCCTGCACGGGCTGCGCAACCGGCGCCTCTGGGGCGGATTCTCCGTCCGCAGCGGCAGCCGGCACGTGCTCTTCGCCGGCGACACCGGCCACGATGACGTCATGTTCGCCGAGATCCGGCAGCGGTGCGGTCCGCCCGATCTTGCCCTGCTGCCCATCGGCGCCTACGAGCCGCGGTGGTTCATGGCGGCCCAGCACTGCAACCCGGCGGAAGCCGTTCGCCTACACGACGATCTCGGCGCCCGCCTCAGCCTCGGCATGCACTGGGGCACCTTCCCGCTCACCGACGAGGCCCGCGACGAACCGTTGCAGGCGTTGCAGACGGCGCTGCGCGCCACCGGCCGTTCTGTGGAGACGTTTCGTACGCTCGCTCCCGGGGCGTCGCTCGTTATCTGACGGGCCGGGCGGCGACACACTTGCCAGACCGGCGCCTGCGGCGTTGGCTTCCGGGTACCCCGCCCATGACCCCGCTCCGCTTCTTCGCCCTGCCCGGCGCCTTGCTGGGCGCCTCCATCCTGTCCGCCTCCGCCCCGCTGCAGTTCGAGAAGGTCGTGCTCAACGACCAGTACCTCGCCGACGGCATCTCCGCCGGTGATTTCAACCGCGATGGCCACATGGATATCGTCTGCGGGCCTTACTGGTATGAAGGCCCGGGCTTTGTCCGCCGGCACGAGTTCTATCCCATGGTGCCGCAGGAACTGGAGAAGCACCCAACCGACAGCCTCTTTTCCTTCGTGCATGATTTCAACCGCGACGGCTGGCCTGATATCCTGGTGTGCGGCCGGGTGAAGCACCACGAAGCCTTTTGGTATGAGAACCCGCGCGGAGACGGAGGACTCTGGAAGAAGCACTTTGTCACCCACCGCGTCTACGGCGAATCACCCGAGTTGGTGAAACCCTACGGCGACGGCGAAGTGGGACTCCTTTCGCATTGGGAGGGACGCTGGGGCTGGTGGCGTCCGGACCCCGCCGACCCCACGAAACCGTGGACGTTTCAAGGCGTGACGGAGGTCGCGACGTGGGCGGAGTACTATCACGGCAGCGGCCTCGGTGACGTGAACGGCGACGGACGGCCCGACCTGGTGTTGAACGACGGCTGGTGGGAGCAACCCGCCGATCGCACCCAGCCGTGGACCGCCCACCGGTTCCGATTCGGAGCACGCGGCGGTGCGCACATCCTCGTGGACGACGTGAACGGTGACGGACGCAACGACATCATCACTGCGCTCGATGCCCATCGGTGGGGCCTCTCTTGGTTCGAGAATGTGAAAGCGGACGACGGGGGCATCACCTTCCGGGAGCATCGCATCATGGGCGACCGCACGGAGGAGCCGAGGTTTGGCGTGGCCTTTTCCCAACCGCACGCGCTGGCGCTTGCCGATCTCGATGGCGACGGCCTCAACGACATCGTCACGGGCAAACGCCGTTGGGCCCACGGACCGACGGGGGACGTGGAACCGATGGCGGCACCGGTCAACTACTGGTTCCGACTCCAACGCGATCCGGTCCAAGGTGCGTCCTATACTCCGATCCTGATCGACGACGCCTCGGGGCTGGGCACCCAGCTCACGGTGGCCGATGTGAACGGTGACGGCACCCCGGACGTGCTCACCGCCTCGAAACTGGGTGCGTTCCTCTTCCTGGCCCGAAAACGTTAGGGAGTCGGCGCTCCGAACTTCGCCCGGATGTAGGCGAGCGCAGCCCGGCGCTGGCCAGGGCCGATGAACGCGCCAAAGGCCGGCATGCCCTTCGCCTCGTTGCCCCGCGCGATCACCGCCAGGAGCTCCTCATCCGTTTTTGCGAGCCGCGTCGGATCGTCCACAAAATTGGCCGCGCCGCCGGGCAGGCCGCGACCATCGGCCTGATGACAGGCGAGGCAGTAAAGTTTGTACACGGTTTCCCCCGCGGCCACGAGCGCTTCGCCCGTCAACCGGCCGCCTTGCATGTCCTTCACGTTGGCCGCCCCTTCGTCGGGCCGAGGCAGGCGGGTCGTCCCGCCGACCGCCACCTCCCCCGAGTGGAGACGGTTCGCGGTGTAGTAGGCCAGCGGATTGGCCAGCGGCGCCCCCATCGCGGTACGCAAGGCGGGCACGGAAAGCTCGTACACGAAACCCACCGCCAATTCCGAGAGTGTGAGCACGGCCTCGCGACCACCGGCCGCCAGCTCGACGGCCTGTACCGACACCGGGGCCTCATCCACCCAGGGCGAACCGTAGTCGGAATGATAGTACAGGCGAAACCGGGTGAATTGGAAGTTCGCCGCCGTCAGGGTGGCGGGATCCATGGGCTCGGTGAAACGCACGCGAAACCCGTTTTGCGTCAGCGTCACGTCGTTCATCTCGGGCGCGGCGATACCATCCCAGCTGATGCGCTGCAGCCCATCGCTGCCGCCGCCCCAGCCCCCCGTCTGCCCGGTGTAGAGACTGCCATCGGGAGCGAAGGCCAGCCGGGTATTCCCTGCCGCCAGCCGCACCCCTGTAACCGTGCCCGGCAGATCGGCCCGCCCCAAAAACGGATACACGGCCCCCTGCCATGCTCCGGCCACCTGCTCGAGGCTGACCCGGAGGATCATGCTGGAAAAATCTCCCACAAAAACCTGGCCCGAGAACGGACCGAAGCGGCCACCGGTCTGGTCCCACACCGGTTCGCCTGCCGACACCCCGGCCGGTCCGTGCGGAAAGACCACGGCCGGTGCCTTATACCGGCGCCAGAGCGCTTCGGCGGTCAGCGCGCTCGGATCGTAGGCGGGCCCCCATTTCAATCCGGCCGGATGTCCGAGAAAATCGCCTTCCTCGACATGGATGAGGCCGCAGGTGGGCTTCCAGTCGCCCTGATTGTCCGTGACGAAGAATGCTCCGTCGGGGCTGAGCCCGATCCCGTTGGGCTGCCGCAGGCCGGCGGCCAGCGGTACGAGCCGGCCCTCGGCCGTGATCTTCACCGCCCAGCCCCGCCACGGTACGGGCGCGTGATGGGCCGTGCGCACCAGCGGGTCGGCGGTGTCGATTCGTCCCCGGACATCGGACGGCTGAAGCGCATCGCGTTCGCCACCCGAGGCCAGGGACAACGCTCCGAGGTATTCCCCTGCCGCCGTACGGCGCAGTCCGAAGAAGAGCTCGTGGTAATTCTGGGTGACGCCCCAGTCGTCATTGAGCACGGTGAAGGTGTCGGCTTCCCCGTCGGCGTTCGTGTCCACGAGCCGCAACAGCTCGGGCTTGTGGGCCACCACCACGGCCGTGTCTGATTCGGCATGCACGCCCAGCGGTTCGTTGAGCCCCCAGGCAAAGCGTCGCCACTGCCCGGTGCTCGCGTCACGCCGCCACACCTCGCCCATCCGGGTTGTCACCACCAGCGAGCCCTGCGGCGCAAACGCGACGCCCGAAACGCCGCCGCGCATTTCCGGAGGGTACGGCACCGATTCAACATGGTAGGCGCCAGAGGCCGCCAAGGCGGTGATCAGCGCGAAAACGGTCGTGCCCGAACGCAAGATCACAGGTTGCGCTCCCATATCAGGTCGACGGTGACATCGCCGCCGGTCCCTCCGTCGAATCGAAGGCCATCGGCCGTCGGCGTCGCACCCGGTGCAACCACGGACGCGCCATCGCGGGTGGCGGTGACATACCAAAGCGGACCGGCCGACACCGGATACCGAAAACGTCGGGTTAATCCATCCCCGCCCGGACGCGGTCGGATCTCTTCGCGCACCTCCACACCGTCGATCAGGTAACTGAACTCGATTCGGTCCGGGCCGAGGGTGTAGCCCCGAAAGCGAACCTCGGGACTGCGCCGGGGATCGCCCAGCCGAATCGGCGCGTCACCGGATTCGCGATACACGACTCGACCGAGCGGCTCTGCCGCCTTGATCACCTTGCCGAGACCCGGACGGATCGGGCTCACATCGATGTAGCCGGTCCATGCATACTTCAGACCGCCACGGACCGGGTCGTAACAGACGCTCAGCCCGCCGGAGAAACCGACGACCAAGGCGTTCGGACGGGAATCCGGAAAAAACCCTCGCTCCACCCGGGGCAGGGACTGGGCGCAGACCGAGGAAGCTACCGATGCGCCAAGCACCCCGCACAGGAAAGCCATGAGCGAAACATCACAACAGGCGCCGAACCGCCGTCGCCAAGGGGTTGGGGCAGGCAACATCGACCCAGCAGCAAAGGCATGGGAGCAAAAAAAGCGAGCCCTTGAGCCTCGACCTGACCCGTACGCCCGGTTCAGCGACCCAGGTGACGATCCGGCTGCGAGCTTCCGCCTGAAGCGGTCGGAAGGATGACGAACCCCTTCTGGGCATCCTCAAAACCATCCACGCTGCATCCACGCACCGCGGCGACGAATGCGGCCGCGACGAGCACGTAGACGAGGGATAGGAAGAGGGCGGTCACCATTGCAGGCTTACCCTACCGCACTTTGGCTCGTTTCGACATAGGGTGAATACCTCGGTCAGGCCGGGATGCATCACCCAAACGATCAGGAACTGCGCAAATGGACTTCGTTGGCGGATGCCCCCAGCCACGCGGGGCGAACGCCCTCCGACTGGGTGGTCAGCACCGGCGCTTTTTCAACCGCCGGGGGGCGAGCCGTCATGACAAAGCCCTCTTCCTCGGTTTCATAGCCCTCGGGCGCGTGGGATTTCATCCAGCGGAGAAACACAGACGCAGCCACCACGTAGCATAGAGCAAGGACGAGGATCGTGGTCATGGACGTACAATACACCCCGTTGCGTTGGGCAAGAATAGGGTATTTCCCGCTTGTATTGGGAGGAGGCACCCCAGCGTCCCGGGCCGGCACCGGTCACCAGTCAGGGCCAAAATGGACGTGGTTCATGGGTAAACCGCTCGTGAAAGCCATGATCGGAAACGCAAAAAGCTTCCAAGCCCGGTCAGCACGCCTAGCGTGCCCCCACCAGCGTGCATGAAGCTTTCGGTCGTCATCCCCTGTTTCAACGAACTAGGCACCATCCGCGGCATTGTTGATCGAGTGCGGGCGGCACCCGTCGCACACAAGGAGATCATTGTCGTGGACGACTGTTCGCGGGACGGGACACGGGACCTGCTTCGCGCCGAGATTGAACCCTTGGTCGACAAAGTGCTGTACCACGACGTGAACCAAGGGAAAGGGGCCGCGTTGCGCACGGGATTTGCCGCCGCCACGGGCGACGTCGTCGTGGTTCAGGACGCCGATTTGGAGTACGACCCGAACGAGTATCCGCGCCTGCTCCGGCCGATCGAGGACGGCAAGGCGGACGTGGTCTTCGGCTCGCGCTTCGCCGGCGGTGACGCCCATCGCGTGGTCTATTTCTGGCACATGGTCGGCAACAAGTTCCTCACGTTGCTCTCGAACATGGCGACGAACCTCAATCTGACCGACATGGAGACGTGTTATAAAGTCTTCCGTCGCGACGTGCTGCAGAAAATCAAGATCGAGGAAAACCGCTTCGGCTTCGAGCCCGAGATCACGGCCAAAGTCGCCAAGCTCGACTGCGTCATCTACGAAGTCGGCATCTCGTATTACGGCCGCACCTACAAAGAGGGCAAAAAGATCGGCTGGAAGGACGGCTTCCGGGCGGTCTATGCGATCGTGAAGTACAATCTCTTCCGCTGAAAGGCACGTGTGCATCAGGCGGCGCAATCTTGGCTCGTCCTGCTTCGCCAATCTGTACCCGGGTACAGCCGGACGGCCGGCGGACCTCCGTCAACGCGAAGCGGCGTCAGTGCCGTCCTTTCCCTACGTTAGATATGGAGCCCACCGCTCCTACGCTGGAGGCCTTGATCAAGCTGCCCCTCGCGGTGTTGGCGTTTGCCCTGCCCGGCTTTCTGTTCAGCCGCTTGTTTCCCTGCGGACTGACCGCACTGACCACCTTCGTTGGATCCTGCCTGATTCTCTTTCAGGTCATACTCGTGCTCACGCTTGGTAACCTGCCGCTCCATACCGGTTCGGTGGGCCTACCGCTGGCGGTCGTCAGCCTGCTCCTGGTGGCATGGCGTCGATGCAACTCTCACCACGGAAGGACCCGCTTGCCACCAGCACCGGCGGCATCAACGACGTGGTGGATGGGGTGGGGCCTCGGCGCGGTTGGCCTGGGAGTGATCGCGATCAAGGCGGTGGTCGATCCGCTCTCCGGTTTCGACAACGGCTTCCGCTGGGACTACCTCGCGCGCCTGATGGTGGCCCGGCAGTCCCTCGCAGGCTACCCGCCGGTTTCGGCAGACGATTTCGAATACTACGCATGGTGCGACGCCATCCCACCCCTGGTTGCGTCGCTCAATTTTTGGATCTACACCACCACCGGTTCCATTGCTCCCACGCTTGTGGGCATACGTCTGATCGCCGAGGGCATCGTGATCGGCCTCACCGCCGAGCGTCTCAGTCGCCTCTATTGGGGAGACCAAGTAGGAGGCGCTCCCGTTGCCGTTCTGGCTTCAAGCGCCCTCGTGCTGTGGACGGTGAGTCTCGGTCAGGAAACCGGCCTGACCACGATCAGCCTGCTCGGCATGCTCACGTTCCTTGAGGTGCATGCCCGGACCAACGACCGGGGCAGCCTTGTGTGGGCCGCGGCTTGCGCGGCCTTGGGTGGTCTCGCTCGCGAGTATGGGCTGGCGTTTGCGTTGCTGGGCCTGGCGGTGCTTGCAGTACGCCGCACCCCCGTACGTCGCCTTGGACTGTTCACCGGTGTGGTGGCGCTGATGGTGGCTCCTTGGTACATCCGGACCTGGGTGCTGACGGGCAACCCGCTCTTCCCGATGACGCTGGGCGGGCTTTTCCCGGGCAATCCCCAGCACGATGCGGTCATGGCCGAGATCGCCCGGGCATGGTCCTTTCGCCTGCATGGCGAGCGTTTTGCCTCGTTCATCGCCCTCTTGATCGGTGCGACCGTGCTTGCACCCGTCATACTTGGATTCACAGGAGCTTTCCGCCTTGGCACGCGAGCGTGGCCCGTGCTTGCCGGCATCGCTTTGGTCGTCGTGCTTTGGCTCTGGTCCATCCCCTACACCGCCGGAGGCTGGATGTACTCAGCCCGAGTGCTTCTGCCTGCCATCGCCCTGCTTGCCGCACTCTCCGGTTGGATCGCGACATCCAATTCAGCGCTGAAATACGCTCTCTCCGCCTTCCTGATGGTGATGGCATTGGATGCGAGCCGGCGCGCTTGGTTTCTGCCCATGCAGTCGCTGCTGAGTCCGACCGAAACCACGCCCCAACGCTGGCGCGAGAATCGCGAGATTCTTGACCAAATCAGCGCCCACCCCATTTGGCGGGCTTTGGTGGAATCGGCGCAAGGCGGCGGTATCGTCGTAGATCACCCCGCAAATCATGCCCTCATCACGTTGCGGGGCGGTCGGGCGGTGCCCATCTTCAGCCCGGCCCTGCAGCCCACCTTCGACCGGAGAAATTCCTTCGATGCGGCGCTCGGCACCCTTCGCGCTGACAACATCCGCCTGATCGCACTGCCCTGGACGCAGCCCGGGAGCACTACGCCGCTCCTCGGCCATCCTTTCTGGGATCGCCTGCACAACGGTTTCCGCCCCAACGCCGTCATCGCGGAGCTCGCGATCTTCGACCTCGAGCACCTCCAGCCCGCACCCGCCCGATGACCATGTACCGCCTCGCATTTCTCCTCATCGCCGGCTTGGTCGGAATGCGTTACTATTCGGCGTGGTGCGCCTTTCCTCTCTCCGACTGGAATGCCCTGCGCCTCACCCCGAGCTTCATGCTGCGCTTCGGGCCTACGCCGTATCCGGGTCTTGAAGACGGCCCGGTGACCACCTGGATCTACGGTCCGGTTCCCCTGATCTTGAACCTTCCTGCCACGCTGGCCGCGAGCCCGGCCGGAGCGCTTCTCGTCGCCGCCGCCATCAATCTCTGCCTGATCATTGTGCCCGTGCTGATCTGCCTGCGCCCGGTCATCGCAGGAGACCACCGGCTTGGGCCGGGGGCCTGGGCGGCCTTGCTGTGCCTCGCATTGTGGCCCAACAATCACCTGCACTACCTGCAGGCAGACAATCTTGCGGTCGCCGCCGGCCTGGTCGCCAACGCATGGTTAATGCAGTCCGGCGGAACAAAACTGCCTGCACTGATTGGCGCCGCGGCCGCCACGGCGCTCGCGGTTTGGTCCAAACAAACCTCGATCGGACTGGTCGCTGCGCAATTGGTGTGGCTTGCCTGGCGCACAGGGCCGTCCAACGCCGTGCGGTATGGTACCCTCTGCTTCGCCATCGGGGTTGCCCTTGCCGGATTGTTCATCGCCCGATTCGGCTTGGAACCGCTCTGGCTCAATCTGGTGACGTTGCCCGGGCGCCTGCCCTTCTGGCCAACGCCGCTGGACCGGGCAGCCGGCCTCGCTCCCCACTTGATCGGTCTTGTGCTGCTTCCCGCCGTAGCACTGATTGGCTGGCACAAAGCCATCTTCCGCCGCCACTCGCCGTGGCTACTCCCCGCCTTAACCTGGCTTTTCTTGATCCCTGCCGGCCTGCTCTCCGCCTTCAAGGTGGGGGGAACCGCCAACTCGCTTTCCAGCGCGCTTTACCTGTTGCCCGCCGGGGCCTTGGTCCTGGCAAATTGGATGGAAGCTGGCCGATTCAGGAGGATTGCTCCCGCCGCCGCGGCCGCGTTCGTGCTCACCCTCCAAATGGTCCAGAATCCGGTGATCGCATTCAAACCGCTCGTCGCTCACCTTGATCGGGCATCGTTCCTCGCCCGCGAGTTTCCCGGCCAGATCTATTTTCCCTGGAATCCCCTGATCACGTTCTACAGCGAACAGCGCATTTACCACGCAGAGGACGGTCTCTACGTCCGGCTCCTCGGCGGACAGCCGGTGTCGGATGACAACCTACGCAAAGAGCTGCCTCCTCGATGGTGCGTGACGGTCTTCCGCCGGGCAGACACCGGATGGGGTATCATAGAGCGGCTCTATCCGCCCAACACCCAACGGGCAGAATTCGCGGAATGGACGCTCTATTCGTGGGCGCCACCGCCGTGAACGTTTGAAGTTTGCGCCTTGCCGTCTATCCCGCCATCCCGTCTTCACGCTCCCACCGCCGATGCCGTCCATCGCCCTCGTCATTCCGATCTACAATGAGGAGCCCGTCCTGCCCCAGCTGCTTGAACGCCTGCAGGCGGTGTTCGACCGGCACCCGGACTTCGCGTGGAGCGTCCGCTTCGTCAACGACGGCAGTCGCGACCGCTCCGTCGACCTGTTGTTTGCCCAGGCCAAGCGTGACCCGCGGTTCAAGGTCGTCGATCTTTCGCGCAACTTTGGCCATCAGGCCGCGCTGACCGCGGGCCTCGCCCACGCGGGTGATGCGGATGCCGTGGTGACGATGGATGCCGACCTGCAGGACCCTCCTGAGCTTATTCCGGATCTGGTGCGCGCGTGGCAGGAGGGCGCGGATGTCGTGCTCGCCGTCCGCCGCTCGCGCGAGGAGAAGGGACTGCGCCGGCTTGGTTTCGATTTCTTCCACCGCGTGTTTCAAAAGCTGACCGATTTCCCGATCGAGGCGAACACCGGAACTTACGGGTTGCTCAGCCGCCAGGCCGTGGCGGCGTTCAACGACCTGCCCGAGAAACACCGCTTCTTTCCCGGGCTTCGCGCCTGGGTCGGTTTCAAGCAGGCCGAGGTGATCTATGATCGCAAGGACCGGGCGGCCGGCCAGCCGGGGCAGACCTTCCGGCGGCTGGTGCGTTACGCACTCGACGGCATTTTCAGTTTTTCCCGACTGCCCCTGCGCATGCTGACGCTTGCAGGACTCGCGATCGCCTTTTTCGGATTTGCGATCGGCACCTTCTTCGTCGTGCGACGCCTGTTGGGTTTTGAGATCGCGCAGACCGGCTTCACCACGCTGGTCACATTGGTGCTCTTCCTTGGCGGCATCCAACTGATCGGCATCGGCGTGCTCGGCGAATACCTCGGCCGGGTGTACGACGAGGTGAAACGACGCCCGAACTACATCGTGAAGCGCAAGGCTGGTTTTGACTAAGTCCGGGTTGAAGCTCGTCACGTTCGTGGGCCTCGCGATGGCGCTGGGCGCAGCCGGCTACTGGCTGCAATTCACGACGTTCATGATCTACGACGACGAGGGCTACGTGCTGCTCTCGTTGAAGAACTATTCAAACGAAGGCGGGCTCTACGATCGGGTCTACACCCAGTATGGACCATTCCCCTACGTCTGGTGGGACGCCTGGCATCGTCTCACCGGACTCGCCTTTGACAACGTTACCGGACGCTGGATGAGCCTTGTCTCATGGCTGGGCGTGGCGCTGAGCTGCGCTGGCATGGTGTGGCGGACCACCGGTTCAACCCTGTGGAGCACCTTCGCCCTCACCGGAACGTTTTCCTACCTCTGGATCATGATCAACGAGCCGGCGCATCCGGGAGGGTTGCTTGCCCTCCTGATTGCCGTGGGCACGTGGCTGGGGGCCGAAGCCTGGCGCAGCGGACAGACCGATCGCTTTGCCGCGATCGGCGCCGTGATCGGCGCCGCCCTGCTCCTGACCAAGATCAATGTCGGGGTGTTTTATGCCGGAGCGGTGTTCACCTGGCTGGCGCTCAACGGACGCTCCGCTGCACCCACCCGCGTCCTCACTTGGCTAGTCGCGCTGGGCTGCACGGTACTGCCCTTTCTCTTGATGCGGTCCCTGTTCGATGCGCCCTGGGTGCGACTCTTTGCCCTGCTTTTCACCGGATCGGCGCTCGGACTTCTAATGACCGTCCGCACCGCCGCGCAGCCCTTGGTCACAATGCACACCTGGGTGCTCTGGGCAGGCATGACCCTGCTGTTCGTCGGATCGATCTGCACCGTAGTGATCGCCCGGGGTACGAGCCTATCCGCCCTGCTGGCTGGGGTCCTGCTCGATCCACTCAAGCACCCCGGGGTCTATTTCTTCGCGATGAATTGGCGAACGGGCAGCGGTGTGCTGGCCTTGGTGAGCCTCGCCGGTGCGCTCCTCTGGTCGCGCGTCGCCGCCCGACCGCCCGGGCCGATATGGATGACGCTCATCGCCGGCGCACGGGTGGTGATTGCAGCCGTTTTCTGCGGTACCCTGCTCCAGATCATTCCGACCAGTCAGGCCGGATGGGGCATGAGCTACGGCCTCTCGCTCGCATGGTTGATGGTGGTTCCGCTCGGCGAGAATCGAGCGGCGGCGCAGACTCGCGCGTGGGTGGCCCTCGTTTTGGTGTTTCAATTTCTGCATGCGTATCCCGTCGCCGGGAGCCAGCTCAACTGGGGCACCTTCCTATGGGTGACCTTGTTGGCTCTGGGCCTGCACGATGCCGCTCCCGTGCTGGTACGGCAGTTGACTCCCATCGCCGCGCACCGTTGGCGTCTCGCCGGAGCTGCGGCGATCACCGGCGTGACGCTATTCTGCTCGGCGCGCTTCATTTCCCTGGGATGGACCCGGTACTTCGAAAGCGAACCTCTCGGCCTCCACGGCGCGGAGACCCTGCGGCTTCCGCACGATATCACCCACGCGCTGCGCACGGTGGACGAGAACCTTGCCTTGCATGGCGACGTGCTGTTCAGCCTGCCCGGACAATTCAGCGCCAACCTCCGCACCGGGCTGCCGACTCCCACCCCAGTTAACGTCACCCACTGGTTCTCCCTGCTCGGCGAGACACAGCAGCAGGCGATCGTCTCCCGCCTCGAACAGGCGTCCCGTCCGGTCCTGCTCGTGCAGCGCGAGTCCCTCGATTATCTGGCCGAGCACGGATTCACCGTGGGCGGCCCCCTGCATCGTTGGTTGATGGCTACGTTCGAACGGGCGTTTGCAGTCGATGGCTATGAGCTGTGGGTCCGCCGCGGGCGCACGATCGCCCCGGTTAACACCGCCCGGCTCTCCCTCGTCGACGATGACTTGGCGCGCCCGGTGCTGACCCTGCATCGACAGGCCACGGCGCAGGCCGTCGCCCGGATCGAGCTCTGTGATGTCTCGCGCCCAGAGACACCCTTGGTGATGCTCGACGGTACCAACACCTCGCTCACCGTGACCCCCGTGGGCCTCGATGGCTTGCCTACCGGGCCGACCCACCGGACGGCATTTCCGTTCGCCCTCGACGGATTGTCGCGGATTGAGGTGCACCTTCCGTCCATCCAGGTGTACGGCGGATGGTCGCGCCTGCTGCTGAGGCTGCGCGCGGAAAACGGAGCCGACCTGGGCTATGCCCGGGTGATTCCGTGATCAGCGCCGGCGGGCGACCAGGATCAGGCTCACGCCAAATGGAAACGGCAGTTTCATCAGCCCGCAGCCGACAAAGATCCGGCGGAGGACCGAATTTAGCCACGGCGCGGGCTCGCGGTCCTCGCTGCGCGGCGCGCCGTCGCGGGCTGGAAACCAGCGCCGCCATCTCCGGATCAACCACACCGCGGGATAAACCAGCACGTTGGTGTAGTTGACGTGAAGCACCTCCCATTCGCGTTCAGGGAACAACGCCCGCAATTGCGGACGTGCGTAACGCCGGAAGTGATGCAATACGACATCCCAGTCGCTCCACAGGGCCATGCTGGCGGGAACCGTCACCACCGCGATACCGCCCGGCTTGAGCAGGCGATGAAAGCCGCGCACCACTGCGGAGTCGTCCGGCACATGCTCCAAAACGTCGAGGGCCGTGACGAACTCGAGCGAGCCGTCGGGCAGCGGGACCTGGTCCCCGGCCAGGCTCAGAATCTGGTCGGGGCGAAACCGCGCCCGGAGCAGGCGCAACGCCTCCTCGTGGTCGTCGAGCACCATGACGCGGCATTCGGACTCCATTTCCTTGGCGAAAATGCCGGTGCCAGCTCCGCAATCGAGCAGCAGGTCGGATGAGCCGGGACGCCGCACCCGGTGCAGCCACGTGCGCACGAGCTCCCGCTTCCCGGCGTAGTACCAGTGGGTGCGTTCCACGCGGTCGAGGTTCTCGTATTCGGCGGCGTTCATGGTGGCGACACGGCGAGCGTAGCCTCGGAATCGACCCCGAGGCTGTCCACTTCATTGTCGGCGTCTTTGCGCCGAAGGTAAGGGACTTGTTTCCAAAGTCCGAACGCCTCACAGTCGTACCGCTTTCCCGCCATGCTCAATCTTTCGCCGCGCCCCGCTCGTCCCTGGTTGACCGCGGTGGTGGCGGCGCTGCTCGCCGTCCATGCGTGGCTCGCGGTGAGCGCCACGATCAACCTGGGGGTCACCACCGATGAAACCGCGCACTTGACCGGTGGATACAGCTATTGGCATCTGAACGACTACCGCCTGCAACCGGAGAATGGGAACCTGCCTCAGCGCTGGGGGGCCCTGCCGTTGCTCGCCCTGGAGCCACGTCTGGAACCTATCGATGCTCCCGTCGCTTGGGATCGGTCTCACGTCTGGTTGATGGGGCAGTATTTCTTCTTTGAAGCCGGTAACAACACGGAGTTCATGCTGTTGCTGGCGCGGTCAGGCATGGTGCTTTGGAGCGTGGCGACGGGGCTGCTCCTCTTCGGTTGGTCCCGTTCGTTGTGGGGCAACCGTGGCGGGCTGTTGTCACTTGCCCTCTTCGCCTTTAGCCCAACGGCCCTCGCCCACGGCCCCTTGGTGACGTCCGACATGTGCGCGACGTTCTGCCTGCTGGCCGCGACCGGAGCCTGGTGGCGCCTGCTGCAAGCCGTGACGCTCCCGCGCCTGCTTGTTAGTCTTCTGGCCACGGGAGCTGCGACTTTGGCCAAGTTCTCGTTTGTCCTGCTCCTGCCCGTCTTCCTGCTGCTCCTCGCCTGGCGCTGCCTCGCGCCATCGCCTTGGCTGATGGGCAAAGTCGGAGCATGCCGGCAACGGTGGCCCCAAGTCGGGCTTGGGGTGGGTCTGGGCATGGCGCACGCCCTGTTCGCCTGGCTGGTCGTCTGGGCGGCCTTCGGCTTTCGTTACGAGGCGTTCTCCCCGGAGACGCCACCGGCCTCCACGTTCTTTGCCGGATGGGAACGCATTTTGCCCGAAGGCGCCGCATGGACCGGCGCAATCCAGTTCGCGCGCGACACCCGGTTGTTCCCCGAGGCCTTTCTTCAAGGCTTCTCGTTTGTCATGGCGGCGTCCCAGGAGCGCGGCGCCTTTCTTGCCGGCCAGTTCAGCACCACCGGTTGGTGGTGGTTCTTTCCCTACGCTTTTCTGGTCAAGAGCACGCTGGCCGAGCTGTTCGCCACCATCGCCGTGCTGGTTCTCGCCATCGGCCACGCCCGCACGGCCAATCTCTCCCGTTGGGTCGAAGCCCTCCATCGCATTGCGCCGCTGTTGGTCTTTGGCGGCGTGTATGGCGCCGCCTCGATCACGAGCAGCCTCAACATCGGTCACCGGCATATCCTGCCTCTATACCCTATTCTCTTTATCGGCGCCGGAAGCCTTGCCCGCGCCTCCCTGGGCAAACGCGGTACCTGGGCGGCTCTTATCCTCGCGGGGGGATCGTTGGCCGATTCCATCGCCGTTCGGCCTCATTACCTCGCCTTTTTCAATCGGCTCGTCGGCGGACCCTCAGAGGGCTGGCGCCACCTCGTCGACAGCTCGCTCGACTGGGGACAGAACGTGCCTCGACTCGCGGAGTGGCTGCAAGCCCATCACACGTCCGGCGAGCGAACCTATGTGTCGATGTTCGGAAGCGACGATTTTTTCTACCACGGTATCCGTGCAGAGGAGCTCGCTCCATATTTCAGTTTTGGCCGCGCTCGCCAGTGGAACGATCTCCACGGGGGCCTCTATTGCATCAGCGCCACCATGCTCCAGGATGTGTACAGTCCGTTTGCCGGGCCCTGGACCAGCGAGCATGAGACCTCTTACCATCGCTTGCGGGCCGATATTGAAGGCAGGGCGCGGCATTCGCGGGCGGACGTTCCCTCGGAGCGCTTCAGCGAAGGTCGCCTGCAACTGCTTTGGGTGCTCGAACGCGCCCGGTTTGCGCGCCTGTGTGCCTACCTGAGGTATAAGACGCCGGAGACGGTGATCGGGCATTCGATCTTCATCTACCGCCTGACCGACGAGGAGGTCAGGGTTGCCACCGAAGGCAGCACCGACGCCTACGTGGCGTTGTTCAACACCACCGCTCGCCCCGATCAGGGCAATTGACGCAGCCAGAGCAGGACCTCGTCGTTTTGCTCGGGCGTGAGCGCAGGGCTGTTGCGCACGGTGGCCAGGCTGAGCTTTTGACGTTCGCCGGCCAGGGCGAGCAGCTTGGCCTCGTCAACCGCGACCACCCGGCTCAAGCGGACCAGATAGAGCGGCGCAAAGGAACGCTCTTCGATCAGCTCAAGGGTGAGCGCATCGCCGAAATCATCCCCAAAGCTGATGGAGCGTTCGCCCGTGGCGGGATTGGGCGTAACCCTCTGAACGATCAAGTAATCTTGGAACGAGCGGTTGCGGAAATGGAAATAGAAGGCCTCGGGACGCTGTACGAGCACGCCGGGACCAATGCTGGATTTTTCGTACAAGAACCAAAGCAGCCCGGCGTTATGATCGATGGCGAGGATTGATCGATCCTTCCATTGCTCGAGATACCCAGCGAGCCAGTTCGTGGTCCGGGCGGCAAAGTTCTCCTGGGTGTAGCGGTGCATCGCCGTTTGCGGAATAGTGAAGCTAAGGCCGTAGGCGAGGCTCAGGCCGGCGAGTATCCTCCAGCGATGCCGATGGGAAATCAGCGAAGGCCAGATCATGACGGTCGCCAAGACGAACAGGACGTGGGCCGGAAGGCTGAGCCGACGGATGATCGGATCATCCCACTTGCCCCAGAAATAGCACAACATGAGGAAGGTGTGGGCCATTAGCCCGAGCAGGAGGATGGAAAAGACGGCGAGCCCCGGCTGCCGGCTAAAGATCTCCCGGTGGCGCCGGTAGAGCAGCAGAATAAAGAATCCGAGACTCAACGCCCCCAGTGCGGCGATCAGGAGTGAGTTACCCTGGGACCCGTCGGTCGAAAGCAGGAAGTTGAGCGCATGGCCGACGTTGTCGTAGAAGTAGCCCAACGCGAATGGTCGTTCCGCACCGGCCACGTCCTCCAACTGCCAGGCCGCCTCCGAAATCTTGAACACGTTGTAGTGCAACGGGCAGATGACGAGGAGCAGGGGTGCGAGGAACAGACCCCACGGCAGCCAGAGTTCGCGTTCCCGCCACCAGAGATAGGCAACCGCTGCCCCGACAGGCAGGACAAAAAGCGCCGACTCATAGCGCACCTGCGCCAGCACCACCCCGCCCAGCACGAAGGCGGAGAGCCGGTCGGCATTGCGCGGTTGTTCACCGGCGCGCAGCCCCAGCCACACGACCGCCGCAATCATCACGAGATTGAGCAGCTCGAACCCGGAGCCGACCGCATTCTGGGCGAGCAAGGGCATGGTCGCCATCAGCAGCACCGCCGCCACACCGGCGCTCCAACTGTCCAGCCTTCGTCCGATCAAGACCAGCAACAGCATCAGCACCCCGGACAGAACAGCATTCAGAACGTGCACATTGCCGGGGCGAAACCCGGTCACATCGTGCAGCAAAGACAGCAAGAACGGGAACACCAAAGGGCGCTTGTCGACATAGCTGCCCATGGGGGAAAAATTTCCGGCAAAATCGTAGCCCCGCACCACCACGGAGGCCTCGCGGGCCTCGTGAAGCTGTTTCGCCGTCAGCTGGAGCACGACCTCATCCGCGACAATCTTGAACTCGTGCCGCTCATGCAGGTGCAAGAACACCGCCGCGCCAAGGGCCACCGCGACCGGGCGCCACCACGACCGCCACGCCTGGATCCGGACTGCCTCGCCCCGCAGGCTGCGCACGACCGCGATGGAGAACGCGAGGACGCTGGCTAACACCGACCAGTAGCCATAATGCCGCACCAAGCTCACCGCCTGGTGCGGGGTGAATGACCAAAAGCCCAAGACCAGGGCGAGCGCGCAAATCAGCCCGAAGAGCAGGAGGCGGCGTGACATAAAAAAGCCGCCCGCAAGGTGTGCGGGCGGCTTGGCTTTGAAAACGTTAAACTTCTGCGGTCAGCAACTTACTGAGCGTAGGTGAGCGTACGGGCGCTGGCGACACCCGTGACGGTGATCGTCTGGCCCTGGACGTAGCTGGCCGGGTAGGTCTCGTTGGCGACGGTGTTGAGCGCCTTGATGTAGGCAGCCGAACCGACGAGCGAGGTGATGTTCACCGACGTGACACCGTGCTCCAGGAAGTACTGGTCGGCACCGGCACCGAGTTGGCGCATGTTATTCATGACGGCCTTGTCCTGGGAGCTGGTGCGCACCTTCTGGAACGCGGGGATCGCCATCGCGGCCAGGAGGCCGATGATGACGACGACAATCATGATTTCAACGAGGGTGAAACCCTTGGACTTGGATTGGAACTTCTTCATGGTATTTGGATGATCGATGATATGAGACGGCTCGAAGTGAGCTTTCTTTAAAGGTGTCGATCAGCCCCGTCTGCCTCAAGGGCAAAACTGTAAAGGGACCGTGAAAGGCCAGCCGTAAAAAAATGGTTAACACCCTGATTTTCTGGAGGTTTCCAAATCGAATCTCCGCTCCGGTCGCCCTCGGGAGCCGCTGGATTCCGTCGCATCCCAAGCCGTCGAGGCCTTCCGTTCCGTACCACCCAGAATCTTCGTTGTAGGGACTTTCCCATTACGGCGCCGGTTCGCCTTCGCCGCCTCGCCGCCCGCCACGAGAAAGCAGGCGAACACCTCGCAGAAGTTTTTGTGAATACTTCGGCGATCTCGCGAGTCTTACCTGCGTCGTCTTGCCAACCACCCTCACCTTCCACTCGATCTCCCTGTGTTTCGTTTGCGCTGCTCTTTCGCCTTCGCCCGCCGCCTTATTGTCCTGACCGCCCTGGTGAGCATGATGGCCCTGCCGGCACTGCCCGCCGCCCAGCTGGTGCTGCGCAATGGTGATCGCATCACCGGCGAAGTGGTCAGCCGGGACAATGGCCGGATCACCTTCCGGTCCCCCTTGATCGGAGAGATTGTCGTCGCCGAAGTCGACGCCGCCATCGATGAGCTCGGAGGAGCCAGCGAGGACGCAGCCCTCTCCGAATCGCTCGCGGGCCTGCCGCCTCAGACTCCCTCCGCCCCGGTAGCAACCGCAGCGCCGGCCGCTGCCGCCAAGCCTGCCCCGCCGGCCGCGCCCCCCGCCGCACCCGCGCCCAAGCCCGCCGCAACAGCCGTTGCCCAGGCACCGTCCACGCCAAAGGCGCCCCCAGCCGAGGCGAGCGCCAAAGCCTCCGCCAAGCCCTCCACCCCTCCATGGAAGGGCAAGGTCGAGTTCGGGTTCAAGCAGCAATCCGGCCGCAGCGACCGCCTCGACTTCGACATTCGCGCCGATGCCGAACGCAAGGTGGGACTCAACAGCTACCGCGCCAACACCCGCATGATCTACGGCAAGCTGAACGGCCGGGTGAACACGGACCGCCATGAGGCCAGCTTCCGCTGGCGCCATGATTTCTCGAAGACGGTGTTCAGCCAAACAGTCTCGACCTACTACGGCGACGAGGTGAAGCTGATTAACCACAACTACGAGCAGAACGTCGGCTTCGGCTACCGCCTGCTCGACCGGACGGCCCATATCCTGAATGCCGGCGTGGGCGTGACGGGACAGTACCGCGAGAACGCGAATGCCTCCACCGATGGCTACATCCTGGGCGAATTCTTCGAGGACTACACCTTCAAGATCAACGGACGCTTCACCTTGTTGCAGGATTTCCTCGCTCAGTGGTCTTCCAAGGCTCCCGCCGGCAATCCCAACGTGCAGAACTACAAGCTCCGCTTCAACACCGCCCTCCAGGGTCGCGTGACCAACCGCCTGTCGATGAACCTCCGGTTCGAGTACGAGTTCGACAACGCCATCACCAACCGCGACGCCCGGGTCGACCAGCGCATCAGCAGCTCCCTCGGCTACGCGTTCTGAGCCGATCAACTTACCCGCCGCTTTCCGCCGGCCCTGGGCGGCGCCGTACGAATCGGCGTAACGTTTTGCCATGATCTCCGGTTGGTGAAGTATGCGCTACGTTCATCCATGCCCGCACCCGGCCGTACCCACCGGTACGCCTGCGGCAGCACGGCTCCCCAGGTTCCGTATCTCCTTCAACGTTTCGCCCCGAAGCCTTCTCTGCTTCGTGTTCATGCTGATGTTCGCCGCCGCTCCGGTCCTTGCCTCCCCGCCGGATACCGTCGTGCTGCTCCACGGCCTTGGTCGCGGGCCGCTCGCCATGAAGCGGCTCGAACGGACGCTGCGTTCCGAGGGCTACCATGTCCTGAACCTACGCTACGCCTCGAAAACCCACGACATCGCCACGCTCGCCCGGACGACGCTCGCACCTGTCCTCGGACCGGACGCCCCCCATGCCCGGGTGCACCTGGTCACCCACTCGCTCGGCGGCATCCTCGTGCGCCAGTATCTGCACGACCACGGCGTTCCGTCGCACCTCGGGCGGATCGTGATGCTGGCACCACCGAACCAAGGCAGTGAGGTCGTCGATCGCCTCCGCACCTGGCCCGTCTACCGCTGGTTCAACGGTCCGGCCGGGCTGCAGCTGGGCACGGACGCGCAAAGCGTACCCAACCGCCTCGGACCGGTCCCCGCTGGAGTCGAGGTCGGCGTCATTGCCGGTGACTTCTCGTGGAATCCGCTCCTCTCATCCGCTATCACCGGGCCCAACGATGGCAAAGTTTCGGTGGCCCGTTCCCATGTCGACGGTGAGCGGGATCACATCGTGGTGTCCTCCTCCCACACTTGGCTGATGTGGCGAGCCTTTACCCTGACCCAGGTGAGCGCCTTTCTGCGGGACGGACACTTCGTGCACCGCTCGCCCCGGACCTGAGGTCTCCGCCCGGTCGCATCGATTGGCGCAGCGCGGCAAATCGACGCCAACCGCAGACGCGGCTGGACAGCCCCCGCGCCCGGTCGCCAACGTAGCGCCCGATGCCGAAGGCCGCCGACAAACGAGCCCGCTTGTCCAAGAAAGCCTACGAAGCCCAAGTCCCGGGGCTGCGAGAACAGCTCGTTCAACTCCAGGTGCAGCTGAAGGAGGCGCCCTTTAAGATCGTGTTGATTCTGGCCGGCGTAGACGGAGCCGGACGCGGCGAAGTCATCAACACCCTTGGCGGCTGGCTCGATCCGCGCGGCGTCGAGACGTTCTCGTTTCACGAGCCAACGGACGAGGAGCGCGAACGTCCGCTGATGTGGCGTTACTGGCGCTGCCTGCCCACCCGTGGCCGCATCGGCATCTACGCCGGGTCATGGTACACCGAGACCCTGCGGGAGGATGCCAAGGGCCGCAAGGCGATCGCCCAGCTGGACCACGAGCTGCGCCGTATCCGCCACTTCGAGAAGCTTCTCTCCGACAACGGCACCCTCGTGGTCAAAGTCTGGCTGCACCTATCCAAGGAGGCGCAGCGGGACCGCCTGCACGCCTTGGAGGAGAACGAGGACACCGCCTGGCGGGTCACGCCGGACGACTGGCGTGCCCATCGCGACTACGACCGCCTCGCCGCCACCTCCGAGCGCATCCTCAAGGAAACCCACCGACCGGGCGCACGGTGGGCCCGGATCGACGCCGCCGACCCACGGGCTAGGAACCTCGCGGTCGGCCAGCTGCTCATCGCCCGGTTTGCCGAGCACCAGCGCAACCTCGCCCGGCAAGGCCGGCCGCCCGGCCGACCCGACGACAAACCTGTGCCGCTCCGTCCATCCGGCCGCAAGCGGCTGCTCGAACTGCCGCTCGACCAGAAGCTGCCGGAGAAGGACTACGAAGAGAAACGTGAGAAGTGGCTTGGCCGCCTCAACCGCCTCGTACGCCGGGCCCACGAAGCGCGCCGCTCCATTGTCTTTGTCTTCGAAGGCTGGGATGCCGCCGGCAAAGGCGGGGCCATCCGCCGCCTGACCAGTGCGATCGACGCCCGTGACTACCGGGTCATCCCGGTGGCCAAACCCACCGACGAAGAGAAGGCGCATCATTACCTGTGGCGCTTCTGGCGCCATGTGCCGCGGGCCGGGATGGTGACGATCTACGACCGGTCTTGGTACGGCCGCGTGCTCGTCGAACGCCTGGAAGGATTTGCCCGACCGGACGAATGGCGCCGCGCGTATGGCGAGATCAACGACTTCGAGGAACAGCTGACGGAACACGGGATCATCGTGATCAAGTTCTGGATGCAGATCAGCCGGGACGAGCAGCTGCGGCGTTTTCGCGCCCGGGAGAGCACGCGCTACAAACAGCACAAGATCAACGACGAGGACTGGCGCAACCGGCGCAAGTGGGCGGCTTACGAGGTGGCGGTGGGCGACATGCTGGCCCTGACCGACACCGGCCATGCGCCGTGGCAACTGATTCCCGCCAACAACAAGCGATATGCCCGGCTGCAGATCCTGAAGACGGCCTGCCAGCGCATCGTCGACGCGCTCGAGGGCGATCCGAAGTAGCTTTGGTGCGGACGGACGGGCCGATCCGGCTGCATGGGCCGGTCTTCCCTTGCGGCGCGGCCGCCTCAATCGGGACAAAAACAAGGCCGCCGCAGGAAACCTGCGGCGGCCTCGGGGAAACTGTCAGCGAACCGGCTTACTTCTTGAGGTGACCGGAAACCAGCTTGGTCATCTCGAACATGCTGACGGACTTCTTGCCGCCAAAGACGGCCTTCAGCTTGTCGTCGGCATTGATCTGGGTCTTCACCTTCTTGTCCTGAAGACCGTTCTTCTTGATGTAATCCCAGAGCTTCTTGGTGAGCTCCGTGCGGGGAAGGGGCTTCGCGCCAACAACGGCCGCAAGGACGTCGTCAGGCGTAACCGGTTTCATGAATGCTGCGTTGGGTTTGCGTTTTGCCATAGCGGAACTTGGGTTTAGAGGGCGACTTACCGAACGCAACACGATTTTCAGAGGAGAAAATCTCACTTCCCAGAGGGGAAAACCGCCGCGCGCCGCGCTCAGCCGCGGTCGTCGACCTGCACGAACTGGCGGTGAAGAGCCGCGTAGTGCCCGTTCAATGACAGCAGCTCCGCGTGCGTGCCGCGCTCGATCACCCGGCCCTGGTCGAGCACGAGCACGAGGTCGGCATGGCGGATCGTACTGAGCCGGTGCGCCACGACGAAACTGGTCCGGCCCGCGACGAGCCGGAGCAGCGCCCGCTGCAGCCGCTCCTCGGTCAGCGCATCGATCGAGCTGGTCGCCTCGTCGAGGATGAGCAGCCGCGGGTCGGCCAGTAGCGCGCGGGTGAAGCAGACGAGCTGGCGCTGTCCGGCGGAAAGACCCGCGCCTCGCTCGCCGACCTCGGTGTGCAGGCCGCGCGGCAGTGCATCCAAAATATCGATACAATCGAGCCGCGTCGCCGCCTCGCGCACGTCCGCCTCGGTGGCCCCGGGGCGGCTCAGCCGGATGTTGTCGAGCACCGTGCCGCTGAACAGATGGTTCGACTGCTGCACCATGCCGGTCTGCCGGTGCAGGGAACGGCTGGTCAGCGAGCGGATCTCGCGCCCGTCGACGTAGATTCCGCCGTCGGTGGGCAGATGAAACTTGGCCACCAGGTTGATGATCGAGCTCTTGCCACTGCCGGTGTGTCCCACGAGGGCGACCGTGCTCCCGGGCGGCGCGGTGAAGCTCACGTCGCGCAGCACGAGCCGGCCAGGGTCGTAGGCGAACGAGACGTCGCGGAACTCGACCGCCATGCCCGGCGCCGTTCCGACCGCCCGGCCGGCGCGCGGATCGGGCAGGTCGACCGCGGCGGGGTCGTCCTCCCAGTCCGGCTTGGTGTCGAGCAGCCGGAACACCCGCTCCGTCCCCGCCATCGCGATCAGAGCCTGGTTGTACTGGTTGCCGATGATCTGGATCGGCGAGAAGAACATGTTGGCGAGGAAGAAAAACTGGATGAGGTCGCCCATTTCCATGTAACCGTGGAACGTCCTCCAGCCGCCGAGCATGAGCAGAATCGCGATGAAGAACTGGCTGTTCAGCTCGAGCAGCGGCATGAGGATCGCCGAGGTGCGCGCCAGGGCGATGTTGTACCGGGAGTGGTCGTTGAGCAGGCTGCGGAACAGACCCGCGTTCGTCTCCTGCCGCACAAAACCCTGCGTGACGCGCATGCCGTTGACCGACTCGGCCAGCGTCGCCGTCACCCGGCTGAAGCTTTCCTGCGCGGCGCGGGAGTACTGGCTCAGCTTGACCCGGAAGTGCCGGTTGAGCGACCAGAGGATCGGGGCCAGCGCGACCACGACGAGGAACATCACCCAGTCGCACCACGCCATGACCACGGCCGAGAAGAGCATCTGGCCGGCCTGAATGCCGCTCACGAACAGCACGTCCTGGATGCCGACCCGGAGCGACTCCACGTCGGAGGTGACGCGGCCCAGGATGCGCCCGAGCTTGATACGGTTGAAGAACGCCATCGGCATGCGCTGGATGTGCGCAAAGAGGTCGTTGCGCAGGGCGTGCACCACCGTCTCGCCGATCTCCTGGGCGTACCGCTGGCGGAAGTGAAACATGCCGTCGGTCATGACGGCGAGCAGACCGAAGACGACGAGGTGCCAGAACAGGCCGTTCGGGTCGTGGCGGGCAATCGGACCTGAGATGGTGAGGCCAACCATCCAGGCAAGGGCCGGAAGCTGGGCGGCCCGGATCACCGTCAGCACCACCAGCACCTGCACCTTGCGTTTCACCGGAGCGGTGTAGCCGAACAGGCGGCGGATGAGCCCCCACTCGAGAGGCTTGAACTGTTCCTCCGCCTCACCGTCTTCCGGCTGACGCCGGACCAGAATGAGCCCGCCGGGCGGTGTCACCGGTTTCATGCGCGGCCCTCCTCACGCAACTTGAGCGCGGCGAGTTCCCGGCTGTCGACGAGCTGCAGGTTGGCGACGCGCAGGTACGGGCCCGGCAGTCGGATCAGCTCCTCATGGGTCCCACGCTGGGTGATGCGGCCGTTCTCCATCACAATGATGAAATCGGCCCGGCGCAGGGTGCTGAGCCGGTGCGCGACGATGAAGGTCGTGCGGCCGGCGATCGCGCGGTCGAGCGCCTCGAAGATCTCGTGCTCGGTCTCGCTGTCGATCGCCGCGGTCGGATCGTCGAGCAGCAGGATCGACGGCTCGAGCAGGACGGCGCGGGCGATGGCGAGCCGCTGGCGCTGGCCGCCGGAAAGGGTGTTGCCGCTTTCGCCCAGCACGGTGTCGTAACCTTGCGGCAGGGCCATGATGAAGTCGTGCGCCGCCGCGATCTTCGCCGCCTTGATCACCTGCTCGCGGCTGGCCTCGGGGTGTCCGAAGGCGATGTTGGCCGCAACCGTGTTGGAGAACAGGAAGCTTTCCTGAAACACGATGCCGATGTTGCGCCGCAGGTCGTCGAGGTGCAGGCGACGGGCATCGATGCCGTCGATCAACAGCCGTCCGGAAGTCGGATCGTAGAACCGCGGGATCAGGCTCATCAGCACGCTCTTGCCGGCACCCGTCGCACCGAGGATCGCCACGCACTGTCCAGGCTGCACCTCGAGGTGGATGTCGTGCAGGATGGGAGGCCGTTCGCGCACCGGTTCCCCCGCCAGCTGATCGCCGGCATGGGCGAAACCCACGCCCTCGAACGTCACCGCACCCTGCAGCTTCGGCCGCCGCAAGGCATCCGGCGCGCTGCGCACTTCCACGGGCGCATCGAGGATTTCAAACACCCGCCGCGCGCCGACGAGGGATTGCTGGATGCTGCTGGTGATGTTGGCGACCTGGTTGATCTGACCGGAGAACTGCTCGAGCAGACCGGCAAAGACCACGAGGCCCGCCCCGAGGGGCAGGTCTCCGTGGATGACGAGCCAGCCGCCGTAGCCGAGCAAAACGAGCATGTTGATGCGGGTCAGGAAACCGACCGCCGGCGAAAACAGGCTGACCCGCCAGAAGATACCCTGCTGCTGGGTCAGCACCTCGCGGTTGCGCCGTTCGAACTCCGCCTGGCTTTCGGGTTCGCGGCCGAAGGCCTTCGTGACCTGGATGCCCTGGATGCTTTCCGCGAAAAACTGGACCATCCGGTCGACCAGCTCGCGATTGCGCTGATACCGCGGCTGGATCAGGCGGGAGAACCAGGCGGTCACAATTGCCAGCACCGGCGTGGTGGCGAGACAGGCCAGGGTCAGGGTCGGACTCAGGCTGATCATGTACACGAGGTACACGGTGAGCGAAATGATCATGATCAGGCTCTGGATCAGCACCTGGTCGACAAACATGCGCACGGCCTGCACGTCCCCGGTCACACGGGTGATGATCGACCCGGTCGTATTGGCATCGAAGAAACGGAAGCTCAGGCGCTGGAGCTTCTCATAGATTTCCGCCCGGAGATCGACCACCAGGTGCTGCTGCACCAGCCGGTTGACCGACACGGTGTAGGCGTAGTTGAGCACCGCCCGCAGCACGGCGAACAGGAAGATGCAGCCGGCGATCAGGCCAATGATCGCAAACGGCGTCCACACCTGCGGCAGCGTCAGCCCAAAAGGCCCGTGGGGAAACGGCACCGACTCCCCCACACCGCGCTCACCCAGGATGTGGCGGATGTAGTCGATGCCCAGCCCCGTCAGGCTCAGTCCGCTCAGGCCCAGCGTGAGCAAGACCAATTGCAACCCGAGCACCTGCAGGCTTTTGGCACGATAGCGCCACGCCAGACCCATGAGGCGCCGAATCAGGACGAAGTTGCCGCCGGCAGCGGACGCGTCAGAGGGCGCGGAGGTGGAGGACATGACGGAAGGTCCAGCCTAGCCGGAGCCTTCGGCCGCGCACCAATTATTTTTGCTGCTCCTGCTGCTGACGGATCGCCTGGTTGCGCAGGGCGCGGCGCCGCTCCACCTCGGCGGTCACGCTCTCGAGCGCGCGGACCTGCTCCGGCGTGGACGGCCGTGGCGCCATCGCCGGCTGGGCGGGCAGGGTCGTGGTTGCCGCCGGCGGCGGACGCGACTCGGCCAGCGGAGCGATCTTGCCTTGGGCCAGCTTCAGCACCACCGCACGGCCGCCGTAGTCGATCGACACCGTCTCAGCGGCATTGTCGAACGACCGGATCTGAAAGTTTTGCCCGGCCTCGCCGAGCGACACCCACACACTCGTCTTCGTGGCGGGGTTGTAGATGTTGAACAACTGACCCGCTCCCTCGCCCATGATCCCGCGCAGCTCCAGGGGCGGATTTTCGGTCGCCACGGGGCCTTCCTTGCCTCCGGGCGGGAGGAAGGGGGACTTCTCCGCGAGGCGCTGCGCATAACCGCCCGTCGCACTGAGCGCGGTCGCAACCAGCAGGGAGCACGCAGCAAATCGGGGATTCATGACACCAGTCATGGTAAGACGCGGACGTACGGGGTCAAGTAACGGGACCGACCCCGGACGATTTCGCCGGGGGCAAAGGTATGAGCGCGGCGAGGCTTCGGATGTCCTGGCCGCTGGGCTGCTGATACACCCGGAGTCCGAACTGCGGAATGATGGCCAGCAGGTGATCGAAGATGTCCGCCTGCACGCCCTCGTAGACCGCCCACCGCGTATCGTTGGTGAAAACGTAGATCTCGAGCGGCAGCCCGTGCTCGGTCGGCTGCAGCTGGCGCACCAAGAATGTCATCTGCTGGTGGATCTTCGGATGCTCACGCAGATAGGCCACCACGTAGGCGCGAAACGTGCCGAGGTTGGTCAGCCGGCGGCCATTACCCAGCACCCCGAGATCGAGGCCAAGCGCGGCATTCTCCGCGGCGATCTCCGTGAGTTTCTCGTCGAGGTAGGGTTGCAGGCGCCGGATCTTCCGCCACTGGGCGAGCATGGACTCGTCGGCAAAGGTGACGGTCTGCATGTCGATCAGCAGCGAGCGCTTGATCCGCCGGCCTCCTGACTCGGTCATGCTGTGCCAGTTCTTGAACGAGTCCGCGATCAGGGCGTACGTCGGGATGGTGGTGATGGTCTTGTCCCAGTTGCGCACCTTGACGGTCGTGAGCGACACATCAATGACCTCGCCGTCGGCGCCGGCCTTCGGCATCTCGATCCAGTCGCCGACCCGCACCATCTGGTTAACCGAGATCTGAATGCC